>Ga0068856_100008405_pt1 | contig 10055 bp, 10 predicted proteins | sample KBSCornC62_FD_66595 | JGI IMG/M metagenome (GOLD analysis project Ga0068856, IMG submission 66595) | Corn rhizosphere microbial communities from Kellogg Biological Station, Michigan, USA - KBS Corn C6-2 | ecosystem: Host-associated > Plants > Roots > Rhizosphere > Soil ... | reverse complement strand
CCCGCCCGCCCAGGCCAGGTAGCGCTCCGCGATCCGGTCGTAGCCGGACTCGACCAGCTGCTTGCGCGGGTCGCTCGAGGCCGGCTGCCGCATGGCCGTCAGCCTACCGTGGGCCGTGGGCTCACCCATCACGCACACGCTAACCTCGACCGTGGAATGCCGCTGATCCCCGACCAGCCGCCGCAGTTCGAGTTGGTGCCCACCTCGCGCTCGCGAAACCGCGTGCGCGTCGTCTGCCTGGGCGGCGGCACCGGCCTGTCGATGATCCTGCGCGGGGTCAAGCGCATCTCGAACGTGACCGCCGTGGTCACCACCACCGACGACGGCGGCAGCTCCGGGCGGCTGCGCCGTGACTTCGGCATGCCCGCGCCCGGCGACGTGCGCCACTGCCTGTCGGCGCTGGCCGAGGATGAGTCGCTCGTGAACCAGCTGTTCGAGCACCGCTTCACCGACGGCGAGCTGGCCGGCCACAGCTTCGGCAACCTGTTCCTGGCCGGGCTCACCGACCTGCTGGGCAGCTTCGACCAGGCCGTGTCCGAGTCTGCTCGGGTGCTGGCGGTGGTGGGGCGGGTCGTGCCCAGCACCACCGACATGGTCGAACTGGTGGCCGAGATGGAGGACGGGCGCACCGTGCGCGGCGAGACCGCGATCGCGGCCGACGGCTCGTCGATCCGGACCGTGCGGCTGGATCCGCCCGACCCCGCCGCCCACCCGCGCGCGCTGCAGGCGATCGAGCGCGCCGACCTGATCGTGATGGGCCCCGGCAGCCTGTTCACGAGCACGCTGCCGCCGCTGCTGGTGCCGGGCATCCGCGAGGCGGTGCGGGCGGCCAAGGTGCCGCGCATCTACGTCTGCAACCTGCTGCAGCAGCCGGGCGAGACCGAGGGCTACCGCGCCTCCGACCACATCGCGCGCATCTACGAGCACGTCGGCGACGACCTGGTGGACGCCGTGCTGGTCAGCCGCAACCGGGCCGAGCATGGTGTGCCGGTGCCGGTCGACCGCGGCGGCCTGCGCCGCCAGGGTGTGCGCGTATTCGGCGCCCGCCTGGCCGGCGAGTGGCAGCACGACGCCGACAAGCTGGGCCGCACGCTGGTGCGGCTGTCGCGCTGGAACCGCGATGAGCTTCAGTGAGGACGTCCGGCACGAGCTGGTCGAGCGGCCGCCGGCCAAGAGCTGCTGCCGGCTGGCATTTCTCTCCGGCCTGATCCGTCACGCCGGCAGCCTGCAGGTGCGCAGCGGGGGAGAGCTGGCGGCGGTGGCCGAGCTGGCCGATCCGGCGGCCGCCCGCCTGGCCTTCACGCTGCTGCGCGAGCGCGGAGCCGACTGCGAGATCCTGTCGTTCCGCGAGCACCGGTTCCAGCGCCGAAACCGCGTGCTGCTGCGGATCGCCGGCGGTACCAGCATCCAGCTGCTGCACGAGGCGGGCGTGCTGTCGGAGGCGCTGACGCCGCTGGAGCGGCCGCCGCGGCGGCTGCTGAACCGCGCGTGCTGCCGCGGCGCCTACCTGCGCGGCGCGCTGGTGGCGGCCGGCTCGGTGTCGGCGCCGCGGCAGCCGGCCCACCTGGAGGTGCGCACCGCCGAACTGGAGGCGGCCGAGGCGCTGGCCGCGGTGGCCGTGGCGGAGGAGATCCCGATGCGCACCGCCTCCCGGCGCGGCCACGCCATCGCCTACCTGAAGTCGCGCGACGCGATCCGTGACCTGCTGGCGCTGGTCGGCGCCCACGACGCGGTGCTGTCGCTGCAGGAGGCCGAGGTGATCAGCGCCACCCGCGAGGCCGCCAACCGGCTGACCAACTGCGACCGCGCCAACCTGGGCCGGACGAGCGCCGCCGCCCACCGCCAGCGCGAGGCGATCGCCCTGCTCGACCTGGAACTGCTCGACCCCCCGCTGCGCCGCGTAGCCGAGCTGAGAATGGCCAATCCATCCAGTTCCCTGGCCGAATTGGGCGAGCGCGCGCGCCCGCCGATGACCAAGTCAGCGGTCGCCCGTCACATGAAAACTCTTATTTCCCTTACAAAAACCTAAAATATCCCCCAAGTGGGTGTTACCCGAAAAACGGGGTCCAGCGATCATAGGTAGACAAGGCTTGTGGGTGACCTGGCATCCCTTGCGCGACAGACCTTAGACCCCATCTGACGCTGCCCGATCTTGCCGGTCACCCACAAGCTGAGGGCTCCAATCCCGACCCCCACGGCCGCCAAGTCGATACACTGGCGGCCGTTTTCCATTGCGATTTGGGGGTTCACGAATGAGCGCACGTGTGGCGATCAACGGGTTCGGCCGTATCGGCCGAAACGTGTTCCGGGCGGCCAGGGACCGGGGGGCCGGCTTCGAGATCGTGGCAGTCAACGACATCACGAACGCGCCCACGCTGGCCCACCTGCTCAAGTACGACAGCATCCACGGCGCCTACCCCGATGACGTCTCCGTCGACGGCGACGGCCTGTCGGTGGGCGGCAAGCCCGTGGCCGTGGTGGCGGAGCGCGACCCGGCCGCGCTGCCCTGGGGCGACCTCGGCATCGACGTGGTGGTCGAGTCGACCGGCTTTTTCACAAAGCGCGAGGGCGCGGCCAAGCACCTCGAGGCCGGCGCCCGCAAGGTGATCATCAGCGCCCCCGCCACCGACCCCGACATCACCGTCTGCATCGGCGTCAACGACGACCTCTACGACGCCGACAGCCACCACATCATCTCCAACGCCTCGTGCACGACCAACTGCCTGGCGCCGCTGGCCAAGGTGCTGCTCGACCGCTTCGGCATCCAGCGCGGCTTCATGACCACGACCCACGCCTACACCGGCGACCAGGCGCTGCTGGACGCACCCCACTCAGACCTGCGTCGCGCCCGTGCCGCCGCCCTCAACGTGATCCCGACGACGACCGGCGCAGCCAAAGCAATCGGGCTGGTGATCCCGGAGCTGCTCGGCAAGCTGGACGGCCTGTCGCTGCGCGTGCCGGTGCCGTGCGGATCGGCCACCGACCTGGTCGCGGTGCTCGACAGGGACGTCACCCGCGACGAGGTCAACGAAGCCTTCGCGGCGGCCGCGGACACCGGCTCGATGACCGGCATCCTCCAGTACACCGACGATCCGATCGTGTCCACCGACGTGGTCGGCAACTCGTTCAGCTCGATCTTCGACTCCAAGCTGACCATGGCCAACGGCAACCTGGTCAAGGTGCTCTCCTGGTATGACAACGAGTGGGGCTACTCCTGCCGGGTGGTGGACCTGATCAACAAGATCGCGTGAGGGGCGTCCGCGACCTGGACGTCGCCGGGCGGCGTGTGCTGGTTCGCTCCGACCTGAACGTGCCGCTGGATGCCGGTCACGTGGCCGACGACACCCGCATTCGCGCGGCCGTGCCGACCATCGAGCTGCTGCTGGACGAGGACGCGCGGGTGGTCGTCTGCTCACACCTGGGCCGGCCCAAGGGCGAGCCCAAGCCGGAGCTGTCGCTGCGGCCGGTGGCCGACCGGCTGTCCGAGTTGCTCGGGCGCGAGATCGCCTTCGGCGACGAGCAGGGCGAGCTGCGGGTGCTCGAGAACCTGCGCTTCGACGCCCGCGAGGAGGCCAACGATCCCGGCTTCGCGGCCGAGCTGGCCGCCAACGGCGACCTGTTCGTGCAGGACGCATTCGGGGCGGTGCACCGCGCGCACGCGTCCACGGTCGGTATCGCACAGCAGCTGCCGTCGGCGGCGGGGCTGCTGCTGGAGGCCGAGCTGGACGCCTTCGCGAACCTGCTGGACAGCCCGGCCCGGCCGTTCGTGGTCGTGATCGGCGGCGTCAAGGTGGCCGACAAGATCGGGGTCATCGACCGGCTCACCCAGCTGGCCGACTCGATCCTGATCGGAGGCGCGATGGCCTTCACGTTCCTGGTCGCGGACGGCCTCGCGGTGGGCGCGTCGCGCCACGAGGACGAGAGCGGCCAGGCGATCGCGCGGAAGGCGATGGGCGACGCCCGCGAGCGCGGCTGCCGGCTGCTGCTGCCCAGCGACGTGGTGGTGGCGGATCGCTTCGCCGCCGACGCCGAGACGCGGGTGGTGCCGGTCGGCGACATCCCCGACGGCTGCATGGGGCTCGATATCGGCCCGGCCACCGCGGAGGCATACGCGTCACGCCTTGCCTCCGCCGAGACGATCTTCTGGAACGGGCCGATGGGCGTGTTCGAGCTGGAGCCGTTCGCGCAGGGCACGCTGGCGGTGGCCCGCGCGGTGGCCGGCTCGAACGCCGCCTCGGTGGTCGGCGGCGGCGACTCGGTGGCCGCCGTCAACGTGGCCGGCGTGGCCGGCGACATCACCCACGTATCGACGGGTGGCGGTGCCGCGCTCGAGCTGATCGAGGGCAAGCCGCTGCCCGGCGTGGTCGCGCTGCAGGGATCGCCGGCGTGAGCGGGCGACGGCCGTTCGTGGCCGGCAACTGGAAGATGCACAAGACCGCCGGCGAGACCGGCCCGTTCGTGGCCGACCTGGCCGCGCGGCTGCCCGAGGGGCCGGAGGTGGCCGTGTGCGTGCCCTTCACGTCGCTGGCCGAGGCGGTGCGGGCCGCGTCCGGATCGCAGCTCCGCGTCTACGCCCAGAACATGCACCAGGCCGCGCAGGGCGCCTTCACCGGCGAGGTCTCGGCGGCCATGCTGCTCGACCTGGGCGTGCACGGCGTGCTGCTGGGGCACTCGGAGCGGCGGCAGTACTTCGGCGAGACCGACGAGGCCCTGGCCGAGAAGCTGGTCGCCGCCGACGCCGCCGGCCTGCACGTGATCCTGGCCGTGGGCGAGACGGAGGAACAGCGCGAGGCCGGCCAGACCGAGCAGGTGCTGGCCCGCCAGATCGCCGACTCCGGCGCCGCTTCTCACGCCGCCCGGCTGACCATCGCCTACGAACCGATCTGGGCGATCGGCACCGGTCGCACGGCCACGCCCGACATGGCCGAGCAGGCCCACCACTTCATCCGCGGGCTGTTCCCGGCCGAGATCGGCGAGCGCATCCGCATCCAGTATGGCGGCAGCATGAAGCCGGATAACGCCGCCGAGCTGCTTGCGCAGCCGGACATCGACGGCGGCCTGATCGGCGGCGCCAGCCTGGAGGCCGACGCCTTCCTGGCGATCGTGGCCGCGGCGACGTGAACGGACCTATCTGCCTGGTGGTGCTGGACGGCTGGGGGCTGGCCGCGCCGGGGCCGGGCAACGCGGTCGAGCTGGCCGACACGCCGGTCTTCGACCGCCTCTGGGCGGCCGGCCCGCGCACGACGCTGGCCGCCTCGGGGCGGGCGGTCGGCCTGCCCGAGGGCCAGATGGGCAACTCCGAGGTCGGCCACCTCAATCTCGGCGCGGGGCGGGTGGTGCTGCAGGATCTGGTGCGGATCGACGAGGACGTCGCCTCCGGCGGGATCTCGCGCAACCAGGCCCTGCTGGACGCGTGCGCGCGTGGCCGTGACGCCGCCCTGCACCTGGTCGGGCTGGTGTCGGACGGCGGCGTCCACAGCCATATCCGCCACCTGCACGCGCTGGTCGAGATGGCCCACCGGGAGGGCGTCGAGCGGGTGCACGTCCACGCCTTCACGGACGGGCGCGACGTCTCGCCCACCAGCGGCGCCGGGTTCCTGGAGGCGGTGCCTAATCTGGCAACGGTGTGCGGGCGCTACTTCGGGATGGACCGCGATCGCCGCTGGGATCGGACGAAGCGCGCCTACGACGCGATGGTGCACGGGGTCGGCGCCGTCAGCGACGATCCGGTGGCGGCCGTGCGGGCCGGGTACGAGCGCGGCATCACCGATGAGTTCATCGAGCCGATCGTGGTCGGCGACCCGGCGCAGGGGCGGGTGCGCGGCGAGGATGCCGTGGTGTTCTTCAACTTCCGGCCGGATCGCTGCCGGCAGCTGTTCCGAGCGCTGCTCGAGCCCGGCTTCGACGAGTTCGACCGCGGAGACGACCCGCCGCTGCCCGCGCTGGTGCAGATGACCGAGTACTCGGAGGACTTCCACGCGCCGGTCGCCTACCCGTCGCAGCCGGTGACCTCGGTGCTGGCGCAGGTGCTTGCCTCAAGCGGCGTGTCGCAGCTGCACGTGGCCGAGACGGAGAAGTACCCGCACGTCACCTACTTCTTCGACGGCGGCAGCGAGCATCGCAGCGAGGGCGAGCGTTGGTCGCTCGTCGACTCGCCCCGCGACGTGGCCACCTACGACCTGCGGCCCGCCATGAGCGCCGAGGGCGTCTGCGACCTGTTCTGCGACGGCATCGCGACCGGCGGGTACGGATTCGGCCTAGTCAACTTCGCCAACGCCGACATGGTCGGGCACAGCGGCGTGATCCCGGCCGTGGTGGAGGCGGTTGAGACCGTCGACCGCTGCCTGGGGCGTGTGACCGCCGTGGCCGAGCGAGCCGGCGGCGTCTGCCTTGTCACCGCCGACCACGGCAACGCCGAGCAGATGCTGGAACCGGACGGCAGCCCGCACACCGCGCACACCATCAACCCGGTGCCGCTGATCGCCGTCGGCTACGCCGGCTCGCTGCGCGAGGGCGGCCGTCTGGCCGACATCGCACCGACGGTTCTGGAGCTGCTGGGGCTGCCCCAGCCGGAGGAGATGGATGGCCGCAGCCTGCTGGCCGGTGTCCTGTGAGGAGGGCTTTGCCCCCTCGGCATGTACCTGGTGTACAGTTCCCGCGGTTTTCGTAACCATCCCGACACAACTTGGCACTCCAGCAGCCAGACCCCGACGTCCTAAGGCTCGCACGACACGGAGACGAGCGTGCGTTTGCTGTGATCGTGCGCCAGTACCAGGTGCCGCTGCTGAACTACATCACCCGCGTGCTGGCGGGTGACCAGGCGCTCGCCGAGGACATGTGCCAGGAGGTGTTCCTGCGGGTCTACCAGGCGCTTCCCGGCTTCGATGCGCGCTGCCAGTTCACCACCTGGATGTTCCAGGTGGCGAAGCACCGCGTGGTGGACGAGTTGCGGGCGCGCGAGCGTCGCGGCCGGCCGGCGGTCGAACTGGACGTGGTCGCGCACCTGCACCCGGTGCGGATCGAGACCGAGGCGATCGAGGAGATGGACACGGTCTGGCGGGCGATCGGCGCGCTCCCGATCGATCTGAAGATGGCACTGCTGCTGCGCGACGTGGTCGGCCTCAGCTACGCCGAGATCGCGGAGTCGCTGGACACTACGCTGGCCACGGTCAAGTGGCGGATCTACAAGGCCCGCGAGACGGTGGCAGCCGAGCTGCAGCTGCAGGGCTACGGCCGCGCGCCGCGCGGTTCCAAGCGCACTGCCTGAGCCCGGCCTACCGGCCCTCGCCCAGCCTCCACGCCAGGCTCGCCGGCAGCCCCGCGTCCGTGATCGCGCGCTGCGCGCGCTCGATGTCGTAGTCCACCCGCCGCCAGGTGGCCAGGGCCGCGTCCAGGTCGAGCACCATGTAGGCGGCGCGCGGATCGCTGTCCCGCGGCTGGCCCACCGAGCCCGGGTTCAGCAGCCAGCGGCCGCCGTCCAGCGCGCGCGTGCCCGGCTCCGAGTAGCCGCCGTTGGCGCGGCCGCCGCGGCCGGGCGAGTACGCCAGCGGCACGTGGCTGTGGCCGATCAGGCAGATGTTCCGGGTCATCACCTCCAGGCAGCTCTGCGCCGTGCGCTGGTCGATCACGTATTCCCAGACGGGATCGCGCGGGCTGGCGTGGTGCAGCTCGACGCCGGCCCGCTCGCCGCTCGGATGCAGCGCCCGCAGCTGCTCCAGCGCTTTGGCGCTGAGCGTCTCCTTGGACCAGCGCGCGGCAACCGCGGCGTCGTGTGCGAACACGCTGATGTCGACGGTGCCGTTCACGACCAGGTCGTGGTTGCCGGCCAGACAGACGTCGGACACCTCGATCAACGCGCCCGTGCACGCTTCGGGGTCGGCGTTGTAGCCGACCAGGTCGCCCAGGCACCACAGCTCCTCGGCGCCCTCCTGCTCGGCAGCCTCCAGCACCGCCTCGAGCGCCGGCAGGTTGCCGTGGACGTCGGAGAGAATGACCGCTTTCATGGAACCGGGTGCCGCGTCGCGGAGAGAGGGTCGACCGGCATGCGTCGGTACTCTACCGACGCCGTGCGCCGCATCCTTCTGCCCGCCCTGCTGCTGATCGCGCTGAGCGTGTGGCTGTGGACATCGGCGGTGCTGCCCGCCCCCTCGCCGGTGCCGCCGGCCACGTCCGTCTTCAGCTCGTCGCAGATCCACCGCGCTCAGGACTACCGCAACCTCGGCTACGCGATCACGCTGGCCGCGCTGGCCGCGCAGCTGCTCGCGGCGTGGCTGCTGGCGCTGTGGGCGCGCCCGCTGGCGGCTCGCATGCCGGCGATCCTGGCGGCCGCGGCCGGCGCATTCGCGATCTCGGCCGCGGCGCTGCCGTTCGACTTCTGGGCGCACCGCCGCGCGGTGGACGTCGGCCTCGACCTGCAGAGCAACGCCGGCTGGGCGCGCGACGCGCTGCTGGCCTGCGCCGTCCAGGCGGTGGCCGTGGCGGTGGTGTACGGGCTGGGCCGGATCGCCTACCGGCGGTTCGGGCCGGTCGGCGTCGCCGTCGCCGCCTGGATCGCAGTCGCGGTCTTCACGCTGGTGCAGCCGGTGCTGATCGACCCGCTGTTCATGTCGACAACGCCGCTGCCGGCCGCGGCCGCCGCGCAGGCCGCGGCACTCGAGCACACGATGAGCGTGCACCCGGCCTCGATCCGGGTGGCCGACGCGTCGTCGCGCACGACCGGCGAGAACGCCGAGGTGGACGGGCTGGGGCCGACCGTGCGCGTGGTCGTCGACGACACCGCCCTGCATGCACCGCCGGCCCAGCTGCGGGCGCTGCTGGCACACGAGCTCGGCCACGTGCAGCGCCTGCACACGCTCAAGGGCGTGCTCTGGTTCGGGGTGATCGGGGTGCCCGCGATCCTGCTGGTGCTGGCGGCGGCCTCCCGGCTCTGCCGGGGACGGCTGCTCGAGGCCTCCTCGGTGCCGGTGATCCTGGCCTGCGCCCTGACGGCGTCGATATTGCTGCTGCCGGTCGAGAACCTGATCTCACGCCGGATCGAGGCCGAGGCCGACTGGGCGGGCCTGCGGGCCACGCACGATCCGGCCGGGATGGAGGCGCTCCAGCGGCGCCTGGCCATCACCAACCTCTCCAACCCGTCACCGCCGCTGTGGGTGGTGTGGGCGCTGTTCGACCATCCACCGGTGATGGATCGGATCGCGGTCGCCCGCGGCTACTCCTCGGCGTCCTCTTCCTCGGCGCCGTAGTCGTCGTCGCTCTCGCCGTCGAACTCGGGCAGGTTCTTGATGCCCTCGCGGGTGCGCCACTTGGAGTAGTTGTCCTCCATCGCCTCGATCAGCTCCTGCATGAAGCGCGGTGACAGGTTGACGCGGGCAACGACGACGCCCGGCACCTCCTCCTCCTCGACCTCGTGATCGACCCGCGCGAAGGTGATCGTGAACTCGTAGGGCGAGTGGCTGACGTTGGCGAAGTTGGCGTAGACGCCGGCCATGATCTCCGGCGTAAAGTGGATGTTCAGGTGCCGTTCGCCTGGGGCGTCTTCCATCGCGCCACCCTACTACGATGGTTCCATGAGCGGTAGCGTTCTCAGCGAGCTGGCCGAGCCCCTGCGGGCTGCGGTCAGCGCGGCCGGCGGGGACGGCGAGCCGGTGCGGCTCGACCGCCCGGCCGACCCCGCGCACGGCGACTACGCGAGCGCGGTGGCGCTGGGGCTGGCCAAGCCGATGAAGACGGCGCCGCGCCAGATCGCCGAGCGGATCGTGGAGCAGCTGCAGTCGCCCTGGATCGAGGGCGCCGAGATCGCCGGGCCGGGGTTCATCAACCTGCGGCTGCAGCCGGGCTGGTACGGCCACGTCGTGGAGCGCGTGCTGGACGAGGGCGTGCGCTTCGGCGCCGGTGCGGCGGCACGTCCGCAGCGTCTCCAGGTCGAGTTCGTGAGCGGCAACCCGACCGGCCCCGTGACCGTTGGCAGTGCACGCAACGCTGCCTACGGCGACTCGCTGGCGCGACTGTTCTCGTTCGCCGGCCACGAGGTCGAGCGCGAGTACTACTTCAACGAC
>Ga0068856_100008403_pt1 | contig 10055 bp, 7 predicted proteins | sample KBSCornC62_FD_66595 | JGI IMG/M metagenome (GOLD analysis project Ga0068856, IMG submission 66595) | Corn rhizosphere microbial communities from Kellogg Biological Station, Michigan, USA - KBS Corn C6-2 | ecosystem: Host-associated > Plants > Roots > Rhizosphere > Soil ... | reverse complement strand
CCGACAACGCGCAGTCCGTGTACGAGCTCTCCGTGATCGAGTCGATCCCGGGCGTCAAGGAGCAGATCAAGCGCGATCACGGCTTCGACGTGCACTTCGAGCGCGCGAAGGACCTGCTCGAAGAAAACGACGGTGCGGGCAACACGTTCAAGGCGACGGCGAAGCCGGTGCTCATCGGCACGGCCGTTGTCGGCGCAACGACGATGATCTTCTCGATCATCGTGCTCCTGACCGATCACCTCACGCGTAACATGGAGAAGCTCTCGATTCTCCATCCGCCGTTTCTGCTCGGGCTCATTACCGGCGGCGCGGTGATTTACTGGTTCACGGGTGCGTCCGCCCAGGCGGTCACGACCGGCGCGTATCGCGCCGTCGAGTTCATCAAGGCGAACATCAAGTTGGACAGCGGTGCCGAGAAAGCGTCGGTTGAGGACAGCAAGAAAGTCGTCGCCATCTGCACGCAGTACGCGCAGCGGGGGATGCTGAACATCTTCCTCACGGTGTTCTTCTCGACGCTCGCGTTCGCGTTCCTCGAGTCGTACTTCTTTATCGGCTACCTCATCTCGATCGCGTTGTTTGGCTTATATCAGGCGATCTTCATGGCGAACGCCGGCGGCGCGTGGGACAACGCGAAGAAGATTGTCGAGGTCGAGCTCAAGATGAAAGGGACGCCGCTTCACGCCGCGACGGTCGTGGGCGACACGGTGGGCGACCCGTTCAAAGACACCTCATCGGTGGCGATGAACCCTGTTATCAAGTTCACCACGCTCTTCGGCTTGCTGGCCGTCGAGTTGGCCGAAAGTCTGGCGAAGTCGTCCGGGACCGGGCTGAGCCACGGTCTATTTGTGCTCTTTTTCTTGTTGTCGACGGTGTTCGTGTGGCGGTCGTTTTACGGAATGCGGATCGGATCCGCCGAGGCGTAGGGAAAGAAAACCAGCGCTGTCGGCCCGGGAGGCCATTTCTTCAAGTACGGTGTCTAACTCTCCCGGATAGTTTCGTTGACGTGCTGATTTTTAACTGACTATAATCGCCGGCCTTGCACGCTGTTTCGGCCTGCAAGGAAGTGGCAGCGCAGGTTCTGCCCCTTAGAAGGAGACGTTCGTGCCTAAGGATATGTTCGGGGATATCGTTGACCCGTCCGTTAAGGTCGGCAGCCGCGCATGGTATACCGTGCCGGTTTCGATCGCCGTTCACACGGCGCTGCTTGCCGCGGTCATCATCATCCCTTTGATGGCGACGGACATTTTGCCCACGCCGCCCGGCATGATGGCATTCGTGGCGCCGCCGCCGCCTCCGCCACCACCGCCGCCACCGCCCCCGCCGCCGCAGGCGGCCGCGCCGCCCAAGCCGGTTGAGCAGGTGAACCCGGCCGCCGCTCCCGTGGAAGCGCCGAAAGAAATCAAACCGGAAACCGGCATCGATACGGCCGCGAAATCGCAGGTGACGGGCATTGAAGGCGGCATCGCCGGCGGTCTTGCCGGCGGCATCGTCGGCGGCATCGACGCGGCGCCGCCGCCCCCACCGCCTCCGCCGCCACCGCCCGCGCCGGTTCGCGTCGGCGGCGCGATCACGGCTCCGAAGAAACTCAAGGACGTTGCGCCGACATACCCGCCGATCGCGCAGACCGCGCGGGTGCAGGGCGTCGTCATTATTGAGGCGACGATCGGCACGGATGGACGCGTCACCGACGCCAAGGTGCTCCGCTCTGTTCCGCTGCTCGATCAGGCGGCGCTCGACGCCGTCAAGCAATGGCAATACACGCCGACCATGCTGAACGGCCAGCCGGTGGCCGTCATCATGACCGTCACAGTGAACTTTGCTCTGCGCTAGTAGCGCGGCGCGAAAGCGCAAGTCGAAAGCGCGAAGGCGCAATCGAAAAGAAAAACAGACTCGTAACCTCGTGTCGATGGAGGACTGACGTGGATTTAATGGGAATGATCGAAAGAATGAGCCCCCCGGCGATCGGTGTCGCCGTGGTGCTGATTATCATGTCGATGTGGTCGATCGGGGTTGCGATCGAGCGTATCTTCACGTTTACGCAGGCACGGAATCAGTCCAAGCTCTTCGCCCCGCAGGTTGCGAAGCACCTGAAGGAGAAGCGGCTGAAGGACGCGATTGCGCTCTCATCCTCGAAGAACTATCGCTACAGCCACCTCGCGAAAGTCGTGCTCGCCGGGCTGCAGGAGTATCAGTTCCAGCAGGAAAGCGGAGCCGCGCTCAGTCGTGAAGACGTGCTCGACACCGTGCGCCGCTCGATTCAGCGCGCGTCCGCGCTGACCGCGTCGGACCTCAAGAAGGGCATCTCGGCGCTCGCCACCATCGGCTCGACGGCTCCGTTCGTGGGGCTGCTCGGCACGGTCGTCGGCGTCATCGTCGCGTTCCAGGGCATCGCCAGCAGCGGGTCGAGCGGCATCGGCGCGGTGGCCGGCGGTATTTCGGAAGCGCTCGTCGAGACCGCGCTCGGTCTGGTCGTCGCGATCCCGGCCGTGTGGTTCTACAACTACCTCACGGGGCGCATCGAGTACTTCAACGTGGAGATGGACAACTCCTCGTCGGAGCTCGTGGACTATTTCATTCGCAATTCGTAGCAAGGTTCCAGCGGTTCAAAAGGGTGCAAGGGGTTCAAACGGTTCGAACCTCTTGACCCTCTTGAACCCACTGAACCATTCGAACCGGTAAGTTAGGAGATTTCCTATGGGTATGGACCTTGGCGGCGCCAAGGGCGGAGTCAAATCCGACATTAACGTGACGCCGCTCGTTGACGTCATGCTGGTGCTGCTCATCATCATGATGATCGTCACGCCAATGCTCAATCAGGGCGTCGCGGTGACGCTGCCGAATGCCGTAAACACCGTGCCGAAGCCCGATACGCAGGATTCGGTGCAGGTGGCCGTCGGGCGCGACGGATCGATTTGGCTGAACGCCAAGCCAGTCACGGAAGCCGAACTGCCGACGAAGCTCAACGAGGCGCTTGAAAACAAAGCGCAGAAGCTCGTCTTCGTGCGGGCCGATGAAGAGGCGAAGTACGGCGCCGTGATGGCGGCGATGGACGGCCTGCGCGCAGCGCAGGTGGAAGACATCGCGCTCATCACGTCGAGCACGCAGCCGGCGGCGGGAGGCAAGTAATGGCGCACCATCAGCATCTGGGCGCCGACAAAGTTGTCAAGGCGGAAATCCCGCACTCGAGCTGCGAGATGAACGTCACGCCGCTCATCGACGTGCTGCTCGTGCTGCTCGTCATCTTCATGGCGGCCCTCCCCCTCACCACGCGGGGCGTCGACATCAACCTGCCGGCCGAAACGAAGAACACGCAGCAGCAGGAGAACACACCGTCGACGCAGATCGTGCTCGAATACACGGCCGATCGCCACATCTCAATCAACCATCAGGATGTGACGCAGGCCGAGCTCGAAGGCAAGCTGCGCGACATCTTCGAGGCGCGCAAGGAAAAGACGATGTTCATCATGGGCGACGAAAATCTTCGCTACAAGGACATCGTGCAGGTGATCGACGCAGCCAAGGGCGCGGGCGTCGACAAAGTGGGCATCATCACCATGGCGATGCGCCGGTCCGGCGGCGCCGCGAACTAGCCGTCCCGACGCGCAGAGCGAATCCGACAAAAGAGGCGGGCCCAAACGGGTCCGCCTTTTTTATTGTGCCGTGATTCTTGCGGCAGGGGGCGGCGCCACGGGGGAATGCGCGGCGATATAGGCAGCGAGCGCGTCGGCATCAGGCCCGTAGCTCTGACGGTCGGTCGCCTTCAGGAACACCGGGAAGCCGTCGCCCCCGTCGAGAAGGAAGTTCATCGTCGAGACGCGCACTCGCATGTCGGGCGTGAGTTGGCGCCCGTGCAGCATCATCGATTCGGCGATGACGTGCGCGCCCGCCGCCGCGTTCCGTCTGTACGTATACGTGAACCCGTCGGTGACCTGCAGGATCGTCGACGAACCATCGGCATGAAATTGCTGCTCCAGGACCTGCCGGATCATCTCTCCTGACATCGTTGCGGCCTCGACGATATTGCCGAACGGCTGAACGACGAGCACGTCTCCGTACGTCACCTCGCCGCGCCGCGCGCCGGCGTCGTGTTCCCCGGTGATATCCGCGCGCACGCCTCCTGGATTCATGAACCCGAGCTCGGCGCGGTCTCCTGCCGCGTTGGCAAACGCAAGCTGCGCGTCGGCGATTACGTCGCCGAGCGGAAACTCTCCAGACGGCGAACGCTGCCGCAGCAGCGGGGCAGTAACCGTGCCGACAACGCGTTCGGTTCGTGCCGTCACGAGCGGGCGGTAGCGATCGAGGATTGCCGTTTCGGCGGGATCTTTGGGGACCTCACGCGTCACGATGTCGTTGTGCGCGCGCGCTTCGACAATGCTGTCCGTTGCACGATCGATCGTGAGGGTGATGCGCGTGATGACGCGGCCGTTCGAGGCCGCGCTCGTCACCAGGCGGCCGCCGATCGTGCAGTTGTAGGCCTGGTGGGTGTGCGCGCTGATCACGACCTTGATGTCTGGCGTGAGCCGTTCGAGCATCGGCAGGAACGACTGGCCGGCTGTCTCGTGCAGCCCCTCGCATGTGTTCGGATCGCCGCGATCCGGCGGCTGCGCCGGCGTCGCCCCCTTGTGGATGAGCAACACGATCGCATTCACGCCCTGACGTTTCAGCTCCGCGGCGTAGCGATTCGCGGTGTCTGCTTCCTCGCGAAAAGTCAGTCCCGCGACACCGGACGGTCGCACGATGGTCGGCGTCCCCTGAAGCACTTCGCCGATGAAGCCGATTCTGACGCCTCCAATCTTCCGCACCGCCGTCGGTGGGAACAGCGTTTGCGGACTGCCTTGCCCGCCGCTGCGGATCACATTTGCCGCGAGGTACTGGAAGCGCGCTCCGGCGAATGCGACGCCGCCCGCGCATCCGTCCTGCGGATGGCATCCGCCGCGCTGCATGCGCGTCAGCTCCGCGGCACCCTGGTCGAACTCGTGATTGCCGACCGACGACACACCGAGGCGCAGCGCGTTCAAGGCGTCGATGGACGGCTCTTCGTGAAGAAGACTCGAAAGCGGCGGCGACGCGCCAATCAAGTCGCCGCCGGCTACGACGATCGAGTTGGGGTTCTCGGCCTCGTCGTGCGCGAGGTGCGTGGCGAGGTATTCGACGCCGCCCGCCGCGACGCCGTTGATGCGCCCGTTCGTCCCCTCAGGCGGTTCGAGTGCGCCGTGGAAGTCGTTGATCGCCAGCAGCTGGACGTTGGCCGCCGGCTGCCCGACGTGGCAGGCCGGCGCCGCCAGCAGCAGCAGCGTCAGGCTGCCGAGAAACTGCGCGGTGACGCGTGTCGTCGTACCTAGAACCTGAACTTGGCCGCGACCTGCACCTGTCGCGGATCCGGAAACACGTAGGCGTTGACGAGGTTCACGGTGGTGGCAAACGACTGCTGCACGGTGTACTTGCCCGTGGACTGCGTGTACAGCAACCGTGCCAGATTCTGATTACTGCTCACCGCCGTGATGCGCGTGTTCAGCAGGTTGAACACTTCGGCAAGCAGCTCCACGTGCATGCCGTGGCGGAAGTCGAACGTCTTCGACAGGCGCGCGTCGATGTTGTGCGTGCGCGGCTGACGCTGCCTGTTGCGCCCCTGGATCGTCGCGCCCTGCGACGCCAGAAAATCCGAGAACTGCTGCTGCGTAAACCCGTTGACCTGCGTGAGATCGATCACGCTGCCGTTCCTGTCCACGAACACGGGAATATTTCCCGTTGTCTGCGACAGCCCGCTCAGGCTCGTCGGCACTCCGGGAACGCCGCTCTGGCTGAACAAGATACCTTCGGTGTACGGCGTGCCCGTATGCCACGTGAAGATGCCCGCGGCCATGAACCCGAACGGCAGATGATAGATGCCGCCGGCTGAAATGCGATGACGCACGTCGTTGTCGCTCGGCCCCCTGCTGAGCGCCGGGTTGAACGGATCGTACAGGAACGAGGATGACGTGGACCGCTCGTTCGTGTCTTCGTCGATCGAGCTCGCGAAGGTGTAGCTCAAGTCCCACGAAAACCGCGAGCTGTTGAGCGCGAGCCGATGCGTCTCGATCGTCAGCGACTTGTACGACGCCGTCTCGCAGCTGCACAGTTCGCGCACAACGCCCATGTCCGTATACAGGCGGTTGGGCGACTGCAACACGTACAGCGGCAGGTTGCCGAGCGAAATGCCGGCCGGCACCGCATTGATGTTGCGCGACCCCTGCACGTGGGTGAGGTTGGCGAACACCCCGCCGATCGCCGCGCTGTAGTTGTGCCCGATCTGCTTCTCGAATTGCGCGCTGCCGCGCCACGATTCCTGCGCCTGGTAGTCGGGCGACACTGTCACGACATCGGTGCCGGTCTTCGCGAGCGTGTTGAACTGGTCGGGCGTCAAAAGCGCGGGATACGTAGGACACGCAATCGCGCCGGTGCCGCACGTCACGGTGACCTGGTTGAAGTTGCCGCTGATTTGGGTGAGCGGATTCGACAGCAGGATGTCCGGCATGTAGCCGAAAAACTTGCCGATGCCTGCGCGGATTACCGAGCGTCCGTTGCCCATCAGGTCGTACGCAGCGCCGAGACGCGGCGCGATGTTGTTCTTGTCTTCCTTGATGTTCGTGATGAACTCGGGATGCTGCGGGTACACGTTGGTCGCCGGCAGCGGCATCGTCTGCCAGTCGTAGCGAACGCCCGCGTCGATCGTGAGCCTCGCGCTGGGCCGGAACGTGTCGGCGACGAAGAACGCGTACGTATTCTGGTTCCACGACGTGAGGCCGCCGCCCGCCCCGTATCCCTGCAGGAACGAGGAAGGCGAGTCGCTCAGAAAACCGTCGACGGTGCTGTACTGAAAGATGCCGTTCAAGCGGCGCGGAAACAGGTTGTCGATGTGCATGAACAGCAGGTCGGTGCCCGCCTTGAGCTCGTGCGTCCCTGCCGTGTAGCGCACCGTGTCTTTCAATTCGTACTTCCGTTCCTTCGTGTTGTTGGGCAGGAAGTCGTTCTGTCCGAAGAACTGCGACGGCGAGAATGCCGAGATCTGAATCTCGGGCGTCGAGGCAATCGGCGTGACCGGCCGTTCGTCGGTGGAATATTCAAACAGCGCGTCGTTCAGCGCGTGGCCGTTGAACACGGTGTTGCCCTGACCGACAAGCTGGTTGAACTTGTCGTGCTCGATTCCCTGATTCGACAAATTTCCAAGCGACTGGTTGTTGCCGTTCTCGAAGTTCGTGTAGTTGTCGCGCAGCGATACGCGGCTCTTGCGCCCCAGGTTGCCGTCCACTTTGGCGAGATACGTGTTCTGGTTGAACGTCGTGTCGTAACCGAGCTCGTCTGTGTAGGGATGCCCGATCAGGGCGCTGATCTTGTTGATCACCTGCGTCTGCTGGTCGGTCGAGAGCTTGAGGAAATCGCTTCTCACACGCAGGTCGGTGATGACGTTGGGCTGCTTCTGCCGCTGGCCATCGTAGTTGAGCAGGAAGAACGCCTTGTCGTGCACCAGCGGTCCGCCGACCACGAATCCCGGCTGCGTCGATCCTTTCGGCAGGAAGCTGTCCACCACCGTCTGTCCGTTGTCGAGCGTCGTCGGGCGCGCGGGAGCGACCCAGCTTTTCGCACGGCGAAAGAAGAACGTCTCGCCGTGCAGGTTGTTCGTGCCGCTCTTGGTGATCGCGTTCAGCTGCGCGCCGACGCCGCGTCCGAATTCGGCGTCGTACTGCGAGCGCACCACCTGAAACTCCTGGATCGCCGCCTGCGAGAAGGTGAACGGTGCGCGCGTGCCTCCCGTGTTCTCCCCGAAGAAGTCGTTGTTCGACGTGGCGCCGTCGATGTTGAAGTCCGTCGCGAGGCCACGCGCGCCGTCCGCCGTGATGCGGCCGCCGAACGCCTCGTTGACACCGGGTGTCAGCGCGGCCAGCGACTTGAAGTCGCGGCCGAGGATCGGGAGGTTCGCGATCTGTTCGCTGGTGACGGAGTTCGCCGTCGCCGCGCGTGCGACGTCCACGACCGGCGTCGCGGCCGTCACGCTCACCTGCTCGGCGATCTGCGGCGTAATGGACAGGTCAGCCTTCGTGGAGTTGCCCAGCAGGACGGCCACGTTGCCTTGCGTGGCCTTTCCGAGACCCCCGAGGGTCGCGTCTACTCTGTAGTTGCCCGGCGGCAGCAGCGTGACCGTGTACGCCCCGTCGGCCTCGGTGACGCTCTCGCGCGTCAGCCCCGTGCTGAGGCTCGTGGCCGTCACCGTCACGCCAGGCAGCGACTCGCCCTGCGCGCCTTTGACGACGCCGGAGATTGAGCCGGTTGTGACGGTTTGCCCGGCGGCCGCGCGTGGCAGGATCGCGAGCAGACCCACGACGGCTGCCGCTAACGAAAGACGTATTGACGCGTGCATGGCGGCTCCTCTGGGCGGTGTCATCAAAACGCAACGCAGTTTTGCCCGCCAGTGTAACAGCCCGGCTACACGCGGAAAGGACCCTGAAAACAAAAAAAGCCGCCACTGTTGAGGTGGCGGCCTTTTTTTCTGCGTCGCAGCGAACGACTGACAGTTACTGAGTTTTCTTGGCGGCCGCGGCGCCTTTCTGCACGTCGTTGGCCTGCTTTGTGAGCGCTTCGGCCTGGCTGATTAACGCTTGCTGTTTGGCCGGGTCCTTCTCGACGAGCGCTTCCTGGCGGAGCAGCAGCTCCTTGTAGGTGAGCGCATCCACGTAATCGGGCTTCAGCTTGAGAGCCTTGTCTTCCGCCTCGAGCCCCTTCTGGATGTGATCCAGCTTCACGGAGTCTTTCAGACCGCCGTTGTTCATCGTTTCTTTCCAGTACGCGCCGCCGATCATGTGATACGCCTCGGGGTTGTTCGGTTCCTTGTCGGCGCGCGCCTGGTACGCTTCGATGGCTTTGTCGAACTGGTTTTCCCGCGTGTAGAAGCCGGCGAGCTGCAGGTAGACGCTCGGATCGTTCGGTTTGGCCTTTTCCGCCAGCAGGTAAATCTTCTCGGCCTCGTCGTCAACGCCGGCCTGCTCGTAGAGATTGGCCAGCGCAAAATAGTTGTCCATGTCGCCGGGATCGGCCTTGATCATGCTGATGATGACCGGCTCGGCTTTGACAGGATCGTCCAGTTTGTCTGAACCATAGACAGACGCGAGATACTTGAGTGCAAGGCTGCGCGGCGGGTTGTCGTTCGGCTGCAGCTTCTGCGACGCGATCTCGTAGTACTTGACGGCCTTCTGGAGGTACTCGTCGTTGGCCGGATCGCCTTTTTTGCTCGGTTTGTAGAGCTGATCGTAGCTGTTGCCGAGGAAGAAGTAGGCCGCGACGAGGCGCGGCTCATCTGGCGCCGCCGCGATTGTCTCTTCGTACTTCGCTGCGGCCGTCTTGTAGTCGGCGGTCTGGTAGGCGGTGTTGCCTTCTTTGAAGCTTCGCATCGCCTTGAGCGTGCCGACACCGGCGCAGCCCGTTATTGCTGAAAGGGCCACAGTCGCTGCAACTACCAGCGACGTACCCGAAAACGCACGCATGAGTCCCCCTACGAGAGAATTGCCGCGGCCGAAACCGGGCAAGTATAGTGAAGCAAAAAAAGGCAAGTCAAGGCGCATCCCGACAAGGGGTTAGACACCGGTTTCAATGATTCGCTTCGAAGATCTGGTCGAAAAAGTGCAAGCCTACAGCCCCGACGCCGACGTCGAGCTGCTGCGGCGAGCCTACGTCTTCTCGGCATTCGAGCACAAGGGCCAGGTTCGGCATTCGGGCGAACCCTATTTGATACATCCGCTGGCCGTCGCCGACCTTCTGGCCGACATGCGGCTGGACGTGGTCGCGATTGCCGCCGGCCTCCTCCACGACGTCGTCGAAGACACCCTTACCACCATCGAACGGATCCACGAGCTCTTCGGCGCGGACGTGGCGCACGTCGTCGAAGGGGTCACCAAGATCAGCGCGATCAGGTTTTCGTCGAGCGAGCAGCGGCAGGCCGAGAACTTCCGCAAGATGCTGCTCGCGATGGTGGATGACATCCGCGTCATCCTCGTCAAGCTCGCCGATCGCCTGCACAACATGCG
>Ga0068856_100008398_pt1 | contig 10060 bp, 6 predicted proteins | sample KBSCornC62_FD_66595 | JGI IMG/M metagenome (GOLD analysis project Ga0068856, IMG submission 66595) | Corn rhizosphere microbial communities from Kellogg Biological Station, Michigan, USA - KBS Corn C6-2 | ecosystem: Host-associated > Plants > Roots > Rhizosphere > Soil ... | reverse complement strand
GTGGCGATGCTCTTGAGCGTGTCGCTGTTGATTGAGGTGGTCATGAGCTGGCCGGGCATGGGGCCTCTGCTGCTGGAAGCCATTCTGGCGCGCGATCTCTTTGTGGTAATTGGCGCTGTCATGCTGCCCACTGTGTTCCTGGTAGTGGGGAATCTGTTGGGTGATGTGCTGCTTTATGCCTTTGATCCGCGGATCAGGAGGCAGGCATGAAATCGCCGACGCCAGCCTTTTCAGGGCTGCGCTCTACGGACTCTGTCCCCAGATTCACATGGGCCATCTGGTTTCTGCTGGCGATCCATGCCATGGTCGCGGTGGCGGGCTTTATCGCGCCTTACAACTTTGAAACGCAGGATCGCGAGCATCCTTATGCGCCGCCCACGCGTTTGCATTTTGTAGACTGCTCGGGAAAAATTCATTTTCATCCATTTGTTTATGTCACCAAAGCTGCTGGAAATGATCTAAATGATTACCAGCAGGATTGTGCGCAGACAGCTGGAATCGAATTTCTTCCTCACGGAGACGGATACACCATTCTCGGAATGTTTTCTTCCACAAGGCATTTGTTCGGAGTGCGCGCACCCGCCAATCTTTTTCTGATGGGTACAGATGGCTTTGGCCGCGACCAATTTTCGCGCCTGCTCTATGGCGGGCAGGTATCTCTTTTTGCCGGATTTGTGGCTGCTGCGTTCTCTGTAATCGTCGGTTTGTTGCTGGGCGGAATCGCCGGAATGTATGGCGGAAAAATTGACGACGCGGCCATGCGCTTTGCCGAATTTTTTATTGCCGTCCCCTGGTTTTATCTCTTGATTGCTGTACGCGCGTTTTTACCGTTGCAGATCAGTCCCATAACGGCCTTCCTGCTGGTGGTATCGGTGATTGGCATGGTGGGATGGGGGCGCCCCGCGCGCCTGGTGCGGGGCGTGATTTTGAGCGCGCGTGAGCGCAACTTTGTGCTGGCCGCGCGAGGTTTTGGCGCGTCCAACGCCTATCTTCTTCGCAGGCACTTGATGCCGCTCACGTTTCGCGTGCTGCTGACGCAGATGGCGGTTTTGATTCCACAGTTTATTCTGGCCGAGGTCATCCTGTCGTTTCTAGGGCTGGGTATCGGCGAGCCATTCCCCAGTTGGGGCAATATGCTGGCCCAGGCGCAGCAATATCACGTACTGGTTTCTTATTGGTGGATGCTTTTGCCCGGACTGGCGCCTATCCCGGTATTTCTGGCGTATCACTCATTGGCAGAGACATTACAGGAACGGATAAAATCAAATATCTAGAACAAATAAAATTAAACATCTAGTCCAGCACAGAAAGCCGGATTTCTTGCGCTTAAATCGTATTCTTTTTTGGTGGGTCGCCGCACTCCTGCCGTTCCTCGCAGGCTCGCAAGCCATTGCGCAGGAAGACCTTCTGCGTACCACATCTGAGCCGGGGAATCGCGGCGGCAAGCTGGTGATTGCACAGCGGTCTGAGCCGCGCACATTCAATCCCGTGGTCGCCAATGACCAGAATTCTTACGGAGTAAACGCGCGGCTACAAGCCGACTTGATCCACATCAATCGTGCGACGCAAAAGACCGAGCTGGCTCTGGCGAAATCGTGGACCGTCTCGAAAGACGGCACGCAATTTACTTTGAAGCTGCGGCGCGGCGTGCGTTTTTCTGATGGGCAGCCGTTTGATGCCGATGACGTGCTCTTTTCCTTTAAGGTTTATCTGGATGAAAGGGTGCATTCCTCGCAGCGTGACCTTCTCCTAATCTCTGGAAAGCCCCTCAAAGTGGAAAAGCTGGATGCGTACACCGTCCGCTTCACATTTCCATCACCCTATGCACCGGCGGAACGCGTCTTTGATGGCTTGGCCATTCTGCCTCGGCATCTGCTGGAAAAGGACTACCAGGCAGGGAAGATCGCGCAGGAGTGGACGCTTACCACGCCGCCTGCGCAAATCGCCGGATTGGGAGCTTTTCGGTTGAAGCAGGTGATTCCCGGCGACCGCATCGTGCTGGAGCGCAATCCTTATTACTGGAAGATTGACTCCAAAGGGCAGCGCTTGCCATATCTCGATGAACTTACGTTCGTGGTGGTGCCCACGCAGGATGCCCAGGTGATTCGCTTTCAGGCAGGCGATTCACAGATCATCAGTAGCCTGAGCGCCGATAATTACGCCGCGCTGGAAGCCGAGCAAAAAGCCCGCCACTTCAAGCTTTACGACGCCGGCCCAGGGCTGGAATACAACTTCCTGATGTTCAACCTGAATGACGATGTGGAAGGTCGTCTACCAGAGATAGCCCGCAAGCAAAAGTGGTTCCGTGACGTGCGCTTCCGACAGGCGATCTCAGCGGCCATAGATCGCGCGGGAATCGTGCGGCTGGTTTATCGCAATCGGGCCGCAGCTCTGGCCACGCATGTGAGTCCGGGCAACAAGGCATGGTTCAACTCATCCGTTCCTATTCCGGTACGCTCGTTGCCGCACGCGCGCGAGCTCTTGAAGGCAGCAGGCTTTTCCTGGAACGCTGAGAACATGCTGCTGGATTCCAGCGGTCAGCCGGTTGAGTTCAGCATTGTGGTGAGCTCCAGTAACTCGCAACGCAACCAGATTGCCACGCTGGTGCAAGCCGACCTGAAAGCAATAGGGATCTCAGCCCATGTAGTCCCCATAGAGGGACGGTCGGCCAGTGATCGCCTGCTGAATACGCATGATTATGAGGCAATTGTGATGGGGCTGGTGAGCGGAGATGCCGATCCCGCGCCGGACCTGAATATCCTGATGTCCAATGGGCAATCGCATTTCTGGCATTTGGGAGAGAAAACTCCAGCCACGCCGTGGGAAGCCGAGCTGGATCAATTAATGCAGAAGCAGTTGGTCACTCTGAATTATCAACAGCGCAAGAAAATCTATGATCGCGTACAGGAGATTTTGGCCCAGCAACTCCCGATGATCTACCTGGCCAGCCCCAATATCCTGGTTGGAGCGCAGGAAAACCTAGGTAATTTCCATCCAGCCATCATTGAACAGTATACTTTTTGGAACGCAGAAGAACTTTTTTGGCTCACCCCCGCCGGAAAGTAACAACCGGAAAGCAACGCCGGAAAATTTGATGGAAGAAAACGCCAAGGAACTAACTTTGCCCGCAATCCGGGACGCCGCGACCGCCGAGGACGAGCGGCTTGTACAGGAGTGTCTGGCCGGCGATGAGAAGGCATGGAACACCCTTATCGATAAGTACAAGCGCCTGATCTACTCGGTGCCGGTCAAGTACGGTTTCAGCCCAGATGATGCCGGAGACATTTTCCAGAATGTCTGCATCGATCTTTTCACGAATCTTTCCAAGCTTAGGAAGATTGAGTCGCTGCGGTCATGGCTGATTACTGTTGCAACGCACAAGTGCTTCCATTGGAAGAAGCAGCAAAGAGGCGAGGTCGAACTGGACGCGATGGAGCAGGAATTGGCGGAAGAAATTGCGGCAGCTCCCATGGTCCTGCAGGAAGTCCAGGAGGAGCAGGCGGTTCGCGACGCTATCCTGCGACTCACGCCGCGTTGCGCTGAACTGGTAAAGCTGCTGTTCTATGAGCAGCCGCCGGTTCCTTACAACGAGGTGGCCCAGAAGCTCGGTCTAGCCACTGGTTCCATCGGCTTTATCCGTGGCCGCTGCCTCAATCGGCTGCAGAAAATCCTGGCAGAGTTGGGATTCTAGATGCCGCCGCAGCCCAATTTTGGTGTCGAGCAATGGATTATCGACTTAGCCGGACTTACAGAAGAGACACAGCGCCGCGAGTTTCTTGCCGTCCATAAGGACCTATGCAACCAGGCCGCAGTGGAGTCTCTCTACAACGCCGTAGTGGTTTTCGCCCGCGCTGATTTGCAAAAAGCTGAGCGGCTGGCCCAGGCCGGGTCGTGGATTGCGGCACAAATCAATGATCCCTCCGCAACCGCGCAAAGTGCGCGCGCCCTGGGCCACGTTCTATACCTCACAGGGAAGTATCAGCAGGCAATTGGGGAATATGAAAAAGCGCTGGCCATTTTTGAAGAGATGGGCCGCGAGGTTGATTATGCCCGCACTATCAGCGGCGCACTGCATAGCCTGATTTATGACGGCCAATATGAACGCGCTTTTCGCCTGGGCGAACAGGCGCGGTCAATTTTTCATGCCCATAAAGACCGGCTTAGACTGGCAAGGCTCAACAGCAATATTGCAAATATCTATTACCGCCAGGACAGGTTCCAAGACGCAGTTGACCTTTATGAAAGCGCGTATAACGAATTTCTTCAATGCGGCGAACCTCTGGACATTGCCGCTGTGCTTCGCAATCTAGCCGTCTGTTACATCAGCCTGAACGATTTTCCACGCGCGGAAGAAACTTACCGGCTGGCGCGCCAGCACTGCATGGAACATGGCTTTTCCCTGCTGGTAGCGGAAGCCGATTACAACGTGGCCTATCTACATTACCTGCGCGGAGAGTACCTGCGTGCGATCGAACTTTACGACGGGACCCGAAAGCTTTGCGCCGAACTGGGAGACGGTTATCATCAGGCGCTCTGTGATCTTGACGAATCAGAAATCTACCTGGAATTGAATCTTACAGAGGGCGGCACGGAACTGGCGCTTGATGCGTTTACGGCGTTTACCGACTTGGGCATGAAGTATGAGGCCGCCAAAGCGGCCACATTCTCCGCCATCGCCATCAGCCAGCAAGGACGATACAAGCAGGCCCTGGAAAGCTTTGATCGCGCGCGCGCGCTATTTGTAAAGGAACACAATGATTTATGGCCTGGGCTTATCGATCTATACAAGGCGCTGGTGTATTACGAGGCCGGTGAAAATGACGAGGCTGAAGACCTGGCCCTGAAGGCCCTGGGATATTTCAGTAACTCCGTTCTGCCATCGAAAGCAGCGCTGTGCGAGCTGCTTCTGGCAGCACTGGAACTGCGCGGCGCTGATCCGGAAGAAGCGCGTCGTTATTGCAGTGCCGCTCTTTCCCGTCTCACGCATCTGGATTCACCGGCCACGTATCAGGCTTATTTCATGCTCGGCCAGGCTGAGGAAGCCAGTGGCAACACCGAACTGGCGCGCCAGGCTTATGAGCAGGCATTCAAAAAGCTGGAAGACCTGCGCAGCCATCTGGGCAAAGAAGAGCTGAAGATTGCATTTCTCAAAAATAAGCTGGCAGTGTACGAGGGGTTGGTTGTTACGTCGCTGGCAGTGAGCTTTGGCGTGCGGGCGCAAAAAGAGGCATTTGGCTACATTGAGCAGGCCAAGTCGCGCAGCCTGGCAGACCTGATTGCCTTCAGGTCTTCATCCATTGCTTCCCGGGAGTCGAAAGCCCTTTCTCCCGCCATGGGAGAATTTCGCGACCTGCGCCAGAAATTGAACTGGACATATCACCAGATAGAGATCGAAGAATTGAGCGCGGATGGCGGTTCACAGCAGCGCATTCAGCAGTTGCGCCAGCTGAGCCGGAGCTATGAAGATGCGCTGGTCAAGGCATTTTCTCAGGTGCAAAGTGTTGATCGGGAATTTGCCAGCTTGCAAAGCGCCAAAACAGTCTCAGTGGAAGAGTTGCAGGAGATTTTGCCGGAAAACACGCTGCTGCTTGAGTACTACACAGCGCGCAATCGCTTTTATGTCTGCATGGTTTCACGGAAGCAGTTCAAAATTGTGGCACTGGGTGACGTGATGGGCGTTCGCGAAAAACTCAGGCTGCTGCAATTGCAACTGGCCAAGTTCCGGTTGGGCGCCGACTATATCAAGCGGCTGGAAAAGGGCCTTCTGGAAGCCACACAGGCACATCTGGAAGAACTGTATGCGTTGCTGATCGCTCCCATTAGAGAACAGCTTGCGGCCGAGCACCTGATTATTGTGCCGCATGCATTTCTACACTACCTGCCATTCCATGCACTTTCTGATGGCAAGAAATACCTGATTGACGATTTTTCCATCTCCTATGCACCCAGCAGCAGCATCTTTGCCGTTTGTCAGGCAAAGCTGCCGCCAGCGGGCGATGGACAGACGCTGGTGCTGGCGGTGCCGGATGCCCGAGCGCCATTTATCGATGAAGAGGCTCGGTTTGTGGCTGCGGCCATGGGCAATGCGAACCTTTTCCTGGGCGAGGACGCAACAGAGGAACAACTTCGTGTCCATGGCCCAGGCAGCCGATTCATTCACATTGCCACGCACGGATATTTTCGCCAGGATAACCCCATGTTTTCCTCGATCCGGCTGGGGAATTCATTGCTAAGCCTATTTGATTTGTATCAGTTACAGTTTGATGCGGAGCTGGTCACTTTGAGCGGTTGTGGGACGGGAATGAATGTAGTGATCGGTGGCGACGAGTTGATTGGATTGGTCCGGGGACTCCTGTATGCAGGCGCCCAGACTTTGATGGTGAGTTTGTGGGAAGTGCATGACCAGAGTACGGCTGAATTTATGCGAGACTTTTATCAGGGGTTTAAAAAATCGGCCAATAAGGCGAATGCGCTACGAAATGCGGTGTTGAAATTAAAGGAAAAACATCGCCATCCGTACTATTGGGCGGCATTTGCACTGGTGGGAAAGTTCGCATGAGAGAGAAAAATTGTACTCTGCCTATATTTTTGGCCTTAACCCCCACTCTTATGCTTAGAAGCAGGCTCATCCGTCGACTGCTAAAAAGGGGAACATGGACCCGGAAGCCGTGTTCCCCCTTGATATCAAGACGGGGAAAAAGCCACCTATGACAGAAGCTGTGCGCCATTTCGATATTACTGAGTGGGCTGATTACGTAAGGAACACCGTTTCCAGCGATCAGAACAAGTTCATGCAGGCCCACCTGCAGGCTGGCTGTTCCAAGTGCGAGAGAATCAAGGCTTTATTGTCAAAGTTCGCTGCGGTTTGTTCGCGTGAAGCGTCCTATGAGATTCCGCGGGCCGCGGAACAGCAGGTGAAGGCAATGATCGGGCTGGCCAAAGCGCCGCGCCGCTCTGCCCTGCAACGTTTGTGGGCCACCTTGGTTTATGACAGCGTGAATGATCCGCAGCCGGTAGGAGTGCGCGGAACCCATCAGATTAACCGCCAGGTGCTCTTCCATGCCGGCGACTACTCCGTCGATCTTCGATTTGAGCACGAAAAAGGATCTGCCAGCATGGTGCTGGTTGGCCAGATTGCCAACCAGAAAACACCGGATGAGCTGCTGGCCAACCTGCCCGTAATTCTTGTGGCAGGGAACCGTGAGGTCACCCGTTCGATCAGCAACACCTTCGGCGAATTCCAGCTTGAGTACGTTCCGGAAAGCGATCTTCGCTTGCTGGTGCCGCTCGAGTCCAGGGGACAGGAACTGGAAGTACAGTTAGGCAAGACGCCCCAACTGTAAGGAACCCGCTTTAAAACATTGCATTGGATTCTGGGACAACTGACAATGAGGAAATTTCTTCAATTTTTATTAGTGTGTCTGGCGCTTGGCCTGCCGCTCACGGCGCAGACAAGTTACATTCTCACTTCCTCCCCCAGCAATGTGCAAAACGTGGTCAACCAGCACGGCCTTACGGTTGTAAAAGAACTTTATGACGGCACGAATTGCGTGATGCTGGTAACTTCGGCATCCGCTGATGTTTCCGGAACGGAAACAGAAGTTGAATCGGATCTCAGGGTGGTGGGCTTTGAACCTGAGCAGCGTGCCTCTCTGCCGGAATTGAGCAGCCTGTCGCAGGCCACGCTGACTCAATCGACAACCAGCATTCTCGATACGCTGCCAGGGCGCACACTAGTCTCTTTCTTCGGCAGCACCGTGCCAAGCAATTACACCACCCAGACCGCCACAAACATCATTCGCCTGGGCGATGCCCGCACAGCAACGCATTTAACCGGCAGCGGCGTAGTGGCGATTATCGATACTGGCGCAGACCTGAATCATCCCGCGTTATCGGCCGTGTTGGTTCCGGGCTATGACTTTACTCGCGATATTCCCGGGTCCTCAGAACTGGCAGACCTGAATCCCACAGTGGCTGCGCAATTGCAGCAATCTACTACCAGCATCCTCGATGCGCAGAACACGCTGGTCCTCAATTCAGCGGTGGCGATTCTGAATCAGTCCACAACTTCGATTCTGGACCAGTCGACGACCTCGATTCTCGATAGCTCACTGGCCGAGTTCGGCCATGGCACCATGACTGCCGGCATTGTTCACCTGGTAGCGCCAACGGCCAAGATCATGCCGCTGAAAGCTTTTCGCGCCGATGGATCGTCGAACCTCTCAGATATTATCCGAGCCATTTATTACGGTGCAGACAACGGCGCTAACGTGATCAGCATGAGTTTCAGCATGGCACAATCATCGCCAGGCTTGCAGGCTGCTATTCAGTACGCGCTCGGCAAAAACGTAACCATGATTGCTTCGTCCGGCAATGACGGGTTGAAAACGCTGGTTTATCCCGCCAGCTACGGTGGAGTGCAGGGAATCGGTTCCAGCACCAACACCGATCTTAGAAGCACATTCTCAAATTACGGTTCAGGCGTTGTTACGTTTGCCGCTCCCGGAGAAGGCGTTATCACCACCTATCCTGGCAGCAACTACGCTGCAGGTTGGGGGACATCTTTCAGCACGCCGATGTTTGCCGGCGCAGCCTCGCTGGTATTGCAAGCGCGTCCTACGGCAAAGCCCGGTGATATTACCAACGCGCTCTCCAAGACCAAGCAGATTAGCGACATGGGCTACGGCCGCATCGATCTCTATCAGTCGCTCATGAACTTGGTCGGAAGCAGCGGGACTAGCTCGATCACAAGTACTAGCGGAACCAGCGGTAAATAATCCAGCTTTTTACCCCATCAAAACACCCTTCCTCAGGACACCCAAAATTTATTAGTAAGTCTAAGAATTTTGCTCCATTTTGACCTATTTCAGCCGTTTCTTAAAATTGACTTATTTTTCTTTTGATAGATGTGCTAACTTGAAGTTAATTTCTTGTATTGTTGAATCAAGTTGTTTTAAATCAATACATTAGAAGAATATGTAGACATCTCTGACGCTAGCAGTTTGGAGCCTTATATTCTCCTTTTATGCGTTTTTGGACGGATGTTTTCTGGCAGGCAAAAAAATGTCTGGCCCCCTTCTTTGCGACTCTGGTTATACTCCCCACAGGTCGACGGAATCGACAAAAGCGATCTAGGCCTGACGCCCGCAAACAAGTCTGGTTTTGGCGTTGCGCCCCGGTGCTTCCGTGCATTGAGTGTAGAGGAACTGAACGGGTCTGCTAAGAGTGACCGCCGTCACAGTGCGATACGACTCAGCATGGCAAACTACCAAGGGAAGATTTGTCAAATGAGAGACAGAATGGCGGAACAGAAAACAGCACGAAAAAATCTGCTTCTACAGCCGTTAAATACAGAGCTGGCCTTTGATGCGTCAGAGGAGCGAAGATCCTTCCGAAGCAACTGGTATCCTTCTCTGAGCAACAGATTCAGTGTGCTTGCAAGAATTTGTGTCGGATTAGGTCTTCTGATGGGACTCTCGCTCTGGGCACAGGACAACTTCGTCCTGGTGACATCGCCTGCCAAAGTGCAGGACGTATGCGGGCGACACGGTCTCACGCAACTGACTCAAGGCTCTTCACACGGCATTTTTCTGGTTTCAACTTCTTCCGTTGATCCCAGCATTTCCACTGACAGTTCAGTGCAGAGTTTTGAGCGTAATCGCGCTCTCGGTGTGCCCGAGTTGTCCGGAGCAACTGTGGCGAACCTGACGCAATCCACCACATCGATTCTGGATGGCCTTCCGAGCCGCACGGTGGTGAATTATTTCGGAGCCCCGGTCGCCAGCAACTATGTGACACAGCCTGCCACTACCATCATTCGGCAGGGTGACCTGCAGGCGGCTTCTGGTCTCACTGGCACGGGCATTACGGTGGCAGTCATCGATACGGGCGTTGACACATCGCATCCGGCACTGCAATCCTCTCTTATTTCAGGTTTCAATTTCATCTCGAATGTGGCCGACCCCTCTGAGTTGGTCGATTTGAGCCCGGCAATGGCTGCAGCGCTTACGCAGTCCACCACCAGCATTCTGGATGGCCAGAATCTGGTGCAGATGAATAG
>Ga0068856_100008394_pt1 | contig 10064 bp, 3 predicted proteins | sample KBSCornC62_FD_66595 | JGI IMG/M metagenome (GOLD analysis project Ga0068856, IMG submission 66595) | Corn rhizosphere microbial communities from Kellogg Biological Station, Michigan, USA - KBS Corn C6-2 | ecosystem: Host-associated > Plants > Roots > Rhizosphere > Soil ... | reverse complement strand
TACTCGATGCCGGGATTCGGCATAGACGAGATAAGCGGGCAGAGCTACGTTCGCGAGATGGTCGAATGGAACCTGCCACCTATGGTTTTCGAGTCCGTGGGGACGCCCGGGCTGTACTTGAACTGGCTTCGGCCGGCCGTGTTCGTCGCAGGTTTATGGACCGACCCGAAAGACTCCGCATTTCGCAAGGACTACCAGAGCGTGGGTGGCCAGGCGGATCTACGGTTCAGCGTATTGCATCGGTACGACATGACGCTCTCCGTCGGCTACGCCGTCGGCTTCAGGGGTGGTCGCCGCAGGGGCGACGAGGTGATGGTGTCGCTCAAGATTCTCTAGCCGCAACACGATGCTGGGCATGCTCGTCCACGTCGTCATCGGCGTCCTGCCGGTGCTCGGCTTTCTCGCCGCGCTCGTGGCGCTCGACAGCTACAAGCTCGTCACGATGCGAACGGTCGTCACGGTCGTCGGGGCGGGTCTCGTCGCGGCCGTTGTCTGTTACTTCGCGAACGGCTATCTGGCAGGCGCCTCGCGCCTCGACTTCACGAGCTACAGCCGCTACGTCGCCCCGCTGATCGAGGAGCTCGCGAAAGCGCTCGTCGTCGTCGTGCTGATCCGCACGCACCGCGTGGGCTTCCTCGTGGACGCAGCCATCCTGGGCTTCGCGGTGGGCACCGGCTTCGCGATTCTCGAGAACGTCTACTACCAGCAGCTCGTTCCCGACGCGAGCGTCGGGACCTGGATCGTACGCGGCTTCGGCACCGCGATCATGCACGGCGGCTGCACGGCGATCTTCGCCATGGCAGGGCTCGCGCTGCGCGAACGCCATCCGTCGCCACTCGCACTCGTGCCGGGATTCGTGCTCGCCGTGGTGCTGCACGCCGCCTACAACCACGCGTTCTTGTCGCCGATGCTCTCGACGCTCGGCGTCATCATCGCCCTGCCGCCGCTGATGCTCTTCGTCTATCAGCGCAGCGAACGCGCGACCGCCGACTGGCTCGGGTCCGGCTTCGACGCGGACACCGAGATGCTCGAGCAGATCACGTCGGGACATTTCACCGACTCGCCGGCCGGCCGCTATCTGGCGACGCTCAAGACGCGCTTCCAGGGCCCGATCGTCGCCGATCTGCTCTGCTACCTGCGCCTGCACACGGAGCTCGCGCTGCGCGCAAAAGGCATCCTGATGATGCGCGAGAGCGGATTCGACGCGCGGATCGACGAGCCGACGCGCGCCAAGCTCGTCGAGATGCGCTATCTCGAAGGCAGCATCGGCGCGACCGGGAAGCTCGCGATGAAGCCGCTGCTGCACGCCGGGAACAAGGAAATCTGGCAGCTCCGGATGCTCGAAAGCGCCCCGGCGTCGGCGCTGCCGGCGTCGGACGCGACGCGCTAGCCGGCGGCGCGCCGCCCTGGGGCTAGTCCGAAGCCTGGCGACCCGAGTCGCGCGCGAGCTGCAGCCGCTCGGCGACCACGCGCTCCAGCACGTCCGCCGAGTAGGGCTTCATCAGCGCCATCGCGCCGCAATCCGTCAATGCCTCGACGGCGCTCGTGTAACCGGTGCAGAAGATCACCGGCAGGCCCGGGCGCAGCGCGTGCAGGCGCTCGGCGAACTCCAGGCCGTCGATATCGGGCATCACGACGTCGGAGAACACGAGGTCGACCTTGGCGCCTTCCTCGATGCGCTCGAGCGCCTCGCCGGCGGAAACGACCAGCGACACGTCGCATCCGAACGTTTCGAGCAGCCGCGCGGCTGCTTCCGCGCCGTCGCTGTCGTCGTCGACGACGAGCACGCGCGCGCCCTTGGTGATCGGATTCGAACGCTTGGTCAAATTGGCCATCGACAACGCTCCATGGCACGCCTGAACAACGACTGAATATACCGCCAATCGGCGTTAACGGCGACGTTGTAGAAATTACAACCACGGTGACGCGCGGTTGCTGTCATTCACCCACAGCAGATGGGACAATGCGAGGTCAGTCGAAACTGTTCAGGATCGCACACCGCGGCGATCGATCCCGAAACGGAGTCATTCATGCACGCTGCCGTCGAACGTCCGCAGACGTCGTCGAACGAGATCACGGTCATCCTGAACGCGCTCACCGCGCTCAAGCGCGGCGATGCGTCGATCCGGCTGCCGGTCGAATGGCACGGCGCGCTGGGGCGCGTGGCCGACGTGTTCAACGACGTCGTCGAACGGAACGCGCGGATGGCGAACGAGCTCGAGCGCCTCTCGAAGGTCGTCGGCAAGGAGGGCAAGCTGGCGAAGCGCGCGAACGTCGGCGACGTGACCGGCTTCTGGGCGACGTCGATCGACTCGGTGAATCAGCTCATCGACGATCTCGTGCATCCGACCAGCGAAACCGCGCGCGTGATCGGCGCCGTCGCGAAGGGCGATCTTTCGCAGACGATGGCGCTCGAGGTCGACGGTGTTCCGCTGCAAGGGGAATTCCTGCGCACCGCGAAGACCGTCAACACGATGGTCGACCAGCTCGGCTCGTTCGCGTCCGAAGTGACGCGCGTCGCGCGCGAGGTCGGCACCGAAGGCAAGCTCGGCGGCCAGGCGAAGGTGAAGGGCGTCGCCGGGACGTGGAAGGACCTGACGGACAGCGTCAACTCGATGGCGGGCAACCTGACCGGCCAGGTGCGCAACATCGCCGACGTGACGACGGCCGTCGCGACCGGCGACCTGTCGAAGAAGATCACCGTCGACGTGAAGGGCGAGTTCCTCGAGCTCAAGAACACGATCAACACGATGGTCGACCAGCTCCGCTCGTTCGCGTCCGAGGTGACGCGGGTGGCGCGCGAGGTCGGCACCGAAGGCAAGCTCGGCGGTCAGGCGCGCGTCGAAGGCGTGTCCGGCACGTGGAAGGACCTGACCGACAGCGTCAACTTCATGGCGAGCAACCTGACGGGGCAGGTGCGCAACATCGCCGACGTGACGAAAGCGGTGGCGAGCGGAGATCTCTCGAAGAAGATCACCGTCGACGTGAAGGGCGAGATCCTCGAGCTCAAGAACACGATCAACACGATGGTCGACCAGCTCGGCTCGTTCGCGTCGGAAGTGACGCGCGTGGCGCGCGAGGTCGGCACCGACGGCCGCCTCGGCGGCCAGGCCGACGTGCAAGGCGTCGCCGGCACCTGGAAGGACTTGACCGAGAGCGTCAACTCGATGGCGAGCAACCTGACGGCGCAGGTGCGCAACATCGCCGACGTGACGACCGCCGTCGCCAACGGCGACCTGTCGAAGAAGATCACCGTCGACGTCAAGGGCGAGATCCTCGAGCTCAAGAACACGATCAACACGATGGTGGATCAGCTTCGCTCGTTCGCGTCGGAAGTGACGCGCGTCGCGCGGGAAGTCGGTACCGAGGGCAAGCTCGGCGGCCAGGCCGACGTGCAGGGCGTCGCGGGCACGTGGAAGGATCTGACCGACAGCGTCAACTTCATGGCGAGCAACCTGACCGGCCAGGTGCGCAACATTGCTGACGTGACCAAGGCGGTAGCGAGCGGGGATCTGTCGAAGAAGATCACCGTCGACGTGAAGGGCGAAATCCTCGAGCTCAAGAACATCATCAACACGATGGTCGACCAGCTCTCGTCGTTCGCGTCCGAAGTAACGCGCGTCGCGCGTGAAGTGGGCACTGAAGGCAGCCTCGGCGGCCAGGCTGACGTGCGAGGCGTGGCGGGCACTTGGAAGGACCTGACCGACAGCGTCAACTCGATGGCGAGCAACCTGACCGGTCAGGTGCGCAACATCGCGGACGTGACGAAGGCGGTGGCGAGCGGGGATCTGTCGAAGAAGATCACCGTCGACGTGAAGGGGGAGATCCTCGAGCTCAAGAACACGATCAACACGATGGTCGATCAGCTTCGCTCGTTCGCGTCCGAAGTGACGCGGGTGGCGCGCGAAGTGGGCACCGAAGGCAAGCTCGGCGGACAGGCCGACGTGCAGGGCGTCGCGGGCACGTGGAAGGATTTGACCGACAGCGTCAACTTCATGGCAAGCAACCTGACCGGCCAGGTGCGCAACATCGCCGACGTGACGAAGGCGGTGGCGAGCGGCGATCTGTCGAAGAAGATCACCGTCGATGTGAAGGGCGAAATCCTCGAGCTCAAGAACATCATCAATACGATGGTCGACCAGCTTTCGTCGTTCGCGTCCGAAGTGACGCGGGTGGCGCGCGAGGTCGGCACCGAAGGCAGTCTCGGCGGCCAGGCGAAGGTGAAGGGCGTCGCCGGCACGTGGAAGGACCTGACCGACAGCGTGAATTTCATGGCCGGCAACCTGACCGGCCAGGTGCGCAACATCGCGGACGTGACGAAGGCGGTGGCGAGCGGCGACCTGTCGAAGAAGATCACCGTCGACGTGAAGGGCGAGATCCTCGAGCTCAAGAACACGATCAACACGATGGTGGATCAGCTCCGCTCGTTCGCGTCGGAAGTGACGCGCGTCGCGCGGGAAGTGGGCACCGAAGGCAAGCTCGGCGGCCAGGCCGACGTGCAGGGCGTCGCGGGCACATGGAAGGACTTGACCGACAGCGTGAACTCGATGGCGAGCAACCTGACGGCGCAGGTGCGCAACATCGCCGACGTGACGACTGCCGTCGCCAACGGCGACCTGTCGAAGAAGATCACCGTCGATGTGAAGGGCGAGATCCTCGAGCTCAAGAACACGATCAACACGATGGTCGACCAGCTTCGCTCGTTCGCCTCCGAAGTGACGCGCGTCGCGCGCGAAGTGGGTACCGAGGGCAAGCTCGGCGGCCAGGCCGAAGTGCAAGGTGTTGCCGGCACGTGGAAGGACCTGACCGACAGCGTGAACTCGATGGCGGGCAACCTGACGGCGCAGGTGCGCAACATCGCCGACGTGACGAAGGCGGTGGCGAGCGGCGATCTGTCGAAGCAGATCACCGTCGACGTGAAGGGCGAGATCCTCGAGCTCAAGAACACGATCAACACGATGGTCGACCAGCTCTCGTCGTTCGCCGCTGAAGTGACGCGCGTGGCGCGCGAGGTTGGCACCGAAGGCATTCTCGGCGGGCAGGCGAACGTGAAGGGCGTCGCCGGCACATGGAAGGACCTGACCGACAGCGTGAACTTCATGGCGGGGAACCTGACGAGCCAGGTGCGCGGCTTCGCGAAGGTCGTGACCGCAGTGGCGAACGGCGATCTCCAGCAGAAGCTCACGCTCGAGGCCAAGGGCGAGATCGCCACGATGACCGAGACGATCAACAGCATGATCGACACGCTCGCGACGTTCGCCGACCAGGTGACGACCGTCGCGCGCGAAGTCGGCGTCGAAGGCAAGCTCGGCGGCCAGGCGAAGGTGCCGGGCGCTTCCGGCACGTGGAAAGATCTGACCGAGAACGTGAACCAGCTTGCGGCCAACCTGACGACGCAGGTGCGCGCGATCGCCGAGGTGGCCACCGCCGTGACGCAGGGCGACCTGACGCGCTCGATCACCGTCGAAGCGCGCGGCGAAGTCGCGGCGCTGAAGGACACGGCGAACGAGATGATCCGCAACCTGCGCGACACGACGCGCAAGAACACGGAACAGGACTGGCTGAAGACCAATCTCGCGAAGTTCAGCCGGATGCTGCAGGGCCAGAAGGACCTGAACACCGTTGCGCGGCTGATCCTGTCCGAGCTGGCGCCCGTCGTCTCGGCGCAGCACGCGCTGTTCTACGTAATGAGCGCTCCCGCCGAGGCGTCGCGGCTCACGCTCGTCGCGAGCTACGGCGCGAAGGGGCAGAGCGCGCTCGGCAGTCAGCTCGAGCTCGGCGAAGGACTCGTGGGGCAGTGCGCCGTCGAGCGATCGAAGATCCTGCTCGCGAACGTTCCCCAGGACTACGTGACGATCGCGTCGGGCCTGGGCTCGTCGCCGCCGCAGAACATCTTCGTGCTGCCGATCATCTTCGAAGGGCAGGTGAGGGGCGTTCTCGAGCTCGCGTCGTTCGAGCGCTTCAGCCCGACGCACGAGCAATTCCTCGACCAGCTCACCGAATCGATCGGCATCGTGATCAACACGATCGAGGCGAACATGCGGACCGAGGACCTGCTCGCGCAATCGCAGTCGCTCGCCACCGAGCTGCAAAGCCGCCAGCAGGAGCTGCAGCAGACGAACCAGGAGCTCGAGGAGAAGGCGGGACTCCTCGCGCACCAGAACCAGGAGGTCGAGCGCAAGAACATCGAGGTCGAGCAGGCGCGCCAGGCGCTCGAGGAGAAGGCCGAGCAGCTCGCGCTCACGTCGAAATACAAGTCCGAGTTCCTCGCGAACATGTCGCACGAGCTGCGCACGCCGCTCAACAGCCTGCTGATTCTTTCGGACCAGCTCTGCAAGAATCCGGAGGGCAACCTGATGCCGAAGCAGGTCGAGTTCGCGAAGACGATCCATGCGTCGGGCAACGACCTGTTGACGCTCATCAACGACATCCTCGACCTGTCGAAGATCGAGTCGGGCACCGTCGTCATGGATCCGTCGGACGTCCGCTTCGACGAGCTGGCGCGCTACGTCGAGCGCACGTTCCGTCACGTGGCCGAGGCAAAGGGCGTCGATTTCTTCGTGCGCGCGGATCCGCGGCTGCCGCCGTCGATGTTCACCGATCTGAAGCGCCTGCAGCAGGTGTTGAAGAACCTGCTGTCGAATGCGTTCAAGTTCACGCACCAGGGCAACGTGACGCTGACGGTGAGCCCGGCCGGCGCCGGCTGGGATCCGCAGAACGAGACGCTCAATCGCGCGCCCGACGTGATCGCGATCGCCGTGCACGACACCGGCATCGGGATTCCACCCGACAAGCAGCAGATCATCTTCGAGGCGTTCCAGCAGGCGGACGGCAGCACCAGCCGCAAGTACGGCGGAACCGGGCTGGGTCTCGCGATCAGCCGTGAGCTCACACGCCTGCTCGGCGGCGAGATCCGCCTGTCGAGCGTGCCGCGCAGCGGCAGCACGTTCACGCTGTATCTGCCGATCACGTACACGCCCCCGCGATCGCTGCGGAAGACCGCGAGCGAGCGCGCGCTGTACGGCGAGTCGCCTGCGCGAAGCCCGCAAGGCGGCAACGTGGCGCCCGTCGCGCGCGTCGTCGAAGTGCCGCCGGTGCCGGTGAGCGATTCCCGTTCACGGACGCCGACGGCGCCGACGCCGGCACCGATCGCCGACCTCGAGGAAGAGGAAGACGACGCTGCCGCCGACGATCGCCGCTCGATCGCTTCGGGCGAGCGCGTGCTGCTGATCGTCGAGAACGAACCGGGGTTCGCGCAGCTCCTGCTCGAGTCCGCGCGCGCGAAAGGCTTCAAGGGCATCGTCACGAGCTCGGGTGTGTCGGCGCTCGCGCTCGCGAGCGAGTACGTGCCGGCTGCCGTGACGCTCGACATTTTCCTCCCCGACGTCGACGGCTGGCGCGTGCTCGATCGCCTCAAGAACGACGACCAGACGCGCCATATTCCGGTCTGCGTCATTTCCACGGACGAATCGCGCGAGCGCGCGCTCAAGTCGGGCGCGTTTCAGTTCGCCGCCAAGCCGATGCAGAGCGCCGAGGAGGTCGAGGTGCTGCTCGATCGGCTAGCGGCGTACCTGCAACGCGGGCGCCGGCATCTGCTGGCCGTCTCGCCGGATCCCGCGAAGCGCGAGTGGTTCGTCGACCAGCTCGGTGCGCCCGACGTCAAGGTGACGAGCGTCGCGAACTACGAGGAGGCCGGCAGCGTGATGCGCGCGGACCCCGTCGATTGCCTCGTGTTCGATGCGGCGCTCGGCGTGCCGCCGGACGCGATGCTCGGCATGGACGGGAACGGCCAGCACGAACCCGCGTCGCAGCTGCCGCCGATTTTGCTCTACGGCGATCGGCACAACGTCGCCGAATTCGACCACTTCGGCTCGTTCGCGAAGCGCGCGGGCGTGCGCGAGGTCCGGTCGCCCGAGCGCCTGCTCGATCAGGCGAGCTTCTGCATGCATCGTCCCGTCTCGGCGATGCCGGAACGCCACCGCGCGACGCTCAAGGCGCTGCAGGACGCGAACGGCATCCTTCAGGGCCGCAAGGTGATGATCGTCGACGACGACATGCGCAACATCTTCGCGCTCACCTCGCTGCTCGAGGACCGCGGCATGGTCATCGTCGCGCATGACAACGGGCGCGACGCCGTCACCGCGCTGCACGAGCAGCCGGGCGTCGAAGCGATCCTGATGGATATCATGATGCCCGAGATGGACGGCATCGATACGATTCGCGAAATCCGCCAGATCCCGTCGTGCCGCGACACGCCGATCATCGCCGTCACGGCGAAGGCGATGAAGGGCGACCGCGAGAAGTGCATGGAGGCGGGCGCCTGGGACTACCTGTCGAAGCCGGTCGACACCGAGCTGATGCTCGGGTGCTTGCGGGGTTGGCTGTCGCGATGAACAACGCATCGCCTGCCCCTCACCCCAACGCTGTCCCCGCCAGCGGGAACAACGAGCGCGTTTGCGCGCGATGTTGCGGCGGAGGCTAACGTGAGCGGAGCGAACGTTAAGCCCGGCGAGAGCCGGGTGGCCGAAGCCAAAAGGGAGCCGAGCGCACGCGAGGCGGGTGAAGGGGCCGATCGCGCGAATATCCTGATCGTCGACGATCGGTCCGACAAGCTGCTCGTCTATCGGACGCTGCTCGACGAGTTGCAGCAGAACCTCTACACGGCTTCGTCCGGCGACGACGCGTTGCGCCAGGTGCTCGAGCGCGACTTCGCGCTGATCCTGCTCGACGTGAACATGCCGGGAATGGATGGCCTCGAAACGGCGGCGCTCATCCGCAAGCGCCGGAAATCGGCGCACACGCCGATCATCCTCGTCACTGCCGATTACGGCGACGAGCTGCGGATGACGAAGGCGTATTCGCTCGGTGCCGTCGACTACATCGCGTCCCCGGTCGTGCCAGAGATCCTGCGCGCGAAGGTGCGCGTGTTCGTCGACCTCTATCTCCTCGCCGAGCAGACGAAACGGCAGGCGCAGGAACGGATCGCGCTTGTCGCCGAAAAGGCCGCGCGCGAAGCCGCCGAGCGGGCGTCGCGCCGCCTCGCGTTTCTCGCCGAGGCGAGCGACGTCCTCGCGACGTCGCTCGATCTCGAGGCGACGCTGCGCGCGCTGTCGCGCCTCGTCGTGCCGCAATTCGCCGACGTCGGCATCGTGTCGCTGATGTCGACGGATGGGCAGGCGGAGCGCCACGAGATGGTCTGGTCGACCACGGACCGCGACAATCCGCTGCTGACGGCGTCGCTGTCGGAGCTCGGCGATCCGGTCGTCGACGGCGCGCTGCTGCGGGTGCGGGAGTCCGGGCGGCCGGAGACGATCGAGCGCGATGCGGACGGTCCGCATGCGTCGCGCATCGCGCTGCCGCGCGGGCTCGCCGTGCATTCGCTGATGCTCGTGCCGCTGCTCGTGCGCGGCCGCAAGCTCGGCGTGCTGACGCTCGGGCTCGACGCAGCCTCGCGGCGATTCGACGCCGACGCGCTCGCCGTGGTCGCGGACCTCGCGACGCGCGGCGCGACCGCCCTCGACAACGCGCTGCTCTTCCGGAAGATCCAGGACGAGGACCAGCGCAAGAACGAATTTCTCGCCATGCTTGCGCACGAGCTGCGCAACCCGCTGGCGCCGATCAGCAACGCCGTGCACATCCTGCGCGTGAGCGAGGACGACCCGTCCAAGCTCGCATGGGCGCGCGAGCTGATCGCGCGGCAGCTGAAGCAGCTCGTCAGGCTCGTCGACGATCTCCTGGACGTGTCGCGGATCACGCGGGGCAAGATCGAGCTCAAGGTGGAGACGATCGACGTCGCGCAGGTCGTCGCGGCGGCGATCGAGACGAGCAAGCCGAACATCGACGCGCAGCGGCACACGCTGTCGCTGCAACTGCCCGGCGAGCCGATGCAAGTCACCGGCGATTTCGCGCGCGTCGCGCAGATCCTGTCGAACCTCGTCAACAACGCCGCCAAGTACACGCCGAAGGGCGGCCGGATCTCGCTGTCGGCGAGTCGCGAAAACGACGAGATCGTATTCCGCATCCGCGACTCTGGCGTGGGCATTCCGCCGGAGTTCCTCTCGAGC
>Ga0068856_100008393_pt1 | contig 10065 bp, 11 predicted proteins | sample KBSCornC62_FD_66595 | JGI IMG/M metagenome (GOLD analysis project Ga0068856, IMG submission 66595) | Corn rhizosphere microbial communities from Kellogg Biological Station, Michigan, USA - KBS Corn C6-2 | ecosystem: Host-associated > Plants > Roots > Rhizosphere > Soil ... | reverse complement strand
CTCGAAGTTCTTCATCTCGCGGCGGCTGCGGCGCATATACAGCAGTACCGGCAAGCCAATGGCTACGCCTAAGACAACCAGGATACTTACGATAATCAGCAGTGCAGTCATATGCTAAGCGGCTACTTTAATGTCCTTGCCGTACTTTTTTTTGAGATATTCGGCCTTTGCGAGAGCGAGCTGTTTATTTTGCTCATAGGGGTCAGAGGCAGTTTGCAAGGCAATTCGCTTCGCCTTTTGAACCATTTCTTTAGTAAGGATATCGTCTCTGGTATTGGCGGCCTGGGAAGGTATCTGTGGCTGAGCGGGCACCGTAGGGATAGCCTGGGCCAGCACAGAAGCTGGCAGCTGGGCAGCATCATCAGCAGGCAGAGGCAGGATTGCTGGCTGGGCACGATTGCCAGCAGCCTCCGGGCTCGGTGCCATACCTTGCTCTACCGCCGGCAATGGTGCCTCGGCGGACGGCATCTGAGGTGCCTCAGCCATGGGCGGCGGCAAATTAAACTGATTCTCTGGATTTGTGTCAGGGTTCATCGTTACTATTTATTATACAACTTTCATCCTCGTCTGAGAACTGTTTTCGCGTGCCAGGATACTTTATTTAGCCTTATCGGACGATAGGTACGAGAAATAGAAGGACAGCACGATGACCAGCGGGATGACCGCCAGAATGTCCTTAACCGTCAGCTGGCCGATAGATTGCATAGCTATGAGCAGCGAAATAACGAGCGTAGCAGCCAGGGCGATGCGCTTCTTAGTGTGCAAGCTGAACGGCACAATCCGCTCCGCCAGCGCGAGCAAGAAGTCCAGCAGCGCGTAGATGGTGAGCCCGAGCAGCACAAAACCGACAATAATCACCACGGCATACACCTTCTGCGGGTTCACTAAGCTAAAGAACAGTGCATCGGCCACAAACAGTACGGCCAGCCGCAACAGTTTCCGCTTATGGTGCTTCTTCATACGCTTTATACTACCCTTTTAACCTTGTTGAGACAAAAAATACCGCCCGGGTGCAGAGGCAGCCCGCCAAGCGGTATTTGAACTATAAAATGGTGTCGAGGTGGCAAATCCGCTTATATAAATAGACTATTGAAGCGCTTGCCACCTGCGACGATGACTGACCGCTCCTACTGCCTTTAGGGCAAATGGGAGCGATGATAACCCTTGGCCGCTAAAGTTTAGTCGGACAAAGGGGTGAATAACGGAAGCCGAGACGAAAAGCTTCCGTTATTTCCCAAATTGTAAGTACGTTTTTGTTTTGTAGCTTACAGGTTCTAATCTAGCATTTCCGGCTCAAAAAGTCAATAGGCTTATGCTAAGAAACTGTAGATTAAACTGTAATAATATGTTAAAATATACATCATGCTATCGGGAGAACAAGCCTCGCTGCCGTCAACGGCCGCTGCCCTAGAAATCGTGCGGCAGCACGGTGATGCTTTAGGCGCATTGCAAACCAATCGAACCCGGCGGGTCGAGAATGCCTCCGTCGCCATCTTGGGAGTGGGCGTTGTCCAGGCGGTCGTGTGGAAAGATTTCCAAACGCTTATTCCTGCCGTGGACGGGCTTATCCATGCCGAGACGCTGCTAGCGACCGGCATGGCTGCAGCGGCTCTTCCCTTCCGTGATCAGCGCAAGCGGGGACGGGACCGAGCAGCCCGCATTATTGAGTCTCAGCGCCGCATGTCAGAGGAACTGCACGAGCCTTTAGAGCTTTTTGCAAGTGGCATACAGGGTCACCGTGAAATCACTGCTATCTGGCATCCGGAAGTACTTGGCATACCTTCTTCAGCAACTACCTTGCGCCACCGCTTTGGCAAGGTCATCGACGCGCTAGAGACCAACGGCGGTGTTCACCAAATCCTGGTAAATCTGGACACATTCGGACAGATGGATCTAGACGTTCCCGAGCCGCTGGATGATAACTTAACGAGTGTTAACAGATATGTCCGCAGATCAAGAACGGGCCCCGTAACCGGTAATCTGGAACGTGACTACGACACCGTCGTGGGTATCCGTGGCGATCAACTAACGAAGCTGCGCGAACAGATTGCCGATCACGAAGAACTTGGCAACAACTCGGTCGTTGGTTATCTCCTCGATACCTACAACCAGCTTATCCGGCCCGAAGATACACTTTCCAAAGAACTCGTGCTCCGGTACCGTGCGCAAGGTGCCTCTGCCCGCGCACCGTTAAGCAAACACCTGCGCAGCAAGCTCGAGATAGACCTTCAGGACACCGTGATGGGCGGCACCCGGGTGGGCGGCAGGCGCACCGCGCACATCTGGAGCCAGGTGCAGCCCGCTACCGCTTCGGTCCTGCAGCTCGACGACAAGGGTAATTTCCAGGGTGTGACCAGCCTTATCAAGGCAGCTCGCATTTCCGAGACCGTCCTGCACGACGAGATTGAACGTCTGATGCAGAATTCTCCCGAACAGGCGCGCCGTGTCATTACAGCCAGCCTGTACGTAGCATTAGAAAACCCTAGCGCCCTGAACGGTGTCGGAACCCACAGTAGCTTTGCTACGGCTAGCTCCAAGCTGCCTGCCGACTATCTGCCGCTTCAGCAGCGTGTGTACGACCGGCTGGCGCAGCGCCAGTGGCCCTTTCGTCGCAGCGAGCGCTACCACCAGGGGCCCAACAGTGTCACACGTGATTTAGCACCTACCCGGCTCACGAGGGCGATGATAATACTCGCCATGGGAGTCAATGGCTCCTCACTAGCAGCAGGAATTTATGGCAATGAATATCACCGCGTGGGCAAGGTTGGTGTTGCCGATATCCGTGCACAAGACCAGCGGGATCACCGTGACGCCTCTGCCATCGACGATTATGCAGGCTTACGGTATCTTGCACACCGAGGTGATCCTGAAGCAAGCACCATGATGAAGGCCCAGGATATCGGCCTACCCCTTTACAACTGGCTGGACGGCGTTAACTCTCACATATTGGTTAGCCTCGGCGTATCTCCATCCAGCGAATACACCAGGCAAGCGGAGCTGGCTGCGAGCCGCGAGCGGGCACTGATGACAGATGGCACCATAGCCACCGGAAACGTCAGCGAAACATCCAAAGACATCAATGTCGCCCAGTGGCTAGTTACGGCACATGGCAATATCGATCCGTCAGGTTACTGGATGGCCACCGCAGGAGATGTCTTTAAAGACACTGGGGAAGGCTGGACCGATAACCCGAACCAAGTATATATAGACGCGGCGCTTCTCGAGCCGGCTCAAGCAGCAGCATTACCTAACGTCTTGCAGGTAAGCCACAACGGCACTGCCAACGGTACCGAGGAGTTTGTGCTGCCCGTCCGGCAAGGCACCCAAATAATGGGCATTCAGATCATTGGCAAGGACGGAAAAGAGCTAGTTCCCCATCTTTCCTACGGTCCTTATAACGAAAGCGTCGTGAGCGCCACGGACGCAGCTGGCAATGTACAGGGGGACCTAGCAAGTATTACCTACTGGCTAGCCCCTTCCGATGAGCACGTCGTGCATGCCGTCCGCCCGTTGTCCGTCCTGCCGGATGTGTTCTATAAGGACGTTAGCAGGATTAACAATCTGTTCCGTGAAATAAATCATCTTGACCCTCAGATACTCAAAATCCACGACCCCGCAGAGCTCGCGAGCTATATATCGAATACTTTTTCATACAAGACCGATCCGTTTACCAAGGAGCAAGCTGCTGAACTGTTTCCAGCTGTAGGAAACCTCAAAGAGAAAGACTATCTGCCCTATCTGGAAAAATACCTGCACTATACCTTCAAAAACCGTTCCGTTAACTGTAATGTTGCAGCCACTCTATTCGGAGTGGTGGCATACCTCAACGGCTTCCCGCAAAATTTTGCCGTCGTGGGCGGCTATAGGAATGACGGGGACGCAAAAGGCAGCGACCCGCACAAGCTTTCCTATTTTGAACAGCATGCCTACTTGGTTGACGACAGGGGGAACATCTTTGATCCCACCCCGCCTGGCAATGGTACATCGGGCAGCGCAGAACATCCCGAGACCGGCCAGTCAGACCCTGCTAAAGCGCCGGATTCACCGCACGCTCATGCCGAGCGCGCCCTGGAGGTCGGTGGCATTGTGGGCGGTAGTTTACTCTTCTTACTGGGAAGCACCCTGCTCTATCGCCGTCGCGACGCTATCCGGCGTACCATTGCCCGGAGGACCTACGAGCGTCTCCTAGAGCGTTCCAGAGATGACCCGCACGTACTCGAAGCAGCAAGCGAACTCAAAACCGCCCTGTATGCACCTAGGGGCGCCACAGCCAGCAAAGTGCCGACCCCCACCAGCATAGAGCTCGCTCTTGCCGGCATCCCCGCCCTTTCAGCCAGACAAATCGGCAGAATCTTGGCTTTGCAGCCTGCCGGAGGCAACCCTCAAACACTCGAAGCCGCTAAACAGCTCGGGCGGCTTAAGCGCAGCGAGCTGGCTCGGTCACGCGGGCTAGATATATAACAATTTGTAACTACTCTGGTTTCTCCACGTTGTTTTTTCGTATCCGTTAGGAACTTATGCGAACACGGTATTTTGGCAACTCGCAGTTATACACAGCTTTGTAAAAAAATTAACCATAATTGTTATTGACACGGAGTGTTTGAATCCTCTATATTAAGCGTAGCACTGAATAAAAAAAGTGCTCAAAAACAAAAAGAACAGATATGGGATGACAGCTTCTCGCAAACTGTCATCCCAAACCTAAAAACCACACCAACACCTTAAAACCCGAAACCAAAAACCCAAAACAATTTATAAAAGACCCGGTACCACACATACAGCCGGGTCTTTTTTTATGCCTTAAGTCCGCAAATATGAACGAAATATGAGCCCAAGCGGCTTGTGCTTGGAGCATGGAAAACTTTCGCCTAGAATGCGGCTGTATGAGCGCCAAGGTACATAGCATTATTAGCGTCGGCGGTAGCGGGATTGTGGCCGATATTGAATGCCATCTGTCCAATAGCTTACCGGGTATTGTCATCGTGGGGTTTGCCAACAAGGCCGTAGACGAAGCTAAGGAGCGTATCAGGGGTGCATTCGCCAACTCTAATCTCCAACTACCCCGTAAACGCATTACCATCAACCTGGCGCCGGCCGATGTCCCTAAGGATGGCAGCAGCTTTGATCTGGCCATTGCAGCTGCCATTTTGGCCGCAGGCCAACAGATTAAACATCAGTTCTCTGCCTCTGAAGCACTCCTGGGCGAGCTGGGGCTGGACGGCAGCCTCCGCCCTGTTCGCGGCATCATAGGCAAAGTCTTGGCGGGACGAGCCAAAGGTGTAACAACCTTTTACATTCCGGAGGCTAATTTGCGTCAGGCACAGCTAGTGCCGGGTGTTACCCTCATCCCTGTTACGGAACTAGCCGGATTGTACCAGTTACTCTGTAAAATGGTCATCCCGCTTATCGTGGAAACAGGTGACGGGATTTTCGAAGCGGAGCCTGCTGCTGCAGCCAAGAATCCCGACACCGTGCAGCTTGGCGACATCATCGGCCAGGCCCACGCTAAGCGGGCGCTGGAAATTGCCGCAGCCGGCGGGCATAACGTCTTCTTTAGCGGGCCGCCGGGCACCGGCAAAAGCATGCTGGCCAAGACCCTTCCCAGCTTGCTCCCCCAGTTAAACCACGAGGAAATGCTCGAGGTCACGCATCTGCACAGCCTTGCCGGTCACGAATATGACCGTATCATCAGCCAGCGCCCGTTCCGCGCGCCGCACCACAGCGCAACCCATGTGGCCATCATCGGCGGCGGCCAGACCCTGCGCCCCGGAGAAATATCGTTAAGTCACCGCGGCATCCTGTTCTTTGATGAGCTGCCGGAGTTCAGCCGCATGACCCTCGAGGCCCTGCGACAGCCGCTAGAGGACCGCATTATCTCGGTGGCCCGCGCCAAGGACACCGCTGAATACCCCGCCAGCTTTATCCTGGTTGCCACTGCCAACCCCTGCCCCTGCGGTTATTTTGGGACAAACAAAACCTGCCGCTGCACCGCCAGCCAGATCCAGCGCTACCAGCTCAAAGTTTCCGGCCCCATACTTGACCGCATTGACCTCTACGCCGAGGTCAATGAAATCGAGCACGCCAAACTGCTCGGCAAGCAGCGCAATGACCTTGAGCACACTGCAGCCGTGAAACGTGTCCAGAAAGCCCGTGAGCACCAGGACAAGCGCTACAAAAATAGCCAGAAGCTGAACCGCGATATGACAAACGCGGACATCAAGCAGGTCGCAAAATTACATCCCGACGCCAAACAGCTGCTCGACACTGCCGCCCAAAAGCTGGAGCTTTCTGCCCGAGCCTACATGCGCAGCATCAAAGTCGCGCGCACCATCGCCGACCTCGAAAATTCAGTCGAAATCACCCAAGCCCACATCGGCGAAGCACTCCAATACCGCTCCCAGCAAAAGGCAGCGCTCTAAACTAGCGCTGCACGCGCACGCCTGCCCAAACGAGCAGCATGGCACCTTCCGTAATGCACGCCTTGATGAGCCGGTCCTGCTGAAGCCCTGCCACATCAACCGAACTAGCTGTATTGTGGGCAGGACTTGTCAGGCTAGTTAGGTCGGCAGCCTGAGCTTGCACTTCATGCTCTGCAAGATTTATGCAGTCCCCCATCGCTTGGAGGCCCATATAAAAAGCAGTCGCCACCCCGGCTGTTGCAAGTGTTCTTCCTACTACTTCTCCTACTGTTGCCATGTTTGTTTTTCCTTAAGCTTACTTCTTTATTCTCGTGGCGGGCGCATGGGCCCATTAGCCAACGGCAAGGTGGCAAACCATTTTTGCATAGCCTCGCTCATTTCAGCAGGTTGAGCTGGTGCTTCAGGAACAGGGGCTTCAACCGGCACCTGAGCGTCCGGGGGGAGTAATTCTGCGGTGGGTTGGGAAGGCAGACCAGCGGACTTACGCCTACTCATGTACATGCCGGTAGCTATAAACATGACAGTAGTTATATTTTATCTTCTTATATTTGTCAATTTAGAGCTCTTCACCCGGATTTAGTTTGCCGTTGCCTTACCGGCGCGGATAGCTTCTTGTATACACCCAAGAATAGGCTTTGGGTGAAAACTACCAGAGATAAAAGATAGACTCGCGTAGCGGCCCGGACCGCGGCTAGTGAGCACATTCGATAATGTGACGAATCCGATGGGAACTCTTTCTAAAGCACAGAATTCCTGTGCGGCAGCAGTTACATGCTCATCTAAGAATTCTTCAGGATTAGTATAGCCAGTGGCTTGCACTCGTCGAGTCCATCTTCGTAAAGCAGCTTTGCCTACCTGTGCACCAAGAATCACATCAGGCAGTCGGCCAATTGTTGCACGTTCTGCTTGCATGGTTGCCTCGTCTGACCCAAAACTAATTCCCGCAACCCTAACCCCTGCCATTGTCCGTGAGCCACCGGGCCAGTAAATCATTGCCTGCCCACCATCAGCCTGCCGCATAAGTGGATCACCGGCATCAACTGTTCCAGCAGCTTCAAGGGCGATGTCGGTATAGGGTATCGAATAGTGCACGCCCTGCACTCTATTGCTGCCAAACCGCGTGCCGCCAAATGTCGTTGCCACGATCATTTGCATCTCTGCACTTAAGGCTGGTGACGCAGGCGTATCGGGGCTAATACCGTATAGCATTATCTATAATCTCCCTAACTTCATTAAGATATGGATGAGCATAGTGCGTTTTGTCATTAAAGGCAATCATGAGCTTTTTGGCCTCCTTGTTGTGCACACGTTGACCTCTGGTGTTATCTCTGTTACAATGGGAGAACTTTAAAATAATAACGTAAGGACGACAGCGTATCAGCAAATACACCCGCCTGAATGAACAAATTCGGGCACCTCAGCTGCGAGTGATCGACGAGGACGGTAAGCAACTCGGCTTACTCAGCAGAAACGAGGCATTAGAGATTGCACGTGAGCGAGAGCTTGATCTGGTGGAGATTTCACCGGATGCCAATCCGCCAGTGGTAAAGGTCGTCGACTGGGGTAAGTACAACTACCAGAAGACAAAGCAGCAGAACAAGAACAAGAAAGCTGCCAAAGCCCTGGAAATGAAGCAAATGCGCTTCGGACTAAAGATTGGCGACCACGACCTAGACATCAAGATGGGCAAGGTCCGCAAGTTCCTCGAGGCCGGGCACAAGGTAAAGATCACCATCTTCTACCGCGGCCGCGAGCTCGCTCACAAGGAAATCGGCTTTAAGCTCGCCGACCGTGTCATCAACGACATTTTCGGGGACGCAATCATCGTCGACCAAAACCCGCAATTTGCAGGTAAACAGCTGAACTTCGTCATTAGGTGGAGCGGCAAGGTAGCCAAGGCAGAAGATGCCAAAGCCGCTAAGCCAGGGGAAGATAAAGCCCCGGAAAGTAAGGAGAATAACGATGCCAAAACTGAAGACGCATAGCGGCACCAAAGACCGCGTCAAGCTCACCAAGAACGGCAAGGTCCGTGTGGGCAGCCCCAACAAGAACCACTTCTTGCAGAAGAAGAGCGGTTCACGCAAGCGTTCGCTGAACGGCCTGAGCACGCTCACCGGCAAGAACAGCAAGAACCTTAAGCTGAAGCTAGGCGCCTAAGCGGCACCTACCTCGCGGAGCGCGCCGTGGTCATCATCCACCCGGCCGCCCGGTAATAATTATTTAAGAACCACTGAATATTTCAGGGTAAAGGAGACCAAGAGATGAGAGTCAAACGAGGCGTTGCTGCCCACAAGAAGCACCTAAAAATCCGTCACGCTACTAAGGGCATGACACACCCCCACCGCGCCAGCGTTAAGCGCGGCCGCCAAGCTGTCACCAAGAGCCTGCAGTTCGCTACCCGCGACCGCAAGAACCGCAAGCGTACGTTCCGCGAACTTTGGAACGCACGCATCAACGCTGCCGCCCGTGAAAACGGCACCACCTACAGTAAGTTGATCGCCGGCCTTAAGGCTGCCAACGTCACCCTTGACCGCAAGGTCCTGGCTGAACTGGCCGTCAACGAGCCGGAAGCCTTCAAAGCTGTCGTTAAAAGCGTCAAGTAAACCGGTTAAAGCATCCTTAAAATAGCCCTGTGATTACGGGGCTATTTTTGTACCTTTATGAGCTTGCCGCTGGTCGTGAGCACACCGGCGGATAATGCGTATCGGTCTAGGGTTGCGCCAAATAATACTGACTGCCGCGTGTTCCTCATGATGTCCACAAATGCATCCTTAACAGAGTCATCAAGGCCCCTTTTCTTCTTAAGAACAGCTGATGTCAATGCAACCAATGTAGTGACTACCGGCCGTTCCGCAGCTACCACTGCAAGCTGTTCGGCGACATTTAATCCTAGCGTCGGGTTTGGATTATCCAACCCCATCTCATGCATCCCCAGCACAAAGCCAGCGATCAAACCGCTGGTTGTCATCAGATATCTATCGGCATTAATTTTCTGGTTGATGCTCCAAAGTCCCTCGCGCACAGCTGTGTTTAAGTAATTCCCCTGGAACTTTGGGTCCAATACTGACCGGGGTGTTTTATGGGCTCGAGCATGCATATCTCGTTCTCTTAAATCCAGCGTGAGCGCCATGTTATTGAGTCTGAGCGTTCGCATATTCGAGAGGATCATGTTGAAAGCGAACCCTATCCCAGGAAATTTCCGGGATAAATTTTCCATGGCATCATCTAACTCTGGGCCATCATCCATGTAGGAAATCCGGGTTAATTTTCGGCTGCTCGCAGACCTGAGGTTTTCGAGTACTGCAGTGCCTTGCCTATCCATCCCAGCAACTGCCGGGTGGGAGCTCTCGAGATATGTCGCTTGGATGGTAAGCTCACCAAGCCCTTCAGCCTTGCGAAAGCGCTCTATTGCCCCTACATTCACCAGCACGCGTTCGTCATCAAACCCCTGCGGCAAGCCAAGACTACCGATTTGGATAGCATCGGTATACTCAGCTACCTCTGGCAGCGGTACGGCGCGTAACTCCTTAGACATTTGCAAGATTATACCATTTTTATTATCTTCGTGCAAATCCAGCTTATACAAAAAACTCCTCGTGTCTGAGGAGTTTTTGGGTGGCTAGATTATCTGTAAGCCGGGTTCTGT
>Ga0068856_100008391_pt1 | contig 10066 bp, 9 predicted proteins | sample KBSCornC62_FD_66595 | JGI IMG/M metagenome (GOLD analysis project Ga0068856, IMG submission 66595) | Corn rhizosphere microbial communities from Kellogg Biological Station, Michigan, USA - KBS Corn C6-2 | ecosystem: Host-associated > Plants > Roots > Rhizosphere > Soil ... | reverse complement strand
CCGGCTCCGGGCCGAGTCGAGCGGCATCGTCCAGCGTCTGCGCCAGGCGGGGGTCGACTGGGTGCTGCTCGTCACGGGCGATCGGCGGGCGGTCGCCGACGAGGTCGCGGCGGTGACCGGCGTCGACCACGTCTACTCCGAGATGAGCGCCGAGGCCAAGCTCGAGCTCGTGAACGCGATCCGCGCCGCCGAGCCGCACCGGAGCATCGCCATGGTCGGGGACGGCATCAACGACGCGCCGGCCCTGGCGGCCGCCGACACCGGCATCGCCGTCGGGGCCACCGCCACCGTGGCGACCCAGACCGCGGACGCGGTCGTCGTCAGCGACCGGATCGACCGCGTCGCCGACGCCATCCGCATCAGCCGCAGGTCCATGCGGATCGCGCGTCAGAGCGTCGTCGCGGGTCTGGGGCTTTCGGTGCTCGGCATGCTGCTCGCCCTCGCCGGGCTGCTCTCGCCCGTCGCCGGCGCCTTCGCCCAGGAGGCGATCGACGTCGCCGTGATCCTGAACGCCCTCCGCGCCCTCTCGGACTAACGCCGGTTGCGGGAAAACGCGTACGACGATCGGCGGGATCCCCGTCCGCGGTCTGCGCCCGACCGCCGATGCCGCCGGAGCCCCGGCGTCCGAGACTTTGGCTCAGAAACCACCAACGCGAAGGGAGCACATCATGCGCAGGGCTTTTGAATACGGAGGATTCATCGCAGCAGTCGTCCTCATCGCATTCGGTATCGGTGCCGTCACGATGGGCTGGAACGCCCGTGGGACCGTGCAGGACACGCTCGCGCAGGAGCACATCGTCGGGACGCCGGACATGACGCCCGCGGGCATCACCGCCGAGGCGAAGCAGGCGGGCCTCGACATCTCGTCGCTCAGCATCCCCAGCAAGTCGGTCGCCAACCTCCCGATCAACAACGGTGACCGGGCGCACACGTTCGCCGGCTACATGCGGATCCACGCGCTCGAGGCGACCGGCGGCCTGACCTACGCGCAGATGCCGCGCTACGCGACGGCCGACGGCAAGGGCACCAACGACCCGAACCAGGCGCTGAAGGTGAACGGGCAGCCGCAGGACAACGCCGCCCGGAACGTCTGGGTGACCGAGACCGCGCTGGGCACGGCGCTGCAGTCGAGCTACATGGCCTCGCAGCTGGCGCTCTTCGCCATCGTGGTGGGCTTCGCCCTCTTGCTGACCGGCGTCGGGTTCGGCGTCCTGGCGGTCGGCGGCGCGCTCCGCAACCGCGAGACCGCCCTCTCGTTCCACCGGGCCCCGGCCCCCAAGGGGGACACGGCAGTCACCGCCTGACCGACCGGCACGCGCGAGGCCCCTGAGGGGCCGCTCCTCCCGGAGCGGCCCCTCGTCGCATGGTCCGGCGACAAGCGGGGTCAGACCCCGAACGGCGGCCGTTGCACTTCCGGCACGCTTCCGTTCGGGGTCTGACCCCGCTTACCAGGTCTTGATGCGCGCGCGGGTTGCGGCGGGGGCGAGGCGGGCCCGGGCGTCGACGATCGTGCAGCCGTCGGGCCGGGCGATGACCGGGTTCAGGTCGAGCTCGGCCAGCTCCGGGTGATCCTCGGCGAGCGCCGACAGCCGCATGAGCAGGTCGGTCAGCGCAGCCTGGTCGGCCGCCGGCGCGCCGCGGTAGCCGGCGATGAGGCGTCCCGCCTTCCCCGCCGCGATCATCTCGAGGACGTCGACGTCCGTGACGGGCGCGATGCGGAAGGCGGCGTCGCCGATCAGCTCGGCGAGCACGCCGCCCGGCCCGAACGCCACCAGCGGCCCGAAGGTCGGGTCCTGCACGATGCCCGCCAGCAGCTCGCCGCCGCCGTTCACCATCGGCTGCACCACCATCGGCCCGCCGATCTTCCTGGCTGCGGCGGTGACCTCGCGCGCGCTCCGAAGCCCGAGGGCGACCGCGCCGCGCTCCGTCTTGTGGATGCCCGGCTCCGCGGACTTCACGGCCACCGGGAACCCGACCTCGCGCGCCACCCGAACCGCCTGCGCGGCGGACGCGGCGACCCGCTCCGGCACCAGCGGCAGGCCGTAGCCGGCGAGCAGCGCGCGCGTCTGGGCCGGGTCGAGCCAGCGGCCGCCGTCGACGACGGCGCCCGCGTCGAACGCGGCGTGGTCGGGTCGATGCACCACTCCGACGGGCCGGCGCAGCCATTCGGCGCGCTCGACCGCCCGGCCCAGCGCGGCGGCCGCGGACTCCGGATAGGTAAAGGGCGCGACGGGCGCTCCCGGCCGCCGGAACGCGGCCGGGACGCCGTCCCCGGTCATGACGACGCCGAGCACCGGCTTCGCGGCCCCCTCCGACGCGGCGGCGATGGCGGCGGCAACGTCGTCGGGGTCGCTGACGGCGGCCGGCGCGAGGATCACGATCAGGGCGTCGAGCGCCGGATCGGCGAGCAGGAGCGGCACGATCTCGCGGTACTGTTCGGGCGTGGCCGAGCCGAGCATGTCGACGGGGTTTGCGATCGTCGCCTCCGCCGGCAGCAGCGCCTCCAGCCCGGCCCGGGTCGTCGCCGAGATCGGCGGCAGGTCGAGCCCGGCCCGCTCGCACGCGTCCGCGCACAGGATGCCGAGGCCGCCGGCGTTCGTGAGGACGCCCACGCGGTTTCCCGCCGGGAGTGGATGGGCCGTCAGGAGCGATGCGAGGTCGAGCACCTCGCCGAGCGTCTGGACGCGGATCACCCCGGCCTCGCGGAACAGCGCGTCCACCGCGGCGTCGGAGCCGGCGATGGCCGCCGTGTGCGAGCCGGCGGCGCGGGCGCCGGAGCGGCCGGTGCCGCTCTTCATCGCGAGCACCGGCTTCTTGCGCGCGACTCGCCGGGCCACCCGGGAGAACTTGCGCGGGTTGCCGAAGGACTCGACGTAGATCAGCGCCAGCCGGGTCGCGTCGTCGTCCTCCCAGTACTCGAGCAGGTCGTTGGTGGAAATGTCGGCCTTGTTGCCGACCGAGACGAACGCGGACAGGCCGAGGCCACGCTCCGGTAGCCGGTCGATCAGGGCCAGGCCGAGGGCGCCGCTCTGCGACGAAAAGCCGATCGAGCCCCGGGGGAAGGCGTGGGCGGCGAAGGTGGCGTTCATCCGCGCGTCCGGGACGGCGATGCCCAGGCAGTTCGGGCCCAGCAGCCGGGCGCCGTGCATCCGTACCCGCTCGAGCAGCTCCTCCTCGCGGGCTCGTCCCTCGGCGCCGGACTCGGCGAAGCCCGCGGAGATCACGCACAGCGCCCGCACGCCGGCCCGGAGAGCTTCGTCGGCCACCCGCACGACGTGGGCGGCGGGCACGCAGACGACCGCGAGGTCGACGTTCGCCGGCAGCTGGGTGGCCGAGCTCAGGGCGGCGATGCCCGCGACGGCGTCGCCGCGCCGGTTGACGGGATAGACCACGCCGGGGAACTCCCCGTCGATCAGGTTCCGCACCACCGCGTTGCCGACGCTGCCGCGACGGCTGGAGGCGCCGAACACGGCGACGCTGCGCGGGCGGAAGAGGCATGCGAGCGATGCGACGGCCGCCGCGTGGTCGCGCTCGTCGACCCGATCGCGGTAGGCGTCGGTCGTCGCGATCGGGAAGGCGAGCTCGACCGTCGCGTACTCGATCCGGCGGACGACGTCGAACCCGACGTCCGCGAACACCTCGAGCATCGGGTGGTTGTCGGCGCTCACCTCGGCGACGAACCGGCGGATCCCGGCGGCCGCGGCAAGCTCGGCAAGCTGCTCCAGCAGACGCGTGCCGATGCCGCGTCCGTGCAGCGGATCGTCGACGAGGAACGCCACCTCGGCCGTCTCCGGGTCGCGCAGCCGGTCGTACGTCGCCAGGGCGACCACGAGCCCCTCCCGCTTGCCGATCAGCGCGCCGCGGTCGCGTCCAACCGCGTCGAGGTACCGCGACACCAGCCGGTCGTCGAGCACGGGAAACCCGCGGTAGCGGTGGTACAGGCTCGCCGGCGAGATCCGCCGGATCAGCGCCATGATCGCGTCGCGATCGTCGCTCGTCGGCTCGGACAGCCGCATCGTGCTGCCCTCCCGCAGGATCACATCGCGGACGGTCATCCTCCCAGGCTACGGGGGCCCGACGGCGGCGGCCTCGCGGATCTCGCCGATCGGATCGCGGAGAACTACGGATGCGGCCCCGCGCGACCCCGGCTCTCCTCATCCTCTGGGGACGATGTGTGGCCTCTCGCCGCGTCCTAGCGTGACGCCGGATCGGACGAATTCTTCGAGGAGGTCACAATGGAGCGAAACGCCTGGAGCGGATGGGTCGGGTTCGCCGGCTGGCTCATGATCATCACCGGCGCGATCGACGCGTTCGAGGGGCTCATCGCCATCATCCGCCAGCACTACTACGTCTTCGGGCCGAACCAGGTCGTGGTGTTCAACGTCAAGACGTGGGGCTGGATCGCGCTGATCTGGGGGATCCTGCTGGTGCTGACAGGGCTCGGCCTGCTTTCCGGCGCCGGCTGGGCGCGCTGGGTGGCGATCGTGATCGCGAGCCTCGCGATCATCCTGCAGCTGGGATTCCTCGGCAGCTCCCCGTACTTCCTGTGGACGCTGACGGTGATCGGGCTGATGGCGATCGTGCTCTACGCGCTCATCGTCCGCTGGAACGAGGCGATCGGAACCAGATAGGCCGCGGGCTGCGCATCCTCTGGATGCTCCTGGCCGTTGCCCTGACCCTCGTCGGCTTCGCGGCCGCGAGCTGCGGGTCGGGCAACGGCCAGGCGGGCGCGTCGCTGTCGGGCGCGATCGGCTCGGCCGGCGGCGCGCTCTCCGGCGGGGGGCCGTCGCTCCCGGGCTCCGGCCTGACGACGACGACGACCCCGACCATCACGAGCTCGTCGACGTCGATCACCCTGACGACCACCACGCCGCCCGCGACGACGCTGACCGGCGCCGCGATCGGCTCGACGGCCGACACGGCCGCGACCGGCTCGGGCGGCGGCGTGTCGGGCTGGGTCTACGCGCTGATCGGCGCGGCCGCGGTCGCGCTGATCGCGGGCGTCGCCTGGCTGATCCGCAGAGGGCGCAAGCCGTCGCCGGCCCCGGCGGTGCCGGTGCAGACGCCGAAGCCGCTCGCAGAGCGGCAGGGGATCCTGCTCGGCGAGGTCGAGCGGCGCCTGCAGTCGGGGTGGACGGTGGTCTCGCAGACCGCCGACACGGCGATGCTCGAGCGGGCGGGCGAGATCACCCGCGTCACCGTCGACGAGTACGGCACGCTGCACGAGATCCCCTCGCCGCCGCGCGCCGGGTAGTCACGAGACGGATCGGTGGAGCCACGCGTCGACGGCACGCGCCACGGCGGGGCCGGCGTCTGCCAGCAGGTCGTGGCCGCCGCCCTCGACGAACGCTGCCTCGGCCTGCGGAACCGCAGCGCGGAAGCGCTCGGACGCGACGACGTTCGCCTCCCCCGCCTCGGACGGCTCGCTCGCCAGGAGGAGCAGCACCGGCACTCCCGAGCCGGCGATCGCCGGCCAGGTGGAGCTCACCCGGTCCATGCCGAGCGCGGTCATCGCCCACGCGCGAGCCCGGGGGCTCGCGATCGGCACCCACCGGCCGTCAGCCTGCCGGAAGCCGGCGCGGATGCCCGCGCGCATCGGCGGCGTCAGCGGCCGGCGCACGCCCTCCTGCTCGGCCGCCTCGAGCGCGTCCCGCGAGTCGACCGTGAGCTCGGCGGTCGCCGCCTCGAAGCCGGCGACGAGGCCGGCCACCTGGTCGTCTGAGCCGATGCCGGGCGGGACCCGGTCGGGATAGTCGACATGCCCGGCGTCGAGCAGGACGAGCCCGCCGATCGCGTCGGGCGCCCCCGCCGCCACGTGGCAGGCAACCACCCCGCCCCAGGAGTGGCCCACCAGCACCGGCCGGTCGAGGCCGAGCGCGCGGATCCGCTCCGCGACGGCCGCCGCATAGCCGGAGATCTCGTAGTCGTCGCGGGCGGCCGCCGGAGCCTCGCCGAACCCGGGCGCGTCGAGGCCCACCATGCCGGCGCCGCAGGACCGGTTGAGCAGGAGCGCGAGCTCGTTCGCGTACCGGCCCGACGTGAGCGCGCCGAGCGCGTGCAGGAACACGAGCTGGGGGCCGTCGCCCTCTGCCAGACGGTGTGCTTCGAGGTGGACGGTCATCGCTCGGCGCAACTCTAACCCCGGGCTCACCGCCCGCCGCGGTCACCCCACGCCGCGCACCGCGTCGAGCAGCTCGTCGACGACCGCGACCGTGAGCGGATCGTCCACGAACTCCGCGACCCGCCCCTCCTGATGGCGCCGCTCGTCCACGGTGGTGTCGGGATCGAGCCATATCCGGCAGGCGCTCTCGAGGATGTGGCCGAGCTGGGCGATCGTCATCGAGAAGTCCGCCCGCGTGCGCACGGTGCCCGGACCGCCGGCGTCGCGGTAGCTGCGGTACACCTCGCCGCCGCGGGAGCGATCGCGGATCCCCAGCTCGAACACGACACCGGCGACCTCCTGCCCGGGGTCGGCGAGGCCGCAGTTCTCCCAGTCGATCACGCACAGGCGCCCCCACGCCGTCCGCCGGAGGTTGTCGACCCAGAGGTCGCGATGGCACGTGCGCAGCCGCGCGGATGGTCGAAGATGCGTCTCCAGGGCGACCAGGTCGTCGCGCAGGCCCGCCACGCCGGCCGCGAACGGCGCATCCGCCGTCGCCAGGTCACCGACGAGCCGATCCCAGGCGGCCGCGCCCACCGGGTCGGTGTACCAGGGATCCTCGGGGCGGCTGCCGGCGAACGGCGTGCGGTGGATCGCGGCGACGACGCGGCCGGCCTCGGCGGGATCGATCCCGCGGTCGGCCGGGAGCAGGTCGACCCACTCGTAGACGCGCACGGGCAACCCGCCGATCTCGGCGTGCCAGGCGCCGCCGGCTGCCCGCATCACCTCGGGAGCCGGCACCCCCTCGGCCCGCGCGGCCGCCTGGAACTCGGCATCCTCGCCGTCGAGGTCAGGCGCGTCGAACGACGTCTTGACGGCGAAGGCGCCGCGGGAGGTCACGAGCTCGTCGACCCGCCCCTGCTCGCCCCGCTCGGCCCGGCCCGTGAACCTGGCGCCCTCCCCGAGGCCGAAGGCACGCGCGACCTCGGCGGCCCGGCCGGCGTCGTGGCCGGCGCTCATGCGCCCGACCCGGCGTCGGCCGGCGCGAGCCTCGGGATGACCCGGACACGACGGCGCAGGAGGATGAAGGCGGGCAGGCACAGGAGCAGGATCACCGCGTACGCCGCCTGGGTGGACGCGGTCTGCGCCAGCGTGCCGACGAGCAGCGGGACGATCGTGAACCCGCCGGCCCAGACGGCTCCCATCAGCCCCGTCGCGGTGACGTGCGAGACGCCGGCGGCATCCGCCCCGGCGGACGACAGCGGGAACATCGCCGCTCCCACGATGGCGAAGAGCGGCCCGCCGACGACGAGCACGCCGAACTGGAACGCGGCCGATGGCTCCAGCGCCAGCACGAGCGGGATGAGCACGGTGCAGGCCGCGGCGGCCGATCCGACGACGGGTGCGCCGAGGCGGTCGACCAGGCGGCCGGCGGGCGGGCCGACCGCGGCGCCGAGCACGGCGCCCACGGCAAGCGCGATGCCGATCTGCGCCACCGAGTGGCCGAGCGCGCCCAGGCGCAGCGGAACGAGCAGGTCGACGGCCCCGAAGGCGAGCAGGTCGACCATGGCGATCAGCAGCGCCGCGCCGGTGGCCGGCTGGCGGGCGCTGCGTACGAGCCCGTCCCGGACACGGCCCGCAGGGATGGCGTCGCGCCCGGCCGGCGCCCGGTAGGACAGCACCACGCCGAGCAGCGCGACGAGCGCGACCAGGCCGAACGCGATCCCCTGCCCGGCCCAGCCTGCCAGTGCGCCCACCCCGGGGCCCATGACCGAGCCCGCGGAGAGCATGCCGGTGACGATCCCGGACTCGCGGCCGCGGTGCCCCGCCGGGGCGTTCTCGGTCACCCAGGCCATCGACGCCGTCCAGATCGAGCCGCTCGCCAGCCCCTGCACGAAGCGCGCCAGCACGAGCACGAGCGCGGACGGCGCCCACGCGAAGATCACCGTGGCCACCGTCATGAGTGCCGCCGACGCCAGCGTGATCCGGCGCGCGCCGAGCCGTGGGACGAGCGCGATGCAGCCGATCGACACGACCGGCACCGACACCGGGTAGGCCGCGATCACGATGCCCGCGCCGAGCGTGCTCAGGCCGAACCGGTGCACGTACTGCGGCAGCAGCGGCAGCACCGCCAGGTAGAGGGAGGCGTCGACGAACATGAGCACTCCCACCGCCACCGTGATCCGTCGCGAGCCCGGCACGCCGTCACGGTACTTCAGGCGCCGCCGGTCGAGCCGCCGAGCTCGGCTGGAGAAACCTTGGTGAACACCCCTCGACGCGAGGTCGTGACTTCGGGAACATAGAGGAACTTTCCGGTTACCGATCGAGGGGGTAGGCATGTCCGGCATCACGTTCACGCGCGCGACGCTGCGAGGGAAGGGCGCCGTCGTTCTGGCGGCGCTCGCTGCGGCGGTGGTCTTCGCCGTCCCGGCGGCGGCGGACACGTCGCCGCCGACCGCAGACCTGGGAGTCGTGTCCATCCACGCCTCCCGGCAGACGGCCGCGACGGGCACGCGCGTCACCTTCACCGAGGTCATCCGCAACAACGGCCCGGAGACGGTCGAGATGGACACGCTGCCGCAGATCACCGGCGGCACGCTGGTCGGAGAGGTCTGCGACCTCGGCATCTCGGCGGACACGCCGAACTGCGAGTACGGCGACGTCGCGCCCGGGACGAGCCTGACGACGAAGTTCGTCGTGCGGGTGACCGCGACGCACGGGACGCTGACGGTGCGCGGGGGCGTGGTGTCCGAGAGCGCCTTCGAGGACGACAACCCGTTCAACCAGTACCGGACGGCCTCGGTCCGGGTCGGCTGACCCCCGTGCGGGTCGCGCGGCGCTGCGGCGGCTCCGCGGATCGCGCCCCGGCGGCGGCAGCGTCGCCGGGGTAGGTCCGCCGCGCCCGCCACAGGATCGCTGCGCTGCCCGCCAGCGGAACCAGCATCACGAGGAGCGTCCATCTGAGCACACGACGGCGATCCGAAGCCCGCTCGCATCCCTGACCGCCATCACCATCGAAGTACCCGCCGCGGCGGCCGCGAACCGGCCGGCCCGTCGCGCGGAGGTGGCGGGCCGGCCGAACGGGGTCAGCTGGAGCTGGGCTGGACGACCATCAGGGTGTTGCCGTCAGGATCCCGGAACCAGAACATGGGCGGGACCGGGTCGCCCATGCGCGAGACCTCGTCGTCGACGTCGGCGCCGCGGGCCCGAAGCTCGGCATGGGTGGCGTCGATATCGTCGGTCGTGAGCGTGATGCCCGTCTCACGCGATGTCGGATCGTCCGTTCCTGGGCGCGGCGGCGCGAGCGCGATGCCGGTCGTGCCGTTCGGCGGGTAGACCTCGACCCAACGGTACTGACCGCCGAAGGGGATATCCGTGCGCTTTTCGAAGCCGAGCACGTTCTCGTAGAACTCGATCGCCCGGTCCTGGTCCGCCGCGGGGATGATCACGAGGCTGATCTCTCCGATACGGCTGGCGGTCTTCGTCATCGTGTCCTCCTGGAAGCGGGTGGTCGGGAGTATGACCGGCGCGCGCCTCCGAACTCATCGCCGGGCCGCGTCGCGATCGCGTCCGGGGGCCCGGTCGCCCGGCTCCCAGCCGGCGATGCGGCGGGCGCCACGGCCGCGCGTGAAGAAGCTGATCGACCAGCGCAGGAGCACGACCAGCCGGTTCTGGAACCCGATCAGGTAGGCGATGTGGACGCCCAGCCAAAGCGACCAGGCCGGGAACCCCGAGACGTGCACGCCCTTGATGTCGGCGACGGCCTTCGAGCGGCCGATGGTGGCCATGTTGCCCTTGTCCCGGTAGCGGAAGTCGCGCGGCGTCCGCCCGCCGACGCGGGCGGCGATCAGCTTCGCCACGTAGTGCCCCTCCTGGATGGCGACCGGCGCGAGCCCGGGGAGGGGCAGCGCGTGGCCGGCCCGATCGTGGACGACGACCATGTCGCCGAGGGCGAGCACCTCCGGG
>Ga0068856_100008386_pt1 | contig 10071 bp, 12 predicted proteins | sample KBSCornC62_FD_66595 | JGI IMG/M metagenome (GOLD analysis project Ga0068856, IMG submission 66595) | Corn rhizosphere microbial communities from Kellogg Biological Station, Michigan, USA - KBS Corn C6-2 | ecosystem: Host-associated > Plants > Roots > Rhizosphere > Soil ... | reverse complement strand
GTTCGCCCAGCCGGCCAGCAGCAGCCGGACCACTCCCCGGAGCAGCGGAATCCGCGCGATGCTCCGGGGAATCGCGATCATGCCGGGCGCGCGCTAATGCGTGGAGCCCTATCTCGTAGGGACGGGGCGCTCACCGGAATAGTCGTAGAAGCCGCGCTTGACCTTGCGCCCGACCCAACCGGCCTCGACGTACTTCACGAGCAGCGGGCACGGCCGGTACTTGGAATCAGCCAAGCCCTCGTGCAGCACCTGCATCACCGACAGGCAGGTGTCGAGGCCGATGAAGTCGGCGAGCTCGAGCGGGCCCATCGGATGGTTGGCGCCGAGCTTCATGCCGGTGTCGATCGCCTCGACGTTGCCGACGCCCTCGTACAGCGCATAGACCGCCTCGTTGATCATCGGCAGCAGGATGCGGTTGACGATGAAGGCCGGGAAGTCCTCGGCATTGACCGGCTTCTTCTCGAGCTTGACCACCACGTCGCGCACGGTGCGGAAGGTCTCCTCCTCCGTCGCGATGCCGCGAATCAGCTCGACCAGGCCCATCATCGGCACGGGGTTCATGAAATGCATGCCCATGAACTTGCCGGGGCGGTCGGTCACCGAGGCCAGGCGCGTCACCGAGATCGACGAGGTGTTGGTCGCCAGCAGGACGTTGGGCGGCAGGCCCTCGCAGACCTTCTTGAAGATCTCGCGCTTGACCGATTCGTTCTCGGTCGCCGCCTCGACCACCAAGTCGCAGTCGGAGAACTGCTTGAAGTCGGTGCTGGTCTCGATGCGCCGGAGAGCGGCGTCCTTCTCCTCGGGCCGGATCATGCCGCGACCGATCTGGCGATCCATGTTGCGGCCGATATTCTCGATGCCCGAATTGAGGTGCGGCTGGTCGACATCCATCAGGCGGATGCCGAATCCCTTGAGTGCGCAGACATGGGCGATGCCGCTTCCCATCTGGCCGGCGCCGATGACGCCGATGCGCTTGATCTCCATGACGGGCTACTCCAGCGCTACTTCTTGTCCACCGCGGCGGTCAGCTCCGGCACGATCTGGAACAAGTCGCCGACGATACCATAGTCCGCGACCTGGAAAATCGGGGCTTCCTCATCCTTGTTGATGGCGACGATGGTCTTGCTGTCCTTCATGCCGGCGAGATGCTGGATCGCGCCGGAGATGCCGACGGCAATATAAAGGTCGGGCGCGACCACCTTGCCGGTCTGGCCGACCTGGTAGTCGTTCGGCACATAGCCGGCATCGACCGCGGCGCGGCTGGCGCCGACTCCGGCGCCGAGCTTGTCGGCCAGCGCCTCGATGATCTTGAAGTTGTCGCCGCTGCCCATGCCGCGGCCGCCCGACACGACGATCTTGGCCGAGGTCAGCTCGGGCCGCTCGCTCTTGGAGAGCTCGGCCCCGACATAGGACGACAGGCCCTTGGCCCCCTCGCCGCCGATCTGCTCGATCGCCGCAGAGCCGCCGGTGCCGACCGCCTTGAAGTTGGTCGGGCGGATGGTCACCACCTTGATCTTGTCGCTGGTCTGGACGGTAGCCATGGCGTTGCCGGCATAGATCGGCCGCACGAAGGTGTCGGGCGAGACGATCTGGATCGCCTCGGAGACCTGGCCGACATCGAGCAGGGCCGCGACGCGCGGCGCCACGTTCTTGCCGACCGAATCGGCCGCCATCACGACGTGGCTGTAGTTCGGCGCGAGCTTCACCACCAGCGGCGCGATGTCCTCGGCCAGCCAGTTGGCATAGGCCGCGTCCTCGACCTGCAGCACCTTGGTGACGCCCTGCAGCGCGGCGGCCGACTTGGCGGCGTCGCCGCAGTCCTTGCCGGCGACCAGCACGGTCACATCGGAGTCGAGCTTGGTCGCGGCAGCGACGGCGTTGGCGACGTTGGCGCGCACCGACTTGTTGTCGTGCGCCGCGACGACGAGAACGGCCATGGTCAGATCACTCCCGCTTCGTTCTTCAGCTTGTCGACCAGCTCGGCGACAGTCTTGACCTTGATGCCGGCTTTGCGCTTGGGCGGCTCCTCGACCTTCAGCGTCTTGAGGCGCGGCGCGACGTCGACGCCCAGCGCGTCCGGCGCCAGCGTCTCGATCGGCTTCTTCTTAGCCTTCATGATGTTGGGCAGCGAGGCGTAGCGCGGCTCGTTGAGGCGCAGGTCGGTGGTGATCACCGCCGGCATCTTGAGCTTGATGTTCTCGAGGCCGCCGTCGACCTCGCGCTTCACCTCGACCGAGCCCTCGGCGACGTTGAGCTTGTTGGCGAAGGTGCCCTGCGACCAGCCGAGCAGCGCGGCCAGCATCTGGCCGGTGGCGTTGGAATCGTCGTCGATCGCCTGCTTGCCGACGATCACCAGGCCGGGCTGCTCCTTGTCGACCACGGCCTTGAGCAGCTTGGCGACGGCCAGCGGCTGCAGCTCGGCGTCGGTCTGGACGAGGACGCCGCGGTCGGCGCCCATGGCCAATGCGGTGCGGATGGTTTCCTGGCACTGCGCCGGTCCGGCGGAGAAGGCGATGATCTCGGTCGCGGCGCCCTTCTCCTTCATGCGGATCGCCTCTTCCACGGCGATCTCGTCGAAGGGGTTCATGGACATCTTGACGTTTGCCGTCTCGACGCCCGTGTTGTCGGCCTTGACGCGAATCTTGACGTTGTAGTCGATGACCCGCTTGACCGCGACCAGCACTTTCATCGGGGGTGCGCCTGCTCGGTGAGAGTTACCGCCGGAACTGACCCGTCCGGCAAAGGGGATTTCGTGTAGGGGCGTTCAGCCGATGATGTCAAGGCTATGGCGCACTGCACAAAATCGCAGGGTGAAAGCTTTTTCCAAAGCCCTTCAAGAGCTTAGCCGGCCAGATCAGCGGCGAGCGCATAGGCGCCGTCAGTTCGCAGGCGTCAGGCGGGTTCCGGCGGGAAACGATTGTCGGCGCTCGGCTCCTCGTTCTTGGCCGGCGTCTCTCCGGGGCGAACCTCGATCACATGGCCGACGCGCACGCCCGACGCTTGCGCGCCGCTCAGAACCGCAAGGGCCCGGTCGCGCTCGCTTTCCGACGCGACCGAACCGGTGACCCGTACGCTTTCCCCAGCCGCCTCGATCGCAAGGTTGTCCGTGTTGATGTCGGCCGCCACCAGGCGGTCCACGATCATCTCGCGCGGCGATTTCTGCGAGGCAGCCATGCTCGGCAACGCCGGTTGCGGTCCGAATGTTCCGTCACCGTCTCACCGGTTCGCGCCCGGCACCCAGAGCACGTCCGAGCCGCCATTGTCGTTGAGCTTGCGGGACAGCACAAACAGGTGGTCCGACAGGCGGTTGATGTACTTGATCGCCTCGGGGCTCACCGGCTGCTCCCTGGCTAGCGCGGTCATGCAGCGCTCGGCACGACGGGTGACGGTGCGGGCGAGATGCAGCCATGCCGCTGCCTCGCTGCCGCCCGGAAGCACGAACGAAGTGAGCGGCGAGAGCTCGCCGTTCATGGCGTCAATCTCCCGCTCCAGTCGCTCGGTCTGCGACGGCAGCACGCGCAGCGCCTGCTCGCCCGCCTTGCCTTCGATCGTGCAGAGATCGGCGCCGAGATCGAACAGGTCGTTCTGGATGCGCTTCAGCATGTCGTCGACATGGCGGCGCAGCTCGTCGTTCCTCACCGTGCGCTCGATCGCAGCGCGGGCGAGGCCGATCACCGCGTTCGCCTCGTCGGTCGTGCCGTAGGCTTCGACGCGCGGATCGTGCTTGGCGACGCGCTCGCCGCGGCCGAGCGAGGTTTCGCCCTTGTCGCCGCCCCGCGTGTAGATGCGCGTCAGCTTCACCATGGTCAGCTCTTGGGCTCAGTGGGCTCAGCTCTTGGTCATCCACCAGAGCAGGATGAAGGCGATGGTCAGCGCCTGCAGGCGGACGCGCCACCACATCAGCTTGTTGCTGCCGCGTGCGCGCTCGATGCTGTTGGTCGGCCCGCGAGTCAGGGTGACCAGTCCCGCGAACAGCATGCCGAGTGTGGCGAGGCCGGAGACGATCACGCAGATGAAGAAGATCGTATTGGCGGTATGCATGCTCAGACTCTATCACCCATTGTGCCGTCCCGCCCCTCGCCGCGCCCCGGCCCACGGCCGCCTGTCACGCGCGGCCTCGACGCCGGTGGCGGCGCGGAACAGGGCCTCGGCGGTCTGCTCGGCCGACCACAGGGCGGCATGCACGGTTCCGTACTCGACGGGCTCGGTCGCCTCACCGGCAAAGAACACGCGATTGCCGAGCGGCCGCGCATGATCGTAGTGATCCTCGGGCGGGCTGCCGATCGCCGGGTACGAATAGCCGCCCATCGTCCAGGGGTCGCTCAGCCAGCGCGGAAAAACGAAGGCTTCCGGCTCCGGCACCTTGTTGTGGCCGAACATCTTGCGCAGTGACGCGAGCGCGACCTGTTTCACCGCCTCGTCGTCGAGTTCGCGGTCGTAGCGCACGGCGGAGTGGCCGTTGGCGAAGCTCAGCAGGATCGGCAGGCCGGTCTCCTCGACGTGGCTGACGAAGGTGTTGAAGGTGCCACGCCTGTCGGGCGCGTCGGGCAGGCGGCCGAACCATTTCGACTTGTCCGGCCAGAACTGGTGCGGGAAGCGCAGGTAGATCTTGGCCAGCACGCCCGCACCATAGCCCAGCCGGCCGATCGCAGCCTGCTGCGAGGGTGGCGGCAGCGGATCGAGACGGAACCGCCCGTCGCGCAACAGGCCGACCGGCAAGGTGACGACGGCGCGATCCGCCGAGAGGCGCTCTCCGCTCGCGAGAGTCGCGACGACACCCTCGGCGTTCCAGGCAAGCGCCGTCGCCGGCGCACCGAGCCGGATGTCGAGCCCGCGCGCGACATCGTCGATCAGCGTCTTGAATCCGCCCTTCGGCTGGGCGTTGCCGTCGAGACCTTCGGTCGGAAACCATTCCTCGGCCGAAAGCTGGTCCCACACCGAGCCGTTCACGCCTTCGCTGCCTTCGATGAAGGTGGCGACGACGAGACGGTCGACCTCGGGCAGCCAGCTTGCACGCAGCAGCGGCTCGACCGCCTCCTTGACCGAAATCGAGCGCGGGCCCCGAACGTTCGTCAGGAACTTGCTCTTCCAGCTCGCGAAGGCGATCGCGGTATTGAACGCCGCCACGCCCATGAACGCCTTGCGCCGCTGGGTGGTGCGCGTCCTCGCCGAGGCGCGCTCGTCGATGATCAGGCGATCCGCCTCCGAGCTGATCAGCCTGACGCCGAGCTTGTCGCACCACAGCGCCAGCGGATTGCCGACCACGCCATGCACCCACGAGCCGCCGAGATCGACCGGTGCGCCGACGCGATCGTCGGTCCAGGTTCGCCCGCCGATGCGATCGCGCGCCTCGAGCACGGTAACGCTGAACCCCGAATCGTGCAGCAGCCGTGCCGCGACAAGGCCGGCCATGCCGGCGCCCAGCACGATCACACGCTCGGCCTTGCCGTTGCCCATCGACCAGGAGTCGGTGCCCGTCATTTCAGCACCAGGGCCGGCAGGTTGTTCATGTCGTCGAACAGGATCGCGCCTGCTGACGCCATCGCGGCGCGATCCGCATGAGGCGCCGCGGCATAGCCCAGCACGCGCATGCCGGCCGCCTTGGCCGCCTGTACGCCCGGCACGGAGTCCTCGACGACGATGCTGTCGAACGGCTGCTCGTTCATCGCGATCGCGGCGTGCAGGAAAAGATCGGGAAACGGCTTGCCGCGCGGCACCTGGCTCGAGCTGAAGATGCGGCCTTCGAAGCGCGCCAGCAGGCCGGTGACGCCGAGCGACACTTCCATCTTGTCGAAGCCGCCCGAGCTTGCGACGCAGGTCGCCACGCCCGCTGCCTCCAGCGCATCGATCGCCTCGTGGATGCCCGGCACCGGCTGCAGGGGCGCATCACGAAACGCCTGCAGCGTGTCGGCCTGCAGCGTGTGCACGAAGTCCTCGGGCAGGGTCCGGGCCAGCACGCCCTCGATGATCTCGACGCACGACTTCAGCGACCGCCCCAGCAGGCGGCGCATCGTCTCCTCGACCGACCAGTCGAGCCCCTCGCGCTTCAGCGCGCGTGAAAAAACCGTATTGGAAAGCGGCTCACTGTCGACCAGCACGCCGTCGCAATCGAAGATGACAAGCACATCGGTGCTTGTATCAGAACGGCTTGTCTCCGGCGACGGTGACGCGGTTGCCGCTGCGGGTGTGGGGCCAGTAGTCCCACATCGCACGGTGCTGGACGCAGCGATTGTCCCAGAAGGCGATCGAGTTCGCCTGCCAGCGGAAGCGGCACTGGAACAGCGGGTTTTCCATGTGCTGGTAGAGGTAGTTCAGGATGCCGTCGCTCTCGTCGCGCGGCACGCCGACCAGGTAGCGGGTGAAGCCGCGATTCACATAGAGCGCCTTCTTGCGCGTCACCGGATGAGTGCGCACCACCGGATGGACCGCGCGCGGATACTTCTCCTTCTCCGCGACGCCGAAGTTCTTGTAGAGGCCGCGATAGACCGATTCGCCGTCATGGAACGCCGTCAGGCCGTCGAGATAGGTCTTCATGCGGTCCGACAGCGCCTCGTAGGCGGCGTACATGTTGGCGAACAGCGTATCGCCGCCCTTGGGCGGACAGGTCTTGATGTAGAGGATGGAGCCCATCGGCGGTTCCTCGTCGCAGCTCACGTCGGTGTGCCAGCCCTCGCCATTGGCGCGCGGGCTGTCCTTGTCGGCGTGGATGACCATCAGCTCCGGCCGGCCTTCTTCGTGCGGTGCGGCGGGATGGACGTGCAGGTCACCGAACAGCCGGCCGAACGCCACGTGCTGGTCGAGCGAGATGTGCTGGTCGCGGAAGAAGATGACGCAGTTCTCGGCGAGCGCGCGGTGCACCTCGTCCTGCTGGCGGTTGGAGAGTGGCTGCGACAGGTCGATGCCGCCCAACTCCGCGCCAATCACCGGCGTCAGCTTGTCGACGGTGATGGTCTCATAGGGCGCGCTCTCGTCGGCGATGTGACGGATGCGCGGGCCTTGCTTGCCGCTCAGGGATCCTTGCATGGCGGTCTCCTACTCGAGCTTGATGTTAGCGCTTTGGATGATCTTGCCCCAGCGCTCTTTCTCGGATCGCGTGAAGGCGGCGAATTCGTCGGGGGTCATCAGCTTGGGGCTGCTGCCCATCGAGTCGAGCCGCGCCTTGACCTCGGGCTTGGCCGCGACGGTGTGGACGTCGGCATTGATCTTATTCACGACCTCGCGCGGCGTGCCCTTGGGCACATAGAGCCCGGTCCAGGTGGTGAGCAGCACGTCGGGCAGGCCGGCCTCGGCCGCCGTCGGGATGTCGGGCAGCGGCGGGTAGCGCGTCGTGTCGGTGACCAGCAGGCCCTTCAGCGCATCGCGGTCGATCGCGATCTTGGCGTTGACCGTGTCGATCATCATGAAGGTCAGCAGGCCGCTCTGCACGTCGGGGATCGCCTGCGGATTGCTCTTGTAGCCGACGTAGACCGCCTCGACCCCGGCCGCGAGCTTGTAGAGCTCGGAGGCGACGCGGGCCGGCAGCGCGCCCGCGCCGAAGTTGAACTTGCCGGGTGCGGACTTGAGCTTCGCCGTCAGCTCGGCCGCCGTGTTGATCGGGCTGTTCTTGTCGACCAGCAGCACGAACGGCGAGGTGCCGAGCCGGGTGATCGCCTCGAAGCTCTCGACCGGGTCGTAGGGCAGCTTGTCGTAGATCGCCGGGTTGACCGTCTGGGTCATCGCCGAGGTGGCGAAGATGGTGAGGCCGTCGGGCTTGGCGCGCGCCACCGAGTCGGCGGCCGGGATGCCGTTGCCGCCGCCCTTGTTGTCGACCACGACCGGCTGGCCCCACAGCGCCGTCAGCTGCTCGGCATAGACGCGCGCGCCGATGTCGGTCGCGGCGCCGGCCGGGAACGGCACGACGACCGTCACGCGGCTCGGCGGCCAGGCCTGGGCCCGGGCAACGGACGGGGCGACGAACGGCGCCGCGACGCCCGCAGCACCGATGGCTCCCACGAATTGACGACGGCCGAGCATCACGTCCTCTGTCTTCCTTGCTTGCTCCTAAAATAGGCCGGCCGGGACGGGATTTCCCGCGGCGCGTCGACAAAGTTCGTATTACGGAATAGCCTCGCCCGCATGATCGAGCCGGTGGGCCGCAGTTTCGCCATCATGGAGGCGCTGAGCCGCCGACCGCGCGGGACGGTCGCGGTGCTGGCCGACGAGACCGACCTGCCGCGCCCGACGGTCGTGCGGTTGCTCAAGACACTGGTCGAGCTGGGCTACGCCACGCGCATCTCGCGCGAGGCGGGCTATCGGCTGACCGACAAGGTGCTGGGCCTCGCACAGGGCATCCGCTTCGTCGATCACCTGATCGACGTGGCGGCGCCGCACATGAGCCGCTTCACCAAACGCTATGGCTGGCCGCTCTATCTCGGCACGATCAGCGACCGTGCCATGACCATCCGTCACTCGACGGCGGTCGAGAGTCCGATGTCGTTCGAGCGCAGCGCGCTGCAGCGCCGCAGCCCGCTCCTGTCGAGCGCGCTCGGCCGCGCCTGGCTTGCCTTCTGTTCGGCCGAGGAGCGGCGCGCCGTGCTGCGTCATCTCGGCGTGAAGCCGGACGCCAAGCTCGCCGCTGTCTTCGCCCGGATCCGCCACGACGGTTATTCCTTCACCGTGCTGCCGCGCAGCGGCCGCTTGCAGGGCATCGGCGTGGCGATTCGTGATGGCGAGCGCGTGATGGGCTGCCTGTCGATGCGCTTCATCCGCTCGGCGATGACGGAGGAAGAAGCCGGCAGGCGATATGGCGCACCGCTCAATACGCTCGCCGCAGCCATTGCCGCCGACGCCAAGCGCTAGGCACAATCAGCCTCACTCACGAACCAGAGGACGCCATGAAGCAGCAAGACGTGCTGAAGCATCCGACCAACGTCCTGACCGCTGCGCAGCGCCAGCAGTTCTTCGACGAAGGCTTCCTGGTGCTACCCAACTATGTGCCCGAGCCGTGGCTTGCCCGTCTGCGCGCGGCGATGGCCGAATTGCTCGAGCGCAGCCGCTCGATTGCTGAGAGCGACAGCATCTACATCCTCGAGGAAGGCCACAGCGCGAGCGATCCGCGGCTGCATCGCATCAGCAGCCCGCAGGACCAGCATCCGGTGTTCTGGGAGTTCATGAGCGATCCGGTGATGACCGACCTTGCCGCCGACGTGGTCGGGCCGGACGTGAAGTTCCACCACGCCAAGCTCAACGTGAAATCCGGCAAGGGCACGCAGGGCTTCGGCTGGCATCAGGACATTCCCGCCTGGCCGCACACCGACTACAGCCCGGTGACGATCGGCATCTACATCGACGGCTGCACGCCCGAGCAGGGACCGCTGACGGTCGCCGAACGCAGCCACGCCGGGCCGCTGTTCTCGATGTACGACGAGGACCGCAACTTCGTGGTCAAGATCAGGGAGAAGGATCTCGGCTGGCTGACCGACGACAGGATCCGCAAGATCACCGGCGGCCCCGGGACGACCTTGTTGCTGAACTGCCGCGCCGTGCACGGTTCGGCGCCGAACAAGGCCACGGCGGCGCGGCCCCTGCTGCTGCCGGTCTATTCCTCCGCCGATTCCTTCGCCTACACGCCGAGCCCGATCCCGAGCCCGCATCAGGGCGACGTGGTGCGCGGCTCATCGGCGCGTTTCGCCAGCTTCGACACCCGCCCGGTCGAGATGCCACCCGACTGGCGCTTCGGCTACAAGGCCGTCTGGCAGCACAAGAAGAAGCCGGCCTACTAGGATTATGCCGATCATGCTCATTGGACCGCGCGCATCCTGCGCGCTCATGCGCGCATATGAGTGCGCTCAATCATGAGCGGGCTGGAAGCCCACGGTCCAATGAGCAGGCCGTCGCTCTATGTCCCGAACGTCACATACCCCTCGGGGCTGATCGGCCAGGCGGGATTGTAGGCGATTTCCCAGGCGTGGCCGTCGGGATCGGCGACGTAGCCGCGGAAGCCGCCGTGCGGCGGTGCGTCGGCGGGGCGCAGGATTGCACCGCCGAATTTCACGAGATGGTCGAGCGTCGGCTGGACCGCCTGCTGGCTGG
>Ga0068856_100008384_pt1 | contig 10071 bp, 11 predicted proteins | sample KBSCornC62_FD_66595 | JGI IMG/M metagenome (GOLD analysis project Ga0068856, IMG submission 66595) | Corn rhizosphere microbial communities from Kellogg Biological Station, Michigan, USA - KBS Corn C6-2 | ecosystem: Host-associated > Plants > Roots > Rhizosphere > Soil ... | reverse complement strand
GCTCGATCACACGGATGCAGCCGGCGCGGCGATCTGCGCGGAGCGCGTGCTCGATGGGCTCCGCGAGCTCGCGATTCCCTACGGCGATGCGATCCTGCGGGTCGGCGCGAGCATCGGCATCGCGACGTTCCCCGACGACGGTGTCACGCAGGCGCGGTTGATGAGCACCGCCGACGCCGCGCTCTACAAGGCCAAGCGCGGCGGTCGAGGCTGCGTGATCACGCCGCTGCGTCACGCGATCGCAGGCTAGAGCCCGGGCCGATAGATCCGGAACGGCCGCGCGGTCTGGAGAAATCCGACGTCGAGCATCGTGCCGCCAGCGCCGTCGGCGAACGTGCACGCGCCGTCGAACTGTCCCGCGGTGAGCTCGCTCGCGACCGCGGCCCTGCCCTGCCCGTCGCGCTTGACCCGGCCGGTCGCCGGGTCGTCGATCGGAAACGTCATGCAACCGCGATAGCCGGTCTGATCGCTCGGCGTCGCGATGACGTACTCGATGCCGTTCGTGGCGTAGAGATCGGCGCCGTTGAGGCCCGGCGGGTTGCCGCTACACGCGGCGTCGTCGGCGCGGAGCAGCGTGCCGACCGAGGTCCAGCTCGCGCCGTGCGTGGTCGAGCGCAAGAGCTCGATCCGGATCTTCGGCGTGCCGTCGAGGTAGACGCAGCCGACCGCGAGATCGATCGCGCCGGGCAGCCAGATCGCGCCCGGCTCGGTGAGCGCGAGGCAGTCGTGCGTCGTACCGGGCAGCGTCGTCGCGTTGACGGTCACGCCTGTCGACGAATACGGCGCCGGCGAAGTCCAGCCGATCAGCTTCTGCGGCGCGGTCCACGGGCCCTGCGGCTGCGCGGCGGTCTGCAGCGTGATCGTGCCGTAGCGATAGTGGAGCGCGACGTTCGGCCCGACCAGGTAGCGGTGCGCGAACAGCTTCCACTTCTTCGCCGCGTCGGGCTCGTCGGCATCGTAGATCAGCGACGACACCTCGCTGATCAGATTTCCGGTGCACGTGCCGGTCGGGCACTCGGTCGCGTCGGTCGACACCAGCATCGTCGCTTCCGGCGCATTCGCCTCGCCGACATACGTCCAGGTCGCGCCGTGATCCGCGGACACCGCGAGGTGCGTGCGGATCGTCTGCTGATCGGGGACCGCGGAGTACGCCATCGCACCGCCGCTTGCATCCGCGGGATACACCAGCGACGGATCGAAGATGCCCATCGCCGGTGCATCGCCGTTGACCGTCACCTCGGTCGCGGTCGCGAGATCGATCGCTTTGATCGCCGGGCAGAACGCGGCGTCGGGAATCACCGCATCGATCGGCGGCGCGCTGTCGGCGTGGCCCGCAGCGTCGGAATTTCCGCCGGTGCCGCCGCCGCACGCGCAGCAGGCGACGCAGATGACGACGATCGCGCGCATCTCCCGGAGCTACAGCAAGCGGCGCGCCAGCTACGCCGGATCCGAGCTTAGCCGTCGACCACCGCGATGGCGTCGACCTCGATCAGATAGCCCGGCGACAGCGCCGTGACGCCCATCAGGACGTCGGCAGGCTTGTACGCACCGAACACCGCGACGCGTGCCTCCTCGATCATCGGGAGGTGGACGTCGCGCTCGTAGCCGACGACGTGGATCGTGATCCTGGTGACGTGCTCGGGGCCCGCGCCCGCGGCCGCCAGCGCTCGGCCGAGGTTGCCGAACACCTGACGGGCCTGCGCCGCGAAATCACCGGCGCCGACGAGCTTGCCGTGGACGTCCTCCGGCTCCTGGCCGGAGACGAAGATCAGCTTCGTCCCCCTCGCGACGACCACCTGCGTGTACGTGCTCGGTGTCGGGAGATCCGGCGGATTGATGTATTCGAGCGCCATCGCGATTCCCTTTCGGTCAGCGGAACAGCTGGCCACGCAGCTCGGGCGCGGGCTGCGCGATCACTTCGAGGCAAACGAGCTTCTGGTCGGCCGCCGCCCGCGCGGCCTCGGCCGCGGCTTCGATCGCGTCGAGCGAGCCGGTCAGCGTGAAGTAGGCCTTGCCGGCGAGATCGACGGCGAACCGGGTGTCGCGGACGACGACCGCGGCGATCTTGCACGCCGCGTCGGCCGCCGCGATCGCGGCACACACGGTCGACGTCTCGATGATCGCGACCGCTTCGGCGTCCGGATCGATCGACCAGTCGTGAGCGGTGTAGACCGCGCCGAGCATTGGCCACACCTGATCGTCGGCGGCAGGGAGCTCGACCTGATCGAGCAGCAACGTGTCCGCGATCCGCTTCGCCGCGGCGAGCGCTTCCTCGACCTCGGCGACGCCGCCCTCGAACATCACGAGGTGCTTGCCGCCGGAGACCGCGCGCGAGTGGAGTAGTACGGCAGGCGCGCGCTTCAAGCCCGCATCGGCGGCGACGATGCCACGCGCGATCGTCGACACCTCGAGGACCCCGAGCGCGGGGCCTCTAGACAAACCGGAACGCCTCGTGGAGCGTACAGCGGCGTTCGCGCGTGAAGTGGAGTGCGGTCGTCAAGCCCTCGCCCGTCGGGCTCGCGATCGTGAACGACGTGTAACCCTCGCCGCCGAGCCCGAGCCCGGCGTACGACGCTTCGTTCTTGACGAAGATCGAGCAATTGCAGACCCGCGCCATCGCCGCCATGTTGTCGATGTTCGTCGAGTGCATCGTCGCGGTGTGGTGGAAGCCGTGCTCGACGCGCAGCGCGGCGGCGATGCCATCGGCGGCATCGCGCACGCGGAACAGCGGGATCACCGGCATCAGCAGCTCGTGCTGGACGAACGGGTGCTGCTCGTCGACTTCCATCATCAGCAAGCGGAGATCATGGCCGTGGCCGCTGATCCCGATCGCCTTCGCGATCACGCCGGCATCCTTGCCGACCCAGTTCTTGTTGACGTGGTCGCCCTCGAGCACGACCTTCTCGAGCTCCTTGACCTGGCGATGATCGAGCCACAGCACCGGCTGGCGCTTGAGCTCGCCGATCAGGTCGTTCGCGATCCGGTCGACCGCGATCACTTCCTTCTCGGCGATGCAGACGATGTTGTTGTCGAGCGACGCGCCGCGCACGATCGCGTCGGCAGCCTTGCCGAGGTTCGCGGTCTCGTCGACGACGGCCGGCGGATTGCCCGGGCCGGCGCAGATCGCCTTCTTGCCGGAGTTGATCGCCTGCTTGACGACGACCGGACCGCCGGTGACGACGACGATGCGCACCAGCGGGTGCTTCATCAGCGTCTGCGCGCTCTCGACGGTCGGCTTCTCGATCGAGATCAGGACGTCCTTCGGGCCGCCCGCTGCCTGGATCGCTTCGTTCAACAGGTGGACGCACCAGTTGCAGACCTGCGCCGCCGACGGATGGACGTTGAACACGACCGCGTTGCCGGCCGCGACCATGCCGATCGCGTTGCACAGGATCGTCTCGGTCGGATTCGTCGTCGGCGTGATCGCGAGCATCACGCCGTACGGCGCGCGCTCGGTCAGCATCAGGCCATCGTCGCCGGTATACGCGACGGGCCGCAGGATCTCGCAGCCCGGCGTCTTCTCGGCGACGAGCCGGTTCTTCGCGAGCTTGTCCTCGTAGCGGCCGAGGCCGGTCTCTTCGACCGCGTAGCGCGACAGCGCGTCGTTGTTCGACAGCACCGCCTTGCGCATGTTCTCGACCATCTTCACGCGGGTCTGGACCGGCGTGCGCTCGTTCTGCTCGAACGCCTTGCGCGCAGCCTTCGCCGCCTGATCGGCATCGGCGTACACGCCGTTCGTGCCGCGCGGGATGCTCGAGCGCCGCGGCTGGTCTCTCTCGTTCGGTGCGCTGTGCGTCGGCTTCGGCGCCGCGGTCGGCGATCCGCCGAGCCGCTCGACGACGCGCGCGATGATCTCTTCGATCTTCTTCTCGTCTATCCCGTACGTCGCCACGACGTCAGTCCTTGACGTAGTGGGTCTCGCCGCCGACCGTGACCTGATCGACGATCGCCATGATCGTCGCGTCGACGGGCCGGTTCTGGGTGACCTGGGTCTGACGCGCGGAGCTGCCCGCGCAGAACAAGACGACCTCGCCAATCCCGGCCCCCACGGCATCGACCGCGATCGCGATCGCACCGTTCGGGTTGCCGTCGACGTCGCAGGCGCGCACGACGAGGAGCTTCAGCCCTTCGAGCGTGGGCTCCTTGCGGCTCGCGACGAGCGTGCCGATGACCTTGCCGAGGACCACGAGCGTGGACCTTTACTTGCCGCCGTTGCCGCCGGCGCGACCGAGCGGCAGCACCGCGTCGACGTTCGCGTGCGGGCGCGGGATCACGTGGACCGAGACGACCTCGCCGACGCGCTCCGCGGCGCGCTGGCCGGCCTCGGTCGCCGCCTTGACGGCCGCGACATCGCCACGGACGACCGCGGTGACGTAGCCGCCGCCGGTCTTCTCGTAGCCGACGAGCTCGACCTTGGCAGCCTTGACCATGGCGTCGGCCGCCTCGACCATGCCGACGAAACCTTTGACTTCGATCATTCCAAGCGCGTCAGCCATCTAGAATCTCCTAGCGATCGACAAACTTCTCGGGCTCTTTCCCGGTAACTGCTGCGAGCGCGGCCGTGGCGGCCGCCGCTGCGTGATCGATTTCGGCCTCGGGACCGGCCATGTAGAGCCGGCCGAAGGCGCCGTACGGCGTCACGTTCACGAGGTTCACGTGCGCGGCCTTCTCGGCCTCGTTCGCGGCGAGCACGACGTAACCCGCCGGCTCGCACTCGAAGATGAACAGCGACTGGCCCGGCAGCACCATCATGCCCGACGAGGACCGGTTGATGATCTGGGTCTGGTAGGCCTCGACGCCGCGGATGATCTGGTTCGTCAAGACGCGCGGCTTGAGCCGCTGCGATTCTTCGACGCCCAGGTGCTTGAGGATCGTCGCACCGGCCGACAGGACCTCGCCCTTGTCGTGGTGATGGACCTCGAGCAGGCCGTACGCGCGTTCGACGACCTGCACCGCGGGCTGCACGCTCGTCGCCTTCAGCGCCGCATCGGTGACTTGATTGATCGCGATGCCCGGCGCGATCTCGACCCACAGTGAAGCTTGGTACGGCACCGGCAAGAATCCGCGCGCGGTCTTGCCGATGAACGTCGCTTGCTGCGGCTGGAGCGCGTCGAGGAAGCAGTACGTACGAAGTACCGTTGCAGCCATCCCTAGGCGGGCACACTAACCTAAAGGGCGTTTCGAGGGAAACCCCAGGTGTCCCAAACGTCGCATGCGTCGCACGCGTGTCGCACGATGCGGGCCAGAAAACCACGTGCCATCATGCGAGCCGTCTCGATGAAGCGGTGGATGATCATTTCGATCTTGGTGGCGTTGCCCGCGTACGCACACGCCGACGTTTTGACCCGTGCACTCGACGGCACCGATCCAGGCGGTAGCGGATCCGGCGCCACGGCGGCCCCCACCGAGCAGGAGAACGACCTGATCCAGTGGGCCGGCTCGCCGAAGGCGGTGACGCTGCCCGAGCTGCTCCAGCTCGCGGTCCAGCACGCCCCCGCGCTCGCGAACGCGAAGCTCGACATCGCGGTCGCGGAGGCGCAGATCGCGGAGACCTGGGCGCGTCACGACTACCGGCTCGGCGCGCAGCTCCAGTACTCGAAAGCCGGCAGCCAGATCTTCAGCGGCATCGAGCTCCAGGGCTCGACCCAGGCGAGCGCCGAGGTCGATATCTCGCGCGTCCTACCGACCGGCGGCACGATCGACCTGCGGTTCGATACCAATTACTCGCACAGCGACAAGTCAGCGATCGTTCCAGAGTCGACCTACTGGGTGAGCGACATCTCGGGATCGATCACGCAGCCGCTGCTCAAGGGCTTTGGCTCCGATCTTTACAACGCGCAGGAGCGCAAGGCGACGCTCAGCCGCGACGCCGCCGTGCTCGCGCGCCGGTTGACCGCGCTGCAGACGATCTCGCAGGTCGTATCGGCGTACTGGGACCTCGTGTTCGCCGAGCAGCAAGTCGCGATCACCGAGCAGAGCCTCGCGCTCGCCCGCGAGCGCTTGCGCGTGACCGAGATCCAGGTGAAGGGCGGCAAGGTCGCCGACGCCGAGGTTCCGGCGGTGCAGCAGATCATCGCGACCCGCGAAGAGGACGTGTTGAACGGCGAGCTCGCCGTGCTGAACACGTCGGTCGCGCTCCGCCGCGCGGTCGGCATGCCGATCGGCGCCGGCGAGATGGGCCTGCGCGTCGCCACCGATCTCGGGACCGCCGAGGGTGACCTCGATCTCGCAGCGCTCGTCCAGCGCACGTTCGATGCCGCGCCGCAGCTCGCCGAGCTGAACAAGCAGGACCAGGCGGCGACGATCGACATCGAGGTCAACGAGAACGGCCTGCTGCCGCAGCTCGACCTCGCACTGCAAGCGGGTCCGCGCGGCACCGACAGCACGTTCCACGCATCGGTCGGCGACGTGATCAAGTTCGACTCGTATCAGGTCGCGGGCACGCTGACGTTCTCGCGCACGCTGCACCAGTACGACGTGAAGTATCGCGACCGCGAGCTCCGCGCGAGCCGCGAGAAGGTCCGCGTCAACGTCACCGATGTTCGCGCGCAACTCTCGCAGGGCGTGGCCCAGGCAGTCGCGCAGATGGAGCTCGCGAAGCGCCGCGTCGTGCTGAGCCAGCGCGCGATCGATCTCGCGAAGGAGAACATCCGGATCGAGACCGATCGCTTCAACCTCGGCCGGTCGACGAACTTCGACGTACTGAACCGGCTCGAGGAGCAGCGCCAGGCCGAGCTGCGGCGCGCGCAGGCGCTGATCGACTGGCACAAGGCGCAGACCAGCGTCCAGACGCTGACCGGTGACCTGCTCGCGAAGTTCGGCGTCAGCGTCGACTAATCACCACTCCGGCACCAGGCATCGCGTAGTTGCGGCTGGCACCGACCTTGTAATGAAGGGCCGGTATGCGCGGCGCCTCGTGCTTGCTGGTAGTTGCAGCGTGTAGCGGTGGCAGCGATCCGGCCACCGTGAGGACGCGGATCACCACCGATCTCGGCAACGTCCTGCACCAGGCCCAGGCCGCGTCGCAGCTGGCGATGCCCGGCAAGATCGCGCTCGGCTACGTGATGCCGGCGCTGCCCGCGCTTCCGGATCCCGATGCGGCGATCGCGTGGCTCACCGACACGGTGTTCACGGATGCCGATTATCTCGGCGGCGACGTATTCAGGTTCCCCGCGGAGTCGGTCTGCAAAACCGACTCGGTGGTCGATCCGGCGTGCGTTACCGCGGTCGACCAGGCGCAGCTGCGGATCCGCGTCCAGGTCGATGACCAGCTGCGGTTCTATCCGCAGCTCGGCCCGAACCACGACGAGCCGATCGAGATCGATGTCACGCACGACGGGCTCGCGGTCCACGCGAACCTCGACGGTGCGGACGCCGCCCTGCTCGCCCTCGCGGCCGCGTACGGCGGCCAGGCACCCGCGGCACAGCTGAGCGGCGAGCTGACGCTCGAGCTCCAGGTCGTCGGCCCCGCGCACGTGCTCGCGGCGGTGACGGTGGATCGCCCCATCGCGATCGCGCTCGCCGATCCGACCGGCCTGTTCGAGAGCGATGGCGCGATCCGGTTCGCGGCGCCGGCGAGCCAGCCGCTGTCGCTCGACGTCGATGCCGCGGCGCGCACGTTCACGGCGAATCTCGCGGTCGACAACGTCACCGCTCACCTGCCGGGCCACGACTTCATGCTCGCATCCGCGACCGGCGACGCCGCCTACGACGGCTCGGCGCTCGCGCTGACCCGCGTCGCGCTGTCGGCGAGCGAATCGGTGAATGCTCACGTCGCGGCGACGCTCGCGCTCTCAGAGATGGACGCGACGCTGGCCGACGCCGATGGCCAGGAGACGCTGACGCCATCGCCCCGCCTCGAGCTGGCGTCGTTCGTGGATCACGCGCTGCTCGGCGATACGGCACCGGCGTACGACGTCACGCACCTCGTGCTCGACGGCGCCGTCCGGGGCGATCCGACGGCGCTGGCGGTGATGACGGGTGCCTTGACGGTGACGACCAACCCGGCGCAGTTCGGGTTCGTCGCGAACGCCGGCACGTGCGTGACCGCGGATCCGTGGGCGCTCACGCCCTGCAACTGACGGCATTCGCGCTGGTCGCGTGATAGCGTCCGCGGGATGACGCAGCGGCCCGTTCTCGTCGAATCGCCGTCGGCGATGCGCGAGACCGGCTTCGTCGTGCGGATCGCGTTTCACATCGCGATGTGGTCGGCGATCTTGATGACGGCGAGGTGGTTTCCGAAGGCCGGCGATGCGCCGGCGGCGGCACCGGCGACCGCGATCGGCGAGGTCGCGTTTCGCGAGCTGCCGGGAGACGTCCAGCGGATGTACCGGCGCTGCCTCGACGGCCTCGCGGACGCCGAAGAAGTCCGTGCGGACACCGGCGCGTGGCCCACGGTGGAGGCGGAGGCGGCGCGAGGCGTGCCGCCCTTCGCTGCGGATCCGATCGACAAGGCCGGCTACCGCTGGGAGCTCCGGCGGGACGGGCTGACGGTGAACTACGTCGGCACGCCGGCGACCGGGCCGATCCTCGTGATCACGATCGTCGAACCCGATCCCGGGACGCCGAGCGATCCGACGGCATACACGGATGACCAGCACCATCGGCTACGCGGCGGCGAGATGATCCATGTCTCGGTGTGGATCGGGCCGAAGCCGGCGAAGGGCGCGACCGCGACGCAGGCGATCGAGGACGGCTGGAAGCGGATCGTGATGGGGGCGTCGTGACACGCCGCAACGCGATCCTGTGGCTTCTGGCGATCGTCGCAGCGTGCGGCAGATCGGGCACGGACGCGGGCAAAGGCACGGGCTCCGGCTCGACGACACCACCACCCGGCGCCGTGACCGGACCGCTACGCGTCGGCGTCACGCTCCATCCGTATTATTCGTGGACGGCGAATGTCGTCGCCGGCGTGGCGGGCGCGGAGGTCGTGCCGGTGCTGCCGGGTGAGATCGATGCGGGCAACTACCAGCCGTCGCCGGATGACATCGCGAAGCTCGGAAAGCTCGACGCGATCGTGATCAACGGCATCGGCCACGACGACTTCATCCGGCCGATGATCAAGGCCTCGGGCAACGAGCACCTCGTCGTGATCGAGGTCAATGCCGAGACTCCGCTGGTCAAGAGCGCGCATGGCGACGCGGTCAACTCGCACACGTTCCTGTCGTTCGAGAACGCGATCGCGCAGTCGAAGCTGATCGCGAAGAGGCTCGGCCAGCTACGGCCCGCGGATGCTGCTGCGTTCTCGACGAACGCGCGCGCGTACGGCGACAAGCTGCGCGAGATCGAGCAAGACGCGGCCGGCCAGCTCGCACACGCGAAGATCAAGCGCGTCGTCACGGTCCACGATGGCTACACGTACCTGCTTCAGGAATTCGGCATCGAGCTCGCCGGCGTCGTCCAACCCGCGCACGGTCTGACCCCATCGGCGAAGGAGCTCGCCGACATGATCGAGCTCGTCAAGGCGCAGCACATCTCGGTCGTGCTGAGCGAGGAGGACTTCCCGGCGAAGCTGCTCGCGACGTTGACCGACGCGACCGGCGCGAAGGTCTACCTCATCAGTCACGTCGCGGTCGGCACGTATGCACCGGCCGAGTTCGAGACCGCGATGGCCGCGAACGCCGCGACGCTCGTGAAGGCGCTCGTCACGGATCCGCCATGAGCGACGCCGCGCTCGAGCTCGACAACGTCGGCGTCCGGCGCGAAGGCAGACCGGTGCTCGAGGGCATCTCGCTCGAGATCAACCCGAGCACGATCCACGTGCTGATCGGGCCAAACGGCGCGGGCAAGTCGACGCTGCTCGCCGCCCTGCTCGGCCAGATCGCGTTCACCGGCACGATCCGCCGGCGCCTCCCCGACGGCGCGACGATCGGCTACGTGCCGCAGAGCTTCGTCGCCGATCGCACGCTGCCGATCACGATCGGAGAGTTCCTCGCGCTGTCGCGCCAGCGCTGGCCGGTGTGCCTCGGGCTCCGGCCGGCCGCGCGCGCGAAGACCGCGGAGCTGCTCGCGAAGGTCGGGCTCGCCGGGATGGAGCGGCGCCGGCTCGGCGAGCTCTCCGGCGGCGAGCTC
>Ga0068856_100008380_pt1 | contig 10074 bp, 8 predicted proteins | sample KBSCornC62_FD_66595 | JGI IMG/M metagenome (GOLD analysis project Ga0068856, IMG submission 66595) | Corn rhizosphere microbial communities from Kellogg Biological Station, Michigan, USA - KBS Corn C6-2 | ecosystem: Host-associated > Plants > Roots > Rhizosphere > Soil ... | reverse complement strand
AGTTTACTCGTTTTATAGACGATCGAGTCGCCTCTGGCCTGGACCGGCCGGCCTTCGAGGTGATTCTGGATTTCTTCGCTGAGCCGATCGACCGAACGATAGCGGCGGGCCGGTTCTTTGCGGAGAGCAACACTGACAATATTGTCCAGATCGCCAGCGAGACGCTTGCGCAGGCCCTCGACGGTGGTCCCGCGAGCGAAGCTGATCTGTTCGGTCTCCTCGAGGTTATTTACTTTCGAGGAGATGACCGAGCTGGGACGGGTTGCGTCGCGCTCACAAACGACGCGCGCGGACTCCTCCCATCCCAGCGAATCGAGCCGGTATGGCCGCTTTCCGGCTAGCAGCTCGTAGAGAATGATGCCGAGCGAATAGACGTCGGTGGCTACACCGACCGGCTCACCGAGAATCTGCTCAGGGCTCGAGTAAGCCGGAGTTCCCATGCGCACCATGGTCATGGGGGGTTCGCTGCCGTTGACGGCGGGAGCGTCCAGTATTTTGGCGATTCCGAAATCGAGAAGCTTGGGTGTGCCGTCGGGGTCACCAGAACGTTGTCCGGCTTCAGATCGCGATGGACGATCAGTTTTGATGAGCATAGGAAACTGCATCACAGACCTTACGAAAAAGCTTCAGCCGCTCGGTGATGGAAAGCTGGCGGGAATCGCAGTACTTCGTGAGCGGAAGCCCCTCGATGAACTCCATCACGAAATAGGTCAGGCCGTCGGGTGTGGTTCCGCCATCGAGCAAGCGGGCGATGTTTGGATGTCCTAATCTTGCCTGAATTTGGCGTTCGGTGCGGAAGCGGCTCAGCACGAGATATGAGTTCATTCCATGCCGGACGATTTTGATGGCGACCGCGGCTTCGAATCCTCCGTCGATACGCAGAGCGCGATAGACAGATCCCATGCCACCGCGGCCGATCTCGGCAGCGATCCGGTACGGCCCGATAATCCGGCCAATCAGACGATCGGAAGAATCGGTCGCACAGTTACCCGTTTCTCGGCGAGCGTAGGCGCAGCGAGAATGGACGGCCCCTCCGGATTGGCGTTTCCCGGCATTTCAGGTGGAAGCTCATTTTAACTCTCGGAGGAGGAAGCGCCATTCCGCCTAAGACGCCTAGCGCTCGTGAAGAGGGCTCTTTGGTATGTTTCCGTGCCTGTCCGGAAAGAAACGGGCCTCCGCAGGAACGATCTCACTTAGGGAGAAGCCGCAAATGAATTCGGGGAATCACGTTGTTTGGAAAAGCATGGCGGCAGGAGCAGCGGGAGGACTGGTCGCGTCCTGGATTATGGGCCGATTTGAATCCTTGTGGTCCGCGGCGGCAAAAGATCTGTCGAATGAGAATGAGCAAGACGCCGGCCAGAAGCCGGACGAAGACGCGACGGTCAAGACGGCGCGGGCTATTTCCCGGTGTGTTTTGCATCGCGATCTAACCGACGATGAAAAGAAGTGGGCCGGGCCGGTAGTGCATTACGCATTGGGAACTCTTCTAGGGACTGTTTACGGAGCCCTTGCCGCCAAAGCGGCAATGGTGCGCGCCGGCTATGGAGCGGTTTATGGAGGGGCGGTGTGGCTGGCTGCCGATGAGGTAGCGGTACCGGCGTTCGGGCTATCGAAGCCGCCGCAGGAGACGCCGGCATCCACTCACGTGCAGGAGTTCGCGGCGCATGTGGTTTATGGAGTGACGACAGATCTGGTGCGGCGGGCTATCGTGGCGATTTGAAGATTACATCGAAGCCGGGCCGTCGTTTCAGTTGGTTCTGGCGACGGGAGCTTCCGGCCAATCGATCTCCTGACGGAAAACGAAATAATACTGGCCATTTACGCAAACTTTGGCGGTTCGCGCATCGAATCCGTCACCGCAGACGTGCAGCAATGCTCCAGCGGGAAGATGAGACAAAAGGCCGAGCTTCGGGCGGTCGTTTTCGCGCGGCAAAATTTCGATGGCGGAAATCGAATTTGTGAGGAAGAACGATGCGCGGTAGATCGGCTCCTCGGGGAGAGCAAACGCCTGCCAATTCAGTTGATTAGCCTCCGAACAATATAGGTGGTACTTTAATTTACACTTGCGCAGAACGCGGGAACTGTATTTATTTCTAGGCTGTTTTACAAGCTGGTGAGCGCGGTAGGAATCGAACCTACAACCTAGTGATTAAGAGTCACTTGCTCTGCCAATTGAGCTACGCGCCCGCTCTTGCGATGGGGGATGGAACGGCCGATACGGCCTGCCTAAGCCAATATAGCATCCGAATCGGTTCGGAGAGAGGATGCGGCATGGCGGGGACGAGTCGCCGCGCTACTTGCTAAGGCTTGCGGCGGCGATTTGGGCGATATCCAACAAGCGGGGTGGATTGGGTGAGTCGGCCGCCAACGCGTCGCGGAACATGCTTTGGCAGAAGGGGCAGGCGGTGCCGACGATTGTGGCGCCGGTCGACGCCAGTTCGCGGGCGCGGGTTTCGTTGACGCGCTGGCCGCTTTCCTCACCTAAGAAAACGAGCCCTCCTCCGGCACCGCAACAGAACGAGCGCTCGCGGGAGCGGGGCGGGTCCAGCACTTCCGCGTAGCGGGAGATGACCTGGCGCGGTTCGTCATAAATGCCGCGATAGCGTCCCAGATAGCAGGGATCGTGGAAAACAACGCGCTCTTTTCCGGATGGATTTGAATCGACCGGATGGCGGGCGAGGAATTCGCTGTGGTGCTCGATTTCAATTTGCACGCCAAATTCGCGCCAATCCTCGGCTATGGTACGGACGCAGTGAGGACAAATCGAGATGATCTTCTTTACACCGGATTGCCGGAAACTTTCGAGGTTTTCTTCGGCTAGCTGCCCGAAGACGAGATCGTTGCCCAGCCGCCGCACGGGGTCGCCCGTACAGCGCTCTTTTTTGAGTACGCCGAAACTGGTTCCCAGGTGTTTCATGACACGCGCGAACGCCGTGATAATCTCACGTCCCTGCGGATCGTACGCACCCATGCAGCCGAGCCAGAGGCAGTATTCCTGGGATCCGTCGAAGATGGGAAATTCCTGTTTGGAGATGAATTTATCGCGCTCGGTTTGTGAAAAGCCCATGGCGTTGCCGTTGCGCTCGAGATTCAGGAACAGTTTGGTTCCGTGGTCGTCCTCCCAGGCGCCGGTATTGACTGCGCCCCGGCGCAAGCCGACGATGAGCGGCACGTGTTGGATACCTACCGGGCACTGATATTCGCAGGCGCCGCAGGTGGTGCATTGGAAGACAGCGGTTTTCGAGATGGAGGCCTCGAGCAGCGGCGTTTCATTGTGGTTGCCGTATTCGTTCAAATATTTTCTGAATCCGAGCGCGATGAGTTTGGGGTTGAGTTCCTTGCCGGTGTTGTTGGCGGGACAGTGCTCGGTGCAGCGGCCACACTCGACGCAGGAATAGGACTGAAGCGCGGCGATTTGCGTGATGTCTTTACCGGCAACGATGCCGAAATCTTCGTCGTCGGCGAGAGGCGGTATGTGGCTGAAGCCGGAGCGCTCGAGAAAAATCGTCAGCGGGCTCAGGACCAGATGCAAATGCTTGGTGTGGGGGATGAGCGGCAGAAACGCGAGGATGGTCAACGTGTGGGCCCACCAGAGAGTCCGGCCGGCGAGTGAATTTTCCGGTACCCACCACAGGGGCATGTAGGTGACCATCAGGAGAAAAATGAGCAGCGCGATGAGGCCGGATTCCGGGGAAAGAGGGCCTAAAGCGGGAGGGCGGATCACGAAGCGGCGGAAGGCGAGGGCGGCGATGGAGACGGCGCAACAAGCAGCAAATGCAAAAGCGAACCAAAAATAGAACGCTCCGAAGAAACTGTTGCGTTTGAAAAAAGGAACGCCGAAACCGGCGGCGATGTGGCTCACCGTAACGAGGGCAAACGCACAAAAACTCCAAAAGACGAAGGCGTGCGCCAAGCCCGGCAGCGGACGTTCGCGGATGACCTTGGATTGGCACAGCACCTCGGAAAAGAAGATCCAGAAGCGCCGCGCGAGAGAGCCGAGCCGGAAATCGGCGTCGGGGCGGGCATGGCGGATGCGATGGACGACGAATCCGAAACGCTTCCAAAACAAAATGACCGACGCGCCGATAAAAGTAAGTAGTACCGCTTTTTGTACCATTAACGAGAGTGCGTTACGTAATTTCGGGGGCCGCTGGCTTCATTGGATCACACGTCTGCGACCGGCTCATGGAGAGCGGCTACCAGATCGTCGCCATCGATAATCTCATCACCGGGCATCGGGAAAATGTAGGCCATCTAATGGATCGGCCAGGGTTTGAGTTCGTGGAGCACGATGTGTGCGAGCCGATTCAGATCGAAGGCGCGGTGGACCGGGTGTTTCACCTGGCTTCGCTTGCCAGTCCGGTGGACTACATGGAGCATCCGATTGAGACGTTGGAATCGGGATCGACGGGTACGCGCAACATGCTGAAACTGGCGCGCCAGCACAAAGCGCGTTTCCTCCTGACTTCCACTTCGGAATGCTATGGAGACCCGCTCGAGCATCCGCAAGCGGAGACCTATTGGGGAAACGTGAATCCGGTGGGGCTTCGTTCTTGCTACGACGAAAGCAAACGCTACGCGGAAGCGCTCACTATGGCGTATCACCGGGTGTACGGAGTGCCGACGAACATCGCGCGCATCTTTAATACCTATGGGCCGCGCATGGCGTTGAACGACGGACGTGTGGTGCCGGCGTTTATCGACCAGGCACTCAAAGGCGCGCCGCTCACGGTATTTGGAGACGGTTCTCAAACGCGTAGTTTCTGCTTTGTTTCGGATCTGGTGGAAGGATTGCTGTTACTCAGCGAATCGGATGAGCGGTATCCGGTGAATCTCGGCAATCCTAAGGAAATGTCGATTCTCGAGTTTGCGCGAGAGATACAGGAACGCTTCGATGGAGCAAAGGGAATCGATTATCGTCCTCTGCCTTCGGATGATCCCAAACTCCGGCGGCCGGATATTTCGAAAGCAATGCGTGTGCTCGGATGGCAGCCTAAGGTCGGATTGAGCGAAGGACTGGCCGAGACGATCGATTATTTCAAAAAGCTAAGCGTGACCGTGGCATAGGCCTCGCTTTGGCGAGGCCTGGCAGCGATGTTCTTCGTCATCGCTCGACTCTCACTTCCAGCGTTGACGATTTGCTCTGGCCCTTCGCGTTCACGCCGGTGATGGTGTAGGTGGTCGTTTTTTTCGGAGCGATTTCGATGCAGTGGCGATAGCTCGGCTGAATAGCCTCGACTGGAGGATCGAGTTTTACGGAAACCGCGTTCACCACGCCATAGCAGAGGTGCGCCTTTTCGCCTGGTTTGAGAACGGCGCTGTCGGCATGGAAAAGGGGAAAACGAACTTCACCGGCGCCGAAATATCGATCGACAACGTCTTTGCGGGCTTCCGCCTTTTTGGCGATCGCTTCTTCCTGGGCGCGGCGATTGGATTCGCGCCGCGAATAGAATGTCCAAGCCACGTACAGGAACGCCAGGACCAGAGCCACGGTAGTGTAGGGAAATATCTTTCGTACCACGGATACGGCCTCTCCTCTGATACTATCTGACGACATGATTCGGAATGCGGTGTTGGTGTGTGCGGCGTTATCGATTGCGGCCGGTGCAATGCGGCTCGAGACTGGCGATCTGGGCATCTTTACGAACGAGAGCAGCGTGGGGCAGACGCCGCCGGGCGCGAAGGCGCATTACGATGCGGCGACCGGCGAGTACCGGATTACGGGCGGCGGCGAGAACGTCTGGGGCACAACCGATGCGTTTTATTTTGTGTGGAAGAAAGCTTCGGGCAATTTGAGTCTCACAGCGGATGTGCAATTTGCGGGTACGAGCGCCGCGGAGCATCGGAAAGCGATGCTCATGGTGCGGCAGAGCCTCGATCCCGGATCGGCTTATGCCGATGCCGTTTCGCATGGGAACGGGCTCACCTCGCTTCAGTTTCGCGGGAAGCCAGGCGAGCAGACGTATGAGGTTTTCACGCAGGTTCCGGAACCAGCGCGCATCCGGATTGTGCGGCACGGCAACGCATTCACGATGTATGCCGGCAAGCCGAACGAGGAATTGAAGGCTTACGGTCCGGTTGATTTCGTGAGCATGAAAGACCCGGTGTATGTCGGGCTGGGAGTCTGTTCGCACGTGGCGACAACGCTAGAGACAGCGGTGTTCACGAACGTGAAGCTGGAAGCGGAGTAGCAGCTTATTGCGGCGGCCCGATAAATACGCCGCTTACAACGCAGTTGCTGACATGCACGGCGTGTAGCTTTTACAGCATTGCCATTACCAAGCTGGCCCGAATCGTTCTCGCCCCAAGCCCAAATTTTTCCGTCGGTAGTCAACGCGAGGCTATGGGTAGCACCTTGGGCTGTTGCCTTTACCTGCACGAGGTTGCTCACCGTCACGGGCTGGCTGCTATGTACCCTTTGAAATTGAATGGGCTGTTACTAGCGGAACTCGTCCTGCAACTGATTGAGTGTTTCCGCCCCAGGACAGAGTTTTTCGTACGGCAAGGCATTGAGCGGCGCGTCGCAGGTGTTGTTCGCTTCGTGCAGATCGGCGACCGATTCGTCCGCAAAAAGCAGGCCAGTGACGATCTCGCCGCTGCTCTGGCGTTCCTGCAGATAGGACATCACCTTCTGGCGGTCGGTCGGGTCGTAGCCAGCGGGCAGAGAGCGGAAACGCACTATGCTGCCATCGTGCATGGTCACGCTGGAGACGCCGTTTGTTGAGATCGAAGCCAAAATTTCTTTGGCCGGCGCAACAAAATCCGTCTCGGTGGCGCGCGCTTCGTGTTTACGCGTGTAGAGATAGCTTTTCGTGGAACCGTTATGGTCGTTAAACGTGACGCATGGCGAGATCACATCCACCAGCGCCATGCCGCGATGGGCAAATGCCGCTTTGAGAATCGGCACAAGTTGTTCCTTGTCTCCCGAGAAACTGCGCGCAACAAAAGTCGCTCCGATGCTTAGTCCGAGCATAACGGGATCAATGGGCGACATGCGATTCGCTTCACCGCGCTTGCTTTTGGAACCGACGTCGGCCGATGCGGAGAATTGGCCTTTCGTAAGGCCGTAGACGCCGTTATTTTCGATCAGGTAGACCATCTTGACGTTGCGCCGGATGGCGTGACACATATGGCCGATACCGATCGAGAGTGAATCGCCGTCGCCGGAAACTCCGATATAGGTCAGTTCACGGTTGGCGGCGATTGCGCCTGTTGTAATCACGGGCATGCGCCCATGCGCGGAGTTGAAGCCGTGAGCGCCGTATACGAAATACGCCGGAGTCTTTGAAGAACAGCCGATGCCGCTCATTTTTACGAGCCGCTGCGGCGGCATGGAAATTTCCCAAAGGGTTCGCACGATGGCGGCCGTGATGGAATCATGGCCGCAGCCGGCGCATAGGGTCGACATCGAGCCTTCGTAATCGCGGATAGTGAGGCCAAGCTCGTTGCGCTCCAGGCTTGGGTGCCGGGCAACCGGTTTTGCTATCGAGGGCAAGCAGTCTCCTCCAGATCGCGCACAACGGGCATCAGCCGTCCTGTGCGCTCGTCAATTTCGGAATGAGTCAGAATTCCTTCGATCACCTTGCGGGCGCTCAGCGGAAATCCGCCGTAGACGAGCACCGGGCGTAAACGATCCTTCCGAATGCCGGTTTCGAGAACCAGCAGGGAATGGAGCTGTGCGTCGCGGTTCTGTTCGACAACGAAGCAGAGCTCATGGTCAAGTATGAATCTCTCCACCGACTCGGCGAACGGAAATCCACGGATACGCATGTAGTCGAGAACAATGCCACGCTCACGCAGCAGATCCACCGTCTCACGAACGGCCGCATCACAGCCGCCAATCGTGATGACACCGCACGGCGCGCCGGAGGAGGCCACAATGGGCGCGGGCACAAAATTTGCGGCTGCCTTGTGCTTTGCCGCCAGGCGATCGATGACTTCCTGGTATTCGCTGGGCGTTTCCGTATATTCGCCGAATTTGTTGTGCCCGGAGCCGCGCGTCACATAGGCCCCGTTGGGGTGAACGCCGGGAACCGTTCGGGCCGCAACGTGGTTCTCGTCGCCATTGGCATAGCGATAGAACTTGGGCAGGTCCTTAAGGTCTTCTTCAGACAGGACTCTGCCACGGTCCGGGCGGTACGAGTCATCCCATTGAATGCGCGGTACCACCCAATCGTTCATGCCGATGTCGAGGTCCGAAAGCATCATAACGGGCGTCTGGAAGCGTTCGGCCAAATCAAACGATTTCACGGCGAAATCGAAGCACTCGGCAGGATTGGCCGGGATCAAAAGGATGTGCTTGGTGTCGCCATGCGAGGCGTAGGCGCACTCGAGGATGTCGCCCTGCTGTGTGCGCGTGGGCATGCCGGTGGAGGGACCGACGCGCTGCACGTCAATCAAAACGGCAGGAATTTCCGAATAATAGGCGAGCCCCAACAACTCGTTCATCAACGAGACACCAGGACCGGCGGTTGAAGTAAAAGCGCGCGCGCCGTTCCAGGACGCGCCGATCACCATTCCGATCGCGGCCAATTCATCTTCAGCTTGAATGATGAGGTAGTTATTGCGGCCGGTCTCCGGGTCGCGGCGGTACTTATCGCAGAATTCCTTGAACGCGTCCATCACGGACGTTGCCGGCGTGATGGGATACCAAGCGGCGACGGTCGCGCCTGCATACAGGCAGCCGAGCGCGGTGGCGGTATTGCCATCGATGAGAATTTTGTCGTGATTCGCGTCCATGCGGCGCAGGTGAAACGGCAGAGGGCAGGCGAAATGTTCTTTGGCGTAATCGTAGCCGATACGCAAGGCCTGGCGATTCGACTCACGCAGGGTAACCTTGCCGGCAAACCGTTCGGTGAGCAACTCCTCGACGATCGGCATATCGATGTCGAGAATCGCGACGAGCGTTCCGGCATAGGCGATGTTCTTCATCAGCGTGCGCTCGCGCGGCTCGCGAAATCGCTCGTTGCACATGCGGGCAAACGGCACCGGAAGAAACTCGACGTCTTCGCGATAAAGCGACTTGTCGAGCGGCCAGGAAGAATCGTAAAGGACGTGGCCGCCGGAGCGCACTTCTTGGATGTCGCGCGCGTAAGTCTGCGCGTTCATCGCGACCATCAGATCGTAATCGAGGGCGCGCGCCGTATAGCCCGCGCCGTTCACTCGGATTTCGTACCAGGTGGGCAGCCCTTGAATATTGGATGGAAACAGGTTTTTGCCTGAAACCGGAATTCCCATGCGAAAGATGGCCTGCATAAGCAGACCATTGGCGCTGGCCGAACCAGTGCCATTTACGTTCGCAAGCTTAACGGCGAAATCGTTTACGCCGCTGTGTGTTGATTCGCGCAAGCCTCTTCACCCGCGTATGAAATTAACAGCTCAAACTTTTGCATATCCCAAGCCGCTGTAGGACAGCGCTCCGCGCACAGACCGCAGTGGACGCATACATCCTCGTCTTTTGCCATGATTCGTCCGGTCTGCGGGAGATCTTCCGATACGTACAAGGATTGAGTAAGGTTGACTGCCGGCGCCGAGAGCCGTGTGCGCAGATCCTCTTCCTCGCCATTCCGCGCGATAGTGAGGCACTGGACAGGGCACACGTCAATGCAGGCATCGCACTCGATACAGCGCTTGGCGGTGAAATGCGTTTGGACGTCACAATTGAGACAGCGCGCCACTTCTTTGGCGATCTGGTCTGACGTGAAACCAAGTTCCACTTCAATGGCGAGCTTGTCGAAGCGTTCTTTCAGATCGACGTGCGTCATTTTCTGGCGAGTGACAGGCGCGTAATCGTTGCCATAGCTCCACTCGCTGATTCCCATTTTTTGGCTGACCAGGTTCATCCCAAACGGAGGCCGGTCCGTTACCGCACTTCCGTGGCAGTAGTTATGGATCGAAATGGCGGCTTGGTGGCCGTGCTCGACCGCCCAGATAATATTCTTTGGCCCAAAAGCGGCGTCGCCGCCGAAGAACACGCCGGGCCTAGTGGATTGATATATGGTGGGATCGACCACGGGGGTGTCCCATTTATCGAAATCGATTCCCAGATCGCGCTCGATCCACGGAAAGGCGTTC
>Ga0068856_100008379_pt1 | contig 10074 bp, 8 predicted proteins | sample KBSCornC62_FD_66595 | JGI IMG/M metagenome (GOLD analysis project Ga0068856, IMG submission 66595) | Corn rhizosphere microbial communities from Kellogg Biological Station, Michigan, USA - KBS Corn C6-2 | ecosystem: Host-associated > Plants > Roots > Rhizosphere > Soil ... | reverse complement strand
TAAAAAACTGGGCAAAACCGGCACGCTGTGCGATACCATCTATTCGCTTAAAATTGTAAATGATACGCTAACCTTGCTTAATATGGGCGGAGCTTATCCCAATCAAAAATATACAGTAGCCATAATTGGCAACAAAATAAACCTTAATTGGGGCAGCCTTAAGGGCAAGCCGCTTTGTGTAACGGGTGTGTTTGAACTGTATATGGGGAGGCCCGAAATTAAAATTGCCCAACCCGACCGGATCAATATGCAGAAAAAGGAATAGTCCTTATTGCTTATTGCTGAATAATTATTACCCCGGTGCCAGCGCATACAACTTGGTTTCCCGATGGTAATTTACCTGGCTGCTTCTTCAGGCGCCTTAATCCCCCAATTCATATTTCTTAATTTCCAGCTATTGCCGGTAAGGTGGAAGGTAGCTGTAAAATAACCGTCTGACGAGATTTTATTTCCATTGGACAAAATTATGTCTTCATGAAAATCAGCGCCAAAACTTGCGAAGGCCGGAGTTGATGGATCGATTCGTTCGTTTTTCCAGCTGAGGGTTATTTTGGAGATTTTTTTAGCCACTGTATTTAATACAATTCTTTTTGCAGAAGCATAGTCCTTAAATACCAGTTTGCCGTCCGACACCATAAAAAAGCCGGGGTCATCTTCAAAATATTCGAGCCATGCTTTGGGTCCCTTCGTCGAAATATCATTCGCGATATTTGCTGCCATTTGCCTAACGCCATCCCTTACCACCGAACCTTCACCGGTGGTTAATTGCGAACCCCCGTTTCTGCAGGAAAAGCCAGGGCTAATAACTATTAATGTCAATAAAAAGCGATTGATTATCGAGTAGATGTCACGTATTTTCATGATTGACTGTATTCAATTCACTTACCATTTTTAAACCTGATCAATCCCAGTCAAAATCAACTTCCCGGTTATTTAATTTCCATTTGGCCGGATGGGGGTTTTCCATCCAGTCCAGGGGTTCGCCTATCGGCTGTACACTGGCGGCATTGGCAAAACATTTTTTTATAAAGGCGCGTTGTTCGGTTCCCAGGGCGGCTGGTTCGGCAGAAATAAAAAGGGGCGCGCTGCTTTCGGCCAGCAATTGCATCCACTGCCTGTTCTTTTCCCAGGGGATCTGGCTGGTTAAACCGACGCAATCGCCGTCGGCCGCATAAAATATATTATGCTGCGGCATCCTGAACCCTAATGTATTTACCCCCATTTTGGGGGTTCGCGCCCATTCCTTGCCGCTGGTATCGTCGCCAATGCGGTCAAGTTCAAAGACGCCTGCGGACAGGTGACTTATGGTATTACAGCCAATAATATACATGTCGCCCGCCGCTTCACGGATGGCAGCATACAGTTGTTTAACTATTTCAGCCGTAGTTTTGCTTTTATCGTTAAAACTCCACCCAGGGTGGGTAATACTGTCAGCCATTTCGAAACCCCAACGACCGGTAATATCATAAGTGGTATAATCGTGCTTTACCATTTCAAAACCCCATTGTTTGTAAATAGCGACGTTATTTTTTACCCTTTCAATATTTTCCGGGATCGTAGGATCAAGCACCGGGTTTTTCGGATCGTCGCGTCCCTTAATCACCGGGGCAAGTAAACCCTTGCTGTCATTATATTTTGCACATAAGGGGCGTGTCCACAAACCGGGACGCATGCCGAGTTCGACAATCTCCCCGGCCATTTTATGCATGTCCTTAAACTTATCGTTCGGTTTCGAAAAATCATCGGCCCAGCCCCCATCTCCCGGAAGGTAAGGCGAATAAGCCGCCCATCCGGCATCGATCACCGAAAAAGGCCGGTTGGTGGTGTGGCTAACCAATTCGGCCATTAAAGATGTTTGCTTCTTAATCAACGCGGGCGAATTATTTCCGTAAGCATAATACCAATCGTTAATCCCGTACACAGGCAGTTTTGGTAAACGCTGTTTTTCGCACATTAGCCTGCAAAAACGCCTGGCTGTTAAAAACGGCCGCTCTCCGGTCTTGCTTTTGGTAGTTATTATATCCGCAGCATGCAATTTCCGGATCCCCAGTGCCACACCGTCACCGCCCGAATGGGTGTCGAGCGTTAATTCAATCCTGTCCGGCTTAACCGTCCACCAACAAATCGTATTGCATCCTGCTTTTACGCCGAAACATGCTGTGTTGCGGCCATCGTTCAATAGTACGTACCATGGGTTTTTCACGCCGGCGTCCGGGCTTTTCCAGGCCACATCGCCATAAGTTCGTTCCCAATGATCGCCCAGCACTTTTCCGTTTTGATTAACATCGTACTTCCATGTCAAACGAATGCCCGTTAAGGCGGTTTGCGGCGATTGTACGTGTACGCCCATTGCATTTCCATCTGCAGCCAGGGCAACTTCAACGTCTTTATAAACAAATAATGAGTTCCCGGTTCGTGTTAACCTAAACCAGTGGGCGCCTGCCTGCGCCCAAACTTCACCGGGGATATTGATCAGGGGTTCAATAGCATCAGCATTGGTGATGCGACTGAATAGCAGCGCAACAGTAGTGGCTGCAGATAGTTTTACAAAATGTCTCCGGTCCATAAAAATGAAAGATTAACCCTATTAACTGCGGTGAAAACCATTCGGTCAATAAAATTAGTCTTTATACTTTATATTTTTTCTGAAACGGGCAAATTAGGCCTCGCAGATGTTGGAAGCTAAATGAAGGAGTTAAATCTTTGGTACACAAATCATTTATTGCCGGGCCACATACCGGTCGAACACCAGTCTTTTTCGCCGGCAGCGGTAACACTTATATCTTTTTACCGGCAGCCAAAACAGAAATGTTTTGATTAAGAACCCCCGTGGAATACGTTCCAGTTCAGAACGACTTGTTTTACCGCACGGACATGATTGTTCTGATGTTAAAGATTTTTGGAAAGTTTTAGTTAACATGTGTCATTGAATTTAAAGTACAACCATATTACGGGTTACTTCTCAGGCAATGATCGATAATTGGGTATATCCAAATATACGCTAAAAAATGTACTTATTGCAGTAAAATCGCATAAATATCTTATTATTATTTTTTAACCTGTAATTAATGAACAGGTAACAAACCCGGCTACTGAATAAAAAACAAGGTTATAACCGGACCAACATACATGCGCAAAACTTGGGCTCATTTTGTTTTTTTGAAAAAGGAATTATGCAATATATTAGCAGATAAAACCTGTTGATAAGGTCGATCAAAATTCATGACTAAAATTCTTATCATTATACCCTGCTATAACGAAGGGAATACGCTGCCATTGATATTGGAGCAATTGCTGCACCTTGACCTGCCTGCCCATTACCGAATGGAAATTGCCGTTGTTAACGACTGCTCAAAGGATGATACTAAAATGGTAGCTGATTTATATCCCGTTGTTGTACTGGACCTGCTGGTTAACCTGGGCATAGGCGGAGCGGTGCAAACCGGTTTTTTATATGCCCGCGAAAACGGGTTCGACCTTGCGGTACAAATTGATGGCGATGGGCAGCACCCGCCCTGGGAATTGAAAAAACTTTTAGCCTTTTACGAAGAGACCAGGACAAGCATCATCATCGGCTCGCGTTTTTTGACGGAGGGCGGATTCAAGTCCTCGTTTGCGCGGCGCATGGGCATTCGTTATTTTCATTGGCTTAATAAACTGTTAACCGGCAAAAATATTTACGACAGCACATCCGGGTTCAGGTTATTTGACAAGGCGGGAATTGCAATCGCCGCGGAAAAGTACCCCGACGAGTTTCCTGAACCTGCATCGCTGGTATTGTTCTCAAAATCAGGACTTAGCGTCCGGGAGGTGCCCGTAGTGATGAGCGAGCGTTTAGCCGGAAAATCGTCTATCCGCAACTTCGTATCGTTATATTATTGTATTAAGGTAACCATTAGCATGTTATTTATATTCATCCGCAAAATTTAAAAATATGACCAGGATACAGATCATTACCATCGTCATCAATGTTATATTTATCGCCTATATTTCAAGGCTGATCATCAAAGGCAAACTGCGCGAAGAGTACGCCATTGTATGGTGCATCTGCACTTTTGTGCTAATTGTTTTTTCTTTCTGGACGAAAGGGCTTGAGCTAATATCCAAACTATTTGGCGTATTCGACCCGCCTAACCTTGTTTTTACAGCATTCATCTTTATCATACTAATTTATTTGCTGCATCTTTCGGTTGTCAGTTCCAAATCGCACCAGAGCATCAACCGGCTTACGCAGGAATTGGCCTTGCTGAAAGAGAAAATGAAAAAAGCCGAAAATGAAGACAAAGGCGTTTAATTTTAACCTAGATAACAGTTTTAATGAATAGCATTCAATGTCCCGTTTGCGGGAACTCTTCGAAACTAAAGTTCAAGTTAAAGTTCAACGTTTTCAACTGCTCCCATTGCGGGCTGTATACATCTGACGCAGGTTTCGATTTTTCCTTTAAATCAAATCTTGAGCTAACAGCGCGCGAGGTTGGTTTGAAAAAACTTCGTTTCGAAAACTTTGAAGTAATTATAAAGGCGCTGGGCGAATTTAAACAGGGGAAAATAAAAGGGCTGGAGATTGGCAGCGGCAACGGCTGGTGGCTTAAAGTGTGCCAGGAAAACGATGTTGACTGCATTGGGATAGAGCCCGAAAGAGCTCATGAGGACTATCACACGGCAAATAAGTTAAATGTTTATTATGGCTTTTATCCCGACACCCACATTAAAACCGGGACAGGCTACGATTTTATCATTTTTAATGATGTTTTTGAACATATACGCGCTATAGACGAATTGTTAATTGCCTTAAAAGCCGACCTGGCAGATGATGGCGTCCTGATTATTAACGTGCCCATGAGCGACGGCTTTTTTTATAAAACCGCAGTGATGCTTCATAAATTTGGCATAAACTCGTACCTGGAGCGCCTTTGGCAGTTTAACTTCCACAGCCCGCACATGAATTACTTTAACCAAAAAAACCTTGAAATGCTGCTGAACAAGCATAGTTTTTTAAAGGAGCGCGACTTTAAGCTCAACTCGCTTGATTTCTCGACCCTAAAGGAGCGCATCAGGGCTGATAGCGGCGTAAACAAATTTAAGGCGATGGTTTTAACCGCCGGTCTAACCCTTTTAAAATCGGTTATATTATCCTCGAAGCCCGATGTAAGGGTATTCTTTTTCACCAAAAATCCGCAGGCGGCAAAAACGGTTTAGTTTGCTTTGCCCGTTGTATTGGCTTTCCCTTTTAATGATTCGGCCAGGTTGTTTTTTAGCACCTGGTTATTGGGATTGAGCGCCATGCCCTTTTTTGCTGCGGCGATAGCATTATCCCATTGTGCCAGTTTATTATAAGCCGCACAAATATTGTTGTAGGCGATATCGTAACCGGGTTTTAAAATTAAGGCGTAATTACAGGCCGAGATACAATCGGCGTACATCTGGTGCTGAAAATAATAAAGACTCAGATCAACATAGTCTGCGGCGGTGAGGGAGGTTGATTTTATTCCTTTGTCCTGCACCTCGCGTTCGGCAGCCACCAGGTTGTTTTGGGCCAATACAAAGCCGGGTTTCAATTGCAGCGCTTTTTTAAGGGCGTCAACGGCCTTGTCATATTGCAATAATTTTAGGTAAGCGGCACCCAGGTTGTTATAGGCTTCCGCGAAATTGGGTTTTAGTTTAATGGCTTCCCCGGCGGCCGCCGCACACTGCGCATACCGCTGTACCTCGTAATTGGCTAAACTTAAATCGGCGTATTTTTCGGCATTCGGGGCAATTTTTAACTTTTCGGCTTCCACATCCAATTCGTTTTCTTTTTTATCTGCCGCCTCCAGGTAATTCATTACTTCGGGGTTCTGCGGCGAAATTCTTAAGGTCTGCAGCGCCAGCGACTTCAATTTATCGTACTGGCCGGTCATTGAATAAATCTTCATCAGTCCTACCCGGGGCGTAATATATAACGGCGAAATTTTTATAGCCTTTAGCAGTAACGGCACCGCATCGGCGTAACGCTGCTGTTTGATCAAAAAATCGGCATAAAAGCACTGAGGATCCGGGTATTTTGCGCCCACTTCGGCCCCTGCCTTGTAATAAAATTCGGCCCTTTTTAAATCACCCGTTTTTTCTTTTATCACCCCCAAATTGGTGTACAAAACCGAATAGCCTTGCGTTAATTGCGATGCCTTTTTTAAATAGGTTTCAGCCGCGTCATAATTTCCCTTTTCCAATTCAGCCAGGCCATAATTCATTATTCCGCGGCCATTTTCGGGACTTTTAAGGGTAACGTCGTACCATAAACTTTCTTCGGTATGCCAAACTTTATTACGCTGGTAGGTCCCATAAGCATATCCCCCCAGCAATAACAAAACGGGCACGATGATTAAAGGTTTTTTAATAAACGAGCCATACCTGATCAGCACAAAGCCGAGCCCCCAGGTTACACTCAATACCAGCCCCACAAACGGAAAATACATCCGGTGGTCATTCGATACCTCGCCCAATGGAATAATGCTGGAGGTAGGTATAAGTGTGATAAAAAACCACAGGATGCCAAAGCTTACCGGCATCAGCTGTTTTCTTTTTGATGTATAGAACGCCAGGATCAGCATCGCCAAAATAAAAATACAACCGGCAAAAAAACGAATATCCCAAATATTGGGCAGCAGTTTCCAATCGGTGTCGGCACTTAAACCTGTAGGTAAAAAGAACTCGCAGAAATAATGAAGGATGACGAATGGCTGCGTAATGAGGTATTGTAAAGGCTTTGTGCCCCCTGGCTCCCAGGTGTCGGGCGTCAGTTTAGCGGTTAGCACATACATTAACCCGCATACGATAAAGGCCGGCAGTGTTTGAACAAAAACACTGCGCACCTGTTTAAAATTCGACCGCTTAAACAGCTGGGGTAAGCCAACCTTCGCCTCAAAAAATAAAATATAAAAAAACAGCAGCGGGGCAAACATCACGGCCGTTGTTTTGCATAAAACGCCAATAATTACCGCGAACAAGTAAACAAACGTTTTGCGGCAAAACGGCGAGAAGATGTAAAGCATAAATCCCAGCAAAACAAACAGCGTTGACAGGATATCCGTGCGGGCAATAATATAATTCACGGTTTCGGCGTTGGCCGGATGCAGCAGGTACCACGCCACCGCAATAAGCGCCAGGTAAGCGTTGCGGTTCATCCGCAGCGATTGATCGAATATTTTTTTGAATAAAAACACCATGAGCAGGCCCTGCACCAGAAAGAAGACAAAATTGGTGGTTTGAAAATACGAGGGGTAATAGTCACCGCCCAGCCAGTAGTCAATGGCCAGCGAAGTAACCACTACCGGGCGATAAGCCTGGTTTTGGGGAAGTACGCTGCTGGTACGCCCATCAGTAAAAAATCGGGGAACATTTTTCAACGACCGTATATTGGCATTGTTCACGATGGTGTGAAAATCGTCGAAATGAAAAGTGTTGTTAAAATGATTGGAATAAGTGAGCAAGGTTACCAGCATCACTAAACCAATGCCGATGTACAAAGGGCGTTTTATCATAATTGGATTAAATAACCAGGGTAACTATAGTTACTTATAATTATTGTGGGTAAATATAAACAGACAATGAATTGCGGGCAAATTATTGCTGATGCGTTTTTCGCCCTATCCCAAACTGATCGCCGGCCCGCACCGCCTTTCCGTTTACCATATCTACCTCAACCATTTTCTCGCTGCCGATGCTGTTATAGAATTCGTCTTTAAGTGTAAGGAGCACCTTCCGGGTTTTAACGTCTATCACCTCCCCGCTTGATGGGTAGGCATATTTGCCGTCCAAACTAAAAGTTATCCAGCCGGGCATATCCTGTAAAGGTATCGTGGTTAATTGCTGATATGGCGCCATAGCGCTAAAAACATGCAGGCGCATATTATGTCCGTCGCATACCCATAATTCCTTTTCATCGGGGGTGAGGCCTATGCCATGACTCGGGTCGCCGTGGCGCCTCACAGGCCCAGTATCCCAGCCTTCCACAACCACGCGGGCAAGTTTTTTTCCGGTTTGTAGATCACCTATCTCAAAGCCGAGCAAACTATCGACGGTTGCAAACACGCGGGTTTCTTCACGGTTAATGGTAAAAGGGCGGATGAAATTTCCGAACGGGCCGATTTTGCGGCTAACGGTATACGTTTTAGCATCCACCACCGTTAGCCAGGGCGAGCCGATATCATCCAAATAAACATGTCCGCCGGACAAGCCATAAAGGGTATTGTGCGAGCGTTTAAAGCCTGTTATTTTTTTGATCACCTCACCGGTTTTGCAGTCGACAACATTCCAGGTATCCTTTTCAAACGAGGGTAGGTACATGGTTTTGCCGTCCGGCGAAATGGACATCCTGTCGCAGCCCTTGTCCATGGTTTTTTCCCATACTATTTCCCCGGTACCCAGGTCGATCCGCTGTAACGACTCGATGGTGCTGATATAAATACTGTTCAGCGGTACGCTCACCGCTATCCCTTTTACGTTCGATGGTTTTCCATCCGGGTGAAAGCCACGTGTTTCAATTCGCTTTACCAATTGGTGGCTATGATCCATATCAAACACCAGCAAACCGTGACCGCCATAGCCCATATAATCGCGGATGCCCGGCACGGCAACAAATAAATAATGCCCGGATGACCATTTTATCTTGCCGGGCGTGGATTTTTGCGCCCAAACGACTTTCGCCGTAAGCAATACGCAAAAAGACGAAAGCAACCATACCGGGGTCCTGGTAAAGATTTTCATAATTTATAGGATTTATAACAATCAAACTTAACAAGACGGTTTAATAGAAGCAAGAGCCGGGGTGAAGAGAGCCTGGAGCCAAAAGCCAGGGAAGGAGGACGCAGGTGCCAGGAATATGGATAAAGAAAAGCAGGCGGCTTTTTTTATATTTGTTAGGTAGCCGGAGATTACCAGCATAGGTAATTCTATTAAACCGCAATCTTAACCCATTATATGCTATGAAAGTATTATTAACCCTGGTCTATCTCCTGCTGTCGTATTCCGCAATTGGGCAAACCTACGCCATTGTTGCTGATCAGCTCATCGATACAAAAAGCGGCACTGTGCTTAATCATCCAACGGTTATTGTTTATAAGCGGCATATTATCGAGGTGAACTATAAAAACCACATTCCCGATACGGCCACGGTGATCAATTTAAAGGGATATACGCTGCTGCCGGGTTTGATGGACGTGCATACCCATATCCTGGCCGACGGCGGCGACTATGAGAAGGATCTGTACGGCTATTCGCCTGCCTACCGGTCGCTAAGGGCGGTGAAATACCTGGCCGCATTGCTCGACCGCGGCGTAACCACCATAAGGGATGTGTGCACAGAAGGCGCCGGTTTTGCCGACTATGATATTAGCCGCGCGGTCGACTCCGGCTTTATCGCCGGGCCGCGGGTAATCCCATCGGGCAAGGGGATAGCAGCCACCGGGCGGTATCTGCCTATGGCGGCCGGGCAAAACTGGGATATCCCGCTGCCATCAGGCACGCAATATGCCACCGGCCGCGATGAATGTGTAAAAGCGGTGAGGGAGCAGGTGTCGCATGGCGAAAAATGGATTAAGCTATATGCTGATTGGGGTACGCCCACCTTTGATTATGATGAGATAAAGGCGATTGCAGATGAAGCCCGAAAATATCATGTAAATGTGGCCGCCCATGCCACCACCAAAGAGGGTATTAAAATGGCGATACAGGCAGGCGTGCGGTCGATAGAACATGGCCCCGCGTTCAATGATTCACTCATCAGCCTGGCGCTTGCCCATCATGTGTATTGGTGCCCCACCATCTCGGTTTTTGAATACTTTCATGATCCCATAGATACGATGTACAAGTATCTCAACAAAGCCAACAAGCTCAACCTTAAAATAGTGATGGGAACAGATATGGGCAGCTTCCCATGGTCGTTCAATAATGTAAAAGAGCTGGAATACTATGTAAAAAAAGCCGGCTTTACGCCGATGGAGGCTATAAAAACCGCAACGCTAAACCCGGCCGAACTATTGAACCGGCAGACTGACCTGGGCCAGGTAAGCACGGGTTTCCTTGCCGACATCATCG
>Ga0068856_100008376_pt1 | contig 10076 bp, 5 predicted proteins | sample KBSCornC62_FD_66595 | JGI IMG/M metagenome (GOLD analysis project Ga0068856, IMG submission 66595) | Corn rhizosphere microbial communities from Kellogg Biological Station, Michigan, USA - KBS Corn C6-2 | ecosystem: Host-associated > Plants > Roots > Rhizosphere > Soil ... | reverse complement strand
CGCGTGAGGAAGAATTCCTTCGGATCCCTGCCGAGGCGCTTCACCATGTCCTTCTTCGCGGCATCGTAATCGTAACCGGGCGAAATCGTGTGGCCATCGACTTCCAATGACGACAGGAACTTGAACATGTCTTCCAGCTCAGTCACGTCGGTTTCCTTGTACACCGTGGTGTTCGTCGCGCATTGATAGCCGAGAATCTTCGCCATCTTGATGGCTTCGATGCATTCCTTGAAAACGCCTTCGCGCTCCACGATCAAATCATGGGTAAATTCCAGACCGTCCACGTGCACGTTCCAATACATCCATTGTGAGGGACGAATCACAACCTTCTTCCGCGCCGCTTCGTCGCTCTTGCGAATCGCCTCGGCGTCTTTTTCAGAAATCAATTTCTCCGCGAGCAAACGGTTCAACTTGGGCTCCATCTCGGGCGAATAAACCGCCGCGAGATAATCCTTCATCTTCTTCCGCATGAATACGCCGTTCGTACAAACGTAAATCACGCGGCCCTGATCGAGGAGACCGTTGATGAGTTCTTCAATTTTCGGGTAAATCAACGGTTCGCCGCCGCAGATGGAAACCATCGGCGCATCGCATTCCATGGCCACAGCGAGGCATTTTTCCAGCGGCACCATGTCCTTGAGGCTCGTGGAATATTCGCGGATACGGCCGCAGCCCGTGCAGGTGAGGTTGCACGTGTGCAACGGCTCAAGCTGCAAAACCATCGCAAATTTCGGCGTCTTGCGAAGCTTGTGTTTAATGATGTGACCGGCAATTTTTTTCGTCAGCGCAAATGGAAAACGCATAAATATTTGGACAAATTAACCTCTCTTAACCCTAAATCAACGGACCGAGGCGACTTCTACCGGAAATTGCACCATGACCGCCGGCGCATTGGTTTGCGGCGGATCGGCCTTGATGATGCCTGGCAGCAAAAAATCGAGCGGCGATACGGTCCGTGACGCGCTGATGCCTCCGCAACCAGCGAGCAGCAAGGAACCGGCCGTCAACGTGCCCAGGCACAGAAACTTCCAGCTTATTCTCACTTGCCGAGTATAATTCAGTCGGCCACGATAGCAACTTCTAATTAATCGTATCATGCCAAAGCAAACACCAGCCTGGCTGCAAGGTTTCCTTGTTTTCATAATGCTTGCTGGCGTGGCCCGCGGGCAGACGTTGTCCAACCCCGTCTTTGCCAAGCGCGCCGAAGACGCTTTCACCCTTGCACAAAAGGATTATGCCGCGCATCCGAACGATACCAATGCCCAATGCGTCCTCGGCCGCACGACTTACGACTGGGCGGAGTTTGCCACTAATGCAGACCAGCGAGGCGCGATCGCCCAAGCCGGAGTCAACGCCTGCCTGCGTCTCGTTGCCAAAGAACCCAAATTCGCGCCCGGCCATTATTATCTCGCCATGGATTACGGCGAGCTCGCTGAAGCCGAGGAACCTTCCCTCGCCGCTTACAAACTCATTCACGAGATCGAACGCGAATTCAAGACCGCCGCGGACCTTGATGAGCGATACGATTACGCCGGACCCGTCCGCTGCCTTGGACTCCTTTACCGCGATGCGCCTGGCTGGCCCATCAGTATTGGCAGCAAGCACAACGCGCGCGAGTACTTGGAACGGGCCGTTGAACTGGCCCCGGACTTCCCGGAAAACCAGATGAACCTCCTTGAATCGTGCGTACGCTGGCACGAGAAAGACGAAGCCGAGGCTGTCTGGCACAAGTTGGTATCTATCTGGCCCGTCGCAAAAACCAATTTAACCGGAGTCACTTGGGAGCAAAGCTGGGATGACTGGAACCACCGTCGTGTGGCCGTCCGCGCCGAATTTGAAAAGAATTTTAAACGTGCGATGGAACCGGACATTGCAAAACCGTAACCGGGGCGGCGTTTCAAAATGACCGAATCCTCGCGCATTTCGAAAACACGCCCTAAAATTCTTTTGTGCAAAAATGAACAGATGCGCTAGACTATCGTCAAAGGTTGGTTAACAATTCAGATAATTGCATGGCTCGAAAAATTATTGCGACGCTGAGTGACTCGACGGTATTCATCCGCGAGTGGCTCGCCAATCCTCAGCGCACTGGCGCAGTGGCACCCAGTTCGCCGCAATTGGGCGCAGCCATGGCACGCTGGTTGCCGCGCAATCCTGAGAGCTATGTGCTGGAGCTGGGGCCCGGCACCGGCGCTGTGACCGATGCGCTACTTAAGTACGGCCTGCGTGAAGATCGTCTGGTCGGCATCGAAAAAAATCCTGCGCTCGCCAAAATTCTCCGCAAACGCTTTCCTCAGGCGCACATGGTTACCGGTGACGCCTGGGACCTGGATGCTCTCCTCGCGGAATTGCCGCAGCCCGTCACCGCCGTAGGCGCCGTCATTTCCAGCCTTCCGTTGCTTAATTTTCCCAAAGAACAAGCCGACGCCCTGGCGCAGAAAATCCGCAGCGTGTTGGAGCCAAAAGGTCGCTGGGTTCAGTACACATATCACATCCTCAAAGACCGCAGCCGCGGCGGTGAAGATTTCCGCCTGCTGGCCTCGAAAATCGTCTGGTTTAATATCCCGCCCGCCCGCGTGAGTGTTTATCAGAAGTGAGTGGATTTAAAATTTCTCCGGGACACTAATCACATCCCCGTCCCGCAGCCAAAGCGCGTCTGGTGGAGCAACTTCGCTCCGCGTAGAGAATGCAAGAGGAGCAAATTGATTCCCGTTACGAGCCCTAGTCTGATTGAAGTCAACGATCCATTCGCGCTTCTCTCCTTCCTTTGGATGAGCCCGCGTCACCTTGACTCGCGATAGGTCCGAAGAAACACGCAGAAGTATCTGTCCCTCTGGGGAAGACAACACCGCTTTAAGCGTCGCACGATCACCATAGCGACGTATGGAAATATTCACCTTTTGGCCGTGGGCAACAAGTTGTACAGCGCCTTTGAGATATTCTGCCAACGCGGAGGTTTGATTGTCAGTGAGCCCACCATTGCTCTCGCCTAAGGCATGATCCCGCTCGCGAATTTCTACGACGTCGCCGAATTCCAAGGGAATATCTTTAGTGACGTCGATGTCGTTAGTTTCGTTCAGCAAGTTGATGACCTGCTGCGACTCGTTCGTGGAGTTATGGCTTGGCCGGCTAATAATAACATGCCTCAGATCGGGAAACGGGAGCATGCCTGCTAATGGCACGAGTGTTGTCATGCCGTTTCTTTGTACCGGGTACATAATGGACGAGGCATAGGAGTTGAAGATGGCTTCCAGCAAACTGAATCGATTCCAGTCGTTTGTGCCTCTTTGAAAAATTGGAAACGAGATGTTGCCTGAAGGCCGGCTCATGGTAATGCTGTCCCAATCCGGCGGTTTGTCTAGTGCGCCGTACTGGTGTAACAGCGGGATCAGCTTGTCCACTCGCGCCTGAATGACATCCCGACTGTTGAAGCGGCCCCAACTGCCGCTGTCACCCGCCTGCTTGAGGATGTCAAGAGGCGTCTCACCATCACGATTCCTCACATTTGGATTGGCCTTATGAATAAACAGGGATGTAAACACTTCTTCATCCGAAAGGTTAAAGGCGGCATAATGAAGAGCTGAGTTGCCGCCATCGCTCGCATTAGGATTCGCGCCGTGCTGCAATAACAGGGCTACTGTTTCCGCCTGGTTCTGGTCGGCGGCTTCTTGCAGCAACGTTAAGTGAACATCTATCGAATCACGTGATGCATGCGTCACCTCAGGGTTGGCTCCTGCCTCCAAAAGTGTTTTGGCGGTATCGGGCTTGTCCAGTGCGGCAAATAACGGCACTTCTCCCGTTTGCGAATTATTTGGATCGGCCTTGTATTTAAGCAGCAATTGCACCATGGGAAGCCGGTTTATCGAGACCGCGAAGTAAAGGGGGGTAATCGGTGGCGTATCGCCAACATAAGTCGATCCATTGATGGTGACTTTATACGTGGTTCTTCCCGCCGCATTCGGGTTCGCACCAGCCTTCAATAATGACTCTGCGGTCGCGGCGTTATCCGTGTGAATCGCACACAGCAACGGCGTGTTCAAAGTTCCCAAGTTGGGGGCTGCCTTGGCAGCCAGCAATAGTCCAACAATTTGAGGGTCTTTTTCTGTCGCGTAGCTTAATGGTGTGCGCCCGTCCGAATCTTGCGTGTTCGGGTCGGCTTTGGCGTTTAAAAGGGCCTGAACAATTTCTGGAGCGGTCTTGATGGCATAATTCAACACTGTCCGACCTTCCCGGTCCTTAAGGTTCACGTTGGCGCCAGAGTCCAGTTCCATCTGGATAACCTTAATCTGCCCGCTCTCAACAGCGGAAATTAATGGAGTTATCCCATGGTCGTTTTGGGCATTGATATCAGCATGCGCGGCCAGCAATACCTCAGCCACTGATGCGTATCCCTTCCGCACGGCAATGTGCAACGGCGTATCTCCGTTGTTCGCCCGAAAATTTACATTTGCGCCATGGTCAATCAGGAACTTGGTCATCACCTTGTTTCCAGACAGCACTGCCGCCACCAGCGGCGTCACCTGGCCGGCCGCGAGCAATTCGCCATTCTGACGAACATCAGAAACGGATTTGTTAATATCCGCTCCGTGCTCAATTAGAAAGGCCGCCACTTTGAGCTGGCCGGCCGTGGCGGCTTTCACAAGAGGGGTGCCCGTGACGAAGTCCGGCGCATTGATCAAATCCGGGCTGTCCTGAATCATCTGTTGGATACGCGCAATTTCCTTGTCTTCGTCATTCTCTCCGGCAGACGCCGGTTTTCCTGAATTTTCCGGACTGCTAGTGCTTCCGCTGGCTTGTGCAACTTCGGCACGGATTTTCAGTCCCTGCATGATTCCGCCGATCCTGTCCGTGATCTGGCGATCCAGCTCAGTCAGCAATGCTTTTTGCTGGACGCAGACAGCATTCGACTCTGAATAATCCGTCCGCAATTGAACCAGTTTAGCCTGCGCCTCGTAACGCTGTTTCAACAGTCCGTCCAGCGCCGTGTCAGAAACCACTGTGGGCAATGTTTTTTCCAATTCCGCTTCAGGCATGTCGCGCAACTTGTTCCAGAGCTGAAGGTCGAAGCTCGCCGCAAGTGCTTGCTCAGCCGGTGGAGTCGCAGCCCCGTTAACCCCCATGGCCGTAAGATCCTGTCGGCTCAGCGTGGCGAGTGTTTGCTGGTCGGAAAAGTCGCGAAGAATTCGTTGATATTGGGCTGCGGCCTCGTTGGTGCGGCCTTGGGCGCGATAACATTCGCCTAGTCGAAATACCGCCGTGGCGGCGAGCTGCCGGTCTTTATCAAACTGCAAGGCAAGATTCTGATACACGGCAATGGCCGAATCGAGGTTCCGGTTGGCCTGTTCTTCGAACAGTCCTTGTTGCAGCAATGCCGTGAGGTCATTGGTCTGCGCGTTCAAGGCCAGCGCGGCTGTCGAAATAATTATAACCGTCCACAATTTTATTTTCATAATCGGAACGCCTTCAGCCTGCCAGATTCGGTCCCGGCCATTGTCACGCTTTTGCAAAATTCAGGAACTTTCATGGACGGTGTTGGGGTTCCATTGCACAACGCTTCATTCTATTTCCAGTTTGTATCCCACCCCATGCACGGTCTTGAGCCACCTTGGGTCATCTGGATTCTTCTCCAGTTTGGCCCGAAGGCTGGCCATGTGGTTGTCCACTGTGCGCGTCGTGGGAAACGCCGTGTAGCCCCATACCACATCGAGAAACCGTTCGCGGGTGACCGGTTCGCCCTCGGCCTCCGCCAGCAACCTCAGCATGGAAAATTCCTTCGCCGTCAGGTGAACCGCCTTCTTTCCGCGAATTGCCGTTTGCCGTGCGAGGTCAATATCCGCGTCACCCAGCTTTAACCTTACCGCTGATTTTGTTTTGCGTTCCACGCGTCGCAACAGCGCCCGCACGCGCGCCAGCAATTCCTCCGTGCTGAACGGCTTTACCAGATAATCGTCCGCGCCCGCATCAAGTCCCGTAACACGGTCCTCGATCTGGCCCTTGGCAGTGAGCATGAGTACCGGCGTCTCGTTGGCGAGCCGCCGCAATTCGGCGCACACGGCAAAGCCATCCAGCTTCGGCATCATCACGTCGAGCAGGATCAGGTCGGGCTTCTCGGCCAGCGCGCGTTGCAAGCCGCTCTCGCCATCCGCTGCCGTCAACGCGCGATACCCTTCGCCCGTAAGCAAATCAGCCAGCGCCGTGCGCATGGGCGTTTCGTCTTCAATGATTAAAATGCGTTCCATATTGTGGTGCTAGGGAAACATTCAACATTCAACTCCGAACATCCCGCACTGAACCTTGGGAGTTCGACGTTGAATGTCGGTGGTTGAATGTTCAATTTTCAATTTTGAATGGCAACTCGATTATAAACCTGCTGCCCTTACCAACTTCACTCTCTACGCGCACACGCCCGCCATGGGCTTCAACAATGTGTTTCACCACGCTCAACCCAATACCAACACCTTGCGTCTCTCGGCGGAGTTCGGAGCCAAGCCGGTAAAACCGTTCGAAAATTTTCTCCCGCTCTCTTTCCGGGATGCCGGGTCCGTGATCAGCCACGAATATGCCGACGGTGTCAGGAAGCTCATTTTGCATTTTTAATTTTTCATTCTTAACTTCAATTCCCACCGTCACCGTCTCACCTTTGGGCGAATGCTTGACGGCATTATCAATGAGATTTACCAGCGCTTGCTGGATGGCCCGGCCATCTACGTTTAATTCGATGTTAATTGTTGATGGCATTCCGATGCCAGACTGAGATTCGACCTTCGGCCGTTGGACGTTGGATGTTTCGCATTTCAAAACGACGCCTTTCTCGGCCGCATATGGCTCCATGAGTTTCACCGTGGCTTCAACCAGGACACCGACATTGGTTGGCTCGAAGTCATATTGTTTGCGTCCCAGTTCAATGCGCGAAAAATCGAGGACGTTTTCGATGAGAGCAGACAACCGGCGGCATTCCTGGACGATAAAACGATAATATTGGCCGTGCTTTTCCAGCTCCGCAATCTTCCCGCGCTCAAGGTTCTCCGCCATCAACCGTACTGACGCTATGGGCGCCCGCAGCTCGTGCGAGACGCTGGAAACGAAGTTTGATTTCTGCTCGTTGAGCTCCAACTGGCGGTAAAAAGCGCGGCGCGCCATCAGCAGTCCAATGAATGACGTAAGGGCCGCGCCAAAAATCAGGAGGCCAAATAGCGTCGCGCGGCGCCGTTCAGCCGAGAGCATGTCTTTACGGCTCGTGAGGAAAAGTCTTACTTCAAACGGGATCGCATTTTGAGCGAAATAATCGCCCGCATACTGTTTTGCGCTACCGAGCATAGACTGGGAGGAATAATTTTCTGTCGCCGTTGGTGACTGAAGCTTAACGCCTCCGGCGACGACCTCGACGGCAGTGTAAGGAGGAACGAAGATCTCGTTTTCTCGCACAGCCCGGTCAAAGATAGCGGTTATCACCACACGCGGCAGCAACCAGACTTCGTACCCTTGTCCCGCCAGGGAAACGCCATTGTAGTCGTATCCGGGATTGACGAAAGTCTTGGGCTGAAAGAGGGCGAGGACCGAGCCATCCGCGGTCCATTGTGACCACCACAGCGTTTTCCACGGCTGCAAATCAGGAAGCCGTCGCAAAGGAGTTAGCAGGTTGTGAGTTTTTGCCTGTGCGTCGGCCAGGGACTGCATCCAGAGGAATTTTTGCTGCAATATCGGTGATGTGCGATTGGTGCAACCCTTTGCCAGTTCCAGCAACTTCGGAGTGATGATTGAGCGGTGGTCGATAGTGTGCCACCAAAGGGATTGCATCAGGGAGTCGTCGAGCATCGCATTCGTGGATATCAGCAGCTGGTAGCAAGCAAGTTCCTCAAATGTAATTCCAGTTTCCGTAGCCGTGGAATTTGAATGGCCAATAATCTGTCGTGGCGATTGGCAAAGGTCAAAGACCGCTTGGTCGGCTTCCGGTGAAGGACCGCTTTCAGAAAACTCCTGCCGCCATTTGTTTAAATCATGGGCACTGCCTCCGGATCGCATCGATTCCCAGAGCGATCTTTGCTTGGCTGAAAGTTTCAGATACCAATTGGGAGGGCGTGGAGCCGCCGGAAAATTTGGAGGCTCAAGTTGGCGGCCATCGGCGAGAATGATGCCATGTGGCAAGGCTGAATCTTCAAAACGGAGGGCCGGATAATCGCGTTTCCAGGCGTCGATGTCCTCCTTCAATTTCGCGTCTGGAAACGTGGCCGTGACAGAGGCCTGGCTGGCGTTTTTCAAGCCGGTTATCCAGTCATTTTGCAAAGTCGCATAGCGCCGTAATTCTAAATCGATTGAAATCCGCATGGACCGGGCGAGGCTTTCGACATTTTGGGCGGCCCGATTTCGTGCCTCCTCCTCGACCGTTCGCTCATCCTGGCGCAAAGAAATCAGACTGACCACGGCCAATACCACCACCGGAAGCATGATGAGTACGCCCTGCCAGAAAAAGGAGGGTCGGCGTCGGGTTTGCGCGGCGGCCATGCGTGTTCTTTATCACACCAAGTTTGGCTGCGCAGTAATCGCCAGTTGTCACGATTTTGCAAAATCGTAGCCGCATTTCGTTCGCCTAACGCCTGGCAATTTCGTTAATCCTCCCCGCCAGCGCCTTTGCCTCGTCCTCGCTGAAGCTGCCTGTGATTTGAAAGACACCGCCGTCGATTTCCGACTGAATCACTGGCGCCGTCCAAAGTTTTCCGTCGATAATAATTCCCAGCCTCTGATGAAGATGCTCACGCGTAATTTCCGCAAATTGCTTCTGACCATTGTCGTTTAAAGCAACGTCAACCTCCTGATAACCCTGCGAGTTATTGCCAACGTAGGCTGCCCGGACGGACGCCTGGTCGAGCAACACAGTTTTATCAACAAAAAGAATTTCCTGATGCTCCTTCACGGTGTTGGTCATGATCTCAGTGTTATCGTTGGGATTGTCCAGCACCAACCGCAGTTGAATGATCGGGCTTGTGGAAGACGTCGTCCCGGAGACCGGCAGCGCCCAAACGTTATGATTAAATCCGGCTGCAAACAGGTTGTTGCCGTCGCTGGCCAATCCCATGAAAAGCGCGTTTCTGCCGGAGCTTTTAAACGTATTGACCCAGGTCGTTCCGCCGTCGTCCGACCTTGCCACCACGCTGTCCCCCGCCACATAAATCGATCCGTTGATCGTTATGGCCGCGCGGAGCGATGCTGTGATTGTGTTGTCCCGGAGTGTCCACACATCGCCGTCCGGGCTGGTGTAAATGGTGGGCTGCCTGTCTAACCCAAGGCCGCAGGCCAGAAATTCTGAACCCGTCCAAACGCAGGCGGTGAACGGAATTGAATGTGGCTCAGTCGTGGGGGCCGTCCACGTAATCGAATTGCTGCTGATGCGGATACCGTCATTGCCCACGGCCACGTAGCGGCTGCCGGAATAACTAAAACTATAAAAGTTTATGCCGCATCCGGAATCGCGGCTCGTCCAGTGGACGCCGTCAGGGCTGGACACAATGGTTCCACGATCGCCGCCGGCGAGAAACTGATTCCCCACCCAGCTCAAACCCAGCAGATTTTTGTCCGTGGGCGACTCGCGCATCTGCCACGTCAAACCGTCTTTGCTTGTCATAATGGAGCCCGCCTCCCGTACAACCACGTACTGGCCATTGGCATAAGCAATTCCTCGAAAATCCGGATCGCCCGTGAACGTTTCAATCTTCCATTTTCCAGTGGCATTGTTGCGCGTCGCGATACGGCCATCGATCCCCACCGCCACAACTTCCCGCGGCGTGGCCGCCACGGCATAGAACGAGCCAATTTGTTGGCCGTTGTTCCAATTGGTCCAACCCCCGGCTTCCGTAACTAGCGGCCGGCCGCCAATCATGGCCGCGACTGAATTCGTTCCGTTCCCACTGACACACGCGGAGACACCGCCAATCATCACTAAAATCGCCACCGCCGCCATCGCGCGCAGCCGACGGTTCCGCCCTCCATCCACAATCGCCGAAATTCTACCTTCCAGTTGCGAGGGACGGGCCATCGCAATCGCCGCCGTTTGCGAAACATGACGGAAAGTGCCCGCGATT
>Ga0068856_100008371_pt1 | contig 10078 bp, 9 predicted proteins | sample KBSCornC62_FD_66595 | JGI IMG/M metagenome (GOLD analysis project Ga0068856, IMG submission 66595) | Corn rhizosphere microbial communities from Kellogg Biological Station, Michigan, USA - KBS Corn C6-2 | ecosystem: Host-associated > Plants > Roots > Rhizosphere > Soil ... | reverse complement strand
TTTTCGTAGTGAGAAACCAAGTAGTCATCGGATGTGCGAATTTCGTCGACCAATCCTAAGCCGAGCGCTTGCGTTCCGTACCAATACTCGCCGGTGGCAACGCGAGCGATATCGACTTTCGGGCGATGCTGAAGAACGTAGGATTTGAACAAATCGTGCGTCTCTTCGATTTGTGCTTTGAATTTCTGCAAACCAACGTCCGTGATTTCACCGAACATCGTGACGGTACGTTTGAATTCACCCGCCGTGACTTCGCGATAATCGACGTCATGCTTTTTCAAAACTTTGTTGAAGTTCGGAACCTGCGCGATGACGCCGATTGAACCGAGAATGGCGAACGGGGCGGCGAGAATCTGATCCGCCACGCAGGCCATCATGTATCCGCCGGAAGCGGCGACTTTATCGACGCAGACGGTGAGTTTCACACCGGCCGGTTTGAGACGCGCAAGTTGAGAGGCGGCGAGGCCGTAACTGGTCACGAGGCCGCCTCCGCTCTCGAGTTTCAAAACGACTTCGTCGCCAGCTTTCGCAATCGATAAGATGGCGGTGATTTCTTCGCGAAGATCAGCGGTTGCCGCGGCCCGAATGTCACCTTCAAAGTCGAGAACGAAAAGTCGGGTCGACCTCGGAGTCTGCTTTTCCGTCTTCGAGGTTTTTTTCTCGGCTTTGGAAATCTGTTTGAATTCCTTTTTGCTGAGAAGACGGCTCTGCATCTGGTGACGGAAGGAGCGATAGCGCTCGTTGAGTTTTTCAACTTCGATTCCGCTGCGTTTGTGGCGGCGACCGGCTGAGATGGCTTGGATAATCAGGATCAAGATCGCGGCAAAGGCGATCACGATAATGACGGCTTTAGCTAGAAACAATGCGATTGAAAGCAGAAATTCCATTCCGAAGAGCCTCCTCCCAATCGCGGTCTAGGTCAATGTCTGGTCCAAAGGCCCGTCTTGTCCCATTTCAGGCAGAGATCGGTTAAACCGATAAGAACAGCATGAAAACGCTTTTGCTTCTTTTCTGTCTTTCGATTCTCGCTCTCGCGCCGCGTTCAGCATTTGCGTTCGGCGCGAGCGAAAAGGAACAAATGAAGGAAGACGTGCGCGAAGCCCTCAGCCGCGCCCGCGATTTCAGCGCGCAGAAGGTGCGCGAAGCGACCGAAAACCTCGAGCGCGAGCGCGGGGCCAAAGACGTTTTGAAAAAGCGGGCGGAGTTCGAAACCCAGCAAGAACAGATGCGCAAAGACTTCGTTCAGGAGCGCAACGCGAAGCCGAGTGATTTTCTCGTGCAATCTCGACTTGAGCGTGATTTCGACGAGCAGCGCCTTCTCGAAGACCGTGCCATGGAAAAAGCACGCGTTGATTATTTGAGAAAACGCCGGAAGGTCCAGCGCATCATCGAAACCAAAGCGCATATCGACGAAAATCAAGAGTACGGGCTCTAAGTCGGGCTTAAGGCGAATTCAATTTCGTTCATTTACCCCTCTGCTACACTTAGCAGAGACATGTCACCAGAGTGCCAACACCTTCTTACCAACGCGTTCCTGCTTTTGGTCGTTTTTCAGATCAAGCACTTCCTCGCGGATTTCCCTCTGCAGTTTCCGTACATGCTGAGGAAGTTCCGGCCGGGTTGGGATTTCGTTCTTCCATTGACAATGCACTGTCTCGTGCACGCGGTTCTCACGCTCGTCGTTGTTCTTTGCGTGGATTGGCATCTCTGGTGGTTGGCGATCTTTGATTTCATCACGCACTTCGTGATGGACCGGATCAAGTCAGGCCCGCGCTACTTGGGGCGCTTTAAAGATTCAACGACCACAGGCTACTGGGTGTCATTCGGCTTCGACCAAATGGTTCATCACCTGACTCACATGTTGATCGTCTGGATGCTTTTAATGAACGTCTACTGACGTTTGCGCGAATGGTCGTCAGACCGTTGGCCGTCCCGTTTATCCGCCAAAATCGAAGCTGTTCCCGCGACTGTTAATATCACCGCAATGACGGCGAGCGATGCGAAGCTCGAGATATGAACGAAGTCGGATGCCAACATTTTGATTCCGATGAAGCCGAGAATTCCCGCAAGACCGGGTTTGAGATAACGAAACTTCGATACACTCTCGGCGAGCACGAAATACAGCGCGCGCAGGCCGAGAAGCGCTAGGATGTTCGAGGCAAAGGCGATAAACGCATCGCTGGTCACAGAAAAGACCGCGGGGATCGAGTCGACGGCGAAAATGAGATCGGTGATCTCAATCACCACGAGCGCCAAGAACAGCGGCGTCGCCATTCTACGACCGGCTTCAACGATAAAGAAGTGGTCGCCGTGCAAAGTTTTGGAGACCGGAATCAGTTTGCGAACGAGTCGCACGGCAAAATTCTCACGTGCTTCTTGTTCTTCTTCTTTCATCGACTCGGAGATGAACTTATAGGCCGTGATAACCAGAATGCCGCCGAAAACATACAGTATCCAATTGAACGTGTGCAGGAGCTGCGCGCCGATAACGATGAAAATCCCGCGCATGACGATGGCGCCAAGAACACCGAAGAAAAGAACTCGGTGCTGATACTTGGACGGAATTTTAAACGCACTGAAGACGAGCAAGATGACAAAGAGGTTGTCGACGCTCAGGCTTTTTTCAATCAAGTATCCGGTTAAGAATTCAACGCCGTATTCGGAACCGAATTGGTACGCAATCCAGCCGTTGAAGATGAGTGCCACCGAGATCCAGGCAAGACTTTCCGCGATGGCGAACTTCGTTGTCGAATGCGAGCCATGCATGCGTTTGAAAAGGCTTAAATCGATGAGCAAGAGCGTGACGACGCCGACAAGGAACAAAAGCCAAAGCCACGGAGGAGCGATTGAAAGATGGTGCAAGTCTGAACGTCCTTAACGAAAGCTGCAGTGAAGGTGCTTGTTGACGTTAAGGTTGGCTTTGACACCTTTCAAGAGAAAGCCGCAAGCGAACACGGTGCGTTTATTTCTATCGGAATAGACATAAAAATTCGCGGAGTTCCCGATCATAAAGCGAATTCCTAAACCCGCGCCGCCGGCCGTGCGCTTTGCGGCAATAGCACCGGGCTCCATGATCGAAGTCAAATGTTGCCAAAACTTTGCTTTATCAATTGATCCGTATGGATCTTCGACACCAACGACGACCCGGTAATCTGAGTAGCTTGCGAAGAGCATGCCTTGCTTGGCTGGTTGATAAGAGACCGGCCTTGAGCGGTCGAAGTCTTGAAAGAGATGCAGACCTTTTGAATCGGTCGGCGCGCTGTACATGGCGTTAGCAAGCATTTCGTCAGCGGCCTGAATGCACAGATCGGCTACGGCTTGGAGCTTAGGTTGTTGATTGAGAAAGTCGCTAAGCTTCTCGATGATTTCAGTCTTTTCTGTAGAGCCCTTGAAATAGACAGCGAGGTTCGCATCGATGCTCTTTGCCTGTGCTGGATCGCGGAATCCGGTAAAGAAAAACGGAACTGGATTATGCACAAACGCTTCGAATCGCGCGGCCATCAGGCTGGCGGCGAGGAGTTCCTGCGGAAAATCGGGCCGATCGGCTTGAACGACATGTTCGAAGCCCAGGCCGATCACTTCGGCGATCTGCTTAAGAGTGGCGTTTTCAGCGACGATTACGGTTTGAGCCGCGCTTTTTACGGCAATGAGTTGAGTCGCTTCAGATGGAAACTTCACGCAAGCGACGCTAGAGAGCAGATCTTTGAGTTCTTTCCGGTCGAATCCGCTCCAGAAATGAGGATAGGCGTCGTAAACTGTTTTCATTTATTGCTTCAGAAAATTGAAAAAGTTCGGCAGAACGTCGAGATCGAGCCTATGCCCGAAAGAATCTTTGACCTCGGGTAAAGTCAGGCGGCCCTGGGTGTCGAACTGTTGGCCGCGCTCAAAAAGGATGTCGCGCCTTTCGCCGGTTTCCTCGCAATAAAACGGCACAAAAAAAGAATCGACGGTAATTTTTGAGATGAGGGTGCCTTGGACTTCGCCAAACATTTTCACGAAGAGAGTCGGCGCGTTTACGATCGAGATCCGGACGTCTGGAAGGGAGGTCTTGACCCAAATAAGCCAAGAGCGTGTTCCGACCGAGTTGAGGCCCGTGACGCCTTTGAGATCGATGCGGATCGGAGTCGTCGACTCGATGGGAGGGAATTTCGCGTGTTCATTGACGTAGCCTGAAATCGACAGAGTCGTCATCAAGGGGGAAACGTCTTTGACGCATTTAAAGTCCATGCCTCTATCTTCGCTTTACCTTCATAAAGGCTCAAGGTTAAACTGACGATAAAGAGTATATGGCAATTAAGGCATGGATAACTGTCTCAGTATCGGGAAAGCGTGTGAAGATCGACCGCGAAGATTTAAAGCGGTTTGATCAGCACTCATGGCGTGTAACGAAGGGAACGACGGGACGCGAACGTGTTGTCACGTCGATTCGCACCGATGCGGGAAGCCGCACCCTGACGTTAGGGGCTTTCTTGATGAAGCCTTCGAAAGGCAAACAGGTTTATCCGCGCCGCTTTAACGATGGCCTCGATTACCGGAAAGAAAACTTGGTTGTCTGCACTCTCAAAGAACGCCAACGTCTTCTTCCGAAGAAACGCACCAAAACAAGTTCAGTTTACAGAGGTGTCTCGTTTCAACGTGCATCGGATTCGTGGCGTGCCGCGATCGAAGTCGATGGCGAAGCCTTGAACCTCGGAAACTTCGAGACCGAAGAAGATGCCGCCGACGCCTACAACAGGGCGGCGAGAAAGCATTTCGGTTCGCTCGCGTATCAAAATGAGATCCGTCGAGGTAAGCGTCGTCGCCGCCGTTGACGGTGTCGCGTAACTGACGCTCAGGACCCCTCTAAATTCTCTAGGCTTGGCCCCGGAAATGCTCCTCTCTTCTTCGTAGGGGAGATTCAATATGAGAGCCTTCGTCATTGTTGCGGTTGCCGTTGTCACCATGCTTGGACTCGGTTGGTATTTCGCAAATTCGCAAGCTGACCAAAGTCACGTTCAAGTTCAAACGCAAACGGCTGTGCCGGCATCCGCGCCTGAGGCCGCACTTGGTCCCGCGGTTATGCATCCTGAAAAAGACGGTGCGCAATTCAAGCCGAGCCATCCGACGGGCTTAAGGGTCGAAGTCGGTGCTCCACCTCACGCGATGAACATTTCATTTGAAGGGGCTGAACTTCCAAACGGCGCTTTCCCTGGACGTGCGCATCAAGCTTTGGGTTCACATAAGAACGGCGAATGGAATGATCCAAAGTTCTTGCCCGTTCCCGATGAAAACGAAGTTGTAGGGCGCTACGTGCATCAGAAAATGATTTATCCGAAAGCGCCTTCGATCGCGCGCCACGTTCCGATGAACGATGATCTTCTGATTATGGAAGAGAAGGCGGAAGACCGCTTATCCGCCACGCGCTAGCCTCGACCATTAATGTTTATGCGCCGCCGGAGCCGCGGCGATAACATGGTGTCATAGCAACATTGTAAAACCGACGGTTAAATATGAACGCCTGCGTACATGGATGTGCGTGGTTCAAAAAAAATTCGCGTCACCTTTTTGCCTGCGCCATTCTTCTGGTAGGGCCGAAGGCGTTTACAGCGAACCTTCTAATTTACGGCGCGGATGTTCCGCCCCGTCTTCAATCAAGAATCACAGAGCTGGTTTCAATGACGGGCGAAACGCGCGTCGTCTCCGATTCCTCCAGCGCGGTCGGTGGTGATTGGGTTTTGGCGATCGGCGAGAGCGGGGTGGTGCGTGAGTCCATTTCGCGCGCAGAGTTGAAGGGGCGGGGTCCTGAGGGTTTTATCGTTCGCTCGTCGTCTTCTGGAGGAGTAACGACGCTGGTCGCGGATGGAAATCCGGCGCGCGGGGAACGCCTGAAAATGAATCGCGGAGTCGCCTTTGCGGCCTACGAACTCTTGCAGCAAGCCGGTTTCCGCTTCAATCATCCGATGGATCCTCAAGCGCCTCGATCACTTTCGCTTGCGCATGCCGTGAACGTAAGCGAATCGCCGCGGTGGCCGGTGCGAGGTCTTCACGTTCATACTCAACATCAGATTGAACTCACTCACGTCTTAAATGGTTGGGGCCCGAACGGTCCCGCGGACACGGCCGGCTTCAATGCGCTTACGAAGGATTGGGATCTGTTCTGCGAATGGATGATCGCTCACCGGCAAAACACGGTGGAGTGGTTTCTCCTGGCCAGCAAAGACACACCGAATTTCAACGACTCGCCTGAGCGTTTACAGCGGTTGTCGCGATTAGTGAAGATGTCGCACGCCTGGGGGCTGATCACAGGCATCGACGTCGGCATCGTTTTCGAACAGCAAAACGCCTGGCGTCTTCTTCGCTCAAAAAAGAAAACGGCAGAGCAAGAAGAAGCCGAAATCCGCTCTCGTGAGCAGTGGCTCTTTAAAGCGGATTTCGATTTTCTAGATGTCGAGGCGGGTTTTCAAGAGTTCCGCGCGCCTGACGATCAGCGCTCGATTGCGTGGCTGAACGCCATCACAGAGGAGGCTGCGCGGCTCGGTCGCAAAGCTCAAGTGAAAATCCACGTTTCGCAAGATCAGCACGCGAAGCACTTCGTCGATCCCGATACGCACCAGCCGATGAACTTCAACTTTCTGCCGCACTTCGCGGATTCGCGTCTCGCGGTCTTGCCGCATACCGTGCAGATCTACGGCCTCGATGATCCAGCGCCAACTTACGGGAACTCTTCATTCTCGGAAATTCGTAGATTCATGTCGATGGAGGCCGGCGGGCGCGACGTCATCTATTATCCAGAGGCGGCCTACTGGTGCAGCTACGATGTCGATGTCCCGCTGTTCTTGGCATCGTACGGTGAACGTCGAGTTCATGATTTGCGTTTGATTGCCGCGGATGAAAATGCAGGGCGCATGGGTCGCGGAGCGCTCGCCGGTTCTCGCATTCAAGGTCAGCTTCTCTTTTCGAGCGGGTTTGAATGGGGCTATTGGCTCAATAATCTAGTAGCGATGCACGCGGCGTGGAACCCTCACATGGAAGCCTTAAGCGATAGCGAAGCTTACGCCATAACCCTTCGCGAAGCTCTCCGTACGAACTCGCCGGTTATTCCGCTTCTCGTCGATCAGGCAAAAGCGGAAGATGACCTTTTAATTCACGGTCGAGTAAACGGAAAAGATCCGAAACAGATCGAGCGTTTGACGGGCATCGCCTACCTTGCGGGTCAAGAGACGTGGGATGAGTTGAACTCTTGGGTCGCGGATCGCTTTCACAAAGACGGAATGCTCACGCAGCCGTCGCGCGCGGGATTTGTTTTCAGAAGCAAACTCAACGTGAACGGAATCGATTATTTGAAAGACGTAGCGCCTTTGCTCGGCGCAATGAGTTCGCGATTTGGCGCACTCGCTGAGCGCTATGAAAAGGTCGCTGGTACCTCCGCTGAGGCGACTGAACTGGCGCAAGCTGCACGCATGATGGCCCTTCGCTCGGATCAGTTGGTCGCGCTTTATCAAGCGCATGCCTACAAGCCGTTGAAGAAATCAGAAGATTGGCGGAACGCGCGAGTGGCAGAAGCGCGTGCGGCCGTCGATCGTGCCGAAGAGATCATGCGGGCCAGAGAGAAAAAATATCGTGTCGACGCCCGCTTGATTCGTGGGTGGGGAAACAGCCCAACGAACTACGGTTATGGGTACCTCTGGACGGCGCATTCGCTCATGTGGTGGTATCGCGACGAGGGCTCGGCGCTAAAGATGCGAAAGAATTTTTGCTTCATGAATATCGTAAACCCGGCCGACAACGTTTTCGCCAAAGGTCAGAAGACCTTTATCTATAAGGTGCTCAAGTTCATCAGCGCCGTCCCGCTTTTTGGTGCGCTCAATGAATGCCTTTCGCCAAGTAAGAGCGAACCGAACCCACGCGCGCGTGTTCGAGGGCGTGGGTTGCTTGAACGTAATGATGCCGAATCACTTGGCGCTATCTAGGTTGCGCCGTTAAAAGAAGTTGCGCGAGACGTTCCCGGAAGACTTCAAACGTTGCTCCCTCGCGAAGCTGAACTATTTTAGCGCTCTGTGGATCATCGGGTGTCGTCTCAAAACAAAGGTGAGCCCAGTCATCGATCACGGAGTGAAGGGCTCGGCTTTCGGGCGAACGCTGGAGACTCGGTACGATCCGCTGCTTAAGTTTCTGACTGCCATCCATCGCGATTTGCTTGAGTTGATGCGGAAGTTGTTCGTTATCAAATCGCTCAATCAGTAAACGTGTATAGGCATTGAGATCTGCTGAAGTTTCAAGCTGTGGGCTCACGTCACGAAAAAGATCTTCAACACGTTGGTGGATTTCCGAGTCGCGAATCGCTTCGTGAACAAAGCGGTAATTCTTGCGTAGACCTGCGTAAGCGATCAACGAGTGCGACGCATTTAAGAGTCGCAGCTTCATCTCCTCAAACGGTTTTACGTCCACGACAAACTGCGCACCGACCTCGTTTAAACGTGGGCGTATTCCTTTGAATTTGTCTTCAATCACCCACTGGGTGAACGCTTCGGTTGCGACCAGCTCTGGATTGTCGGTTCCGAATCTAAGCTGCAAGTCATGAAGGCGCTCGGGGGTCAGTGCGGGCACGATGCGGTCAACCATGGTGTTCGGGAACGAAACGTTTTTCTCGATCCACACCCGAAGTCGATCATCCGCGCGCGAGAGCAGGCCTTCACGAAGTTTGTCGCCGTTTGCTTGCAAGTTATCGCAGCTCAAGATCGTCAGTGGCTTCGATCTTTGGCGGAGGCCTTCTAGTAATGTTAAAAAGAGTTCGTCAGTCGAATACGCTTTCTCGGTGACGGTGAGTGTAACGAGATCAACCGTTTGCATGTGATCGAGAAACGCGTCCCGGTCTTCTTGGATGAAGTAAGACGCGCGAATGGAATCGACCCATTTTAGCTCGGCATTATCGCGTGAGAAAACGGCCACGGGATAATGGTTATGGACACGCCTCATCTCATCTCTAGCGTCAGGGGAGCGCATGCTGAAAGAAGCGACTCCCCACTTATCGCCGAGTTGCTCAAAGAGCGCTTGATAGTAAACAGCTTGATGGGCGCGGTGGAAACGGCCGAGACCTAAATGCAAAATGCGAATCGGCCAACTCATAGCTTGAAGCACGCCTTGGCGTGAGTTGAATGAAGAGCGCAAATTAAGTCGGCGGCTTCGCTTTTCGAGAGACGATGTTCAAGTGTCCATTCGGCAAGAAGGCGCGCATCGATTCGTCTGGCCATATCGTGACGGGCGGGAATCGATAAAAACGCACGCGTGTCGTCGATGAACCCCGTCACCTTGTAGAAGCCCGCAGTTTCAGTGACGCTTCGACGATGTCGCATCATCCCCTCGGGGCTATCGTGGAACCACCACGCGGGGCCCAGTTTCAAAGCTGGATAGTGACCCGCAAGTGGCGCCAGCTCGCGGGAGTACGTGGCTTCGTCGAGGGTAAACAAAATGAGACTCAAGTTCTTGTCGTTTCCGAAGCTATCAAGCAGTGGCTTTAGATTGCGCGTGAATTCCATCTGAACCGGAATGTCGGCGCCTTTGTCGCGTCCGTGGGTTTTGAAAAGCCACGGATTGTGATTTCGGAAGGACCCCGGATGGATTTGCATGACCAGGCCGTCTTCGGTGGACATGCGGGCCATTTGCCAGAGCATGTGCGCTCTGAAACGTTCAGACGTTTCAGGTTTGACGTTGATGTTGCCGTTCACGTTTCCGTTTACGCTGGAGATGATTTCTGAGAAGAGGCGTTCGGCTTCGCCTTCGCTTAAGGCGAGGGTTGAGCTTGTGGGATGGCCGTGGTCTGTCGCGGTTGCGCCGTGGGATTTGAAGTGGTCGCGGCGTTTTCGGTGGGCCGCGAGGTAGCCCTTCCAGGAGTAAACGTCTTCGCCGGAGACTTCGGCGAAGGCGCGCAAATTTTTGGCGAAGTCTTCGTGGTCGGGATCGATCACGCCATCGGGGCGATAGGTCGGAAGAACTCGGCGCTTCCACTCGCGTGCGATTTTCGCGTGATCGTCGAGAGTCTCTGTCGCGGCGTCGGTTGTTGCGAGAACTTCGATTTTAAAGCGGTCAAATAAAGCGCGTG
>Ga0068856_100008369_pt1 | contig 10079 bp, 10 predicted proteins | sample KBSCornC62_FD_66595 | JGI IMG/M metagenome (GOLD analysis project Ga0068856, IMG submission 66595) | Corn rhizosphere microbial communities from Kellogg Biological Station, Michigan, USA - KBS Corn C6-2 | ecosystem: Host-associated > Plants > Roots > Rhizosphere > Soil ... | reverse complement strand
CTACGTCACGGGCCGCTTCGGCTGAGTCCACTGCCCATGAACGAAACGCCCGAACCGACCAATCGCGATGCACCCCGGCGGCCCGAAGGCGAGGGCGCCGCCGCGCCCGCGGGCAACGGAGCGAGCGTCCCCGGGGTGCGCCCGCTTGTGGGGGAGGGCGGGCTCAACCTCAAGCCCAGCGGTCGTCGCGGCAGCACGGTGACCCAGGAGCCGCCCGCCGCGGGACCGGGCGAGGCCGCAGGGGTGATCGACAATCCGGTGTTCGTGTGCCGCGAGGTGAATGTCTTCTATGACAGCAAGCAGGCGCTGAAGAACGTCTCGCTCGACGTGCCTCGGCGGCAGGTGCTCTCGATGATCGGTCCGTCCGGATGCGGTAAGTCGACTTTCCTGCGCTGCCTTAACCGCATGAACGACACCATCCCGGGCGCCCGTGTCACCGGCTCGATCGTGCTCGATGGCCAGGATATTCAGGCACCGGAGGTGGACGCGGTGCAGCTGCGGGCGCGCATCGGGATGGTGTTCCAGAAACCCAATCCGTTCCCGAAGTCGATCTACGACAACGTCGCCTACGGGCCGCGGATCCACGGGCTCGCCGCGAGCCGTTCGCAGCTGGATGACATCGTGTGCACCAGCCTCACGCGTGCCGGATTGTGGGAAGAGGTGAAGGACCGGCTGAAGAGTCCCGGCACCGGCCTGTCCGGGGGTCAGCAGCAGCGTCTGTGCATCGCCCGCACCATCGCGGTACAGCCCGAAGTGATCCTGATGGACGAACCGTGCTCGGCGCTGGACCCGGTGGCGACCGCGCGCATCGAGGATCTCATCGATGAACTGCGCGAGCAGTACGCCATCGTGATCGTCACGCATTCCATGCAGCAGGCCGCGCGCGTCTCGCAGCGCACCGCCTACTTTCACCTCGGCGAACTGATCGAGGTGGGTCCCACGGATCGCGTGTTCACCAATCCGCGCCATCGCCTGACGGAAGACTATATTACCGGCCGCTTCGGCTGACGGCCGGCGGGTCCGGTTGCGCGACCGCGCCGCACTGCGTGCACGGCACCGGCCGGGGTGGATGAGGCAATGAGGGCTTGATGCGCGTTTTGACCGACCTGGATCTGCTCGGCCTGCTTTCCCCTGCAGCGCTGGTTGCCGTGCTGGAAAGTGCGGTACGCGCGCACGACGCCGGGCGTGCCGTCACCCCGGCACGCACGCAGCTGACGTGGGAGGACGGCACGCTCCTCTGCATGCCCGCCCTTGCCGAGGCGGTGTTCGGCACTAAGCTCGTGTGCGTCATTCCCGCCAACGCCGCCCGCGGTCTGCCGGTGACCAACGGGCTGATGGTTCTGAGTGACCGGCACACCGGGGCACCGCTCGCGCTGCTGAACGCAGCCGCGCTGACGGCGCAACGCACCGGCGCCATCGGGGCGCTCGGGGTGAAATACATGACCCCGGCCGACACCGCCTCCGTGGGGATCATCGGCGCGGGAGTGCAGGGCGCCTGGCAGGCGATCTTCGCCTGCGCCATGCGCCCGATCCGCGAGGTGCTGTACGTTGCGCGCTCGCCGGCAAGTGGCGCACGCTTCGAGGCCACCGTGCGCGCTCAGGTGCCGGGCATGAGGCTCACCCCCTGCCGCGATGCACGCGCCCTGCTGGCACGCACGACGCTCGTCATCGCGGCTACCACGGCAGCCAGTCCGGTGCTGCCGGAGGAGCCGGAGCTGCTCGCCGGCAAGCATTTCGTCAGCATCGGTTCGTTCAAGCCGGCGATGCAGGAACTGCCGGACGCTGTCTACAAGCTGGCGGGCGAGCTCGCGATTGACGCTGAAGCGGCCCGCCAGGAAGTGGGCGATGTGCTTCGACCCCTCGCCAAGGGCATCCTCACGCCTGAAAGCGTGTACTGGATCGGGGACCTCATCAGCGGGCGGCGCCCGATCGATGTCAATCGCACGACGGCCTACAAGAGCGTCGGCATGGCGCTGTACGACGTCTATGCCGCACAGGCCTTTTATGAGGCGGCGACCCGCCGCGGCGTCGGCCAGGAAATCAGCCTCTGAAGTGCGCCTTTCGGCGGCGCGCACCGCGCTATGGGCCGCTGCGACCCGCGTTCCACAGCACAAAAAGAAACGGGCCCGCGCTTGCGGGCCCGTGGGCACTTGCGTGCGTTACGCGTGGCCTGGATCAGAACTTGAAGCGCATTCCGAGGGTGGTGGTGATGGTCGCCGCGGAGTTGCCGGTGGGGCTCTTGAGGAGATAGCCGTTGGCAAGTCCGTCCTCGACGCCCGACCACATGGTGCCCAGGTAGCCATCAAAGCGCTTGCTGAACTTGTAGTCGGCGAGTAACGAGAAGGCATTCAGCTGTCCCTTGCAGGCCGCATTCGCTGAAGTATCGCAGCCGGCATTGGCGCCGGTGGCAAAGGCCTTCTGGCGATAGCCGTAGTAGGACCCCGTCACCTCAAACTCCGGCGTGATCGCCCACTTCGCGCCCGCCCAGACGACCTCGAGCGTCTTGTTGCTGGTGTACGCGGTGTTGCTGGTAAAGGCCAGCTGGTAGCCGCCAATCGTAATGAACCCGGGCTCAATCGGCGTATCCGGGTTTTCGAACTTGATGTTCTCGTACCCGGCATAGATCTTCACTGCGCCAAAGTTATACAGGCCCATGATGCTGTAGGTGGTGTTGTCCGAGATGGTGGCAGCCAGCGCGTTGTCGACCGACACGCACGGAGGCGCCTTGCTGCCCGCGGCCGGTGTGGCGGTACACACCGGTATCGGGTTGCCGGTCACCGGGTCAGTCTGTGGCACGCCACTGAGCTGGTTGACCTGGGTGGCGCTGAGCGAGGAGGTCGCGATCGCGCCCTTCTTCTTGGCGTAGTAAGCATCCACGGACGCGCCCGCGAGTTCCCCTCCCAGCTGGAACTGCGCGGCGGTGTTCCCAGCGCCGTTGGAGCCGTTGAACTGGTACAGCGCACCGATGTGCACGAAGCCAAACTTGCCGGTGTACTTCACCGACTGATCCAGCCGGCGGTTCTCCGTGTCGCCACCGCCGGCGGCGGTGCCCGAGAAGCCGATGACCGAGAACGCCTGTGCGGCTCCCATTGGATCGTACTTTGCGATGCCATCGGCCAGCGGGGTGACGTGACGACCGAAGGTGAGGCTTCCCAGGCTCGCGGAGCTGAAGCCCGCATACGCCGCCCCGGCAAAGAGCTGACCGGCGACGCTCGAGTCCACGGTCGTGCCCTGCTCGGCCAGCGGCTTGCCGTTGTTGAGTACCTGGGACTTCAGCGCGTCGCTGAGGTTGCCCGAGTGGGGGTTAAAGAACGTCTCGAGGCGGAACACGAACGAGACATCCGTGGAACCCAGCGGCTCCAGGCCCGACAGCCCGATGCGCGACTGGCTCAGGTTGTTCGGCGTGATGCCGGTGATGGAGTGGTTGCTGTTCTTGGAGATGATGGATTCGCTGCCGGCCGGGAAGTAATCGCTGATCGGCACGCCGTGCGTCTGATACTGCAGACCCACGTCCACGATGCCGTAGAGCGTGATGCCGTTCCAGGTCAGGCTGCTGTCGGCTTTGGGCGGCGCGGGTGCGGGCGCCGGTGCCGGGGTCGGTGCGGGTGCCGCTGCAGTCTGCGCCTGTGCGACGCCTACTGCCGCCAACGAAGACACTAATAGAGAGGCACGGATAGGTGTCATCTTCGGATTCCTATGGTTTTGAGAGCCGACACAGCGCCGATCCCCTTGGCACCCCTCCCCGAGGGCAGTTGATGCGAAAGTGCGACGCCGCAACCACCGTGACCAGCACGGCAGCGGGCTCACTCTGCTTCAGGTATGTGACAGTCCAAATGCATAAACGTGACAGTTATATGACACGGAAGGGCCCAAAACAGCCCCAGGAACGAGTATTGCGCGGGACGCCCTCCAAGTCCTTAAGTGTTGTGTATCAAAGTGTTAACGCGGCGTTGTTTTCTGAACACGATTTAATCCGGGATTTTTGGACCCTTAATCCGAACGTGCTTTCCTAGCAGGTACCGAGACACCCATGCGAATGCTGCTCGTCGAGGATGAGAAGAAGGTTTCCGAGCTCGTGGCGCGCGCGCTGCGCTCGGAGCGGTATGCCGTGGACGTCGCCGCGGATGGCGCGAGTGGCTGGGAATTCGTCGAGGCGTACGACTATGACCTCATCATTCTGGACGTGATGCTGCCGGCTCTGAGCGGCACGGACCTGCTCGAGCGGATTCGCCGCAAGAATCAGCACGTCCCGATCCTGGTGCTCACCGCGCGCGACGCCACCGAGGAGAAGGTGCGCCACTTCGAGGCCGGGGCGGACGACTATCTGACCAAGCCCTTCGCGTTCGCGGAACTGATCATGCGGGTGAAGGCGCTGCTGCGGCGGGGCCCGGTGGCACGTTCGAGCGTGCTGCGCGTGGCGGATCTGGAGATCGATCGACTGACGCAGCAGGTGCGCCGCGGCGGCCGCCGCATCGAGCTCACGGCCAAGGAGTACGCGCTGCTGGAATACCTCGCCGCCAATCCCGGCCGCGTGTTCTCGCGCACCATGATCATCGAGCACGTCTGGGACCAGAGCTTCGAGGGTCTTACTAATATCGTCGACGTGTACGTGCGTCACCTGCGCAGCAAGGTGGATGAACCCTTTGCAGTGAAACTGATCCGTACCGTGCGCGGCGTCGGCTACGGCCTCAGCGACGGCGCCGAGCCGTGAACCTGCGCTCGCTCAGTGTGCGGCTGGTGTCCTGGTACGCGGGCGTGCTGACCCTGGTATTCGTGCTGCTCGGGATGCTCACCCTGATCTTCCTGCGCCACTACCTCGAGGCGAACGTCCTCGACAATCAGGCGCGCCGCGCGCGCCAGATCGCCGACACGCTGGTGGCTCACCTCGGCCGCCGCGACGAGGCCCTGCTGGGCAATCGGGTCGAGGACCTGTATTCCCCGGAGGCCAACGACCGCTTCATCCGCATCTCGCGCGCCGACGGCGCCGTGGTCTATGCCTCCGGTGCGCCCAGGGAGGCGCGCTTTGAGCCGGCTGCGATTCCGCCGGCCCCCGCCGGCGGACCGGCCGCGCGCAAGATCCCCATCCCCGAGGGCGCGCTGCTGGTGGCCGCTTACGACACCAACGGCAGCGATGGCACGCGCTACCGGGTCGAGGTGGGGACGTCCGCAGCGGCCAGCGAGGCGACGCTGCGCCGCGTGCTGCTGATGCTGGCGGTCGGATTGCCGTTGGCGGTGGCCGCGGCCGTGGCCGGCGGCTTCGTGCTGGTGCGGCGGGCGCTGTTGCCCGTGCAGCGCATCACCCACAAGGCCGAGCAGATTACCCAGCACAATCTTTCCGAGCGCCTGCCGGTGGCGCGCAGCGGGGATGAGATCGAGCGCCTGTCGGTGTCCTTGAACCACATGATCAGCCGCCTGGAGGATGCCATCCGCAGCTCCAAGCAGCTGGTCGCGGATGCCTCGCACGAACTGCGCACGCCGCTCACGGTGATGCGCGGGGAGCTGGAGGGTCTGGCCCAGGACGGCGCGCTGCGGGGCGAGACGCGCGAGGCCCTGGGCAGCGTGCTCGAGGAAGTCGACCGCCTGAGCAAGCTCGTCGAGGGCCTGCTGGCACTGTCGCGCCTGGATGCCGGGGAAGCACCGGCCGAGTGGGTGCGCTTTGACCTGGCGCAGCTGGCCGCCGATACCGCCGAGCAGATGGGCCTCTTGGCCGAGGACAAGCGCGTGAGTCTGCGGGCGCGCTGCGCCGGCGCGGTCATGGTCGACGGCGATCGCGCGCGCCTGAAACAGGTGGTCGTGAACCTGCTCGACAACGCCATCAAGTACACCCCGGGCGGCGGCAGCATCGTGCTGGACGTGCACCCGGAAGACGGTTACGCGGTGCTGGATGTCACCGACAGCGGCATCGGCATCCCGCCCGCGGCACTGCCCCACGTGTTCAAGCGCTTCTACCGTGTCGACGACTCGCGTTCCCGCGAACCGGGCGGAGCGGGCCTCGGGCTGTCGATCGTGAAATCGATCTGCACCGCCCACGGGGCGCTGGTCGAGGTGCGCAGCACCCCGGGTGCGGGGAGCGCCTTTCGCATCCGGCAGCCCCTGGCGGCCGGCAGCGTGTGCGGGAGCTGAGGCCGCGGGTGGCGCCAGCCGCGGTGCGCACCGGCTGCGCCTCAATGCTGCTGGGAGCGCTCCTGGGCTGTACACCGGCGCCGCTCGTGGTGCGCGAGGTCGTCGCGCCGGAGCCCGCCGGCGCGGGGGCGAGCGGCGCGGGGGCGAGCGGCGCGGGTGCGCTGCTGGTCTACACCGCCACGCGGGTGTCGGGCTACACGTTGAACGAGCTGCCGGTCCACATGAACTATCAGCTCTACTCGCCCGACGGCAGCGTGCGCGAGATCGAGAATCGCGGCGGCGCGTTCGGCCAGGCGCCGGTCGCGCTGCTGCTGGCCCCCGGCGACTACCGCGTCCAGGGCCTGGCGCCGGGTGCCGGCGACGTCACGGTCACGGCGCGCATCGAGGCCGGCCGCCGCACGGTGGTGGATCTGGCGCGGGTGGGCGCTAGGCGCGCGGCGCGCTGAGCGGATGGGAGCCGGCACGTCCCTGTGCCAGCATAGTTCAGAACGCCAGCCGCGCGGTCAGCACCCAGTTGTCGTTGAACACCTTGTAGGAGCTCACGACCTTCTGGTAGCCGCCGCCGATGATGAATCGCAGGCGCTGGCTGAGCTCAAAGCGACCGAGCACGAGGCCCGCGGTGAGGGCCGTCTGCGAGTGACCGTCCCGCGGCCCGTTCTTATAGTAGGTGTAGTTGACTTCGATCTCCGGCCACAGCTTGCCGGTGTGGGCCTGAAACGCCGTGTTCCAGCTCACCGGCTCCCCGAGCGTGGCCAGGTCCGCGGTCGGGATCGCGATGCCGAGGGTAGACTGGATGTCGAAGCCCGACTCGCGGCCGCCCCAGCCTTTGCCGACCGCAAGCGTCGGGGTGATGATGGTCTCGTGGTTGGTGAAGGCCTCCGAGCCGGTGGGCACGCTGACGCCGAGAAACCCGGTGGCGATGTAGTTGCCGTGCTCCTCGTTGGCGGCCGCGAAGCGGTACTTGAGCAAGAACGTCTCGTCGGTCCAGCCGGTGGTGCGGCCGTGGGCATCGGTGCGGACCTGGTAGGCCGGGATACCCAGGATTAATTCCGTATTGAAGCTCGGGATGATCTCGAGACCCTTGTTGTTGCCATAGTTATCGAGCGTCACGTCGTTCGGGCGCGTCTGCCAGCTCTGGTCGTAGCGAATCTCCTGCTCCAGGCGCGGCGTGACGGTCACGACCGGCGTCATCCAGTGAGGCTGCGCCTCCTTGGCGGCGTCGGAGGTGGCAAACCAGTTATCGAGCCAGCTGCCGCTGCCCGCAGGAGTGGCCGCATCGGCGCGCCCGGCGAGCGTCACGAGGCTCAGCGACAGCAGCATGGTCGCCGCTGCCGGACGGCTGCGCCGGCTCTTGGCCGGGGGAGTGCCGGGTACGCGCAAGGCTCGCCTCATTCGATATGTTTTTACGAACATATCGTCGCAGATGCCGCGGCAGCGGCGCAACTGCAGCACCGGCGCATGCGATAAGATGCCGCTCAGGAGTAGCTTATGCCGATACCCGCCGTACGCTTTCGCCTCGACTTCGGCCGCGAGGAGGCCGTGGGCCCGGGCAAGATTTCCCTGCTCGAACACATCGGCAGCAGCGGTTCGCTCTCGCAGGCGGCCCGGGAACTCAACATGAGCTACCGGCGCGCCTGGCAGCTGCTGGACAGCCTGAACAGCTCCTTCCGCGAGCGCGCGGTGCTCACCCAGAAGGGCGGGCGCGGCGGCGGCGGCGCGGCGCTGACCCCGCTCGGCGAGGAACTCGTCAGCCTCTACCGCAGCTTCGATGCGCAGGTACAGACTCTGGCGGCGCGCACCTTCCGGCCGCTCGCGCCGCTGACCGGCCGGCCGCGGGCCAAGACGGCCCGCCGTCGGGGTCCTCAGGCGCCGGTGCGGCGCCTGAGCGAGCGCTGAGGCCGAGCGCTTCAGAAGATCAGCGAGAAGCGGGTGAGGATCGCCGCCTCGTCGCCGCGGTCGCTGCCGTTCTTGCCACCCCCGTCAAAAGTCGCGCGCTCGTAGTCGAGCATCCACTTGATGTTCTGGTTCAGGTACCAGTTGAGCCCGATGCCGTAGGCGCGCACCGTGTTCGCCGCCAGGGCCGGGTCGGCGAAGGAATCCGCACCGCCGGCGAACGCCTCCGGGTCGATGTGCAGCTCGTGGTAGCGCAGCGCGATCTCCCACGCGCCCCAGCCCGGGTGGCCGGGCTGGAAGGTCGAGTTGGGCACGAAGCTGTTGTAGGACTCGCGCTCGCCGGTCAGGAAGTACGCCAGCGACACCTGCCAGGCACTGTTATCGAGCGTTGCGGAGCGGGTGAGGGCTGAACTTAAGGTGCGGCTGACGTCCTGGGAGGAGCGCACGTATTCACTCAGCAGACCGAAGCTGCCGCTGTAGTAGTACAGCTGCGGCGCGAGCCGGTAGTGGCGCCCGTCGGCATAGGTGGCGGTGTCACCCGTGCGGTAGCCAAACAGACTCTGCTGGCCCGGGGTGCGGTAGCTGGGCAGCAGCGTGTTGGTCGGGCTGCCCACTTCGTTGGCGTAGGAGCCACCCACGCCGACGCCGAAGCCGCGCAGGTAGGGATTGGCCGAGTGCACAAACGGCTGCGTGAACAGCCGCCCCTCCCACTCCTTGCGCCCATCGTTGCTGTCGGCGTCGGGGGTGGCGTTGGCGTCCGTGCTGGCACCGTCGGTGGTGCCGTCGAAGGCGCCGATGGCATAGCTCACGGTGCCGTGCAGGAAGTCCCCGCCGACCTGCAGCCCGAGATCGCGGTTGGGCACCAGCGCAGAGGGCAGCGCGAGCTCCAGGAAGCGGTTGAACTGATCCGGCTGCAGGCGCTCAAGGCCCACCGGCGCCTTGAACTTGCCGGCCTGCACGACCAGCCACGGCTGGAAGCGGCCCGCGACGAAGGCATCGAGAATGACCGCCTTACCCCCGGCGAAGTCCGGCATGAGGCGAAAGTCGTAAATGTTGTTGACGGTACCCTCGATATAGGGCCGCGCGCGCCGCAGCAGCCAGGTGTCCGCGGACTCCTTCGTGCCGGAATCGGAGAACCAGCGGCCATCGACCGCGAGGTTGGCGCGCAGGCGCAGCACGTTGGCGCCATCGGTGCTTTGCACGATGAAGCCCTGCGGGCCGGCCTGAACCACACCCGGCGTCGGGGCGCTGCCGGCGGAGGCCACGGCGGGCCGGACCTCGGAGCCCGGGGCGGTGCCGGGCACTTGGGGTGCCGCGGCCGGCGGCGGCGGCGCTGCGGCCACCGCGCCGCTGGCACTGCTGCCGCCGCCCTGCTGCCTCAGGGCCGCCTCGAGCGCCTCGATGCGCTTCTCCTGCGCCTCGAGGCGCTGCAGGAGCTCGGCGGTGCTCGGTGCCGGCGGGCTCTGCGCCCACGCGCCCAGGGGCAGGAGTAGGGCGGCAGCCGCCGCTGCCGCACGCGTTCGGAAGGTCATGTGCCTGGTGCTCGCTTTCCCTGACATGCGGCTACGGGTGGGTGCAGACACGCACCACCGGCGCCCCTCGATCCTAGGAAGCGTGCGGGTAGGAAGTCAGTTAGGCCGCGGTAACGGGGCGGTTAGGAATCGAGGCTGCGCAGCAGCTCGTTGATGGAGGTCTTGGCGCGCGTCTGCGCGTCCACGCGCTTCACGATGACCGCGCAGTAGAGGCTGTGGGACCCATCCGCGGCCGGCAGGGTGCCGGAGACCACCACGGAGCCTGCCGGCACCCGCCCGCGCAGGATCTGCCCGGTGCTGCGCTCGTAGATGCGCGTGCTTTGGCCGATGAAGACGCCCATGGAGATCACCGAGCCGGCCTCGACGATGACGCCTTCGACAATCTCGGAGCGCGCCCCGATGAAGCAGTCGTCCTCGATGATGGTGGGCGCGGCCTGCAGTGGCTCGAGCACGCCGCCGATGCCGACGCCGCCGGAGAGGTGCACGTTGCTGCCGATCTGGGCGCAGGAGCCCACCGTCGCCCAGGTATCC
>Ga0068856_100008365_pt1 | contig 10082 bp, 8 predicted proteins | sample KBSCornC62_FD_66595 | JGI IMG/M metagenome (GOLD analysis project Ga0068856, IMG submission 66595) | Corn rhizosphere microbial communities from Kellogg Biological Station, Michigan, USA - KBS Corn C6-2 | ecosystem: Host-associated > Plants > Roots > Rhizosphere > Soil ... | reverse complement strand
TACATCAGGGCACGCGGTTGATCCCGTGTGACTTCATCGGCTTCCTGCACAGCCTCAATCCGCTCGGCCGCCATCACGATCTGCTGATGGCCAACGTGTTCGCCCAGACCGAGGCGCTGGCCTTCGGGAAACGCCTTGACGAGGTGCGGGCCGAGGGCTCAGGGCCAGAGCTCGCGCCGCACCGGGTGTTCGAGGGCAACCGGCCCAGCAGCACGTTGCTGGCGGAGCGTCTGACGCCGGCCACGCTGGGGAGCCTGATCGCACTGTATGAGCACAGCGTGTTCACGCAGGGCGTGATCTGGAACATCAACTCGTTCGATCAGTGGGGCGTCGAGCTCGGGAAGGTGCTCGCGAAACGCATAGCGGCAGAGCTTGAAAGTGATGATGAGCCTGAGCTGACACACGACTCGTCGACCAATGCACTGATACATCTATATAGACGCGGTCATTTATAACGTGCAGCCAATCGTTCGTACTGTAGAGTGTGGTGTACCCCCAACGAACGAAAGGTGAGATATGCCCCGCTCAGGTGAGGTAGGCGAGCAGATCTTCGAGCAGGTTGAAAAGCTGGTCGCGGGTGGAATGAACCGCACTGAGGCGTTCGCGAAGATCTCCGCTGACTCGGGCCGCCGAGCTGGAACCGTGGCTGCCAACTACTACCGGGTGGCACGCAAGCGCGCCGGTGGTTCGCTGCGACCGCGCACACGTCGCGGACGTCCCCCGGGACGCAAGGCATCGACCGCCGCAACCGCGCGCAAGGGTGCCCGCCGCGGTCGCAAGGCGGCCGCAACCGCAGGAGCCGATATCGACGCCCTCGCCAAGTCGCTGGTCGACAGCGTGCAGGCGCTGGCCGAGGCGGTCAAGTCGCAGGCCGTCGAGGTAGGCGAGATGCGCAAGAAGCTGGACGGCGTCAAGAAGATGCTCGACTGAGCTATCGCCGCGGGCTGCGCCGGGCGACCGGCGCGGCCCGCGGGTGAACGCGACGGCCAGATGGAATCAACCATCTAGACCGCGCCGCGGACGGTCACGCCGTAGCGCTCGAGCCGCTCGAACAGCGCGTGGAACGGCACCACCTGTTCCGACGGGAACACCCCGTGCCGGTCGATCTCGCCGCGGCAGATCATGTCGGCGACCACCGCCGGCGGGCACGCGGTCGAGAGCACTCCGCCTCCGAACTCGAGCCGGTCGACCGACCGCGTAACGCACTCGATTACGGCCGTGCCGTGCTCCCCGTAGACCTCGACGCGGTGGATGCCGAAGGCCTCGTGCGACGGGGACGCCTTCGGCAACCGCGCGAGCAGGGCCAGCAGCAGCTGCCGCGGCACCACCGGCGTGCCGCGCACGTCGACCGGGTCGGTGCCGGCCAGGCCGAGGTCGGTCAGAAGCCGGATCTTCTCCAGGAACGCTGGGTTCAGCGACAGCTGGAAGCTGACGTCACGGGCGCCGAAGCTGTCGGTGAAGGTGGCCTGCTCAGAGTGGATGGTGTAGATGGTCGGCGCCGCACCCACCGGCTCGCCGAACTCGACCGTGCCGGCGTCGGTGAGCGGCTCCAGGAACACGTGCTCGCCGTCGCGCACGACCGGGGTCGGCATCGACAGCTCGTCCAGGATCGTCTCCATCGCATAGGGCGCGACCAGCGGCCCGGACGGCGGGTCGGGGTCACGGCCGGCGGCAGCCACCACCACCCGGTCGATGCGCCCGCCCAGGCCGGCGACCGCGTGCGCGGCCATCACGTTGGTCTTGCCCGGCGTCGAGCCCATGCCCAGCACCGCCAGCAGGCCGGCCTCGCGGACCCGCAGGTCGAGCTTCACCTGCTCGCGGGTGACGTGGTAGAGGCCGCCCAGGTCGAGGTAGTGGGCGCCGGCCTCCAGCGCCACCTCCATCGCCGCCAGGTTGATCCGGTAGGCGGCCGTGTTCAGGAGCAGCGTCGAGCCCTGCAGTGCCGAGACCGCCGCGTCATGGTCGGTGATGTCGAGGGCGGCAGCGGTGGCCTTGCCGCCGCCGTGGCGCTCGGCCACCGCGCGTGCGCCGTCGCCATCGCGGTCGAGGCAGCGGATCTCATCGACGGCATCGTGCTCGGCCAGCGTCGCCACGATGGCCGGCCCGATGATGCCGGCCGCCCCGATCACCGCGACCGTGCTCACACCGGCTCCAGCGGGGCAACGGGCGTGCGCAACTGGTATGCGCGCAGCGCCAGCCATAGCTCCAACCGGTCGCCGGCGTTGCCGAGGTCGCGGCCGGTCAGCTCCTCGATCCTGCGCACGCGGTACCGCAGCGTGTGACGGTGCACGTGCAGCTCGGCGGCCGCCTCGGCCCAGCGGCCGTTCGCCTCGATGTAGGCGCGCAGCGAGTCGACCAGGGACGATCCGTGGGCCCTGTCGTGCTCGACCAGGCGGCCCAGCAACGAGTCGCAGTAGAGCTCCACGCCGCGCTCGTCCTGAAGGGACAGCAGCAGCTGGATCGAGCCCAGATCGCGGAACGTGGCCAGCGCCGGGTGGCCGTTTGCGGCCCGTGCCTCGACCGCGTACAGCGCCTCGTCGTAGCTGCGCCGCAGGTCGGCCGGGTTGCGCCGCACACGCCCGACGCCGGCCGCTCCGGCGCCGGTCGCCGAGAGCAGGGACTCGGCCCGCACCTCAGCCTGCGTGTCGTCGTCTGCCTCGAGCAGCACCGCAACGCCGCCGTCGCGGACCGTGCAGGGCCACCGGTCACCGGCATGGTCGGCCAGCTCTGCCAGCGCCCGCGTGCCGGGCTGGGACGGCCGCAGCAGCGCGAATGCCATCGGCTGCTCGCCCTGCAGGCCGAAGGCCGCGGCCTTGCGCCGCAGCTCCGGCCCGCTCACCTCGCCGGCCAGGATCGACTCGACGAGGTCGCCCGACAGCCGCCGCTGGGCCTCGGCCACGGCCCGGCGCTTCAGCAGCTCCACCGCCAGCACCGTCTGCACGTGGTGCAGCAGCTGCCGGTCGTGCTCGGCGGGCCGGGCCACCAGCTCGGCGTGCACCGTGCTGCCCGTCACGACCGGCAGCACCACCGCGCCGGCATCGCCCTCGGCGATCTCACCGGTGCGTGCCAGGATCCGGCCGGACGGCTCGCGCAGCACCAGCGCGGTGCCGGCCACCCGGCCCATCTCGGTCAGCATGGCGTCCAGGTCGCGCCCGTCCAGCATCAGCTCGGTGAGGCGCTCGAGCGTCTGCACGCGGGCGTCGCCCTGGGCGGTGAACACCGCCTCGGTGATCGCGATGAAGGGCACGTGGTAGGGGGTGGTGATGGCCGGGAAGCCGAGCCGGTCGGCGGCGGCCACAGCCTCGGCCGGCATCTCGTCGAACCCGAACCCCAGCCCCAGGCAGATGCCGGCCAGGCCGTGCCGGGCCAGCCGCTCGACGAAGCCGGCGGGGTCGCGCTGCAGCGGCTGACCGGTGGTCAGCAGCAGCTCGCCGCCGCGCAGCCACGGCGTTGGGTCGTCCAGCTCGCTGATGTGGGCCCACCGCACGACCCGATCGCGGCCGTCGCCGCCGCCCGCCACCTCGAGCTCCAGCTGGGGCAGCGCGATGATGTCGGCGACGGTCAGCACCTGGGTTGTCCAACCATCAAACTAGTTGGTGTCGACGACCTGGCGGCCGCCGGTGACGACCTTGCGGCTGCCGTGCGAATGAGGCCGTTGCATCTCGTCCCAGGCCTCGTCCAGCACCGTGTCCAGCACGTCGTGGATGAAGTCGAGCTCCTCGCGGGTCGCGATCAGCGGCGGCGACAGCTGGATCACCGGGTCGCCGCGGTCGTCGGCGCGGCAGATCAGCCCCGCGTCCCACAGACGTCCTGACAGGAAGCCGCGCAGCAGGTGGTCCGACTCCTCGTCGTCGAACGTCTCCTTGGTGTCCTTGTCCTTGACCAGCTCCAGCGACCGGAAGTAGCCGGCTCCGCGGACGTCGCCCACGATCGGCTTCTCGCCCAGCTTCTCGAGCAGCTCCTGGAAGTACGACTCGTTGCGCCGCACGTTGCCGAGCACGTCCTCGCGCTCCATCACCTCGAGGTTCTTGAGCGCCACGGCAGCCGAGACGGGGTGGCCTCCGTAGGTGATGCCGTGGTTGAGCACGGTCGTCCCCTCCAGGAACGGCCCCGCGACGTCGTCGGTCATCAGCACGCCGCCCAGCGGCACGTGCGCCGAGCCGACGCCCTTGGCGAAGGTGACGATGTCGGGCCGGATGTCGTAGCGGGTCGACCCGAACCACTCGCCCAGCCGGCCGAAGCCGCAGATCACCTCGTCGGCCACCAGCAGCACGCCGTACTCGTCACAGATCGCGCGCACGCCCTGGTAGTAGCCCTCGGGTGGGGTGAAGGTGCCGCCCGAGTTCTGCACGGGCTCCATGAACACGGCGGCCACCGAGTCGGGGCCTTCCTGCTCGATCACGCCGCGCAGCTCGTCCAGCAGAAACTGCGTGAACTCCTGCTCGCTCTCCCCGTGGGGACGGCGGTAGCGGTTGGTGTTGGAGACGTGGCGAACACCTGCCATCAGTGGCTCGAACGGCGTCTTCAGCGGGTAGATGCCGGTCAACGACAGCGCGCCCAGGGTGGTGCCGTGGTAGGCGATGCGCCGCGCGATCATCTTGTAGCGGTGGTGGTGCCCCTGCAGCTGGTGGTACTGGCGCACGAGCTTGATGATGGCCTCGTTGGCCTCCGACCCGCCCGACACGAAGAAGGCGCGGTTGAGGTCGCCGGGCGCCAGCTCGGCCACCTTGGCCGCCAGCTCGATCGAGCGCGGATGCGCGTAGCTCCAGTTGGTGTAGAAGGGCAGCTCCGCCATCTGGGTGGCCGCCGCCTCGCCCAGCTCGGCGCCGAAGCTGTACCCGATCTGGGTGCAGAACAGGCCGGCCAGCCCGTCGAAGTAGCGCTTCCCCTTGCTGTCGTACAGGTAGCAGCCCTCGCCGCGAGTGATGATCGGCACGTCCTCGTTGCGGTACGTGGAGTGCCGCGTGAAGTGCATCATCAGGTGGCGCTTTGCGAGTTCCTGCAGCCTGTCGTCAGACAGCGCGGCCTGCGAGCCGTTGCTGGTCATAGAGGCGATCCTTGTCTCGGCGATTGGACAGAGTGGCCAATCGTATCAGGAGCACAAGCGCGCTAAGCCCCTTCCTGCTTATACTCGTTGGCGCAAAGATCGATCACACGGGGGCCGCAAAATGGCAGTGCAAGCATCCGGAACCAAGACCGAGCAGCTGATGGCAAAGCGCGCCGCCTACGTCGCACGCGGCGTCGCGCTGGCGCCGATCGTGGCCGACCACGGCCACGGCGCCCGGCTCACCGATGTCGACGGCAAGGAGTACATCGACTTCGCCGGCGGCATCGGCGTGCTTAACCTCGGCCACACGCCCGACGCGGTGGTGGATGCGATCAAGCACCAGGCCGAGAAGATGCTGCACTCCTGCTTCCCGGTGGCCGCCTACGAGCCCTACCTCGAGGTCGCGCAGCTGTTGTGCGAGCACACGCCCGGCACGCACGCCAAGAAGGCGCTCTTGATCAACTCCGGCGCCGAGGCGGTCGAGAACGCCGTCAAGATCGCCCGCTACCACACCGGCCGTGACGGCGTGATCACGTTCGACCGCGGCTTCCACGGGCGCACGCTGCTGACCATGTCGCTCACCTCCAAGCTCGTCTACAAGAAGGGCATGGGCCCGTTTGCGCCGGAGATCTACCGGGCGCCCGCGCCCTACCCCTACCGCGGCGTCACCACCAAGGACGCGCTGAAGGGGCTCGAGTTCATCTTCAAGGCACACGTCGATCCCCAGTCGGTCGCGTGCGTGGTGCTGGAGCCGGTGCAGGGCGAGGGCGGCTTCACGGTCATGCACGCCGACTTCATCGAGGGCGTGATGGCGCTCTGCGAGCAACACGGCATCCTCTACGTCGATGACGAGGTGCAGTCCGGCATGGGCCGCACCGGCAAGCTCTGGGCGCTCGACCATTACGGGCTGGTGCCGGATCTGATGACCGTCGGCAAGTCGCTGGCCGCCGGCATGCCGCTGGCCGGCGTGATCGGCCGGGCCGAGGTGATGGACTCGGTGCACCTGGGCGGGCTCGGCTCCACCTACGGTGGCAACCCGGTGGCCTGCGCGGCCGCGGTCGAGAGCATCAAGGCGATCTCCAGCGAAGCGTTCCTGGCCCAGGCCACCGCCTTTGGCGAGGAGATCATGGCCCGTCTCCACGGCATGGCCGAGCGCCACCAGGTGATCGGCGAGGTGCGCGGGATCGGGCCGATGGCGGCGATCGAGCTGGTCAAGGACCGCGAGACGCGGGAGCCTGCCGCCGATGTCGCGGCCGCCACGGTGGCGGGGGCGCTGGAGCGGGGCCTGCTGCTGCTGAAGACCGGCATCTACGACAACGTGCTGCGCATACTGGTGCCGATCACCGCCACCGAGGAGGACCTGGAGCTGGGGCTTGACCGGCTCGAGGAGTCGCTTGCCGCAGCCGCCTGATTCCACCACCACAGCGGCCGTCACGCTGCGTGGCGTGCGCAAGAGCTACGGCGACGTCGACGCCGTCGCGGGCATCGACCTCGAGGTCGCCCACGGCGAGTTCTTCTCGCTGCTGGGGCCGTCCGGGTCGGGTAAGACCACCACGCTCCGCATGATCGCCGGCTTCGAGCTGCCCACGGAGGGCACGGTGCTGCTGGACGGACGGGACGTGTCCAAGCTCGCGCCCTACCAGCGCGACGTCAACACGGTGTTCCAGGACTACGCGCTGTTCCCGCACATGTCGGTCGGTGAGAACGTCGCCTACGGCCTGATGGTGAAGCGGGTGAAAAAGCAGGAGCGGCGCGAGCGGGTGGCGGAGGCGCTGCGGATGGTGCGGCTGGACGGCTTCGACAAGCGCAAGCCCTCGCAGCTCTCGGGCGGCCAGCGGCAGCGCGTTGCACTGGCGCGGGCGCTGGTCAACCGCCCCCGGGTGCTGCTGCTGGACGAGCCGCTGGGCGCGCTCGACCTGAAGCTGCGCGAAGAGATGCAGATCGAGCTGAAGACGATCCAGCGCGACGTCGGCATCACGTTCATCTTCGTCACCCACGATCAGGACGAGGCGCTCACCATGAGCGACCGCATCGCCGTGTTCAACGTCGGGCGGATCGAGCAGGTTGGGACGCCGGCCGAGATCTACGAGCACCCCGCCAGCGTGTTCATCGCCGGGTTCGTGGGCACGTCGAACGTACTCTCGGGCGACGCCGCGGCGGCCATCACCGGCTCTCCCGAGCGCTTCACCGTGCGGCCGGAGAAGATCCGGATCGCGGAGCCCGATGCGGTGGTCGGCGAGGGGGACTGCTCGGCCGAGGGGACGGTTCGCGACGTTGTCTACCTCGGCACGACCACCCGGTACATCATTGCGCTGGAGGCCGGCGTGGAGCTGGTGGTGGTGCAGCAGAACCTGACCACGTCGTCGATGGAGGCGCTGGCTGCCAAGGGCCGGCGCGTGAAGCTGGTCTGGGATCGTCAATACAACCGCTCGCTCGAGGGCGAGCCGTCAAGGGACAATCAGGAGGTCACAGCATGAGGGTTCGTCTGGTGCTCGCAGCGCTGCTGGTGTCGGCCATGGCCGTTGCCGCGGGCTGCGGAAGCAGTTCGTCGAGCGGTAATGGCGGCTCCGGGAGCAACGGCTCGAGCGGCCCCAGCCTGCCGCAGTCGATCGGCCCGCTCGAGGGGTCGCTGAACCTGATCGCGTGGCAGGGCTACACCGAGGACAACGTGGTGAAGCCGTTCGAGAAGCAGACCGGCTGCCAGGTCAACGTCAAGTACGGCCAGACCTCCGACGAGATGTACAAGCTGATGCAGAGCGGCAACTACGACGGCGTGTCCGCGTCGGGCGACGCCAGCAACCGCCTGATCGCATCCGGCCTTGTGTCGCCGATCAACACGAACCTGATCTCCGACTTCGGCGACATCTCGCCGCAGCTGCAGAGCCCGCCACATAACACGATCAACGGCGTGCACTACGGCGTCTCCTACCAGTGGGGCGCGAACATCCTGATGTACAACAAGACCGTCGTCAGCCCGGCGCCCGACAGCTGGGGCGTGATCTTCGACGGCACCAGCTACAAGGGCAAGGTCGACGCCTACGACAGCCCCATCTACATCGCCGACGCGGCGCTCTACCTGAAGTCGGCGCAGCCCGACCTCAAGATCACCGATCCCTACGAGCTGACCCAGCCGCAGTTCGACGCGGCCGTCAACCTGCTGAAGAAGCAGCACCAGCAGATCGGCAACTACTGGTCGAGCTTCACCGCCCAGATCCAGGACTTCACCCAGGGCAGCATCGTGATCGGCCCCACCTGGCCGTACCAGCTGAACACCCTCAAGGCCGCGAAGGTGCCGGTCGAGGCCGTCCTGCCCAAGGAGGGCGCGACCGGATGGGCCGACACCTGGATGGAGTACTCGAAGGCGGCCCATCCCAACTGCATGCTGAAGTGGATGGACTACGCGACCACGCCCGAGGTGCAGGCCAAGACCGCATACACGTTCGGCTCGGCGCCGGCCAACCCCAAGGCCTGCGCGATCCTGGACAAGCAGGTCAAGAACTACTGCGCCGACTACCACGTCACGGATCCGAACTACTTCGACCACATCTCCTTCTGGAAGACGCCGCTGAGCGAGTGCGGCGACAGCAGGGGCAACACGTGTGTTCCGTACACGGAGTGGTTCCAGGCGTGGACTGACATCAAGAACTCCTGATCTCGCGCTCCCGGGGGCCGCTCGGCCCCCGGGAGCATCCCGCCCATGGCCACACCCACCGCCTCCGCACCCTTCGGCGCCCGCCGCCGGCTCTCGGCGTTCTTCTACCGCCACCGCTGGCTGAAGCTGCTCGCCCTGCTGATCCCGCCGCTGAGCTGGATCGTCGTCGTCTACCTGGCGGCGCTGGTCGTGCTGCTGGCCACCGCCTTCTGGCAGCAGGATGAGCTCAGCGGCCAGATCATCCACACCTTTACCTGGGACAACATCAAGACGGTGAAGGACGATCCCACCCTGCACGCCGTCACCCGCCAGACCGTGCAGATGGCGGTGCTGGTCACGATCACCGACATCCTGCTGGCGTTGCCGCTGGCCTACTACATGGCGCGCGTGGCCTCGCGAGGCGTGCGGGCGCTGCTGTTCGTGGGCGTGCTGATGCCGCTGTGGTCGAGCTACCTGATCAAGGCCTACACGTGGCGGCTGATGACCGGCGACGCCGGCACCATCAACTGGGCGCTGGCCAAGATCGGCCTGGGGCCGCTGCACATCGCGTTCACCACCACCGCCATGTGGCTGGCCTTCACCTACATCTGGCTGCCCTACATGGTGCTGCCCATCTATGCCGCGCTGGAGCGGATCCCGGGGTCGCTGATCGAGGCCTCCAGCGACCTGGGCGGTCGCTCGTGGCGCACGCTGCGAAGCGTGATCATGCCGCTGGCGCTGCCGGGGATCGCGGCCGGCTCGATCTTCACGTTCTCGCTGACCCTGGGCGACTACATCATGGTCGACCTGGTGGGCGGCAACAAGACCGACTTCCTGGGCAGCGTCATCTTCCGCTACCAGGGCATCGCCAACGACCTGCCGCTGGCGGCCGCGATCGCCCTGGTGCCGGTTGTCGTGATCACGATCTACCTGCTGCTGGTCAGGCAGCTGGGAGCGTTCGAGGCGCTGTGAGGGGGAACGCCTGATGGAGCCGAGACGCGTCCGCATCGGCCTTCGCATCTTCTCGTTCGGGGTGATGGCGTTTCTCTATATCCCGCTTGCGGTGATCGTGATGGCGTCCTTCAACGCCTCCCGCATCCCGACCTGGCCGATCAAGGACTACACCCTGCACTGGTGGTCGCTGGCGATGCACGACCAGCACGCCCGCACCGCGCTCGAGAACTCGTTCAAGGTGGGCCTGGCCGCCACCGCGGTGGCGCTCGTGCTTGGCAGCGCGGCCGCGTTCGCGCTGTCGCGCTACCGCTTCTTCGGCAAGAACTCGCTGTCGCTGCTGCTGGTGCTGCCGATCGCGCTGCCCGGCATCGTCACCGGGCTGTCGCTGCTCTCGGCGATCGAGTACCTGTCGCTGACCCCGTCGCTGGTGACGGTGGCGATCGGCCATTC
>Ga0068856_100008364_pt1 | contig 10082 bp, 10 predicted proteins | sample KBSCornC62_FD_66595 | JGI IMG/M metagenome (GOLD analysis project Ga0068856, IMG submission 66595) | Corn rhizosphere microbial communities from Kellogg Biological Station, Michigan, USA - KBS Corn C6-2 | ecosystem: Host-associated > Plants > Roots > Rhizosphere > Soil ... | reverse complement strand
AGCTCGTGTTGTCCGTTCTGCCCGCGCCGGTTCCGGCAACTGTTTCAAGCAAACCGTAGCAATGAATGAAGTTGGTGAATCCAGCTGTGGTCGGTGACAAATCCACGCTCGCGACTCGGAAAAACCGGTTCGACGAATCCGTGGTCGATACCGAGACGCGTCCGGTGGCGTTAGTGGAGTAAACATTCAGCAGCGGCGTCCAGTTTCCGTTCGGTGCGGTGGCTGTTTCCACTGTGCTTGCGCCCGGAACAATGGCGTTCGTCCATTCCAACGTTCCGAACGCGTCAAACGCGGTGATTCGCAGCGCAGCGATTGCATTGGGGATTGCCCAAGCGGCCAAGAACAGGAAGAAAGCCATCATGCGGACTGTCAGTGAAACGATTTTTGCCATCAGTATTATTCAGGCACCAACGCCAGATCCACTAATTCGCCCGCGCGAATTTTTAATCCCGACGGCATGTTGATTTCCACCGGCAGCGCCAAATCCGCGCCCGGATTTACGGGCAACGCGAGGGGCAGGGGAGGCGTTTCCAGTTGCGTGCCCAATTCGGTGATCTGTGCCAGCGCCGCTTCGCGGTGCGGTGTCCGAACCCGGACACGCACCTTCATGCCCACCTTGGCCGTCTCGAGATTCGGGGGGCGTAGATATCCTACAATGCGCACTGGCGCTTCCGACGCCACCGCCAGCACAGGGTCACCCGCGGTCACGGATTCTCCGGAACGATGGTAAATGATAGAAACGATGCCATTCATGGGTGCGCGCAATAAAACCGGCGCAAGTTCGGCCTCGGTCTTTTTCAATTTGGCTTCCTGCTCGGCCAGCGCAGCGCGCATCGTGTTGTCGGTCAAATGCGTCATTTGCTCCGACCCGGCGGGCTGCATATTTTCAAAGTTTTTTTCTCCTTCCGCTACGAGTGTTTGCAATTCGTCCACTTGCTTTTGCAGGCCGTCCCTGCTGGCTTTCGCAATGTCCCATTCATTTTCGGAAATAAGCTTGTTCCGGAACAACTCGTCTTCGCGGCGAAATTCCACTTCGGCCAGTTGCAGGTTGACCCGCGCGCTGGCTAAATCCGCCCGCTGACGCATCCAATCAAGACGCAGTTGCGCAAAGTTCACGGCATTGCGCTGCTGCTGGACCAGCGGAGACAGGTTGGCTTTCAAATTTTCCAGTTCCGCGCGTAGGACGGCGAGCGAAGCTTTCACGAGTTCGGGATCGGCCACGAGTACCTGCCCGAGCACTTCACCGCCCTGAACTTTCTGAAAGCGCACGACATTGGGCAAAGCCACCGTGCCGGGCTTGTGCGACGACAGATTTGCCAGCACCGGTTCGGCCTGCCCGGTGAACTGAGGCGCGGAAACATTTTCGCGCCAAAACACGACAATGACTGTGACACAAACCGCCAGGACCAGCGCCGGCGCGTAACGCAGGCGCAATTCGCGCAGGCGTTGCTCCCAGGGGGTGGCTATTGGCGAAAGTGGAGCGGATTTCATATTTCGGATTCTTCACCCGATTGCAGCGCAGTGACGTGGGACACGCCGTTCAGCGCCCGAATTTCGGAGACGAGTTCCTGGCTACGCGCCGGGTCGCGGAGCAGCAAGCGATAGGAGAGATCCACACCGCCATCGTCCTCGCGCGAGCGTTGGCTGGAACAGAAGCTCTTCTGCGCGTGGCGCTCAAGCAGTCGGCGCAACTCCTCCAGTTCACCCGCGGGGCGCAACCATTGGACGTTTAAAATCAAATCATAACGATGGCGTGTGCCAAAACGACTGAGGTGGAAATAAAGCATGATGCCGACTGTGACTGCGCAGCCGCAAATTGCAGAGCTGAACTTCAGCGTGCCACAGGCCAGCCCCAGTACGATCACGGCCAGTACATAGGTGGTATCCAGTGTGTCGCGCAGAACGCTGCGGAAACGAACCATCGCGAAAATCGCCATCAAGCCGAAGGCCAGGACGAGATTGTTAGCCAAAATCATCATCACCAGTGTCACCAACACCGGCAGGAGGATGAGTGTGTTGACGTAGGAACGCGAATACGACAGGCCGTTGTGCGTGAGCATGTAAACCCACGCGATGACATGGCCGCACACAAAGGCCAGCAGCAATCCCAGGATCAGCAGATGAGCATCGGTCGAGCCGGTGCCATAATCGCCTCTTACAAACCAGTTGTTCATGTCAAAATTCTGTAAGCGTCAAATCCCTGACGGCGGCAGCCTGTACCGGCGGCGTAAAGGGCGCGATTTCAAAGGCATTTTGCGGGCGAAAACGGCTTTCGCCGATCAATAACACGCCGCCTGAATATTTTGCGGCGGACGATTGCATGAGATTGAACCGCTGCACCAGTCCATTGAACCAGTTGGGGTATCGGTCCGTAAATTTCAGTTCCAAAACTACGATAGGCGAGTAGAGAGGACTCGGCTGTTGCATCGCCACGACAGTCGAAGGTTTGAAGTGCGGCTCGATGCGGATGTTGCGATCGAAGGTCACGCGCACCGAGTTATCGTGCGGGCTCACCCACGCTTCACGCGCGTAGCCATTGTGCGCCTTGGGGCGGGCATTGATGCTATCCATCAGGAGGAGGAACCGTTCCAGCGCGGCGAAGTGTCGCGGCTCATTGGTGATGAATTGTTCCGGACGCGGCCACTGGCCGTTGAGCAGCGGGATTACCGCATCTCGTCGCACTCCACATCGCCGTTTGAGAATGCAATTGTCGACCCGGCCCTTCACCTCGAAAAACACCGGCGAATCCGGTCGGTCGTCATAATAGCGCAGCCGCAATTTAAATCGGTTTTTTGTGCCGTTGACCCACGCCTGATGCGTGTGCATGTCGTCGGAATCCAGATACAGACTGTGGACGGGATAGGAAAGGTTCGATTTGCCGACGCCATATTCGTCCAGATCGAGGTAGCCGCTGACGAAGTCGCGGATGTTCCCCATAATGGATTCTTCTACGAGATATTTGAGCTCGAAGCGTTGTTGTTGAAGGCGGTGGTCTTGAGACATGGCTATTTGTCACAAGTTTGTAACATTTAAATGCTGGCCTGACGGCAGCTTGAGAATTTTAGAGACGTTGTTTAAATTGGCAATCCGTAAATACCTGGCATTCGGTTGGTTGTAAAACCGTTAAATTTCCCACCCTGTTTCCAGCAGGGCAGTCCAACCGATGTCAACGGTATCATGAGGTAATTTCATCAACCAGTTTAAGCACTCGTCAATAAACATCGCGCGAATCTGCCAATCATTAGCAAAATCCGGATGAAAAAGTGATGTGTAACAAACTACGATGAAACCGGCATCTGGCCGCCGAGCGGTGACATGATTGACGAGTGACCCGTCAAACGGGAATCATTACTTTCACAGCGACTTACGAGAGCGGTTCGGTAACTTCTGTAGACACCCTCGCGAACAATCATTGAAATTCTTTCTGGTCTCAGCCATGTTCGCGCCATGTCTGAAACGGAAAATCCTGGTGGTGAGGCCGCGTTACGTTCGGCGGACTCGCGGAAACCGACTGAACCGTGCTCCATTGTCATCTTTGGAGCAAGCGGTGACTTGACGGCGCGCAAATTGATTCCCGCGCTGTATCATCTTTTCAAAGAGCAGCAGATGCCGTCGTCCTTTCGGGTGATTGGCTTTGCGCGCCGTGAAAAAACCGACGATTCCTGGCGCCAGGAATTGCGCGCGGCACTGGACCAATTTTCCCGCACCAAACCGGTCGACGAAAAAGTTTGGACCGCGTTTGCAAAAAATATTTTTTATTGTCAGGGCGACCTGACAGACCTGGCGGCCTACCAAAAGCTCGAAGCAATGCTCGGCGGATTCGGCCAGGCGCCTTTGCGGGAAAACCTGCTTTTTTATCTCGCCACGCAGCCGAGCCAATTTGGCGAGGTGGTGGAACAATTGCATAAGGCGGCGCTCCTCCACAAAAATGGCGAAGCGGGCTGGCAGCGCATCGTCGTGGAGAAGCCGTTCGGTCATGATCTGGAGTCGGCCAAATTGTTGAACCAGGAACTCACGCGGTTTGCGCGCGAGCAGCAGGTCTTTCGCATCGATCATTATTTGGGCAAGGAAACGGTGCAGAACATTTTGATGTTCCGTTTCTCGAATTCAATTTTTGAGCGGCTGTGGAATCGCGATTCAATCGACCACGTTCAAATCACGGTGAGCGAACGCATCGGCGTGGGCGGACGCGGCGGTTATTACGAGGAAGCCGGCGCGTTGCGCGACATGGTGCAGAATCACATGCTGCAAGTGCTGGCGCTGGTGTCGATGGAACCGCCGGTGTCGCTCGAGGCGGAGGCGATTCGTGATGAAAAAGTCAAATTGCTGAAATCGATCCGCTCACTGACCCCTGCTGATGTGGCAAAGCAAGTCGTGCGCGGGCAATATTTTGCCGGCGTGGTGGATGGCGAGGCGCGGCCGGGTTATCGCCAGGAAGAAAAGGTGAAGTCGGATTCCAACGTGGAGACATACGTCGCGCTGAAGCTGTTCATCGACAACTGGCGCTGGTCCGGCGTGCCGTTCTATTTGCGCACGGGAAAAAATCTCCCGACGAGCGCGAGCGAAGTTCGCATTCAATTTCGTCCCACGCCGCACGTGTTGTTCGCCGCGGCCTGCGGGGAGTTGGATCAAAACGCAATCGCGCTGCGGTTGCAGCCGAACGAAGGCATTTATTTGCGTTTCAATGGCAAGGTGCCGGGGACGACACTTGGCGTGCGGCCGGTGCGGATGAATTTCAGCTACGATTCTGAGTTCGGCGCTTACACCCCGGAGGCTTATGAGCGCCTGCTGCTTGAAGCCATGATCGGTGACGCGACTTTGTTCATCCGTCGCGATGAAGTGGAGACGGCGTGGCAGATTGTGGATTCGGTTCGCAAAGGTTGGGAAGGCAAGAAGCTTTCCAATCGCGAATTTTACGCCGCGGGCACATGGGGGCCCATGGCGGCTGACGATTTGCTCGCGCCCAGCGGTCACGTGTGGCATGAGCCGCAGGTGGGGAAATAATTTTCCTTCCCGTGAAAATCCGGCCGTTCCAGATTTCCGATGAAGCAGCGGTCATTGAACTTTGGAGCGCGTGCGAATTGATTCGACCCGCCAATGATCCAGCCAGGGACATTCGGCGCAAGCTGCAAGTGAATCCGGAATGGTTTCTGGTCGGGTTGTTAAACGGTAGGATTATCGCCGCTGTCATGGCGGGGTATGAAGGCCATCGCGGTTGGATAAATTATCTGGCTGTTCATCCGGAACATCGGACCCGCGGTTACGGAAGGCAAATAATGGCTGAGGCTGAGAAGTTGTTGCGAGCGGCCGGTTGCCCCAAGATTAATCTTCAAGTGCGCAATGGCAACCGAGCGGTTCTGGAATTTTATCGCCGCATTGGTTATGTTACGGATGAAGTAATCAGCCTTGGGAAAAGATTGGAAAGTGATGAGCAATAAGTATGAATTAGTTCAGTGCGCCAACGCGGATGAATTGGCTTCGCGGGCGGCGACGGAGTGGCTCGACGAAATCGTCATCGCAAATCGAATGACGGCGCAACACGATGTGGCGTTGTCCGGAGGGCGCATTACGGCGAAATTTCTTGCGGCAGTGGTGGAGCAATCCCGGGCGCGAAACATTTCGCTTGGGCAGGTGAATTTTTTCTGGGCGGATGAGCGTTGCGTGCCGCCGACCGATGCGCAGAGCAATTTCAAATTGGTAAACGACGGACTGTTTGTGCCGTTGAAAATCGCACCGGACAAAATCCATAGGTTGCGTGGCGAAGATGGGCCGGAAGCCGGCGCAAAAAAAGCGGAAGCGGAAATTCGCCGGATCGTTGGACCGAATGCGCACGGACAGCCGGTGTTGGATTTGATTTTTCTCGGCCTGGGAGAAGATGGCCATGTGGCATCACTGGCTCCTGACGAACCGGAAAGCATGATGCAAGAACAAGCTGTGTTCCGTGGCGTGCACAATTTCGCCAAGCCACCGCCGGACCGTATCACCATCGGTTACCAGACAATTGCGGCGGCGCGGCAGGTGTGGATGCTGGCCTCCGGCACCGGCAAGGAACAGGCACTTCGCGATTCGCTCGCGCAGAACGGCAAGAATTCATTTGCTCGGGTTTTGAAATTGCGAGAACAAACGAGGGTTTATTCGGATATTGGCGTATAGTGGCACGGGCATCCTGCCCGTGCGAACAACGTGCTGCCGGAGTCCCGCCTGCACCCAGTATTGCCGCAAATGCCGTGATCTCATTTCGAACGCACAGCGGGACGCCCGTGCCACTACGGAAGCTTCTGTTTAAGCTTCAGCAAAGGCTCAAAAAGATCCCCATCTTTTTCCACACGCTTCAGCACATCATCGGAAACGAAGGTCAACCGGTTCGGGTCCTTTTTCTTCAACGCGAATTTCACTTCATCCCAATCGACCGGCGTGGAAACAGTCGGGCGTTCCTTCGCGCGAAGCGAATAGGCACAGACGGTGGTTTTGTGGCGGTCGTTTTGGCTCCAATCGACAAACACTTTTCCGCCACGCAGATTTTTCGCCATTTTTGACAACACCAGTTCGGGGTGTTCTCGTTCCAATTCCTCCGCGAGTTGGTGCGAAAGTGTTTTGGTTTGATCGTAAGTGACGAGGGTGTTAAGAGGCACGTAAAGCTGCAGGCCTTTGGAGCCGGAAGTTTTCGCGAAGCACTGTAACTTGAGCGCTTCCAATTTTTCTTTCAGCCAAAAGCCGACCTGCGCGCAGGCAATAATGTCCGCGGGAGCGCCGGGATCGAGATCGAACACCATCATCGTGGGGCGATCCACGGTATTGGCTTTCGCGAGGAACGTGTGCAATTCAAGATCTCCCAAATTGGCGGCCCAAACAATCGAAGGCAAATCGTTGGCGAGGCAAAAATGAATTTCTTCTTCGTTGCGATCGCTCCACACTGGTGCGGTTTGCACCCAATCAGGCCGGTAAGGCGGACAACGTTTCTCGTAGAAAAAACCGCCATTCACGCCGTCCGGATAACGCTTGAGCGTGAGCGGACGATCCTTCAAATGCGGCAGCAGGACGGGCGAAATGCGGATGTAGTAATCAATCACCTGCGCCTTGGTGAAGCCGACGCTGGGATAAAAGATTTTCTCGAGGTGAGAAACCGGGACTTGCTTGCCGCTGATGGAGAGTGTTTCGCCGGTCCGACGAGCCGGTTTCGCCGAGGCGCGGCCCGCGGCAGGGAATGATTTTTTTGCGCGACTCACAGCTATAAGTTATCGCGCCTTGTGTGAAGTTTATCAGCCATCCTCAGGAATTTGTCGCGCCGGGAAAGTGACCACCCAGCCAGAAGGCTGATTCCAGGGTCAATTCCAATTCTTCATCACGGCGCTCCAGCAGTCCTTCGAACGAGCCGTATTCGAGAACGAATTTCCGTTCGGGGGAAATCGCATTCTTGAACACCTCGGCTTCGTCGCTGTTCAGTGCTCGGGCCATAAATCATTCGTTAATGCCCCAATGCGGAAACGAGGGCACTTCCGGGCTTGCGCTCGCAAGGAAGGCGATGGTCTTTTCGTTTCGCGGATGCGCCAGCGTCGTGGTGCTGCGCGTGTGGGCGTTGCCGGACCACACGGTTGGCTGGCAGAAAAATTCGATTTGCGCGCGGCTTGCGATATCCGCCAGGTACGCGCGTGCGGGGTTGAAATCGCCGTCGCCGTCAAACAACGCGACCAGCGCGCCCGCTTCCGTTTTGAAGCCAAGCCACATTTCAATCCAGGATTTTACCTCGCCAGGCAAATCGCGATTCCCGTGCGCGGAGATGATAATGATCTCGGCGGCGGCGGCGTCTTTGGCGGCAAAATCTTTCAACTTCGGCACTGCCAGCACATCAAACTTCCACATTTGATTGGCGAAAAGACATTGGTCGCCCAGTTGTTGGACCATGTACTCGTAAGTTTTCATGGCGCGCTTGCCAGTCTCCAAATCCTCGTAGGCAATGACTACATTTAGAGCTGAATTAATGTCCCTATCAGAAGAACCAAATGTTGGAAAGCTGAGCGATTGCATGGGGTTTAGCATGCAATTATGCGCAAAAATCGACAATGGGGTGCTAACCCTACGAACGCGACTTTTAGTGTAGGAAGTGAGTCAAAATCGGCGCGACGATCAGACTTGGAAGGTAATCAGTGACAGGCACTTTGCGGATCTCGAAAATGAGGAGCGAGACGCAAAATATCAATAACCCGCCGGTGGCATTTATGGAATCTGCAAGGCCGTGCGCCTGCAGGAAAGGGGCGAGTGAGTTCGCGCACAATAACGTAATCGTGCCTTCGAAAATCAGTACTGGCACAGCGGAGAGGATCACGCCCCAGCCAAACAGCATGGCAAAACTCATTGTCGCCAGACCGTCCATAATGGCTTTGATGGCGAGGGGAAAAAAGTAATCGTGATCGATCCCGTTATGAATGGAGCCGAGAATCCCGAGCGGCGCGGCGCAAAACAGCAATGAGCAAACGATAAAACCATCAGTGAACCGCGTGGGATTTTCCGGCATCGCGCGGGTCATGCGGTCGCGAGTCAGGGTGCCAATGCGATTGGAGGCTTTTTGCAGCCGCAATAATTTCCCAAGCAGATTGCCCAGCGAGAGAGAGAGCAGAACAATCCCTAGTTGCTTGAGTGACTGGCCCAAGGAGCCATTAATTCCGAGCCAGGTAAGACGCAATCCGAAATAAACCGTCGCGGCGCCGAGGATGGCTTTGAAATACGACTGCGTGGAAGTCGAGGGTTGTTTCCGAATCATCAAACCGGCCAAACCGCCAAGCACGATGGCGGTGACGTTCAAAATCGGTCCCAGAATGGTTCCAAGCACACCTGACTGAAACATTTCGCTGGAGGGGAGCAAAGCGGAAAATTTCGAATCACAAGGTGGAGAGACTGCGCTCCGCGGATTCCAACACGGACACGTGGCATTGAAAAGTTACGATTTTTAAATTTCGACATTGCAATTTGAGGCAAGTCCCGGCACCTTCTTCCGCCCTTGGGTCGGGGCGTAGCGTAGCCTGGTAGCGCGCTTGTTTCGGGTACAAGAGGTCGTGAGTTCGAATCTCACCGCCCCGACCATTTTTCTTCAGGTGGCAGGTATAGGAAGGCCCGCCGCCAAGCGTTTTTGCATGCGCTTAAACAGTCAATCCCGTCAGTTGGCCGGTGCTATCGCCGAACCGTTCCGCTTTCATTCCCATGCGATCCATAAGCGAAAGCCAAAGATTGCAGATGGGGGTCTCTTCTGGGAGAACGATGCGTCGCCCTGGTGCGATGGTTCCGCCTCCCTTGCCAAATAACACTGTCGGAATGTCCGCGTGGGCGTGACGATTGCCGTCCGCCATGCCGCCGCCATAGGTGATCATGCAATTGTCCAAAAGCGTTCCCTCGCCTTCACGCACTTTTGAAAGACGGTCAATGAAGTAGGCCATCTCACCGGCGTGGTGCTCGTTGATTTTTGTGAATTTCTCGATCAGGTCGGGCTTGCCTCCGTGGTGGGAAACGCCGTGATGCTCTTCCGTGAAACCAAGTTCTGGATACGATCGCCGATTGCCTTCGGTTGCCATGACCAGGCTGGCTACGCGGGTCATGTCGGTTTGCAGGGCGAGCACGAGCATATCCGCCATCAATCGGAAGTGGTCGCGGAATAGCGTCGGCACGCGCGTAGGCCGTTCCATGCCGCCCGCGACGCCTTTGGGCAAATTAAGTGGCGGGGCCTGAATGCGCTTTTCAAGATCGCGAATGGATGTGAGGTACTCGTCCATGCGGCGGCGGTCCGCCGCGTTTACTACGCGGTCGATCTCGCGGGCCTGGTCGCGAACGAAATCGAGAATGCTAAGATTCATCGCTTCGCGCTGTTGCTGCACGATGGAGGTTTCGCCCTGCGAAACGCCAGCAAACAGGCGGTCGAACAAAATTCTCGGGTTGACCTCTTTAGGAGCGGGTGTGGTTTCTGATTTCCACGAAAGATTGGTCTGATAGATGCAACTGTATCCCGTATCGCAAAAACCGTCTTGTTGGCCAAAATCGCAGCCGAGTTCCAATGAAGGAAATCGCGTCGCATCGCCAATTTTGTCAGCGATGAG
>Ga0068856_100008362_pt1 | contig 10083 bp, 6 predicted proteins | sample KBSCornC62_FD_66595 | JGI IMG/M metagenome (GOLD analysis project Ga0068856, IMG submission 66595) | Corn rhizosphere microbial communities from Kellogg Biological Station, Michigan, USA - KBS Corn C6-2 | ecosystem: Host-associated > Plants > Roots > Rhizosphere > Soil ... | reverse complement strand
CCCGGGGGCCGGCCCGTGAGCCCCGACCGCGTCCGCGACGCGATGATCCCGGAGCCGCGCACGCTCGAGGCCTCCGCGCCCGCGCAGGAGGCAGGCTCGCACCTGACCCAGCCGGACGTGCGGGCCGTCTACGTGTGCGAGGGCGGCCGTTTCGTCGGCGTGCTGACGCGCAAGACGCTCGTCGAGCAGGTGGTCGCGGCGGGCCGCGACCCGCGCCTGACGAGCGTGGGCGAGATCGCCGAGCCGCCGAACTGGACGCTCGATCCCGACGTGCCGCTCGACGAGGCGTTCGCGCTGCTAGAGGAGTGGGACGCCGAGCGCGTGCCGGTGGTCGAGGGCGGCGTCTTGGTCGGCGTGCTCTCGCGCAGCGCGCTGCAGCGGCGCCTCGCCGAGGACGAGCCGCCGGCCGAGCTGGATCAGCAGCAGGTGTAGGCGCCCGGCGGGGCCGTGCCCTTTTCGGGCTCCGGCAGCTCGGCGGCCTCGAGCGCGGCGCCGTGGAGCAGGTCGCGCTCGCTCGCCTCGAGGCCGTCGAGGCCGTAGCCGTCGAGCACCTCGCGAACGACGATCGCGCCGCCGACGATCACCCTCGCGCGCTCCGGCTCGAGCCCCGGCAGCTCGCGGCGCTCGGACAGCGGCAGCGACGCGAGCCGCTCGAGCTGCGCCTCGACCCGGTCGCGTGAGAGCCGGAAGCCGTGGACGCGCTCCGGGTCGTAGCCGCCGAGCTCGAGCGCGGCGAGGGTGGTGATCGTGCCCGCGACGCCGATCGCGTCGCTCGGCTCGAGATCCGGCAGCGCCACGCGCGTCTCGCGTGCGGCCGCGGCGAGCTCCTCGGCGCTCGGCGGATCGGAGTGGAGGTGGCGCTCGGTCAGGCGGACGGAGCCGACGTCGACGCTGACGCGCTCGCCGGCGGCGATGAGCTCGGTCGAGCCGCCGCCGACGTCGAGCACGAGCGTGCCGTTCTCGAGCCCGCGGCCGTCGGTCACGCCGCGCAGGGTCAGCTCCGCCTCCTCTTCGCCGCTCAGGAGCCGCGTCGCGAAGGCGTAGCTCCACTCGATCTCGCCGAGGAACGCCTCGCCGTTCTCGGCGTCGCGGAGCGCGCTCGTCCCGACCGCGAGCACGCGCTCGGCCCCCAGCCGTTCGAGCTCGCGGCGGTAGTCGGAGAGCACGTTCCGCACGCGCGCGACCGGTAGCGGCAGCAGCTTGCGCCGCTCGTCGACCCCTTCGCCGAGCCGCGTGATCTCGGTGCCGCGAGCGACCTCCCGGACGTGCCGGCCTTCGACGTCGGCCACCAGCAGGCGGGTGGAGTCGGTCCCCAGGTCGACGACGCCGACGCGCATGCTCGAACGCTAGCCGGACTCGGCCGCGTCGAGCAGTCCGCGCGCGTGCGCCGTATCCCTCACCGCCGAAGGCGGGACGCCGTACTCGCGCGTGAAGCTCGCAGTGAAGTGGCTGTGGCTCGAGAAGCCGAGCTCCAGCGCGAGACCGGTCAGGTCGCCGCTGCTCGAGACGAGGCGCTCGAGCGCCGTGCGCAGGCGGAGCGCTTGCCGATACCTCGCGAGCGTGAAGCCCGTCTGTGCCCGGAAGACGCGCGCGAGGTGGAACGCCGACGTGTGCAGCCGCGTCGCGAGCTCGCCGAGCGTCACCTTCGCCGCGAGGCCGGCCGCGAGCTCGCTCTTGGCGTCCTCCGCGAGTCGCCGATGGGCGGTCGTGGTCCGAGCGCGGCCGGCGTTCCGCCTCGACACCGGGCCGCCGAGCGCCCGGAGCACGAGTCGCGACGCCAGCTCCTCCGCGCCGAGCGGGTCGGCGAGGCCGGCGCGCAGCTGGCGGACGAGCAGATGCTGGAGGAGGTAGGTGCGATGGTCGGTCGGCACGTGCGTGACCGGAATGCGGGCGCGGCCGTCGAGCACCGACGCGCCTTCGCCGGCGAGGCGCTCGAGCGAGTCGTGCGGGAGCTCGATGAAGACCGACTCATCGCCGCGCTGGCTGTGCAGCTCGCGCCGGTACGGCTGCTCGGCGTTGTAGAGCATCGCGTGGTTCGGCGTCGCCAGCACCGGCTCGCCGCCGAGGTGGCGGATCACGACCGACTGCCGCGGGAAGACGACGTGGGCACGGTCGCCGATCACGTTCGTCTCGCGCCACGACGCGTCGCCCGGCGGGCAATGGAACTCGCCGACGGCGAGCGCCGGCGTCGCGAGCAACGGCGTCACCGTGGCCACACCACGTTCGACGCCGTTGCCCGCGGGCGGTTAGCGCGGCGCCTCTGACGAGGCGCCGCGCCGTGGGGGATCAGGGGGAGCGAAGCCGGGTGCCGGCGACGATGTAGACGTGGTTGCCGTTGGCGGCGGAGACGAGCTCGTCGGGCAGCCCGTCGCGGTTCGTGTCGCCGAGCCCGACCGCGTCGAAGCCGAGTTGCTCGTTCTCGCGGGTGCTCGTGACCGTCCGCAGGAGCGCACCGGTGGCGCCGGAGAAGATCTGCACCTTCCCCGCCTGGAACGCCCCTGCGCTCGACGTGTACGAGCCGACGATCAGGTCGGGCCTCCCGTCGCCGTTCACGTCGCCTGCGCTGCGGCCAGGGCCGAGGCCGGCGTCGGCGGAGTCGCCGACCCACGCGTGCAGCTCGTGGCCGTCACGGCCCGAGTAGACGCCGGCGCGCCCCGCAGGGTTTCCGTCCGCGCTGCCGCCGGTCGTGTCGGCGTAATCGGCGGCGTAGAAGTCGGGAATGCGATCGCCGTTGACGTCTCCGACGCCCGCCACGAAGAAGGAGCCGAGCTGGCCGCCGTGCGGGGAGGCGTCGATCGCGAACAGCCGCGCGCCGGTCTTGCCCGAGTAGACGTAGGCCCGGCCACGCTGCTCCGCTCCCGCGTTCCTCGCGCCGACGATCTGGTCGGGCACGCCGTCGCTGTTCACGTCGCGGCTCCAGCCGGCGCCGGACCCGAGCTGGTCGCCGACGGCGTCGCCTGCGAGCGTCCGGATCGGCTCATAGGTGCGGCCCGAGTAGATCCTCGCGTAGCCGGGGCCGACGGCGCCGAACGCTTGCGGGGCGCCGATCAGCACGTCGGAACGATGATCGCCGTCGACGTCGCCGGCGCTCGAGACGCTCCAGCCGAAGGCGTCGCCGGTCGAAGCGCCCACGAAGCGGTGGAGCAGCGCGCCGGTGCGTCCCGAGTAGAGATCGACCTGTCCGGAGCCGTTGGCCGGCGCGCCGACGAGGATGTCGTGCACGCCGTCGCGGTTCGTGTCGCCCGCGTCGGCCATCGCGAAGCCGAGCTGGTCCCCTGGAGCGCCGTCGAAGCGGTAGATCAGCCGCCCAGTGTGGCCTGAGTAGACGTACGTGGTGCCGGTCGCGGCGTCGGCGCCGTTGTAGGGCTCGCCGACGATCGCCTCGTCGACGCCGTCTCGATCGACGTCGCCGAGCTGGCTGACGGCCCACCCGAAGTACGAGCCTGCGGGCGCCGGCCCGCTGGAGTCGAACCGCTGCAGCACTTGCACGTCGTGCTCGACGAACGAGCCGCCGGCGCCGCTTGCACCCACGGCGAGCACGGCCGAGACAGCGAGCCCGACCAGGGCGACCGAGAGCCATTTCCGCTTGGACATTCCTGCACCTCCGAGCTGGATTTCGCCCAACGTAGGAGGCGTCCGCAGCGACCGCTTTCACGTTCGTGCTCGTTTCGGGTGCCGCTATACTGGGCGCAGCGACGCGGGGTGGAGCAGTCAGGTAGCTCGCCGGGCTCATAACCCGGAGGTCGCAGGTTCAAATCCTGCCCCCGCTACTGCGAAAGGCCTCGGAAACGGGGCCTTTCGCGTCCAGAGCGAGGTAGCGAAGCGCAACTCGGCGAGCTGCGTGAGGATGATCGATCCGTTCCTTACCATGGCATTTGTCTCTCGTGTCGTCACCGACTCATCGCGCCAGCCCCGAGTCATCGCGTCACGCCGGTTGGCGTCCCGCCGGCGCGGCCTGCTCCGCGAACAGCTTGATCAGCTCCGCGCGGGATCGCACGTCGAGTTTCCGATAGGCGCGGCCGAGGTGGAACTCGACCGTCTTCGGGCTTAGGAACAGGCGAGCGCCGATCTCCTTGTTCGTCAAGCCTTCCGCCGCCGCCAGTGAGACCCGAAGCTCTTGCGGGGTGAGCCGCTCGTGAGCCGTGGGCTTGCGGGGACGCAGCCGCTCGCCGGTCGCCCGCAGCTCCGCGCGAGCCCGCTCGGCCCAGGGTCGCGCGCCGAGCCGTTCGAACGTCTCGAGCGCTCGGTGCAGATGTTCGCGCGAGTCGCGTCGTCGCCGAAGCCGTCGTAACCGCTCGCCGTAGGCGAGCTGCGTTCGCGCGTGCTCGAGCTCGTTCGAGTCGACCTCGTGGAGCTCGAGCGCTGACTCGAACGCGTCGTCGGCCTCGGCATCGTCCACAAGCAATGCCCGGCAGCGCGCACCGACCGCGTGTGCCCAGCGGCTTTCCGTCAAATCGGCGTTTTCGAGCAGGCGATCGAGCTGCTTCGACGCTTCGCCTCGCCTCCCTGACCGAACCAGTGTCTCGATCAGATCACCGTCGATCGGGAATCTATTCGGAAGGCGGACGCCTCCGTCGGCGAGCATTTGCGCCGCCGGCTCGAGCCAGCCGGCAGCAGCCGCCATGTCTCCACGCGCGAGTGCGTCGAGCCCCAGCGCGCCCCGGGCGCGCACCTCGTTGAAGCGGTCGCCTCGATCCGTCGTGATCTGGAGCGATCGTCGCCCATGGGTCTGAGCGTCCCCGCTGCGTCCCAGGGTTGCTTCGACGAGCGCGAGCCACGAGAGCGACGACGCCAGCGCAACGTCGTTCCCGAGCGGCTCGGTCAGCTGGATCGCCTCCAGCGAGGCCGTGTACGCAGGCCCCGGGCGCCCCATTGCCAGCTCAAGGCGCGCCTGCACGTCGAGGGCGTAAGCCAGGTTCCCGAGCGCGTGCGTCTTCCGGAGGTGCTCGATGATGAGCTCGAAGCGAGCCCGTGCCCGCGCATAGTCCTCGAGGAAGATGAAGTGCCCTGCCAGGTCGATTGCGAGGACGCTGCCGACATCGGATCGCTCCGCGCACTCCCGCGCCAGGGCGAGCGCTTGGTGCGTGTCGCCGGAGAGCTGCCAGGTCCACGCGAGCATGTGGCAGAGGTCGAGGTCTTCGTACGCAGCTGCACCCGCCAGCTTGGCCGCGCGTTCGGCCATCGTGCGCGCAGCCGGAATGTTGAGCAGGTGCACGAGCGCATGCACCGCGCCACTCGCAGTGAGGAGGCGGGCGGCAGTCGATCCGCTGAACCGCTCGGCTTCGGCCGTCGCCAGCTCGAGCGCACGATCGAACTCGCCGCGGTCGAAAAGAAGGTACGAGCGCCGCGCCACCGCATCGGCACGTAGTTCCCTATCGGGCGTCAGCTCCGCCGCTTCGGCGACGAGCTGTTCGGCCCACTCGAGCTGTCCCGCGGCCTCGGCCGAGAGGCCCGCCCCGAACAGACGCCGGGCCCGCGCGCCCTCCTCCGGCGTGAGGCACGCAGCGCGCTCCAAAGCAGCAGCGTGGGCCGAGACGTCTGCACGCCGGAGCGCACGGTTTGCGGCCTTCTCGAGTGCGGTAGCGATCTCCTCGTCCGGTCCCGGCGCGGCCTTCGCCAAATGCCAGGCGCGCCGATCCGGATCGCCAGTCGCGAGGCCGAGGGCGCGATGGGCGGCTCTGCGCTCGCCTGGAGGCGCCGATTGATAGATCGCGGAGCGAGCCAGCGGGTGGGGAAAGTCGAGCCGCCGGCCGCGCACGAGCAATCCAGCCCGCTCCGCTTCGGCAATCGACTCGGCCGAAACTCCCTCCGAGTCAAGCGCAGACCACAACGCCTCCGGTTCAGCGGGATCAGAGGCTGCGGCCAGTAGCAACGCGCGCCGCGCGTCCGCGGAGAGCGGCAACGACCGCTCCAAGAAGATGCGTTCGATCGCCTCGCCGACCGGGAGAGGCTCGCCGCCCGCATCAGTCTGCGCCACGCTTGCGGCAAATTCCAGCAGCGCGAGCGGATTACCGGCCGCCGTCTCGACGAGCCGCTTGACGACGCTCGGCAAGAGCGCAGGAGCCTTGGCCGCGAGCAGGGCCTTCGCGTCCTCGTCGGGCAGTCCGCCGAGGCGAAGCTCCGTCAGCCCTGGAGCCGAGAAAGACGAGGGCGAAGGATCGCGGGTCGAGAACACCATCGCGATCGGGTCGTGTTCGATCCGCCGCGCGGCGAAGGCGAACGCCTCGGCCGAGGCCTGGTCGAGCCAGTGCGCGTCGTCTACCGCACAGAAGAGAGGCCGTTCCGAGGCCGCTGCTGCAAGCAGCCCGAGCGTCGCCGCATAGGCGGAGAAGCGACCGGGGTTCTCGGTGTCCTCGAGCGCGAGCGCAGCCTTGATCGCCCTCGCCTGCGGGTCCGGCAGGCCGTCGATGAGGTCGACGACCGGAGCGACGAGCTCGTGCACTGCCGCGAAAGGGAGCTCGGCTTCGGATTCAACGCCGAGAGCACGCAGGATACGGAAGCCCGCTGCGCCCTCCAAGGCCTGCTCGAGCAGTGCCGTCTTGCCCACGCCGGCTTCTCCACGGACGAGCAGCGCGCAGCCATGACCCTCGTGTGCCTCTCGAAGCAGGTGCTCGATCTGCGCTCGCTCGACCTCTCGCCCGACAAACATGATTCAGAAGGTACGAAGGAGCGGGCGATGAAACAACGCCGGGGCTCCACTAATTGGTCTCAGTTCGTGCGCTGGAAGGTCCAGGGTCTTCCCCGAAGCGATCGGCACCTCCGGGCTCGTAGCGTCTCAGCCGTCGGATAAGGAGGCCGATCTCGATGTCAGCTGCCCTGTCATCTCGCATCTCCCGCTTGGCGGCGGCTCCGCTCGCCGTGCTTCTCGTGGCCACGCTGGCCATGTCTGCGCCGGCGCGCAACGCAAGCGCGCACGAGAAGAGAGACTTCAACGGTCACGCAAAGCTTCCGGCGACCTTCGTGCCGAACGCCGGCCAGTTCAGGAGCCGCGAGTTGCGCTACGTGGCGCAGGGAGCGGGCTACGCGTTCGCGTTCACGCGACAGCAGGTTGGACTCTCGCTTGCACGGCAGAGCAGGGGCGCGGCGCTCTCGCTCCGTTTCGTGCGCGCCAACCCCGGTGTGAGGCTCGAGGCGCGCACGAAGCTCCCGCGCAAGGTCAACTACCTGATCGGCCGCGATCCGACGCACTGGCGGACGAGCCTGCCGACCTACCGCGAGCTCGTGTACCGGAGCCTTTGGCCAGGGATCGACCTGCACCTGCGTGGCGAGCCTGGCCGGCTCAAGTACGAGTTCTACCTCCAGCCCGGAGCCGACCCGAGCGCGATTCGGCTCGCGTACCGGGGATCAGGCGGCCTCTCGCTCACGCGAGCCGGCGCGCTTGCGATCGCGACGCCGCTCGGCACGCTGACGGACGCACGCCCGCTCAGCTATCAGCCTGTCGGCGGAATGAGAATCCCGATCGCCACCGCCTACTCGCTCCGCACGAGGAGCGGGTACGGTTTCGCGCTCGGCCGTTACGACTCGAGCCGGCCGCTCGTCATCGATCCGGGCATCGAGTACTCGACCTACCTTGGCGGCGGCGGCGACGACGGCGGGAGCGCGATCGCAGTCGAGGGGGGCTACGCCTACGTCAGCGGCTGCACCACCTCGGACGACTTCCCGACGACGCCGGGCGCCTTCCAGACAACCCATAACCAGGGCGGCGACTATCCGCTCGACGTCTTCGTGACCAAGCTCTCGAAGGATGGCTCGCATCTCGTCTACTCGACATTCCTCGGCGGCAGCGACATCGATTGCCTCGGCAACGGGATCGCCGTCGAGGGCGGACGGGTGTATGTCGAAGGCAACACCTTCTCGACCGACTTCCCGACGACGTCCGGGGCTTTCCAAAGGACGTTCGGCGGCGGCGGCGGCGGAGATGCCTTCGTGACCGAGCTTTCGAAGGACGGTTCGGCCCTTGTCTACTCGACCTACCTGGGCGGTAGCGGCTCCGAGCAAGGCAACGACATCGCAGTCGAGGGCGGAAACGCGTACGTCACCGGGCCCACTGACTCGCCAGACTTCCCGACGACGCCAGGCGCCTTCCAGCGGACGAACCGCGGTGCCCTCGACGTTTTCGTGACGAAGCTGGCGAAGGACGGCTCGGGGCTCGTCGATTCGACCCTCATCGGCGGCAGCGACGAGGAGGAGAGCGACGGCATCGCAATCGAGGGCGGCCGCGCGTACGTCACCGGGCTGACGCGCTCGAGCGACTTTCCGACGACACCCGGGGCCTTCCAGCAGACCTACGCGGGCGGCGACGACGACGCCTTCGTGACCGGGGTCGCGAAGGACGGCTCCGCGCTCGGCTATTCCACGTTCCTTGGCGGCAGCGGCGGCGATCACGGCGTCGGAATCGCCCTTGAGGGCGGCGACGCCTTCGTGACCGGGATCACCGGCTCGACCGATTTTCCGACGACGCCGGGCGCCTTCCAGCCGGCCTACGGAGGCGGCTTCCGCGATGCCTTCGTCACGAAGCTCGACAGGCGCGGGAACTCCCTCGCCTACTCGACGTACCTCGGCGGTCACAGCAACGACGGTGGTCATGCGATCGCCGTCGAAGGCGGCCGAGCCTATGTGACGGGACTGACCGGCTCCAACGAGGGCGGCCCCGGCGAGGACGATTTCCCGACGACCGCGGGCGCCGCCCAACCCGTGTTCGGCGGCTTCTTCGATGCCTTCTTCACGAGGCTGGGCAGGGACGGCTCGTCACTCGATTACTCGACGTACCTCGGCGGCAGCGACTACGACGAGGGAGACGGAATCGCCGGCGAAGGCGACCACGCGTATGTCACTGGGGGCGCGGGCTCGGGCTTTCCGACCACGGCGCACGCTTTCCAGTCCGCTTTCGCAGGCGGCTTCACCGACGCCTTTGTCACGAAGCTCAAGACAAATTAGGCCGGAGTCAATGAGAGGAAGATCGGCGCCTGAGCGCACCGAGTTCGGAACCAATCGTTTAGACGAGCGAAGGAGGAGAGACGTGAAGAAGCTGTTGCTGCTCGCGGCACTGGTTGCGATAGCGACCGGTGTATCCGCAGCCACCGCTTCCGCGGACTACGGCCGCGGAGCCCTCTACCAAATCGAGTTGTCGGTCAACAGCTCCGGGCCGCAAGGCGGCGGCATCTGGTTGTGGATCGGGCTGAACGCCAACGGTACGGGCGACTACGCCGGTTCCGACTGCGGCCACGGAGGCGCCGGCACCGCTTCCGACAAAGGCGATGTGACCTGGCACTTCTCGGGCACCAACGTTGTGATCGACGGCGTCGCCCTCAACGCCCTGCCGAACAGCGTGTTTCCCGTTTTCGTTCCGCCGCCCTATCTGACCACGATCACAGTGCCCGCGGCTTACGGCCACTACACGGGTAACGACCACGCATTCCTGACGCTGCCGAGCTTTCTCCCCGTCGGCGGCTTCTCCCAACTGCAGGTCGCTCCATAGGGGATCAGCCGCAGGGGAGGTGGCGGACCGCCACCTCCCCTGCGTACAAGGCACGGGCCTAACGGCGGCAGCCCCGAGCCGCCGGGGTCGCGCTGCGGTCGCACGCATCTGAAAAGCGCGGCAAGACGCGAAGCCTCCCGAGACTCCCAATCTACGCGCCATTGCGAGATCCAGCTTGATCGACCCCTTAAGTCGCTCGTTGTCGACATCGGCGAGAGCCGGTGTCACCACAGGGTCATCGCGGTTCTACGCCAGCGGATCGTGTCGGGCGAGAACGGCAACGTGAACGGCATGCCGTCGCCTTGCGGAGCGGCTTACCGTCTGGCAGGGAGGCGGTAGTGGGCCCAGAAGGGCCGCGCTGCAAGCGTTCTGCAAGCATCGCGCTTCCGCAGGGATATCACCGCGTTCCGCCTAAACGCACGCCTGCGGCCGAAAAATGGCTCCGAACCTGCATTTAGGCGGAACGAGGCGGAACACGCGTACACGATCGAGGCGGCTCATAACCCGGAGGTCGCAGGTTCAAATCCTGCCCCCGCTACTGCGAAAGCCGCCGGAGACGGCGGCTTTCGTGTCTTCACGACTTACAGTCGCCCTCCGCCTTGGGC
>Ga0068856_100008360_pt1 | contig 10084 bp, 10 predicted proteins | sample KBSCornC62_FD_66595 | JGI IMG/M metagenome (GOLD analysis project Ga0068856, IMG submission 66595) | Corn rhizosphere microbial communities from Kellogg Biological Station, Michigan, USA - KBS Corn C6-2 | ecosystem: Host-associated > Plants > Roots > Rhizosphere > Soil ... | reverse complement strand
GCTCGACCCCGTCACGCCCTGGGCGGCCCACGCGCTGCAGACCGGGCGCCTCGTCGCGCACGCCGGCGTCCACGCGGCGCTGGCCGTGTGGTTCGGCTCGACGCTCCTGCGCGGCGCGATGCCGCTGATCACCCGCCTCGCACTGCGCGTGCACGGCAGCCTCACGCCTGCAAAGGAGCACTACACCCGCCGCGTGACCCGGCTCTGGACCGGCACGTTCGCCGTCATCGCCGTCGTGTCGCCGGCGCTTTTCGTCGCGCTGCCGTTCGACGACTGGGTCCTGTTCGCCGACGTCGCGAGCCCGCTCTTGCTGATCGGCCTGTTCTTCGGCGAATACGCGTTGCGTTACCGGCTGCACCCGGAGTTCGAGCGCACGCGGGTGCGCGACATGGTGCGCGCCTGGAGGCACACGGCTCGCGCCGGCGGGCCGCCGGCGGCACCGCGATGAACGCCGCGCTGCCGCTCCTCGCGCCCGAGGTCGACCTCGACGCGCCGCTCGCCTGGCGCGACGGGCGCGCGATCTCGCGCCGGCGCTACCTCGCGGACGTCGCCGCGCTCGCGGCCACGCTGCCTGCCGAAGGCGCGGCCCTGCCGATCGGCGGCGACCGATACCGCTTCGCGGTGGCGCTCGGCGCCGCCATCGAGCGCGGGCACGCGTGCCTGCTCCCCCCGAACCACACGCCCGATACCGTGGCGCGGCTGCGAAGCCTCTACCCGCACGCCTATGCGCTCGCCGACAGCGCAGCCGCGAGCGTCGACCTGCCGACCTGGCATCACCTGGAGTCCGCACCGGAGGCCCCGCACGCGCTCGCCTCGATGCCGCTCGTCGACGCCGATCGCGTCGTCGCGCGCGTGCTCACGTCGGGCTCCACGGGTGTGCCGGTGCCCCACGCGAAGCCGTGGCAGCTGCTCGTCGCGAGCGCACGCGCCGAAGCCGCGCGCCTCGCCGACGCGATGGGTCGCTCCGACCTGCACGGCGTGGCGCTGCTCGGTACCGTGCCGCCGCAGCACATGTACGGCTTCGAGTCGACCGTGCTGGTCGCGCTGATCGGCGGCGCCGCGTTCGACGCCGGCCGTCCGTTCTTCCCGGCCGACGTCGCGCGCGCGCTGGAGCGCCTGCCGCGTCCGCGCGTGCTGGTCACCACGCCGTTTCACCTGAAGGCGGTCGTCGAGTCCGGCGTCCCGCTGCCGGCCGCCGATCTCGTGGTGTGCGCCACCGCACCGCTCGCGCCGCAGCTCGCGCAGCGCGCCGAGGCCGCGTTCGCCGCGCCGCTGGTCGAGATCTACGGCTGCACCGAGGCCGGCCAGGTGGCGACGCGCCGCACCGTGGACGGCCCCGAGTGGCGCGTGTTCGACGGCCTGCGGCTCGAGGGCGACGGCGACCGCGTGGTCGTGAGCGGCGGCCACGTGCCCGAGCCCACGCCGCTCGCCGACGTGCTCGAGACGCTCGATGCCGAACGCTTCCGCCTGCTCGGCCGCTCGAACGACCTGGTGAACATCGCCGGCAAGCGCAGCTCGCTCTCGCACCTGAACTTCCACCTGAACGCCGTCGACGGCGTGCAGGACGGCGCGCTGTGGATGCCGCCCGAGGTCGACGGCGACGTGGCCCGCCTCGTCGCGTTCGTGGTCGCGCCGCAGATCGGTGCCGACGCCATCCGCCGCGCGCTGCGCGCTCGCATCGATCCAGCGTTCGTCCCGCGCCGCATCGTGCACGTGCGCGAGCTGCCGCGCGATCCGACCGGCAAGCTGCCGGCCGAGCGCCTCGCGCGACTGGCCGCGGCGCAGGGCGGCGTGACGACGCAGGACGCCCCGGCGGTGGACCCGCGGGCCCGCGCATGAACGGCGTCGTCACGCGCCGCTGGACGGTGCCGCACGACCATCCCGCCTTCGACGGGCACTTTCCCGGGCGTCCGCTGCTGCCCGGCGTGGTGCTCCTCGGCGAGGTCCTGGAGACGGTGCTCGTGCACGAGGCGCTCGCGCGAGCGATCGGCCCCGCACCGACCCTCGCCGCGGCGAAGTTCCTCGTGGCGGTCGAGCCCGGCAGCGAGGTCGAGCTGCGCCTCTCGATCGCCGAGCACGCGCTGCGCTTCGAGGTCCGGCTCGGCGCCCGTGTCGCCGCAAGCGGCCATTTCGAGCGTCGCGGATGACGCCGCAGGCCGACACCGCGACGACCGCGGCGTGGGTCGCCACGCGCGAGCGCAGCAGCCTGTGGGTGCTCAAGCTCATGCGCTGGTTCGCGCTCGCCGCCGGTCGTCGCATGGCGCGGCTGGTGCTGCACCCGATCACGCTGTACTTCGTGCTGACCGGCGGACGTGCCCGGCGCGAATCGGCCCGCTACCTCGCACGCGTGCTCGGTCGCCGGCCGCGTTTCCGGGACGTGTACCGCCACCTGCACACGTTCGCCTCGACGGTGCTCGATCGCGTCTACCTGGTGCAGGAGCGCTACGACGCGTTCGAGCTGGAGCCGAACGGCATCGCGTTCATGGACGACGCGCTGGCGCATGGCGAGGGCATCTTCATGGTCGGCGCGCACATGGGCAGCTTCGAGGCGCTGCGCGCGCTCGGGCTGCAACGCGGCCTGCCGGTGGCCGTCATCATGTACGAGGACAACGCGCGGCTCATCAACACCGCGCTCGCGGCACTCGCGCCGCAGGCCACGCTGCGCACCATCGCCCTCGGACGGCTCGACGCCATGCTCGAGCTGCGACGCTGGCTCGACGACGGCGGCATCGCGGGCATGCTCGGCGACCGCACGCTGCCGGTGTCGTCGCAGCGGTCGCGCACCGTCAGCCTGCGGTTCCTCGGCGCGCCGGCGCGCTTCTCCGACGGTCCGTTTCGCCTCGCCGCGATGCTGCGGCGCCGGGTCGTGTTCATGGCCGGGCTCTACCACGGCGGCCATCGCTACGAGCTGCGCTTCATGCCGCTGGCCGACTTCAGCGCGGCGCATGCCGGCAACCGCGACCCGCTGATCGCACAGGCGCTCGAACGCTACGTGGCGACGCTCGAGGCGCTGTGCCGGGAAGCGCCGTACAACTGGTTCAACTTCTTCGATTTCTGGGCCGACGCGGAGCCCGCGCATGCCGCCGAAGGTGCCTGAGCGGCGCGCCCGCCACGCCTCGGGCGCGGCCGCCGCGCTCGTCGCCGCCCTCGTCGCGGCGGCCGGCTGCGTGCTCGCGCACGCCGCCGACACCTTCGACCTCGCGCACCTGATGCAGATGCTCGCGGGCGTGCGCTCCGGCGAGGCCACGTTCGTCGAGCGTCGGGAGGTGCGCGTGCTCGACCGCACGCTGGTCTCCAAGGGCCGCCTCGAGTTCCAGGCGCCGGACACGTTCGTGCGCGAGACGCTCGAGCCGACCCGCGAGCGGATCGCGATCACCGGCGACACCCTGACCATGAGCTTCGCCGGGCGGCGCCGCACGGTTCCGGTCGACGCCGCGCCCGAGGCGGCTGTCATCGTCGAGGCGATCCGCGGCACCCTCACCGGCAACCGCGCGTCGCTCGAGCGCCACTTCGAGGTGCGCGTGAGCGGCACGCCCGCGCAGTGGTGGCTCGACCTCGTGCCGCGCGAGGCGCGCCTGCGCACCCTCGTGCAGTCGGTGCGCGTGGGCGGCGAGCAGGCGCTCGTGCGCCGGGTCGAGGTGTACCTTTCCGACGGCGACCGCTCGTTCATGACGATCGAGCCGAAGCCATCCCCGAACGGCGATGCGCCGCGCGCGCGGCCCTGACGCGATGCGCAGCCCGAGCGGCGCGGCGACCGTCGTCGTCTGGCTCGTCGCCTGCGCCGCGGCGGCCGTCGTCGCGGCGCGCACCCGCTATGTCGCCGACCTGTCCGCGTTCCTGCCGGCCGCGCCGACCAGCGGCCAGGCGGTGCTGCTCGACCAGCTGAAGAGCGGCGTCGCGTCGCGCCTGGTGCTGGTCGGGATCGAGGGCGGCGACTCGCCCGCGCGAGCCGCGGCGTCGCGCGCGCTCGCCGACGCGCTGCGCGCCGGCGGCCGCTTCGACACGATCGCGAACGGCGACACGAGCGCCTGGCGATCGACCGGGCCGTTCCTGTTCGAACACCGCTACGTGCTCAGTCCCGCCGTCGACGCCGAGCGCTTCAGCGTCGAGGGCCTGCGCGCGGCCATCGCCGACACGCTCGCGCTGCTCGGCACGCCGGCCGGCGCGCTCGTGAAGCCGGTGCTGATGCGCGATCCGACCGGCGAGACCGTGCGCCTCGCCGAAGCGATGCTGCCGTCGCGCGCACCGCGCGTCGAAGACGGCGTGTGGGTGTCGCGCGTCGCGCCGCGCGCGCTGCTGGTGGCCACGACCAAGGCGCCGGGCTCGGACCTCGATGCGCAGGAAGCCGCGCTCGAGAGCCTGCGGGCGGCCTTCGCGCCTTCGGCTGCACGCGGCCTGCGGCTCGATGTCGCCGGCGCGCCCGCATTCGCGGTCGCCTCGCGCACCCAGATCCGCAGCGCGGTCGAGCGCCTCGCGATCGCCGGCAGCGTGCTGGTGGTCGGGCTGCTGCTCGTCGCGTTCCGCCGCCCCGGTGCGGTGGCGCTCGCAGCGCTGCCCGTCGCGACCGGCGTGCTCGCGGGCGTGGCGGCCGTGAGCGTCGGCTTCGGGCAGGTGCACGCGATGACGCTGGGCTTCGGCACCACGCTGATCGGCGAAGCCGTCGACTACGCGATCTACTACCTCGTGCAGGCGCGCGCCGATGGCGAGCGCGAAGGCGGCGCTGCACACTGGCTCGCCACCCGCTGGCCCACCGTGCGCCTGGGCCTCCTCACCTCGGTGTGCGGATTCGGCGCGCTCGTGTTCTCCGGCTTTCCCGGCCTCGCGCAGCTCGGCGTGTACTCGATCGCCGGACTGGTGGCGGCGGCGTTCGCGACCCGCCACGTGCTGACCGCGATCGCGCCGCACGGTGCGGCACGGCCGCGCGGCCGCGCGCCGCCGCAGCCGCAGGACCGCGCGCACAGCCCGCTGGTCCGCGCGGCCGATGCCCTGTCGCGCGCACGCGCGCCGCTGGCGGCACTCGCCGCGATCGGCGTCGTGGTGCTGGCCGCATCGCCCTCGCCGTGGCACGGCGACCTCGGGTCGCTCAGCCCCGTCGATCCCGCCCTCGTCCAGCTCGACGCGGCGCTGCGCGCCGACGTCGGTGCGCCGGACGCCGGCACGCTGGTCGCCGTTTCGGCGCCCTCGCTCGAGCAGACCCTGCAGGCGGCGGAAGCGGCCGGCGCCCGACTCGATGCGCTCGTCGACGCGGGCGAGCTCGCAGGCTACGACTCGCCCGCGCGCCTCCTGCCGAGCATCCGCACGCAGCTCGCGCGCCGCGCCGCGCTGCCCGACCGCGCGACCCTGGCCGCGCGGCTCGAAGCCGCCACGCGCGACGGCCCGCTGCCGGCCTCGCGCCTGCAACCGTTCCTCGACGATGTCGAGGCCGCGCGCCGGGCGCCGCCGCTCGAACGGTCCGCCCTCGCCGGCACCCCGCTCGGACATGCGGTCGATGCGCAGCTCGTGCACGACGCAGCGGGCTGGCGCGCCTTCCTCAACCTGCAGGCCGGCGCCAAGCCGCTCGACGCGGCGCGGCTGCGCGCCGCGCTCGCCGGCCTGGCGAATGTCGACGTCGTGCCCGTGAGGGCGGAGCTCGATGCGCTCTACGCGCACTACCTGCGCGAGGCGATCGTGCAGGCGCTCGCCGGCGGCGGCGCGGTCGTGCTGCTGCTGGCCTGGCGGCTGCGCTCGGCGGCCCGGCTGGCGCGCGTGCTCGCGCCGCTCGCCGCGGCGATCGTGTTCGTGCTCGCGGGCCTGACGCTCGCCGGCGCCACGCTCGGCATCCTGCACCTCGTCGGGCTGCTGCTCGTGGTCGCCATCGGGTCCAACTACGCGCTCTTCTTCGACCACCTGCGCGAAGAGCGCAGCGACGATGCGCCGCACGACACGCTCGCCTCGCTGCTGCTCGCGAACCTCACCACCGTCGTGTCGTTCGGACTGCTCGCGGTCTCGGGGATTCCGGTGCTGGAGGCGATCGGCCGCGTGGTGGCGCCCGCCGCCCTGCTGTGCCTCGTGCTGTCGGCCGCCTTCGTGGGTCCGCGCGCGAACGCCCATGGGAGAATGCGCGCCTCCTGAGCGACCCGCATGCAAGCCGAGCTTTCCGCCGCCACCGCCGCCAGGCCGACGCGCTGGCGCCCGCCCCTCGTCGTCAAGGCCAGCATCGCCTGGCACGTCGGCGCGGGCGTGGCCACGGCCGCGCTGCCGCCGCTGTGGCCGTGGGCGGCCGGTGCGGTCGCCCTGAACCACGCGTTCCTGATCGGCACGGCGCTGTGGCCTCGTTCCACGTGGCTCGACGGCAACCTCGTGCGCCTTCCGGCCGGCGCGGCCGAGCGGCGCGAGATCGCGCTGACCTTCGACGACGGGCCGGATCCCGACGTCACGCCGCGCGTGCTCGACCTGCTCGATGCCGCCGACGTGCGCGCCACGTTCTTCCCGATCGCGGAGCGCGCGCAGCGCCATGCGCCGCTGGTGCGCGAGATCGTGCGCCGCGGCCACAGCGTGCAGAACCACACCCAGCGCCATCCGCTCGGCTTCTCGCTGCTCGGCCTGCGCGGCCTCGCCGCCGAGATCGGCGCGGCGCAGCGCACGCTCGCCGACATCACCGGCCAGCGGCCGTCGTGGTTTCGCGCGCCCGCGGGCGTTCGCAACCCGCTGCTCGGCCCGGTGCTGCAGCGCCTCGACCTGCGCCTCGTGAGCTGGACACGGCGCGGCTACGACACCGTCGAGCGCTCGCCGGCCCGGGTGCTCGCGCACCTGACACGAGGTCTCGGGCCCGCCGACATCCTGCTCCTGCACGACGGGCACGCCGCCCGCGATGCCGCGGGAGTGCCGGTCTCGCTCGTGGTGTTGCCGGCGCTGCTCGACCGGATCGCGCAGCAACGGCTGCACGCCGTGACCCTGGCGCAGGCGCTCGCCGCCGACCCCCGCGCATGACCGCCGGCGACCCGACCCGGCCCGCCGCCGCGCGGGACGCGGCACCCGTGATGCCCGGCGGGCGCGACGTCGGCCGGGTGCCGACCTCGAACGTCGCATGAAACCGCTCGCCATCACCGCCTACACGCTGACCACGGCGCTCGGCGCCGGTCGCGCGCCGACCCTCGAGGCGCTGCGCAGCGAGCGCACCGGCCTGCGTCCGGCACGATTTCTCGACGTCGAGCTGCCGACCTGGATCGGCGCGGTCGAAGGCCTCGACGCCGCGATGCTGCCGGCGCTCTGGAACGAGCACGACTGCCGCAACAACCGGCTCGCGTGGCTCGGCCTGCAGCACGACAGCTTCCTGGAAGCGGTCGCGCGCGCTCGAGGTCGCTGGGGCGCGGCGCGGGTGGCGGTGCTGCTCGGCACGAGCACCGCGGGCCTGCTCGAGACGGAGCTCGGCTACCGCCGGCGCGGGCCGGCGGGCGAGCTGCCCGAGGACATCCGTTACGAGGCGCGCCAGAACACCTTCTCGGTCGGCGCGTTCGTGCGCCGCGCGCTCGAGCTGCGCGGCCCGACCTTCGTCGTGTCGACCGCCTGCTCGTCGAGCGCGAAGGTCTACGCCACCGCGGCGCGCATGATCGATGCAAGCCTCGTCGACGCGGCGGTCGTCGGCGGCGTCGACAGCCTGTGCCTCACGACGCTGTACGGCTTCAACTCGCTCGAGCTGCTGTCGCCCGACGTGTGCCGGCCCTGGGACGCGCAGCGCCGCGGCCTCTCGATCGGCGAGGCAGCCGCGTTCGCGCTGCTCGAGCGCGACCCGGTCGATCCGCCGCACGCGTGGCTGCTCGGCACCGGCGAGAGCAACGACGGCTACCACATGAGCACGCCTCACCCCGAAGGTGCCGGCGCCATCGCCGCCATGCGCGCCGCGCTGGCCGACGCAGCCCTCGCACCCGCGGCGATCGGCTACGTGAACCTGCACGGCACCGCGACGCCGACCAACGACGCCTCCGAAGACGCGGCGGTTCGCGCGGTGCTGGGCGGCGACGTGCCGTGCAGCTCGACGAAGGGCGCGACCGGCCACACGCTCGGCGCCGCGGGCGGCGTCGAGGCCGCGATCTGCGTGCTCGCGCTCGAGCACGGCTTCATCCCGGCCGGGCTGCACGTGCGCGAGCCCGATCCGGCGCTCGCGCTGCCGTACGTGCGCGCGAACCGCGATGCGCGCCTGCGCGCGGTGCTCAGCAACTCGTTCGGCTTCGGCGGCACGAACGCGAGCCTCGTGCTCGGAGCAGCGACATGAGCGTCGCCCGGCTGCACGTGTCGGTGCTGGGCGTGGGACTCTGCGGGCCGGGTCTCGCGTCGTGGAGCGATGCGCGCCGCGTGCTGCGCGGCGACGCGCCGTGGGTCGAGGCGGCGACCGCGCTCGCACCGCCCTCGCGTCTGCCGCCCGCCGAGCGACGCCGCGCCGGCCCCTCGATCCGCCTCGCGATGGCGGTCGCCGACGAGGCCGTCGCAGCCTGCGGCCTCGATCCGTCGACGCTCGCCACCGTGTTCGCCGCGTCGGGCGGGGAAGGCAGCAACTGCCACGCGCTGTGCGAGGCGCTCGCGGCCCCCGAACGGCTGGTGTCGCCGACTCGGTTCACGAATTCCGTGCAGAACGCGCCCGCAGGCTTCTGGCACATCGCGGTCGCGAGCCATGGGCCGTCGACGAGCCTTTCGGCCTACGACGCGAGCTTCGCCGCCGGCTTGCTCGAAGCCGCCGTCCAGGTCATCGCCAACGGCCACCCGGTCCTGCTGGTGGCCGCGGACGTGCCGTATCCCGACCCGCTGCACCGCCTGCGGCCGCTGCCGCACCCGGTGGGGACGGCGCTGGTGCTCGGGCCGACGACGCAGGCGAGCGGCGCGAGCGCGTGCGTGCAGCTCGCGATCGCGCTGGAGAGCGAGCGCGCCGCGGACGCGACACGCTGTCGCGACGCGGCGCTCGATGCGCTTCGCGGCGCAGTGCCGGCCGCGCGCGCCTTGCCGCTGCTGGAAGCGATGGCGGCCGCCGAGCGGCGCTGCGTCATGCTCGACGCGGGCGGCGGCGCGTGGCTGCGCGTCGACCTGGAGCCGGCGGGCGCATGACCATGGCCGGCTTCGCGGCGGCGCCGCTCGACCACGCCGCGATCGCGCGCCTCGTGCCGCACGCCGGCGCCATGTGCCTGCTCGACCGAACGCTCGAGGCCGGCGAGGCGCACCTGCTGTGCAGCGCGCGCAGCCATCGCGACCCCGCGAACCCGCTGCGCGGCGCCGGCGGCCTGCCCGCCACGGCCGCCATCGAATACGCGGCGCAGGCGATGGCGCTGCACGGCGCGCTCGTCGCCGAACGGCAGGGCGCGCCCTCGACGCCGGGCCTGCTCGCCAGTGCGCGAGGCGTGCGCCTGCACCGCTTGCGGCTCGACGACCTGGCGGGCGAGCTGCGCATCCGCGTCGAGCGCCAGGCCGGCGACGCGCGCCAGATCCTGTATGCGTTTCGAATCGAGCACGACGGCGCCTGCGTCGCCGAGGGACGCGCCGCCGTGGTGCTGGACCCCGCATGAGCACGCTCGCGGGCAAGCGCGCGATCGTCACCGGCGCCAGCGGCGGCCTCGGGCGCGCCATCGCCGAGCGCCTCGCGCGCGACGGCGCGCACGTGATCCTGCATGCGCACCGGCGGCTCGACGACGCGCAGGCGCAGGCGCAGGCGCTGCGTGGTGCCGGGCTCGCCGCCGAGGCGTGCGCCTTCGACCTCACCGACCGCGAAGCCTGCACCGCGGCCTGCCAGGGACTGCTCGCGGCCGGCCCGATCCAGGTGCTGGTGAACAACGCCGGGACCCACGCCGACGCGGCCTTTCCGGCCTTGCGCGCGGAACAATGGCACGACGTGATCGACGTGTCGGTGCACGGCTTCTTCCACGTGACCCAGGCGCTGCTGATGCCGATGATCCGCACCCGCTGGGGCCGCATCGTCAACATCTCGTCGGTCGCGGCGCTCGCGGGCAATCGCGGGCAGGTGAACTACGCGGCCGCGAAGGCCGCGTTGCACGGCGCGACCAAGGCGCTCGCGCTCGAGGTCGCGAGCCGCGGCATCACCGTGAATGCGGTCGCGCCGGGC
>Ga0068856_100008359_pt1 | contig 10084 bp, 2 predicted proteins | sample KBSCornC62_FD_66595 | JGI IMG/M metagenome (GOLD analysis project Ga0068856, IMG submission 66595) | Corn rhizosphere microbial communities from Kellogg Biological Station, Michigan, USA - KBS Corn C6-2 | ecosystem: Host-associated > Plants > Roots > Rhizosphere > Soil ... | reverse complement strand
GCTATGTATTTCTGATCAAAACAATAATTCAATTTACCTGAATACGCCGTATATATTTCAGGAAGATTCGTTGAATGGAATGCCAGTTTGTTTTGCTGGTTGGCAACCGCAAGCACCGAAACAGCATGCTTTTTAAAAGTTCTGTCATAACCAAGCGATCCTTCAAGATACACAATGCGATATCTGTCATTGGGAGTTCCTGTAGTTGTTTGTTCAGTCGTAGACCCGTACTTGGTGTAACTGTTATTTAAATACTGATATACTTCAAAATTTTTGGATCGGTTAGTTGTATAATAAACAGTATTGTTGTTAGAAGCCTTTGCTTTTAAAAAAAGGCCTTTTGTAAGTGCATCCAGTTTTTGAGTAGCCTCCAGATCGACTGCAATATCTCTTACATCCTGGAACTGATATCCCCGGGCAACAGCCTGGCCCCAGATATTCGCATTGCCCTGGTACTTGTCGGTGCCGCCAAAACTGCCATCAGGATTGAACACGGGATAAGCAAGTGCCGGTGTATTTAATAAGGACGAAAAGATACCCGACACTCCCCCAGCCGGCTGGTTGTATCGTTGAAAACGGCCGTAGAGGTTCAATTGCACAAAAGTTGTTGGAGTTACATCAACCCCAACGTTCGAACGCAAAGCATACCTGTCTAACCGGGAGTTTGTATTGTATTTATTGTCGTCGCTGGTTTTGATGATCCCTTTTTCTTTCATATTGTCGAGGTCGACAAAATACCTGAACCCTTTTCCGCTACCCTGTATATTAAGATTATAGCGGCTTACTCCGGCCCTTTTATTCAAAACCGTGTTATACCAGTCCACATCGGGATAAGTGTATGGATCTGTTTGATTTTGGTATGCATCGATCTGGTCCTGGGTATATTGAGGAATGACTGGTGTTGTTCCGGCATCGTTTTGTTTGGCCTCATTATACAGCGTGGCATATTGCCAGGCAGCCAGGGGTTTTGGAAGCGCTGTTGGTGTTTCAAAACCCGATTGAGCAGTAAATGAAATGCGGGGCTTACCCACATCTCCCTTTTTTGTTCTGATGGAGATGATTCCGTACGAGGAACGCTGACCAAACATTACTGTCGAAAGCGCATCTTTTAATACGCTTATAGATTCTATCTGTTCGGGATCAATAGATTGATATCCTCTTTCGACGCCATCGATCAAAATGATTTGTGCTCTTGCACCACGAATATTGAAATTCATTCCGTTACCGTCGAGGCCAGGCCCGCCGCTGCTGAAACTGATATTCAGACCAGGAATGCGGCCCGGTAAAGCCTGCAGAAATTGAGGACTAGGTGTGGTGGTTAACTGGTTGGTGTAAACTGTTGCAACCGACTGCAGTACCCTGCTTTTTGGTTGTTCTCCATAAAGAACCGGAACGGGGGCAGCCGCTTTTGAGATCTCAATAACAGGACCCAACTGAAGTTTGGTCTTTGTTGTATCAGGCACTTGCGCGCGGGAAGAAGAGCAGATCAGCAGCATAGCAGTGACGAAGATGAAGTTGACCCTACGGTGCACTTGCCTCTCAAAACCAGAAGGTGTTGAAGTTCCAGCAGTTAGATTTTTTTTCATAATGGCAATTTTTAAAGGCAAAGAGATTCCTGCCAGGGTATAAACCGCTTTTACCCTGGTAGTGATTATTCAAGTTTTGGTTGATTACTTAATCAGTTAATTGTTTTTCATGGCTACTCGCGTTGCGTGAATTGTTTGCATTCATATCCAATCGTTGTAAACCGGGAGAATAACTGGTTTTAAAAAATTCGATAGTGTAAAGCTACCAGTGTAAAACAAATTTTGCTGGAAATTCAGGAGGGGGGTAAACTCCCAAGAAGGGGGGTGGATTAGTCAAATACCCCCAGCCGCCTAAAGTGGGAGCCGCTACTGTGGGTTGATGGACCCTTTGTCAACGGTGTATTGTTTTCCATGGACCTTGCGGTACTTCTTTACATAGTCAGAAGGGTTCATGCCGAAAAGCTTGTTGAACTGTTCCCGGAAGTATTTAATATCCCTTATACCAACCGTGTAGGCGGTTTCCTTGATACTATAGTCGGTATTAATAAAAAGCTCGGCGGCTTTTCTAAGGCGGATGGACCGGATAAAAATATTTACCGGCTGGCCGGAGACTGATTTTACTTTACGCAGCAAGTTGGAATGGCTCATGCCCATTTCATTCAGTAAGGTTTGAACACTGAAGTTCTTATCATTTAAATGCTTTTCAACGATGGAAATGCATTTGTCTAAAAATTCCTTGTATTCGGTAGATACTTTGAAATCGTTTTTGCTGAGGGTTACCTCATTGTAAAAATATTTCTGCAGCGTATTGCGATTCTTTAACAGCGTGGTAACCCGTGCAGCCAGCAGTTTACTGTCAAACGGTTTTACAATATAATCATCCGCACCTCCTTCCACTCCCTGCAGCTTTAGTTCGTCTGACGTGGCACCGGTAAGTAAGATAACCGGGATATGGCTTAACTGCTCGTTTTCTTTAACAGCCCTGCAAAGCTCGATCCCGTTCATCTCTTTCATGTGGATGTCGGAGATGATCAGGTCGGGCAAATACTTTTGAGCCATGTCCGCCCCCGCCTCGCCGTTTTCTGCCTGATATATTATATAGGTGTCTTTAAACAAGCGCACAAGGTATTGCCTGATAGACTCATCATCATCTATGATCAAAATCGATTGTTTTTCAGAAACCAGTTCCGTTAACGGCTCCCCGCCTGCATCATTTTCGCCGATCTCAGGTTCTGCTTTCAGCGCTTCGAGCAATTGCGGGGCGGCTTCTGCTTCTGAAACAATAACATCTGCACCAAAATGCTCTTTACCTTTTTGAAGCTTTAATGTAAAAGTTGTCCCCCGCCCTTCTTCGCTTTGGTAGGAAATGGTACCCTGGTGCTGCTCTGTAAAATTTTTTACCAAAAAGAGCCCAATGCCAAAACCTGCCTTAGAACTCGTTTTTGTTCTTTCAGCTTTATAAAATTTATCAAACAGCTTATCTCCGGTTTCAGGTGGTATGCCTGATCCATTGTCTTCTACTTTAATTACCACATCTTCAATACCTTCTACAATTGAAAGGCTGATACTGCCTTGAGCGGGCGTATATTTTAATGCATTGGAAAGAAGGTTATATAATATAATCTCCAGTTTTTCGCGGTCTGCATAGATCTCCAAATCCTTATTCGCACAATCAAAAATATAGCTGATGCGCTGCGTTTTTGCCTGTTGAATAAAACACAGATACACCTCGTGCGCCAGATTGTGAAGATTAAGTTTGGAGGGTTTTATTTTGTCTAAACCACTCTCCGCCTTTCTGAATAAAAGCAATTGGTCAACAAGACTGAGCATTCGCCTTGCATTACGGTAAACAATGTTCAGCTCACCCTTGTCTTTTTGCTCACTGACATTTTTCTCCAGTAGCTCCTTAACAGGATTAATAATTAATGTTAGCGGTGTTCTGAATTCGTGAGAGATATTGGTGAAGAATGAGATCTTCTTTTCATTGATCTCTCTTTCTTTTTCATTAAGGATCCTTTCTTTTTCGCGTTCGGCATGTTCCTTTTCTCTTTCCGCTCTCTCCTTTTCCAACTCGGCTTTTTCTACCGCTAATTCGGCAAGGCTTCTTTCTTTTTCTGAGCGTTCATTTTCTGCATTAAGCTTTGCAATTTTTACCTCGTATTGTAGCCTGGTTTGTTTTGCACGGTATTGCAGATAGAAATAAACGGCGGCCCCGATCATCACTGTATAAAGCAAATATGCCCACCAGGTCCTGTACCAGGGCGGCAGCACAATAATTCCGATCTGCACCTCTTCCTTATTCCATTGGCCTTCGGCGTTGGAGCTTTTTACGCGGAAGGTATACCTGCCCTCGGAAAGATGGCTATAAACCACTTTCCGTGAATTGCCGCAGTAGACCCAGTCTTTATCTGAACCCTGCATGTAATATGCATATTCAATTTTATCAGGTGCGGAATATTCCAGGGCTGCGAACTCAAATGAAAGAACGGCTTTATTATAAGGAATTTTGATGAGCTTAATACGATTGGAACGCGTTTGGATCTCAAGGGTTGAGTCCGCCTCGGGTGAGGTGTTGGCAACTTTTACATCGGTTAAAAAAATTTTTGGGTTGCTATTGGCTGCGCCGATGCTTTCGGGGCGGAATAAAGAAAACCCTTTAATACCACCAAAAACAAACTCGCCCGATCGTAGTTTTAATGCTGCATGATAATTGAACTGGTTGCTTTGCAATCCATCACCCTGATAATAGTTTTTGAAGGTTTTGTTTGCAGGATTGAATCTGGCAAGGCCGTTAAAAGTGCTCATCCACAAGTTACCTTCTGCATCTTCGAGAATCGTTAGTATGGAATTGCTGCAAAGACCTTCGTCTGTTGTGTAACGGGCAATAATTTTTCCCTGCTTTCTGTCGAACAGGATCAATCCTCCACCCTCCGTGCCCACCCAGAAATTACCCGAGCGGTCTTCCATAATAACACTAACCGGTTTACCAATAAAATAAGAAACATGCTTTTTGCCGGCTTTATCAATTTGAACCAGGTAGTTGATGCCGCCTCCCCAAAAAACGTTGTTCCTGTCTTCCCTTAGTACATACAAATCCTTTAGCCGGTCGTCGAACAATTCAAAAACATTTTTCTGTCTGTTCAGTTTGAACAGGCCGTATTGCTGGGCGCTTAGCCATAAATTTTTTTCGGCATCTTCCAGCAAATTCGGGCCTATAGGATGTAAAGTGAGGGACGTGTTATTAGCGTCAACGCAGTTAAAGTGCTCAAACCTGCCATTGTTAAAGCGATTTACACCTCCGCGATAAGTGGTTATCCAGAGGTTATTTTGAAAATCTGACTGGATATCGGTAACAAAATTGTCGCTTAATGAATACGGATCTCCACTGTCGTGGCGGTAATTGGTAAACGAGTTCAATCTTCTGTTCCAGATGCTCAGGCCGCCACCATCTGTGCCAATCCATAGATCATTGTTGGGCGCTTCGTAAAACGATAAAATATAGTTGCTGATAAGCGTATTGGTTGTGGCAGGATTGGAAACAACATTTTGAAAACGCTCTTTATTGGGATCAATGACATTGATACCGCCTCTTAAGGTGCCGATCCATTTTCTTGATTGCTTGTCAATCCAGATAGAGTACACGGCATTGCTTGATAAAGAATTAGGCTCTCTTGTATTGGATATAAACCCGGCTTCGTCGGTTGCGGTATTTAAGATAACAACACCGCCGCCATTTGTTGCAATCCATAATTCATTGTTTTTACCTACAGTGATGCCTGCAACAGTGTTGTAGTTTAATTTTTTATTGGCCTCATTATAAACCTTATCGAAAGAATTGGAAGCGATGTTGTATCGAAGTAATCCGTCATTGGTACCTATCCATAAATAACCATTTGCCGCTTCGATACAATTGGCTGATTTAATGGTTGCATTTACAAGTTTTACTTTATTCGTTTTATAGTCGTAGAAATACAAGCCTTTGTTAGACACAAAGAGCCAAACATTTTTACCATTGACTGTTTTTACTGAAGTAACATCATAAGAAGAATTGGCATCGTTCTCCAATGGTATTCCGGAGGCACGGTTTTCGCCTTTTGGGAACAACAGCAAGCCTTTGTCGGCTGTAGCAACGAACATATTGCCCTGCAGGTCGGTTTCAATATCATTGATGACCGACTTGAGCTGTTCTAGTCTTTTTTCAGGAGTATAGTAATAAAGAAAAGAAAAATTGTTAGACAGGCTTTGATAAACACATGCCCCCTGTCTGGTACCTATCCACAAATTCCCTTTTGCATCTTCGCCAATAGCGTTGATCCAGTTGTTGATCAGCGACCGGTTGTTTTTGAAGTTATTTCTGAAGATCTTGAATTCATATCCATCATAGCGGTTCAGTCCGTCGTAAGTACCAAACCACATAAAACCATTTTTATCCTGGTAGATGCATCTTACAAAATTGTTCGACAATCCCTGATCAATACCAAGCCAGGCACTCACCGGATGACCGGCAAAAGAAGTGTCCGGAGCAAGCAGCTGAAAGAACAATAAAAAGCAGCAAAGTTTCGCAAAAAACGACTTCATATGACACAGCAATTAGCAAATAAGCCCTGCAATACCTCATTGCGGCTGGCTTACATATTCATTGCAATATAAGAGACAGAATGTAAAAGTTGAAATGACACTCAAATAACTTTGTTGGGGTTTCATTTTTCAGAGCTGCAGGAGAAATGATCCGTGGATGGTTTGCCCATTTTTACTTTCCTTTAAACCATTGCGGTGCAATTAATTATATCGGCATTTGCTGATTTGTCCTAGAAATGCGGAAAACAAAAAAGGGTAAGTATAAACAAACCCTTTTTTGTTATTAATGGCCACATGAGGAATAACGGGCTGTTCGAATGCCCAAACTATAGGATACGGAATAAACAGAGCGAACTCTAAGGTGTCAAGGGTGGTTTTTCAAGGAATAATGCATTATTATGTAAATTATTTTATTACAAGTGTGTTGTTAATTTTATCGATCAGGTCCTGTAAATGATTTTTTGTTGCATTGTCGTTTACACTTAAAAGCGCGATACGCATTTTTGCTCTTAGCGAAACAACATGTGCTTTTACAATGGCGGTGAACTCGGTTAGCTTTACCGGCCCGGATGTTGGTGTAGGAGCTGTAAGAAATGCCGACATTTTATCTATATACAATTTTTGCAGATTTCGGCGGTACAGGTCGATGGGTGTTTTTGAATCCAATTCACCCCACACTCCTTTCTGAAGATCGGAAAGGAACGCACTAATTGTATAGGTTTTGCTATTAAGCGCTTCATTGTTGATCAACCTGGTCATTATGCCCGAGCCAAACAATTTTGATATAGTGCTTTCCTGCAAACCGTTTATGATATCAAGCGGATAGCTGCCGGTGTAAGAAAGTATTTTCTTATCAACTAACCATAGCGGGGTATTGAATACCTGTTGATTAAGAAAGTGCACGGCTTCTGCCTGCATTTCTTCCGGCACGGGTTCATATACAGCGCCAGGTTGTTCAACAGATTTTAGTGTTTCGTACCGTCCGCCTATATTCTTTATTACATGCCCCACATACCGGCTGAACTGCTGAAAAATCTGTACATGCATTGCCTGCAGGTTGTCATATCCTTCATTATCTTCTTTTGTCCATTCCACGAGATGGTTCATGATCCGTTTCAAATTCTTAATACCATACTCACTGGCTTTTACTGCATTGTCGCCGAGGTCTTCACTTTGACTACGCGGATCTTCCTGGCTCATTTCGTTGCCAAACCAATTTCTTTTATCGTTAGCATGCGCGATAATCCATTTATTCAGTACGGGCGTTTCGTCATCGGCATTTTTTGCATCAGGGACCATGCGGTAGCCCCATTCAATTGCCCATTTATCATATTGGCCAATGCGTGGGAATAAGCCAATCTCTGAAATGCTGTCTTCGGGCTGGGCCACATAATTAAACCGGGCATAGTCCATAATTGAAGCCGTATGGCCGTTTGCTTCAACCCATTTTTTATCGCGGAGCTTTTCAACGGGTGTCGCTGAACTGCTTCCGAAATTGTGTAACAGACCGAGTGTATGACCAACTTCATGCGACGATACAAAACGTATCAATTGCCCCATTAATGCATCGCTGAAATGCATTTTACGGGCGGCTGTATCAACAGCTGCAGTCTGTACAAAATACCAGTCATGTACAAGTTTCATTACATTGTGGTACCAGTTGATATGTGTTTCCAAAACCTCGCCGCTACGGGGATCAACAATATGCGGACCGCTGGCATTGGCTACTGGTGAAGGTTTGTATACAATGGCTGAATGACGGGCATCTTCGAGGCTCCAGGTGCTGTCTTCCTGTGTGGTGGGAGCTACTTTACCTATGATGGCATTTTTAAAACCTGCTTTTTCAAAAGCCGCCTGCCAGTCGCTAATGCCCTGTATAAGATAAGGCACCCATTTGGCAGGTGTTTCGGGATCAATATAAATAACAATGGGATTTTCAGGTTCTACAAGTTCACCCCTTTTATATTTTTCCAGATCTTCCTTGCGGGGCTGTAACCGCCAGCGTTCGGCAAAAAATATTCTTTTAACGCCCTGCGGATCGGCATCAAAATCGGTGTACGAGGTTGAAAAATATCCAACTCTGTCGTCGGCATAACGAGGCTGCATAGGTATTTTTGGCAGCACAACAATACTGGTGTTCAATTCAACTGTTACCAGTTTGGTTGCCGAGGTATTGGTACTTAATACACCGTTAAACAGGCTGGCCGTATTAATGGGTGTTTTGGTATAAGTTTTTACCGTTCTGATCTCGGTATTGATAGGAAACGATCTTATATACAACAGGTACGATTTATCTGCCTGATAACCGCTCAGGCCCATTTTGCCTTTGTCGCCACCCCAAAAAAACAGGTCATTATCACCATTCACCACATCGGTTAAATCAATAACGGTATGTTGTACACCGGTTAAAGAATCTTTTCTTACTGCACGTACATCAAAGGCCATAGCTATTGGCTGGATATTACTGTTCATTACCGCACGATACATTTCACGCGTACTATCTTTCGACCGCTCAGAAAAGGATAGATCGCGGATAAATATTTTATTGTTTGGCCCTTTTTCAAACCTGATGACCGACTGGTTGAGCATATCGCCGGCATAACCGTTCATCGAATTACTGGAACGCATATCTGCTCCTGCCTTTGCCAAACGACTTGTAATGAGCAGATCTCTGTCGAATATTGAATCGGGTATTTCAAAATAGATCTTATCATCAACTCTATGTACGATAAATAAACCGATGCTTGTTTTTGCATTTTTAGTAATTACTGTCTGGTAAGGCTTGATACCCGAAGTTTTACTAACGGGCAAAGCAGGCAAAGAATCCCCCACATGTGGCGTGTGAGTTTGAGAAAATGCCCAATTGCAACAAATCAGAAGTAAAGCTGTAAAATGAATCTTGTGTGTCATTTAGAATTTTGAATGATATTAATTAACAAAATCGTCTATCAGATATTTGCCGAAATAATGCCTGAGTTTATTTTCAAAAAAAGTTTTATATACACCTTCATAATGGTGTGATTGAGTAGGCAGTACCAACATATCAAAATCTTTTCCTGCCTTTATCAATGCATCTGCCATGCGATACGTATTGCCAGGATGTACATTAGCATCGGTTTCACCGGTAACGAGTAAAAGATGTCCTTTAAGGTTAGCGGCGAGCGTTTGGTTGACCGGCGTTTTGAATGGGAACGAGGTAACTGTTTTTCCATTGGGCAACGTATCGGTTTTTTCAGATATGCCCTGATAAGTTTCACCCCAGGTGCGATTGTAGATGTTGTTATCGTGGTTACCGGAAGAAGCCACGGCTACTTTATAAAAATCAGGGTAGGTGCAAATAGCTGCAGCTGCCATTGCAGCGCCGCCTGAATGCCCGAATATTCCCACGCGATTTAAATCGATATAACGATACCGTTGAGCGAGTTGTTCCAGGCCGTATTTGTCATCGGCCAATGGTGCATCGCGGAGGTTGCCATATTGAAAGGTGGCGTATTTTTTCTCTCTGTAAGGCGATCCGCCCCTGTGGCCCATACAAACTACAATGAAGCCCACTTGTGCGAGCGGTGCATTATTGTATTTATCGAAAACGGTAAAATCAGGCCAGACGGTTTCTATTTGAGGGCCGGGATATACCTGTGAAATAACAGGATATTTACGGGTAGAATCAAAATCGAAAGGCTTCCACATAATCCCGTACAAATCTGTAACGCTATCAGCGGCTTTTATAGTAAATGGTTCGGGAGGGCGCCAGCCATAGTTATATAATTTTTCAACATCGGCGGTGGCAACTTCCATAACGAATGCTCCGTTGTTATCACGCAACACGGTATGAGGCGCTGTATTTATTGTTGAATAATTATCAATGAAGTAATGCCCGGAGGGAGAAAAATAAATGCCATGGGTATCATTCTCCGGTGTTAATAGTTTGGCCAGTTTGCCGTCGAGGCTTACTTTATATAGATGAGCGTAGTAGGGATTTC
>Ga0068856_100008357_pt1 | contig 10084 bp, 6 predicted proteins | sample KBSCornC62_FD_66595 | JGI IMG/M metagenome (GOLD analysis project Ga0068856, IMG submission 66595) | Corn rhizosphere microbial communities from Kellogg Biological Station, Michigan, USA - KBS Corn C6-2 | ecosystem: Host-associated > Plants > Roots > Rhizosphere > Soil ... | reverse complement strand
CGTTGCTTCGGCTACCAGGGTTTTGGGCGCCGAGCGTGCGCGGCGCAAAACTGAAAAAGCCGAGCGAGTTTTTGGCGAGCGCGCTGCGCGCCCTCGGCGTGACGCTCGACGGCACGGCCCGGATCGCCAAAGTGAGCGAACAACTCGGCGAGCCCGCGCTGCTCTACGCGGCGCCCACCGGCTACCCGGATCGAGCCGCGGCGTGGGCCGGTAGCTCACAAATCCTGGCGCGGATGGAGGTCGCGACGCGCCTGGTCGCCGGCACGCTGCCCGGCGTGCGGGCGGGCAATTGGGACGCGCTCCTGCCCAGCACCGATAGCCCTGAAAAGCTGGTGCAGCGCATCAACGAGCGCTTGTTTGGCGGCCTGGCCGACGCTCGAACACTACGCATTCTGCAGGAAGAGGCCGAGCGCGCGCGCCCGCCCGAGGCCGCGCGCGACACCGCGCTCGCCCTTGCGCTCGGTAGCCCCGCGTTCCAGCGCCGCTGACGGTTGAAAGAAGGAGATCGCCCCCATGCATTTGACGCGACGGAGTTTGCTCGTCGGCTCTTCTGCGCTCGCGCTCACGGCGCTGTTCGACGAACGCTCGCTATTGGCGCAGGAACGCGCGCCCGAGCGCGTGCTCGTCTGCTTGTTCCTGCGCGGCGCGCTAGACGGGCTCAGCGTGTGCGTGCCGTACCAGGAACGCGCGTACTACGCGGCGCGCAGCTCGATCGCGATCGCCGCCCCGGGCCGCGCGGAAAACGCCGCGCTCGACCTGGACGGACAGTTCGGCCTGCACCCGCGCTTGGCCTCGCTCGAGCCCGCCTATCGCGCGCACGAGCTCGCTTTCGTGCACGCGGTGGGGCTCGCGCGCGCCACGCGCTCCCACTTCGACGCCCAAGACGATATGGAGAGCGGTCAGCCCGGCGAGACCAACGCGCCGGATGGCTGGCTGGGGCGCGCGCTTGCGCTCGAAACCGCCCATTCGCTGGAGCGGAGCGTGGCCCTTGGTCCGCGCCTGCCGCGGGCACTCTCGGGCGCGGCTCCGTCGCTGCTCGTGAACAAGCTCGAGAGCTTCGACTTACGCGGGCCAAGTCGTGCGCGCGGCCTGCTCCGCGACGGCTTCGAGCGCCTGTACGCCAGCGCGCCGGATTTGGTCGGGCAGGGCGGGCGCTCCGCGTTGTCGGCCGCGCGCCAGATTCAAAGCCTCGAGCCGGCGCGCTATGTGCCGGCGAACGGCGCGATTTATCCGCCGCAGGGGCAGCGTTTGCGCGACGCGGCCCAGCTGATCAAGTCGAATCTCGGCGCTCGCGTGCTCTGGCTGGACGTGCCCGGCTGGGACACCCACGCCGGGCAGGGCGGAGCCGACGGCGCGCTCGGCAAACGGCTCGACGAGCTCGGTCGCTCGCTGGCCGCCTTTCGCGCCGACCTCGGCGAGCGCTTCGGCGACGTCACGGTACTGATCATGACCGAGTTCGGGCGCACGGTCGCGCAGAACGGCACGGGCGGGACGGACCACGGCCACGGCGGGCTGATGATGGTGCTCGGCGGCCAAGTCGCGGGCGGACGAGTGGTCGGCAGCTGGCCGGGGCTCGAGCCGGAGCAACGCTTCGAAGGGCGTGATCTGGCGGTGACCACCGACTGCCGCGATCTGTTCGCCGAGGTGAGTCAGCATGCGCTCGGCGTGCGCGATTTCTCGCGCGTCTTTCCCGGTCACGTGCCGAACTTTCCGGGCGTGATGCGCGCCTGAGCGGCGCACGCTCGCATCTCGGGCGGCAGCGTCGGCTGCGGATTCGCGGCGCCGGAACAGGTCGGCGGCCGCCAGCGAACCCGACCCGAAAATCGCGCGAAATCGCGGCATGCGCGGCTGGCACTCGGCTTGCGAAGGGCCTTCGTCGGGAGGTTTCAAGCATGAATCGTCATCATTGGTTTTCAGTCATCGCTCTGGCCACGCTCAGCGCCTGCAGTAGCGGCGCCGCTTCGAGCTCCGCGGAGGACACGGCCGCCAACGAGGATCCGATCGTGGGCGGCCGCAGCGATCGTAAGGACGCGGCGGTGGTCGCCATTGACATCGGCGGTGAGGCGCTGTGCACGGGGAGCTTGATTGGCCCACGCCTGGTGCTCACGGCTCGCCACTGTGTGAGCGAAACGAGCGAGGAAGTCGCCTGTCCGGCGCAAGGGCCGCAAATTCAGGGTGAACGCGCCGCGGACAGCTTTACGATCCTGGTCGGCAGTGACATTCGCAGCGCGCGCCCGGTGGCGATCGGTCAAAAGGTGATCACGCCCGATAGTGACCAGCTGTGCGGGCATGATCTGGCGCTGATCGAGCTCGATCGCGCCGTGACGGGCGTGACTCCGCTCGCCCTCGGCTCACTCTCCGGCGTGCGCGCGGTGCGCGGGGTGGGCTTCGGCAAACGCGGTGATAGCGCGAGCGCGGGTAAAAAAATGACACGCAGCAACGTTGCCATCCGCGAAACGTCGGCCTCCGAGTTCGTCGTCGGCGTGCTCAGCTGTAACGGCGATTCCGGAGGGCCGGCACTCGATGCCAGCGGGCGAGTGGTGGGCGTGGTCTCGCGCGGCGGTCCGAATTGCAATGGTCCCGATTCCGAAAACATCTACACACGTGTCGACGCCTTCCACACCTTGATCAATCAGGCGCTCCGCGACTCCGCGGATCCCGAGGGGGGTTCCGGCACGGGCGCCGCCTGCGGCGGCTCAGCGGCACGCTGCCCGAACGGCAGCCACTGCAACCAGAGCACCCTCCGCTGCGAAACCACGAGCTGACGCGCCGCGCCGCCTCGGCCGGCTCGCAGTCGGCGGCCCAAATTTGGGCTTCGTCCAGCGCACAATGCGCGGCGGCTCGTGCGAGAGTCGCCGCGCGCGCGTGCGCTTCTGATAGCCTCCGGCGCGAGGAACGACGATGGCCATTTTCCTGGGTTTGGATTCGAGCACGCAAAGTCTTTCGGCGCTGGCGGTGGACACCGCGTCGGGCAAGGTCGTGTTGGACGAGAGCGTCAACTTTGGCGAGGCGTTGCCCGAGTACCGCTCGCCCACCGGTTTTCTCGAGGCGGCCGATCCGCGTCTCAAGCACGCCGATCCGCTGCTTTGGGTGGCCGCGCTGGACCGCTTGCTGGAGAAGGTGGTGGCGAGCGGGTTCGACCTCGGCCAGGTGCGCGGCATCAGCGGCGCCGGTCAGCAGCACGGTTCGGTTTATTTGGGCACGCGTGTCGCGGACGCTCCGCGCTGGACTGCGCAGCAGCCGCTCGTGAGCCAGGTCGCGCCGCTACTAAGCCGGCGCACGGCCCCGATCTGGATGGATAGCTCGACCTCGGAAGAATGCGACGAAATCGCGGCCGCGCTCGGCGGTCAAGCCAACGTGGTCGCGATCACGGGATCCCGAGCGGTAGAACGGTTCACCGGGCCGCAGATCCGAAAGTTCTGGAAGAGCGAGCCCGAAGCTTACGAAAAGACGGCTGAGATTCTGCTGGTCAGCTCGTTTCTGGCCTCGCTCTTGATCGGCGGCAGCGCGCCCATCGACTACGGCGATGGCGCGGGCATGAACTTGCTCGATCTGCGGACCGGGACCTTTAGTCCGACGCTGCTCGCCGCCACCGCGCCCGGGCTCGCGGCCAAGCTCGGCACACCGGTTCCCTCGCACACGCGGGTCGGTGAGCTCGCGCCGTACTTCGTGTCGAAGTACGGCTTCGCCGAGCATACGCCGGTGATCGCCTTCACCGGTGACAACCCGAGCAGCTTGGTTGGCATGGGCGCGACCGAGCCGGGGACCGCCGTGATCAGCATGGGTACGAGCGATACCGTGTTCGCCGCGATGCGCGAGCCGCGCACCGATCCCCAAGGTTACGGACACGTGTTCGGCAACCCGGCGGGCGGCTTCATGTGCCTGATCTGTTTCGCCAACGGCTCGCTCGCGCGTGAAGAGGTGAGGCGACGAGTCGGGCTTTCCTGGTCCGACTTCGAGCGCGCCATCCTCGAACAGACCAAGCCGGGCAACGACGGTAACTACATGTTCCCGTATTTCGTGCCGGAGATGACCCCGAAGATCCTCGAGCCCCGTGTGGAACTTTTTGGAAGCGACGCGTTCCGCGCTTTCGCGGACGCGCCGGCCAGTGCGCGCGCGGTAGTCGAGGCTCAGGCGCTGTCCATGCAACGGCACTCGGCCTGGATCGGCGAGCATCCGCGGGTCATCCGCGTGACTGGCGGCGCCGCCAAAAATCGCGGTATTCAGCAGGTACTGGCGGACGTGTTCGACGCGCAGATCTGCACCCTCGCGGTGCAAAATTCGTCGGCGCTGGGCGGCGCGTTGCGCGCGGCGCAGGCCGTCGAGGGCCTGCCTTGGGCGGAGCTTTACGCGCGCTTCGTCGCGCCGGCGGTGGGTTCCGCGGTCGTGCCTGCGCCCGGAGTGACGGGCGCGTACGACGGACTGCGCCGCCAGTTCGCGCGCACATGACCCATCGGCCACTTGAGCCGGGCTGAGCGAACCGGCGGCAGCGGCGAGGGGCGCGCGCCGCGTCCGGCACTGGTATTTCCGGGCTGCATGAGGAAGAGTGCCGCCCCATGACCACGACCTTCCCGCGTGATTTCGTGTGGGGCGCAGCGGCCGCCTCCTATCAGATCGAAGGCGCCGCTTACGACGATGACAAGGGGCTTTCGGTTTGGGACATGTTCTGTCGCAAGCCCGGGATGGTTTGGAACGGTCAAAGCGGCGACGTGGCCTGCGATCACTTGCATCGCTACCGAGAAGACGTCGCGCTGATGAAACAGATCGGCCTCGGCGCGTACCGGCTGAGCATCTCCTGGCCGCGCGTTTTGCCGGACGGGATCGGTCGCGTCAGCACGAGCGGCCTCGACTTTTACGATCGCTTGGTCGACGCGCTGCTCGAAGCCGGCATCGCGCCTTGGGTCACGCTTTTTCACTGGGATTATCCGCTCGCCCTCTATCACCGCGGCGGTTGGCTGAACCGGGACACGGTCGAATGGTTCGGCGAATTCAGCGAGCTCATCGCGCGCAAGCTCGGCGACCGAGTCACGAATTGGATGACCCTGAACGAGCCGCAAGTGTTCATCGGCGCTGGCCATCATGAAGGCCGGCACGCGCCCGGTGACCAACTGCGTTTCGCGGAGGTGCTCTTGGCCGGCCATCACGCGCTGCTCGCCCACGGCCGTTCGGTGCAAGCCATTCGCGCCGCCAGCGCGAAGCCAGCGCGGATCGGCTTTGCGCCGGTCGGAATGTCCAAGATCCCGGTCACGGACAGCGCGGTCGACATCGAAGCGGCCCGGCTCGCCGCCTTCGCGGTCGACGCAGAAACGGCCTGGACCAACAGCTGGTGGATGGATCCGGTATTCCTCGGGGCGTACCCAGAGGAGGGCCTTCGCTTTTTCGGCGCGAGCGTGCCGAAGATCGCCGCCGGCGATCTCGAGCTCATCAGCCAATCCGTCGACTTTTGCGGCATCAACATCTATCAGGGCCAGCACGTGCGCGCCGGCGCGAACGGTCCCGAGCCGGTGCCTCCGCCCGTCGGCTATCCGATCACGGCTTTCGAGTGGCTCGTCACTCCGGACGCCATGTATTGGGGCCCGCGGCTGTTCTGGGAGCGCTACAAGAAGCCGATCGTGATCACGGAAAATGGCATCTCCTCGCGGGACTGGGTTGCGCTCGACGGCAAAGTTCACGACGCATCGCGGATCGATTTCACCGAGCGGCACTTGGTCGAGCTCCGTCGGGCCCTGCTGGATGGCGTGCCGATCGAGGCCTATTTTCATTGGTCGCTGATCGATAATTTCGAATGGGCGCACGGGTACAAGCACCGCTTTGGTTTGGTGTTCTGCGATTATCCGACGCAAAAGCGAACGCTGAAAGATTCCGCACACTGGTACAAGGAAGTGATCCGATCGAACGGAGCCACATTGTCGCCGGCTGCCCGCGGAACATGAGTGGATGCCCACTCGCCGGCTGCGTATCGTCTCTTTCAACTTGAACGGCATTCGCGCGGCGGAGCGGCGCGGGTTCTCGTCGTTCATGGCCAAAGAGCGCCCCGATATTTTGTGCGCGCAAGAGACGCGCATCGATCGCGATTCGCTCGTCAAAGAGTTGGAGCGCCCGCTCGGTTACGAGGCGAGCTGGGCGTTTCCGTCGCGCAAGGGCTATAGCGGAGTCGCCACGTTCAGCTTGGAGCCGCCGCTGCGCGCGCACACCGCACTCGGCGAAGCACGCTTCGACGATGAGGGCCGGGTCGTGGTCAGCGAGTTTCGGTCATTTTTGCTGTGCAACGTCTACTTTCCCAAGGGCAGCGGCACGCTTCGGGACAACAGCCGCGTGCCCTACAAGCTCGCCTTCTACGACGCACTGTTTTCACACGTGGCGGCGCTCAAGAAAAAGCGCAAGAAGCCGGCGATCGTGCTCGGCGATTTCAATACCGCGCACATGCCGATCGATCTCAAAAATTGGCGAACCAATCAGGGCACGAGCGGCTTTTTGCCGGAAGAGCGGCTCAGCTTCGAGCGCCACTTGCAGCAGGGGTTCGTCGATACTTTTCGGGCGCTCTACCCGACCCGCGAGCAATACTCGTGGTGGAGTCAGCGTCTCGGTGCCCGCGATCGCAACGTAGGCTGGCGCATCGACTACGTTTGGGTGACCTCTGAGCTCTTGCCTCGGGTCAAAGAGGCGTTCATCTGGGATCACGTGCGGGCGAGCGACCACTGCCCAGTCGGCATCGTGCTGGAAGTCTGAGCCCCAGCCCACTCTCTCCGTCGAAACGCAGCTAGGCCTACACCGAGCCTCGTCTGACTGGAGCCGAGCTCCCCGCAAGCTCGCCAGAGGCCACGGCTCCCACTCGGTCTCCTTACCGCTCGGGCCTCCGCTTTTGCGAACCCTGGGCCGGACTGGCGTTCGCATCGACCACGCTTCCGCCATGGGCGCACGACTCGGCACGCGCGCCGCCCAGATCGACTTGGCCGAGCTCCGGGCGCTCGGCGCCGCCGCGCACGTCCCGTTTTGAAACGGCTCCAGGTCCGAACCGCTCCGCGCCTCGGCAACCTTCGGGCTGTCACCCGCGAGAGATGACTGTCTCATGACCCGTTGCTGACTTACCAAGCGCTAGGTTTCCTGAGATGTCGAGTGCGCTTACCGAGAACGGCGATCGCCGCATTGCGGTTCTCAAGTCGATTCCCTTCTTTGGCATTCAATTGGCCGCGGTCGCCGGCATTTTCTGGCTCGGCTGGTCGTGGAAGGGCGCGCTGCTCGCCGTGGCGCTCTATTACGTGCGGATGTTCGGCGTGACCGGCGCCTACCACCGCTACTTTTCCCATCGCACCTATCGCACGAGCCGGGTGTTTCAGTTCCTGCTCGCGGTGCTGGCGATGACCAGCGTCCAAAAGGGGGTCTTGTGGTGGGCGTCGCATCACCGCACGCATCATCGCAACTCGGATCAGCCGACGGACGTGCACTCCGTGCTGCAAGACGGTTTTTGGTGGAGCCACATCGGCTGGATCGTGTCCCGCAAGTACGACGAGACCGATTTGTCGAAGGTACGTGACCTCGCGCGCTTTCCCGAGCTCCGTTTTCTGGATCGGTTTCACATTCTCGTGCCGATCGCCTACGCGACGAGCCTGTGGCTGCTAGGCGGTACCTGGGCGCTGTTTTGGGGATTCTTCGTGTCCACGACGCTGCTCTGGCACGGCACCTTCACGATCAACTCGCTGACTCACGTGTTCGGGTCCCAGCGGTATGTCACGACCGACAATAGTCGCAATCATCTGCTGCTCGCGCTGATTACGATGGGTGAGGGGTGGCACAACAATCACCACTATTATCAGCGCGCGACGAACCAGGGCTTCTTCTGGTGGGAAATCGACATGACCTTTTATGTGCTCAAGGTCCTGTCGTGGGTCGGCCTGATTTGGGATTTGCACACCCCGCCCGATCACGTCTTGAAGTCGAACCGCGTCGGCGCGGAGCCCGTGGCGCCGATCGCGCCCGCGTTCGACGCTGCACCCATCGAAACGCCGGCTGAGTGAGCCCAGCCCGCCCAGCGCCGGGCCACAGATAGCCCGCCCCCGGTGCGGTTCGACGGGCGGCGGCGTGGCTCTTTGCTATGGTTCCGCGCATGTCGTCGAGCCACGGTCGCCCCGAGGTCCTCGCACCCGCCGGCGATCGGCCGGCGCTCGAGGCCGCCGTGGCTGCGGGCGCGGACGCCGTGTACTTCGGCGTGGGCGCTTTCAATGCGCGAGCCCGAGCGAGCAACTTCACGGTCGAGGAATTGCCGGAGCTCGTGGCCACGCTGCATCAGCGCCGCGTCCGCGCCCACCTCACGCTAAATACCCTGGTCTTCGACGGGGAGCTCGAGGCATGGGCGGCGGTGGTGCGCGCCGCCGAGCGCGCCGGAGTCGACGCGGTGATCGTGCAGGATCTGGGCGCGGTCGGCTTGGTGCGCCGAGTCGCGCCGGGCCTGCGCATCCACGCCTCCACGCAGATGACGTGCACCGATGCCGCTTCGGTCGCGTTCGCGGCGTCGCTCGGGGCGGATCGCGTCGTGCTGGCGCGCGAGCTCAGCTTGGCCGACATCGCCGCCATCGCGCGCTCGACCGACGTCGAGCTCGAGGTTTTCGTCCACGGTGCCTTATGCGTGGCCTACTCGGGCCAATGTCTGACCAGTGAAGCGATCGGCGGGCGTAGCGCCAATCGCGGCGCGTGCGCGCAAGCCTGTCGCTTGCCCTATGAGCTCGTGGTGGACGGTGAGCTGCGCGAGCTTGGCGACCGCGCCTATCTGCTCTCGCCCGAAGATCTCGAGGCGAGCCACGCCATTCCGGCGCTCATGGAGCTCGGGGTGCGTTCATTCAAGATCGAAGGCCGACTCAAAGGGCCGGAATACGTGGCCGCCACCACCCGGCTCTATCGCCGAGCGGTGGACGCCGTGCTCGGCGAGGCCGCGCCGCCGGACGAGACGCTCAAGCGCCGCGCCATCCAAACCTACTCGCGCGGTTCGGGTCCGGGATTTTTGCCGGGCGTCGATCATCAGCGGCTGGTCGAAGCGCGTTCGTGCGATCACCGCGGACCGGAAGTGGGGCAGGCGATCGCTGTCGAAGAGCGCGGCGCCCGGCGCTGGCTCGTGCTCGACGCGAGCGCGAGCCTCGCGCGAGGTCAGGGAATTTTGATCGAAGGCGGCTGGGCGGGGCAAGGCGAGCTCGGCGGGCGGATCTGGAATCTGGAGCTCGCCGGCAAAGACGAACCCCGGGTCGACGCGGGCAGCCGGGTCAAGCTGTGGCTCGGGCCGGAATGTGAGCTCAGGAGCGTCGTCAAAGGCCGCCGCGTCTTTCGGACTCAGGATCCGGAGAACGCGCGCGAGGTCAGCGCGATGCTCGAGCGCGAACCGTACCGCGAACGGATGACCCTGACGATCTCTGGAAACTTCGGCGAGCCGTTTGCGCTCGAGGCGACGACGGCTCGCGGCCGAACCGCGCGCGTGCTCGGCGACACCGTGGTCGCCGAGGCGCAGCAGCAACCGCTGTCGGCCAGCGAGCTGCGCGACAAGCTCGGTCGGCTCGGCGATTCGGCGTTCGTGCTCGACGAGCTCGTGATCCAGCTCCCAGCGGCCGCGTGGTTGCCGGTTTCGGCGCTGAATCGCGCGCGGCGCGCGCTGATCGCCGCGTTGCTCGAGCCTCAGCCTGGGCCCCTCGTGCGAGCGAACCCTCGAAAAGGGACGCGGCCCGCCGAGCGCGCGCTCGGTGAGCCGCCACCAGGCGGCTTGTTCGTGCTGTGCCGGAACCGCGCGCAGGCCGAGGCCGCCCTCGAAGCCGGGGCCGACGGCGTGTATCTGGATTTCTTGGAGCTGACCGGGACGGGCAGCGCGCTGCGCGAGCTGCGCGCTCGTGGTGCGTTCGTGGGGGTCGCCCCGCCGCGCATTCGTAAGCCGGGCGAGGAAAAGATCGATCGCTATCTGGCGGGCCTGTCGCCGGACGCGATTCTGGTGCGCAGCCTGGGCGCGCTGTTCGAGCTCGGCGAACCCGACGGCGCGCTGCGGGTCGCTGATTTTTCGCTCAACGTGAGCAATGCCCTCAGCGCGCGGGAGGTGCTTGCCCGCGGTGTA
>Ga0068856_100008355_pt1 | contig 10085 bp, 5 predicted proteins | sample KBSCornC62_FD_66595 | JGI IMG/M metagenome (GOLD analysis project Ga0068856, IMG submission 66595) | Corn rhizosphere microbial communities from Kellogg Biological Station, Michigan, USA - KBS Corn C6-2 | ecosystem: Host-associated > Plants > Roots > Rhizosphere > Soil ... | reverse complement strand
GCGGGTGATGGTAACGTCATCCGGCAGCTTCGGCAGTGGCTGTTCTTGTGCGGCGACTACCACAATGGGAGAAACGACGGTGCCGAGCAGCCGCACGACGCGCTGCAGCATTGTTTCGGGACCGAAGGGCAGGGAAGCTTTGGGAACACCCATTCTGGTCGACTTCCCGCCACACAAAACGATGCCACCCGCGGTCATGGTTTCAATCCAAGGCGTGCGAGCGCCTCCCGTGTGGATGCCTGCTGTAGCAGCGCCTTAAACGCGACTACGCCCGGCCGATTCATGCGTGACCCTGGCACGATGAAATCGTACTGCTCCGCCTGCACCGGCATGAATCCTAGTCCGGCGCTGCGCGCGATGGTATCGAGTGTCATTCCCCAGTCGGCGCGGCCTTGTACGACGGCGGCCGCCACGGCATTGTGGTTGCGCGGCTGCACGGCATAGCCAGGGGGTCTGACGCCGTCGAGGAGGCGATCAATGAGCATCCGCGTACCGCTCCCCTGATTGCGATTGACCATCACACACGCGGTATCGTCCAGAGCCTTCGCGATGGCGTCGTGCGCCGTCCGGTCTTCGAAACGGGTGTCTCCAGGGCGGAAAACGATGCCCTGCAGGCGTCCATAACCACGCACGAATTGCAGCGCTGGGGTCAGAAAGGGCCGATTGTATTCGTTGCGCTTCGGATCGAGGAGGTGGATGCCTGCGAGATCACATTCGCCGCGCTTGGCGGCGTCCAATCCGGCGGTACTGCCCACTGCCAGAAATTTGGAACGCACGCCCTGCCGCTGTAGTTCTCCCAGGAGGTAATCGAGTCCGAGGCAGTGGCTGCCGATCACAACCAGATCGGCCAGCTGCAGGTCGCGGCCGAGAAGCTGGATGTGGACAATCGTCCCCGCTTGTACGATCTCTTCATGCCGGCCAATGGTGGCGAAGCCGTCGGCGCGGCTGAACGTGGTGACGCTGCCGGACCCTTGTCCCATCGGGTACGCCGCGAGCGACGTCCCCGTTCCCTCGTCTGCTGTCTCGACCAGCCCCACCAACAGGTATTCCGTCCGTCCGATCTCACTATTAACCTTAACGGCGAGTCTGGCCGGAACAACCGTCCGTTCCTCGGAGCCACGGCCCGCCAGTAAGCGGATCACCGGCGCAACGAACTCGTGGAAGGTGAAGATGGCCGAGGTCGGGAAGCCTGGGAGCACGACCACCGCGCGCCTCTGCGTCGCCGCGAGGCAGATCGGCTTCCCTGGCTTGAGCGCGACGCCGTGGGCCACGATACCGGGATCGTCGAGTTCGGCGACAACCCGGTAGGACACATCGCCGGCGCCCTTACTCGTTCCACCCGACAGCAGCACGATATCCGCGTACTTCAGCGCGTGACGTAGTCGCTCCCGCAGGGCGTCGACATCGTCATGCGCAATACCCAGCCGCATTGGCTGGCCGCCCAGTTCCTGCACGGCGTCAGCAAGAATCTGCGCGTTGGAGTCATAGACCTTGGCGGGCTGCATCGGATCGCCGGGTGCGATGATCTCGTCGCCGGTTGAAAGAATCGCGACGATCGGCTTTCGCCACACTTTGACGTCGGCGACTCCAATCGCGGCCAACACCCCCGTGTCGCGACTCGTCAAAAGGCGGCCCTGGCGCAGCACCGTCTCGCCCGCAGTGATATCGGTACCGGCAAACGATACTCCGCTGCCTGCTGTGACCGCCCTCGCGATGCGGAGCTCGTGGCCGCGTGTCTCGGCGTGCTCGATCATGACGACCGCATCGGCGCCGCGCGGCATCATACCGCCGGTGGCAATTAACGCCGCCTTGCCAGGATGAATTACTGTGGTCGGGACGATTCCTGTGTGTATCTCTTCCTCGCACAGCAACACCGAGCGCGGAACTTCCTCAGAGGCGCCGAACGTGTCTTCCGCTACAACCGCGAAGCCATCGACGTTCGAGCGATCGAACGACGGCACATCCACCGGAGATACCACGTCGGCCGCCAGCACCCGGCCGAGTGCCGCATCAAGCCGGACAATTTCGGCCTCGCGCGGTGTCTGATCAATCGCGGCTCGGAAGCGGCGTTCCGCTTCATCCCGGTCGAGGACCTGGAGAAACTGCTCCTGCTCAGCCATAGAGCCAAACCTTTACGTCTGCGCCGGCCCCGAAGCCCTCGCTATCATCGCCAACGATGACGAAGCCATCCGCCCGCGTGGTCGACGAAAGCAGCGATGCGCCGCCTACCGCCAGCGGCTCGACGAGATCGCCCATGATCTTCACGCGAGCGTAGTCGAGTCGACCGATGGGGGAGCTGATCTTGCGATTTAACCTGCCGCGGATCGCGCGATACGGCCACTCCTTGCAGCGTCCACCGAGCGCCCGAATCGCGCGGCCGGCGAAAAAATCGTAGGCGCATAGACTCGACACTGGATTGCCAGGAAGCAGGAAAATGAGGCGATGCCCGATGCGGCCAAGTCCGGTGGGACTGCTCGGCCGCATAGCGATTCCATGCACGGCCAACTCGCCGTATTGCGCGACCAGCATCGGCGCCAGATCCTCGATGCCCACACTCGACCCTCCGGAAACGATGACGATGTCGGCGTCAGAGCGAAGGGCCTCGAGAATCGCCTCCTGATCGTCGCGAACCAAGCCAGGAAAGTCGACCAGACCGCCGTCACGCTCGATGAGCGCCGCGAGCATCGGCCCATTGGCGTCGGCGATATGAAAGCCATAGGGGTGGGAGCCCGATGGCAGCAGTTCGTTGCCGGTTATGGCCAGACGTACACGAGGCCGGCGTACCACGCACGCTTCTGCCTGACCGACCGAACTCAGGACTCCCAGATCCTGCGGGCGCAATACTCGCCCCGGCTCCAGCAACATCGCACCGGTGACAATGTCTTCGCCGCGTCTGCCGAGATTCTTTCCTGGCGAGACGGCAGTTAACGCGCTGATGTTGTAGGGGATGCGATCATTGGCCTCCGCTTCCACCCATTCGGCGGGCAGTACGGCGTCGGCGCCGCGCGGCATCGGCGCGCCGGTCATCACGCGAACCGCTTCGCCGGCTGAGACGTGGCCGTCAAAGGGCGAGCCAGGCATTGAATCGCCGATGACGGTCAGCGGCAGCCGGGTGTAAGCGGTGGCGCCTTCCGTGCTGTGTGCCACCACGGCATATCCGTCCATCGTCGCGCGATCAAACCCCGGCACATCGACACCGCTGACGACCGACGCCGCCAGCACACGACCGGCGGCTTTCCGCAAGGGCACGAGTTCCGAGGGCAACGGTTGCAATTGCGCATCCAGCCACGCGAGTGCAGTCTCCACGGTGTGACGTTGCGCGAAGCCGCGCATCCGCACGTCATCGGCTCCTCTGCTGATGGGACGCATCTGGGATCGGACCCTGGTTAATCTTAACTTACAGGTCTGCCGTGCCCCAGACCTGGAACCGGCCCGAACCTCATCGGGATTCGATGATACTAGCTACCCGCGAGGCGCAGGAGATGTAGCTCGGTGCCTTCAAAAACATGGGGCGCAACGTCCGCGTGCGGGGTGCGCGTGCGGGGTTGACGTTGAAGGATGTAATGGGGTAGTGTAGCGGCCATGCAGAAATTCATCCTTGTCGCGTTCTTGATTTGCGGCATGTCGCTTACCGCGCAGGCACGAAATCTGGACATTTATTGGACAGACGTCGAAGGTGGCGCCGCGACTCTGATTGTGACTCCCGAGGGGCAGTCGCTGCTGGTGGATACCGGCTGGGCTTCGGCGGACGACCGCGACGCCAAACGCATTTTTCAAACCACGCAAAAAGCCGGCTTAAAAAAAATTGACTATCTGCTGATCACGCATTACCACGGTGACCACGTGGGCGGCGTGCCGGCACTGGCCAAACTCATCCCCATTGAACATTTTCTGGATCATGGCGAGTCCGTCGAAGCGCAGCACCCTCGCTGGGGAAAGGACTGGGCAGCGTACCAACCGGTGGTGGCTGGGAAGCGCACAATTCTGAAGCCAGGCGACAAGCTGCCGCTGAAGGGTCTGGACGTAGTAGTTGTCTCCGCGAACGCCCAGGTCATAGCGATGCCATTGAAGGGCGCAGGCGCCGCGAACCCCTACTGCGAGGGCGCACAGCAAAAGCCCCCAGACAAGACCGAGAACCAGCGCAGCGTCGGATTCCTGTTGACGTATGGGAAGTTTAAGTTCCTGGACTTAGGCGATTTGACCTGGGATATGGAAATGCAACTCGCCTGTCCAGTGAATAAGATCGGTACCGTCACCCTGTTTCAAGCTACCCACCACGGGTTTACAAATGACTATTCGGGCGCTCCGGCGCAAGTGCTGGCGCTGAAACCTCAGGTAGTGGTGGTAAACAATGATGCGAATAAGGGATGGCACAACGCGGCCTGGGAAACGGTGGCCAAGATCCAAGGTCTGGAGGATGTGTGGCAAATGCATCGGGCCATTGGTCCAGACCGCGATCACAACGTAGCGCCGGAGCAGATTGCAAATCTGGAGCCTTCTCCTCTCTCTCTTCCTCCTCTTCCCCTCCATCGGCTCATGGCATCGGTGAGCAGCGACGGAAAGTTCACGCTCACCAACGAACGTACCGGCTTTAGCAAGACTTATCACGCGACGGACGCAAGAGTGGCCGCGCCTGCCGGCCACGATCACAAGAACTAAGACGAGTTGATCGTGCGGTGGTTTTCGCAAAAGTCCACCATGATTTTTGCTTTGGATGGCCGCCGAAAATCCTGTTAGAAGGACAGCCGCGCGCTTAACTGAAACTCGCGGCCCGGCGTGGAGGCCTCGGTGATCGAACCGAATTGCGCCGTGTTCACGAAGCGGTTCGGCGTACCTAAGTTCGAGTGATTCAGCGAATTGTACGCTTCGGCGCGCATTTCAAGACGTACACGCTCGTTGATGGGGAACGATCGCGTCAGTGCGATGTCCATAGTCTGCATGCCCGGGCCGTACACGGTATTGCGTCCTAGGTTACCGAACGTAAAGGCCGCAGGTGTGGAAAAGGCCGCCGGATTAAACCATTGCAAGGTGGTATGAGTGCCCGGACCGAAAACCGGCTGGCCCGTGTAGTTGGCGCGAATCGGATTCTCGCCGACAGCCGTTCCTGCGTTGGCGGTATCTCCGAACACGGAAATCGTCAGGGGAAAGCCGCTTTGGACCTGGTACAAGGTGGATATCTTCCAATCGCGCGTCAGCGCACCCAGCACCCCGCCTTTGGCGGCCGCAGGAATGTCGTACACGGCACTCACAACAAACCGGTGGGCCACATCGCACGCGAGACCTTTTTCGGAATTCAAATCCCGATTGTTCTGAGGAATCGCAGCCTCGAACATGGGCGAACGAAAGTCCGGCGCGTTGCTGAGCGCTTTCGACCAGGTGTAGTTTGTCAGCAGGCTCAGCCCCTTCGAATATCGCCGGCGAAGGTTCACATAGCCCGCATCGTACCAGCTCCGCGCGGAGTTTTCGAGCATGTTCACCGTGCTCACTGGAAACGTAAGGCTCGAAACGGCGATGCCCTGCGGGATCACCGTCCCGACCGGGAAGTTCGCGGTCGGAAATGGCCGGCGGGGCTGGATAGCGCCGGGGCCGGGCAGGGCGTTGTTGATCAAATGAGCGCGCTGCAGGTGAAATCCTCGTTCGCCCAAGTAGCCGATCTCGAGCGTCGTGTCCTGCCCGACGCTCTTCTGGACGGACGAGCTCCACTGCTGGATATACTGCGGAGACGCGTGCGGTTCAAAGGCCGTGAAGCTCACTACCGTGCTGCCCAGAACCGGCTGCGGGAAGTTGAATCCGTTGATGCCGGGAGTGAAGTTATCGCTCTGCTGGGTAATGGGAAACACCAGCGGAACATTGTGCAACTGGTTGCACCAGGTGTTCAGATCCACCGGCGTATAGAAGATTCCGTAGGTTCCACGGAATACAACTCCGGCAGCTTCAAAGTGGCGCGCGAGACCGATGCGTGGGGCGAATCGAAGCTTATTGGGGAACATTAAGCCGCGCGGCATACCCAACTGACCTCCGATGAATGCTGAAAGGCTGCTGCCACCGTTGGTAAGGTTACTCCATTGTTTGATGCGGTCCACCAGCGCCGACATGAATTCGTAGCGCAGGCCCACGTCAACGGTGGTATGCGCGGTCACACGCCAGGTGTCCTGCACGAAAGCGTCCGCGGACCACTGACGCAAGTCCATGTTTGGTAGTCCATTCTGCACTTGCCGAGACGCAGGCAGGCCCAGCAGGAAACTCGCCAGAGCCGAGCCGGTCCCGTCGTTGGTCGCGGTCTGGGTAGTGAAGCCGTTAGTGAAGGCGTAGAATCCCCGGCTCTGCACGCGCGCCCACATCGGCCAGATAAACCGCCGAAAGCTGGCGCCGAACCGCAGGCTATGACTGCCTTTATGCCAACTGAGGGTATCGCGTCCTTCGAGTATGGTGTCCCACGCCTTCATCGGCGTAGCCAACCACGAGTCTCCGAACGGCGTGAACCCCTGAACGTTGAAGAAAGGGGCGCCCCAGGCATCCTGACCTCCAAAGTTAACGCCGGTGATGCCCAGTGCGTCGACAATATCATTGACGCCATTGTTCTCGGTGGAGGCAAACACTGAAAAACACAAAACTCCGGCAGATGCGGTGTTGACGACGTTCGGCGAAATGATTCGCGTCCAGATGATCGCGCCATTCTGGCCCAGGTTATCGTGATTGAATCCATATCCGGGCAGATTCTGCGGCATGAATCCGGCCTCTCCGCTTGCCGAATAGCGCACGTTCAGGGAATCGCCCCGGTCGAAGATCCGGTCCACGCGAATCGTGCCTTGATCGCTATCGATCCGCGCGTCTCGCACGTCGAGCAGGTTGTTCGAATCCATCCCTGCCGATCCAACCACGGTGGGAGTCCCCATCATGGTCATGCCGCCCATCATGCCGTTCTCCATGTTCGGACGCGGCACATAGCTCTGCAGCATTTTAAAAGCTGCCAGATTCAAGCGCTCCGGCGGAATCACATTGTTGGAAAATGGCATCCGGAGCACTTGCGGATTGGATGCGCTCACCGGGAGCGCGGGGTTGAAATTCGGATTTGCATGCGAGGTTGTGGGATCGTAAATCGTAACGCCACTTTCGCTGAAATCGCCCAAGGCTTCTTGATCCGTGGGAACGGTCGCGATGGATGTTTGCGCTTCTCTCCGGCGGTGTCCTTCGTAATTCGCGAAAAAGAACGTCCGCTTTTCGTAAATCGGGCCGCCGAGGCTGCCGCCGAAGTTGTTTTGGACCAGAAAGGTAGTCCCGGGCATCTCATTCCAAGTTCGGGCGTCGAGCGCATTATTCCTCAGGTAGTTGTATGCACTGCCGTGGAAGTGGCTGGTGCCAGCCTTAGTGATGATGTTGATTTGACCGCCGCCCGCGCCTCCCAGGTCCGCCGAATAGCTTCCGGTCTGTACTTGGAATTCGCGAACTGCGTCCGGCGACGCGCTGAAATTCTGCGTGTTGAATGTCGGGTCGGTATTGATGACGCCGTCCAGCAGAAAGTAGTTTGCATTCGGGCGGTTCCCTCCAATGCTGATCGCGGAAGCCTGCCCCGGCCGCCAGTAAAGAGGGTTGGATGTCCCCGTCTGAGCGCCATGGCCCATGTGAGATCCAGGAACCGTGAGCGCCAGGTCCAGCAGCATCCGTCCGTTCAAAGGAAGATCGTGGACGCTGCTTTGCTCCACAACCTCGCCGATTGTCGCATCCTGCGTTTTCAGTGTTTCAGCCGCGGCAGTCACGGAAAGAGTCTCGCGCTGTTCTCCAAGGCTTAACATCAGATCAAGACCCATCTTCTGGCCAACTTCGAGCGTTACTTCCCGCATCAGCACGGAGAAGCCGGGAATTCTTACGTTCACTGAGTAAGTGCCGGGTGCAAGGTCCACTGCGTCGAAAAATCCTTCCGCGTTAGTGGTGTAGTTTCGTATCGCGCCAGTATCTTTCGCCTGCACCATTACTTCCGCGGCCGCAACCGGGGAATGCGAGGGGTCTTCGACCTTGCCGCTAATGGTTCCGAAGTTGGCCTGGCCGAATAGGGACGTGGTCAGCGACGACGTGACCAATAATAATGAGGGCAATTTTTCGATCACTGCTCACGATAAGACTTATGCGGCAGTGGATCAATAATCGAAATCTACTAGCATCGGCGCCCCTTGGATAACAGGCCACCGCAGCCGGCGGCGATAACGCAGCTGCGCCCAGCCGTTTGAATCACCGCTGGAGCTGTAATCTTCGATCGGAGGCCTTCTCAACAAGAACCGAAAGCTATTTGAAACCATCCATGCCGCGAATTTGCTGCCCCTCGACGCACTCGTAGGAACGGCCCGTCGCCAAATTCTTGTGCTCGTCAATGCGGCCGCTGGGCCATTCGATGACCAGCCGGTCGATCTCGGCGCGTTTGCCCACGCCGAAGGTCACGGGGAGTTCCGACTGCGATAAATAGCTGGAACCGCTTCGCACCATTCGCGATTGGTTGCCCGCGCGGTCAAACAAACGAACCGTCGCGCCGATAGCATCGCGGTTTGACTTGGTTCCCTGCAGGCGAAAACGAACGCTGCGATTCCCGTTGCTGACGTCGGTTCGATACAACCGGGCCTCTCCGCCGTTGGTGGTCATGAGTATGTCCAGATCGCCATCGCGATCGATGTCGGCACAGGCCAGTCCTCGAGCCACTTTCGGCGACACGAACGAAGCGCCGGCTTGCGCGGCCACGTTACGGAACCGGCCCCGGCCGTCGTTCAGGAAAAGTTGTGGCGGCTGGGAATACGCAACGCTGCGGCGGATGTTGCGCACTGTGTCGTCGATATGGCCATTGGCAATCAGCAGATCGAGTGCGCCGTCCAGGTTGATGTCGAGGAACAGACATCCAAAACCCAGGGTGTCGCGCGTCGCGACGCCCAAGCCGGTGGGAACCGCGATGTCCTCATAACGTCCGTTTTTCGCGCGGCGGTAAAGCCCGGCCATTTCGTTGTCAAAGTTCGTTACTACCAGCCCGGCGTGCCCGCTCCCGTCGAAGTCCCCGGCGTCCACACCCATCCCCGCGCGGGCTTTGCCGTCCTCGCTCAGAGCGATGCCTGCCGAGAGACCAACTTCCTGAAAAGTTCCGTCCCGCTGATTGCGGTACAGTTTGTTGGGCTGGGTATCGTTTGCGACCAGAAGATCGGGCCAGCCGTCTTCGTCATAATCGAGCATCGCCACGCCGAGAGCCTTTGAAGTGGAGTCGAAGATGCGGCTCTTGGCGGTGACGTCTTCGAAAGTTCCGTCGCCGCGGTTTCGGAAGAGCCAGCAAGTAGACCCGCGATAGGCCTCGGGCGTACAGTACGACTTGTTCTTTCCATCCAGGCTGCAGAAAACGTCCTTGTCCGGCGTCCAGCGCACATAGTTGCAAACGAAGAGATCCAGCAGCCCGTCGCGATCGTAATCGAACCACAGCGCGGAGGTGCTAAACGCCTGGCGCCCGCCTAGTCCGCTCCGCGAGGTGACGTCGACGAATCCTCCCTGGCGATTGTTCCTTAGGAAACAACTTTGTCCAACGCAGGTGATATAGAGGTCTGGGTATCCGTCGTTGTCATAATCGCCCACGGCCACGCCCATGCCGTAAAGTTCCAGGTCGAGTCCGGCGGCCTTGGTCACATCGCTGAAGGTTCCATTCCGGTTGTTTCGGAACAGGCGCATCGTGGAACGCTCGCGCCGATGTCCCGGCCAGTCCATTCCGTTCACGAACAGGATGTCGGGCCAGCCGTCGCAGTCATAGTCAATGAAAGCGCACCCGGATCCCAGAGTTTCCGGCAGATACTTCGCGCCAAACGCGCCTGTGTGATGCCGAAAATGGATGCCTGCAGCAGAGGTGATATCGGCTAGGGCGAAGCCCGGACCGGATTCGGCAGCCGCGCAAGACAGGGCGCCGAGCAAGAAACTCCGGCGATTCATGGCAAAGTCACAAGGCCGTTTCTGATCGCATACACCACAAGCTCCGCCGTATTGTGAAGTCCCATTTCGTCCATAATGTTGGCCCGATGCACCGCCACCGTGTTTACGCTGAGATCGAGAAGAGCTGCGATCTCCTTGTT
>Ga0068856_100008354_pt1 | contig 10089 bp, 9 predicted proteins | sample KBSCornC62_FD_66595 | JGI IMG/M metagenome (GOLD analysis project Ga0068856, IMG submission 66595) | Corn rhizosphere microbial communities from Kellogg Biological Station, Michigan, USA - KBS Corn C6-2 | ecosystem: Host-associated > Plants > Roots > Rhizosphere > Soil ... | reverse complement strand
CGGCCGGGGTGGCGGAACGGCAGACGCAGCGGACTCAAAATCCGCCGGTAGCGATACCGTGAGGGTTCGAGTCCCTCTCCCGGCACCAGCAAGACCGATCGAGGCGCTTAAGTTGACGTCGGGATCGATCCAAAAATACCGATCTCCTTATGGCAAAACGTTTCGCGTCGTTTCAGTTCGCGTCGAGCGGGCCGAGCGGCGGCAGATGATGCACAGCACCGGGGAGAACTTTCCGGATCAAATCGAGACGGACTTGTCTGAGATGCTTGAAGGTCGGCTGCCGACCAAAGTGGACTGTCGGCGTGGAGCAAAGCGGTCCTTTGCGAACGTCGGGCGCTATGCGCTCAAGCGCTGTTCCAAGTCTTGCGCTCGTACCACGAAGTCCTTCTTCTGATAGAGACGATCTCCATCTCCGATGAAAGCGCCCTTTACATCAAGCCAGGCGTGTGCGTCGTTGGCGGTTAGTGCTTGACGCTCTTCTCCGTCGACCAACAACCCTGCGCCCGTTCTAAATACTTCTAACGCCTTTGCCATTCTCTCGGGTCCAATGAGCGTGTCACAACACCAGATCTTGGACAACGTCGGATCAAGCGATTGAACAATCCGGGCGATTGTCACTTGCTCTAAGCCGCGATCTTCGAAGTCCTGGTGAACGCCAGATGGAAATCTTCCGGTCCGCAATGGCCTCGAGAGGCTGGCGCAGCATTTGGATCAGTGCCTCATTGCGCGCAAGGCCATTTTGCCAGCCGATTCTGAATTGGGCCCGGTAGCCCGTCGTAGCGTTAAAGAACCAGTCGAACAGCGGCTGGCCGACGTAGAATTGGATGACCGCGCGCAGGTGTGTGGCGTTCTCGTCAGCTTGCTCGAGGCCGAACGCGCCTGACCGCGCGATATCGCGGCGCTTAACGCCAGCACGCATCGATAGAACAGCTCGTCACATGTCGGCGCGATCATAAGTCGGTCCGCCCGCTCCTGATCATGCTGAGCGATGCTGTCAAAGTTCCACAGCGCCATGTCGCCGCCTTTCCTTCCTGCTCGGATCAGTTGTCTGCTGGAACAAGTTGCAGCCAATACCGCAACACCCCAGGTCTGCCTTCTGCCAGCGCGTCGATTGATGTGTGGCCTGGTGCGATGGCCAGTTCAGCGGGGGGATCGCAGATCGCCCACCCGAAATTGCCGGCGCTGATAGACCCAACATCGGCGCAGGCAATAGAGAAGCTCATGCTCGGCGCAAGATTGCGCGACAACTCCTCACTATCACGGCGCTGAGACAGCGGTCGGGTTCAGAGGGCCATGGGTTCGGCAAATAGGGACTCGCCCTGGTATTACGGCTTGCCTTAGCCAGACTGTAGCGGGCTCCGATAGGCGGCCTCGTGGCAATGCACCTCAAAGGCGGCCGCGCGCCCTATGCGGGGATATGCGCGGAACAACCTCCGAAGCCCGTGCTGGCCTGCGCACCTCGTCAGGCGCGTCGCGGGCCGTGCTCGTCGGAGGCACCCACTCCAGACGCCTGCGGACGGTGCCTCGCTGCCAACCGGGCGGGTATGATCCGCCGAACCCGGTCCTTTCGACGCCCACGACGCGATGCCTCAGGTCCCCACCGGTACCGTCACGCTGCTCTTCACGGATATCGAAGGCAGCACGCGGCTGTGGGAAGCGCATCCTGCCGCAATGCGCGCGGCGCTCACGCGCCATGACGAGGTGCTCCGCTACTGCATCGACGATCACGACGGGCATGTCTTCAAGACGGGTGGCGATGCTTTCTGCGCGACGTTCCACACCGCCGCCGATGCCCTCGCCGCGGCGTTCGACGCCCAACGCGCGCTCATGTCAGAGCCCTGGCCCGAAGCGGCCAAGCTGCGGGTGCGCATGGCGTTGCATTCGGGTGCCGTCGAGATGCGCGGCGCGGACTATTTCGGACCCTCGCTCAATCGCGTCGCGCGCCTGCTTGCCGCGGGCCATGGCGGGCAGATCGTTCTTTCGGAGGCCACGCACGACCTCTGCCGCGACCACCTGCCTCCGCGGGTGACCGTCAAGGCCCTCGGCGCACACGGCCTCAAGGACATCGAGCGCTCGGAACGGGTGTTCCAGCTCTGCCATCCCGATTTGCCACAAACGTTCCCGCCGTTGAAGTCGCAGGCCGCGCCGTTGGACAAGGAGATGCCTTCGATCGCCGTCCTGCCGTTCGTGAACATGAGCCGCGACGAGGAGAACGAGTACTTCGCCGACGGACTGTCGGAGGAGCTGCTCAACGTGCTGGCGAAGATCCGGGGACTGCGTGTCGCGTCGCGCACCTCGGCCTTCTCGTTCAAAGGCAAGGATGTCGACCTTCCGACCATCGCGCAGAAGCTCAACGTCGCCACCGTGCTCGAAGGCAGCGTGCGCAAATCGGGCAAGCGCGTGCGCATCACGGCGCAGCTCATCGAAGTGGCCTCCGATTCTCACCTCTGGTCCGAGACCTACGACCGCGAGCTCGACGACATCTTCGCCGTGCAGGACGACATCGCCCAATCCGTGGTCAAGGAGCTGCGTGCCGCGCTTCTCGAGGCACCGGCCGCGGCAGCGTCCACCACCGCGGTGGCCGAAGTGCGCCAGGCCGCCGCCGGACGCAGCGATAACCCGGAGGCGTTTCGGCTCTACCTGCAAGGCAAGTTCTTCGCCGAGCGCTTCACGCAGGCCGACACCGACAAGGCGATCGCGCTGTTCCAGCAGGCGCTCGCCATCGATCCGGACTTTGCGCTGGCATGGACCGGCCTGGCGGGCGTGCATCGCGTGCAGGCGGGCTACGGCTTCGCGCCGATCGACGCGGGTTTCGCGCGCGCCCGCGAGGCGGCCCAGCAAGCCCTGCGCCTCGCGCCCGATCTCGCGGAAGCTCACATCGAGATGGGCCGGATATCTGAGACCCACGACTGGGATTGGGCGGCCGCCGACGCATCGTTCCAACGCGCGCTCGAGCTCGCGCCCGGCGACGCCAACGCGCTCCGCGCCGCGGCCGGGCTCGCCCGGATCCTGGGACACTCGGAGAAGGCGGTCGACTTGATCGGCAAAGCGATCGCGCTGGACCCGCTTTCGGCGTTCACGCATCGTCAGGCGGCGATGATTCATCTCGTCGCCGGTCAGCTCGAGGAAACGGCGACGTCGTTCCAGCTTGCGCTCGACATCAACCCCAAGGGAGGCCTGTATCACGCCTTCCTGGCGATCACGCGGCTGCTCCAAGGGCGTCTCGGCGAAGCGCGCGCGCTCGCCGGGCATGAAGGGCACGATGTCTTCCGTAACCTCGCTTTAACGCTGATCGAGCACAAATTGGGCAACGCAGCGGCGTCGGACGCCGCACTGAAAACGCTGATCGACGGCTTCGGTTGGACCGCCGCGTTTCAGATCGCCGAGGCGTACGCCTTCAGAGGCGAGGTCGACAAGGCGTACGAGTGGCTCGAATCAGCCTATCGACAACGCGATCCGGGCGTGGTGTTCACGGCGGTGGACACGATCCTGCGGCCGCTGCATTCCGATCCGCGCTGGACGCCGTTCGTGCGGCGGTTGGGCTTGGGGTGAGGGGCGACCCGGGCGGCGCGGGTCATAGTGCGGCGGCTTACGGCCGGGAAGCGCCTCATCCGCGGCGCTCCCGGCCGGACCGGCATTACCCCTCAGTTTGCTCGGCTATCTCGAGCGCGTCGTCAACCTCGATTCCTAGGTACCTCACGGTGCTTTCCAGCTTTGTATGGCCCAGAAGAAGCTGCACGGCTCGCAAGTTTCTTGTGCGCCGGTAGATCAGGGTTGGCTTGGTACGTCGGATTGAATGGGTTCCGTAGCCGTCGTCCGGATTAAGGCCGATCTCCTTGACCCATCCGTCCACAATACGAGCGTACTGCCGCGTGCCGAGGTGTGGCGACGAATGCAGGCGGCTCGGAAAGAGATAGTCCTCGGCACGCAGCGCCGCGAACTTGATCCATGCCTCAACCGCTTCTCGGGTTGAAGGCGAACTCTCGAATTGGACTGGTTGTTGAGTCTTCTGCTGCAGGACAATGGCTCGCGAGGCCACCCGATCGCCGTGGCACACGTCCCGGACGCGCAGCTTCACGAGATCAGCCGCGAAGCCTACTGTCAATACCCAGGTCCAACAGAGCGAGGTCACGGGTGCGCGCCTGCATCTGGAGCCGGACGCGAATGGCCCAGATATCTTTGACCTTCAACGGCGCCTTCGGGCCGACGAGCTTTCCCTTGTTCCACGGTCCCTATGGACCGCAGTGGCGGTTGCGTCCATCTCGTCCTCTCATCTTCTGGTTGAAGGGAGGACATCGTCTACCTTAATCGGACGGCCGCTCAGGTGATGGTCACTGTCCGATCCGTTGCGAAATGTCGTGCTATCAAAAGCAGTCCATTTCGGGTGCTCTCACTCGAACTAGCGATCCACCAAGGCCTCTGCTGCAAGCGCCGCCTTCGGCAAACAGTGTGCCCACCATTGCGCAGTCGCTGTTGCACCGATGATCGGCTTCACGGACGGGTAGAACACCTTTCCATGCTGAGCTTGTGCTGGCCAAAACCACTGCGGGCCTCTTCGTTCGGCGGCGAGTAAAACAACCGGTATCCCAATCGCCGCTGCCAGATGTGCGGTAGTAGTCGAAATTGTGACCATCAAATCCAGCGCGGCGATGGTCGTCAAGGCCTTCCACTGGTCCTCGCCGTCGAGGATCTCATCATCAACAAAACAGCAGCGCCCTGAGTATCGGGTCTCAATGATCGACTTATCCCTTGCGTCAATACGCCGCTGTACCGACACGATATACGGGTTCGATATCTTCGAGAGGGTATCCAGCAAGCATTCGCACGGTAGGCTCTTAGACGCAATCGGCCCTCGCTTGTCCACACTTTGCCACGCGAGTCCAATTTTGGGAGATGAGTGAGGCGAGCTGGCGTTGCGCTCGTGCGAAAGCGACACGAAGCGGAAAGACAACAGATCGCCGATCAATGCATGACTGAGAATGGCTAGTGGCGATCTGAATTGCGCGTCCTCAACGTCGCTCGCTACCTCAAAGGACTCATCGTGCTTGAGTATGGAACACAACGGTCCGCTCCCCGTGACGCACACGCACGTTCCGTTGTGTACTGCGTGTCGCTTCAGTAACGACGCGAGCAAGACGCCTTCGCCCCATCCGGCCGATTTCGGAAACGCTAGCCGAAAGGGACCGCTCAATGACCGGTCATCATCCGACCAATCGTCGTTGGACGCCAACGATTCGAGTCCACGAGCAAAGTTGCCAGATGCCAAGTCTGCGAACGACATGTTGGTCGCCAAGTATTCGCGCCCAGCACTATTATCCTGGAGCGAGCACTTGGTCTGAAAGCATTTCGCATGACGGCTTTGCGGACGCTAGTCGCACGTCCGCTTCTGGCCGCAAGCCGTCGGGTTAGTGGACCCAACTGCACCGCAGCCTCGTCCTCTCGGGGGAACGCATCTCGGTTGCGCGCAAGGTTTTGTAGAGCGCGCTTCGATCGGCTTTCGCCGTGACGACCCGCGTTGCGCGACGGTAACGGTTCGTCGCTAAATGGCAGGCCCACGATTGAGAGGTGGCCCCTATCGATTGTGCCGCCTAACGTATTGGACCGACCAGACCGAGCCTTCTATGCTCGCAAGTCATGCGCTATTCCGGCTGACGCCTTGAGTTGGTCGCGCCAATCCCATTAGTCCAGTCGTGAATTACCTTCTGTCCTATATGCCTAATCTGCCGCGGCTCCTCGCCGCAATTTGCTTCTCGGCGCTGCTAATCGCCGGACTACCGGCAGTAGCCCAAGACGTTTACCCCACGCGCCAGGTGCGCATCATCGCCCCGTTTACGGCGGGAGGCGGCACGGACATTCTGGCCAGACTCATCGCGCAGAAGCTTTCCGAATCGCTGAAGGCGCCCTTCATTGTCGAAAACAAGCCTGGCGCGAACGGTGCGATTGGTGCCGATTACGTCGCCAAGGCGGCGCCGGACGGCTATACATTGTTGCTCGGCTCGAATGGGCCGAACGCGGTCAACGGCGTTCTCTACCCCAAGCTGCCCTACGATCCACAGCGCGATTTCGCGCCGATCGCGATCATCGCGCTCGTTCCGAACGTTCTGCTCGTATCGCCTCAGACACCGGTCCACAACGTCCAGCAGCTCATTGAGCTTGCTCGCTCCAAGCCCGGCGAGCTTTCGTTCGGCTCTGCGGGTGTGGGAAGCCCGGCTCATCTTGCGGCCGAGCTGTTCAAGTCGATGGCGCACGTCGACATGGTGCATGTTCCCTACAAGGGAGGCGCGGCAACGCTTCCCGACTTGGTCTCGGGACGGATTCAAGTCATGTTCGCAGACCAGCTGTTCGCGCTTCCTCAAATCAAGACCGGCAAGGTCCGGGCGCTCGCCGTTACAACGGCGACGCGGTCGAAGGCCCTTACAGAACTGCCAACCGTTGCCGAATCCGGGTTGCCCGGCTACGACACAGGACTCTGGTACGCGTTGTTCGCACCGCGCGGAACGCCGGACGCGGTCGTGCGAAAGCTCGACGGCGCGCTGGTGAAGCTATTGAAGACGGACGAGATGCGCGATCAGATCGCCAAACTGGGCGGTGAGGTAGTGGGAAGCTCTCCGGAGCAGCTTGAGGCGCTCGTGAAGAGCGAGACTTCCAGATGGCGCAAGGTGGTCGACGAATTCGGGATCCGAGCGGAACAATGATCGAGCCGGGCTAGACCCGCCATTCACATCAGCCTTGATCAGCTCTCACTGCGCGACGTTTCGTTGCGCCAAGCACGTACAGCGTCGATTCCCCCGGAAATCACTTCGATCGCTGCTTGACGGAACGTTGGAACGACCGGTGAATTGTTGTCCGATGCGTGGGCAACGGCAAGCTGCGCAGATGCTCCACGGTCGTTGAGCGGTCGATACACGACGCCCGGCATCGACAGCAGTTGGACGGACGCGGGAACAATGGCGGCGCCGAGACGGGCACTGACCAATCCGACCGCCACGTGCATCTGCACGGCTTCCTGCGCCACCACAGGCGTAAAGCCGGCCTTCTCGAATAGGCTGTAAACCGCGTCGTAGAAACGTCCGCCAATCGCGCGTGGGAAAAGAATGAAGGGCTCTCGCGCGAGCGCCCAAAGCTTGACGGTGCGTTGCTTGGCAAGCGGGTGATCGGCGGGAAGCGCAACTACGAACGCCTCATCGAGCGCGAGGTGAGCTTCAACGCCTTGCGCCTCGACCGGACCGCGCACGATTCCGACATCGAGGCGATGTTCCTGCAGGGCCCGAAGCTGGTTCCAGCTTTCCTGCTCGGTAAGCACCAGCTCGACGAGAGGATAGCGTTGGCGAAACACCGTGACGACCCAGGGCAGGTAGGTGTAGGCCATTGACGTGATGAAGCCGACGCTCAGCCGACCGACCTCGCCACGATGTACGCGCTGAGCCGAATCGAGCCCCTGCTCGACTTGTGACAGCGCTGCACGAGCGTACTTCACGAACTCGACTCCCGCGGGCGTCAGCGCGACATGCCGGGTACCGCGACGGAATAGCTGCACGCCCGCCTCATCTTCAAGCGCGCGAATCTGCTGACTCAAAGGCGGTTGGGAGATGTGCAGGCGCGCCGCCGCCCGGCCAAAGTGCAGTTCCTCGGCGACCGCGAGGAAATAACGCAGGTGACGCAGCTCCATTGATATGTATGGCGACCTAATGTGTTCAAGAATTATATTGGAGATATGGATCGAGGCGACTTACAGTCGCTCTCCTGCCCATCAACGCCTGCGACTTGTCGAGAAGACGCTTGAAGATCGTCGATTTACGCACCCACATCGTCTGGACGAGTCCCGAACGATCCTGGTTGTTCGTTGAGCTTGAAGCGGACAACGGCCTGGTAGGCCTAGGCGAGGCAAGCCAGAGCCGCAACGACGCGGGCGTTGTCGAGGAAGTTCGTCAGCTGCGCAGCCAGTATCTTGGCGAGAATCCGCTGGACCTCATCGAGCGACGGCGCGCCCTGCTCGATTGGCCATACAACGGACGCACGCTGTTTGCGGCGGTGAGCGCGCTGGAGCAGGCATTGTGGGACATTTGTGGCAAGCAGCTTGGTGTGCCGGTGTATCAGCTGCTTGGCGGCCGGGCGATCGATCGCGTACGCGCGTATGCCAATATCGGCTACGCCGCGAAGTCGTCGGAACCGGAATCCATTGCGTCCGTTGCCAGGCAGGCCATCGAACAGGGCTTTGAAGCCGTCAAGCTGTACCCGTTCGGCATGCGGCCCGGTAGCGCGACGACCGATACCGCTCGCAAGCGGCGGTGGCTTGATGAGGGCGTAGAGGTTATACGAGCGGTTCGTACAGCGGTGGGCCCCGACACCGCGGTCCTCATCGATCTGATGCATCAGTTCGACGACGCCAAGGAAGTACGTGATCTTCTTCGGCGACTGGAAGCTTGCGATCTGTTCTGGGTCGAAGATCCGTTCGTGAGAGATGATCCTGCGCAGTTGGCTGAGCTTCGAGGGACGATCGGGCCGCGATTGGCCGGGGGCGCACCCCATCTTTCGCGTCACGACTGGCGACCGCTCCTCGAGTCGCGCGCACTCGACGTCGTCATGCCGGACGTGAAGTGGATGGGCGGCATCAGTCAAGTAAGGCAGCTCGCTGCGATGGCAGAGACGTACGGCGCCGCGGTGTCTCCCCACAACGCCTCGGGACCCGTCGCCACCGCTGCGAGTGTTCACGTTGCCGTGACCATGTCGAACTTCCTGATTCTCGAGTACGCATGGGGCGTGCCCATGTGGCGATCGGCACTGACTCGCCAAACGGAACGGATCGACGCGGGCCATTTTCCGCTGCCGACCGGGCCCGGCCTCGGTGTCGCCATTGATTCGGGAGTCGCTTCACAGCACGCAGACCGCCCCGAATTGGTGGCCGAATCGGGAATCCGCCTTCCACGGAACTGAGGACGATTGAAATGTTGCGACTTCTGCGCGCGGCTTTGTTGCTGGCACTTGGCGTGGCCGTGTCCGCGGTCGCCGATGAGCCTTACCCGAACAAACCCATCCACTTGATCGTTCCCTTCGTCGCGGGTGGCACCTCCGATATCCTGGCTCGCATCCTCGCTAAGGATCTCGAAAGCGAGCTCAAGCAGTCGGTCATCGTCGAGAACAAGGCGGGCGCCGGTGGCAATATCGGATCGGACATCGTGGCGAACTCTGCGCCTGACGGCTACACCTTGATCCTCGCCTCTGTCGGCACGCACGCGATCAATTCGAGTCTCTATCGCAGCATGCCGTACGATCCAGTCAAGGACTTCACGCCTGTCAGTCTGATCGCCACCGTTCCGACGGTTCTCGTCGTTGGCCCCGGCGTCAAGGTCAAGTCAGTCGGCGAGCTGATAGCGCTCGCCAAGGCACATCCCGGGCAGCTGAACTATGCGTCGGCGGGTATCGGCACGACACAACAACTTGCGGGCGAGATGCTCAAGCAGCAAACTGGAATCGATGTCGTGCATGTCCCTTACAAAGGAGGCGCGCAGGCAGTTGCCGATCTGCTCGCCGGACGCGTGACGTTCATGTTTCCCAACATCCCGGTCGTTTACGGGCAAATCAAGGCGGGCCAGCTTCGACCGCTCGCGGTGGCAAGTTCGAAGCGCTCACCTGCGCTGCCGGATGTGCCGACAATGGCCGAGGCCGCGGGCATGAAGGATTTCGACGTCAGCACGTGGTTCGGCATCCTGGGCCCGGCTGGCATGCCGGCCAACACGACCCATACACTGAACACCGCGATTCGAAAGGTGCTGTCGACGAGCGAGATGCGCGCCAAGCTCGAAAAGCAGGGTGCAGAGCCGCTGACAAGCACGCCCGACGAATTTGGCGCCTACATCAAGCAGGAAGTGGTCAAGTGGGGAAAGGTGGTAAAGCAGGCCGGGATCGAGCTCGAGTAATTTCGGTCGGCATGCCGCCGCTCAAGAGTCCCAGCGATCACAGGCGGCGAATATGCAAGCCGCCGTCGACGTGCAACGCCTCTCCCGTCATGTAGCCGAAGTCGCCGGAGGATAGCGCCGCGACAACGTGGCCGACATCGTCAGGCTCACCCCACCGAGGGATTGGTACTCC
>Ga0068856_100008353_pt1 | contig 10089 bp, 6 predicted proteins | sample KBSCornC62_FD_66595 | JGI IMG/M metagenome (GOLD analysis project Ga0068856, IMG submission 66595) | Corn rhizosphere microbial communities from Kellogg Biological Station, Michigan, USA - KBS Corn C6-2 | ecosystem: Host-associated > Plants > Roots > Rhizosphere > Soil ... | reverse complement strand
GATCGCGCTGTGCGGCAGGCTGACCCAGCCCATGGCGATCGGCGCGCCCACCGTGGGCGCGAAACCGCCGGATGTGACCTCACCCACCCGTGCACTGCCGGCATGGATTGTTGCGCCCTCCCGCGCGGGCAAACGACCCTCGATCCTGAGGCCCACGCGCTTCGAACCCGGGCCGTCGGCCAATTCCTTCATAACCCGCGCATGGCCGATGAAGCCGCCTTCCTCCCGCCTGCGTTTCTGGATGGCGAAGCCCAGGTCGGCGCCGATGGCGCTGACGGCGGGCGTCAGGTCATGACCGTAAAGCGGCAGCCCCGCCTCCAGGCGCAGCGAATCGCGCGCGCCAAGACCGACAGGCTTCACCTGCGGCAAGGCGCAGAGCGCGTCGGCGAGAAGCGTCGCCTCGGCGGCGGGGACGCTGATTTCGAAACCATCCTCGCCAGTATAGCCCGACCGGCTGATCCACAGCGGAACGCCGCGCCAGGTAAAAAGGCCGGACTGCATGAAGATCAGATCGGCGGTTTCCGGGATCAGCGTAGCCAGCGCCTTCCCCGCCTCCGGCCCCTGCAAGGCGAGCAGGGCCTGCTCGTCCATATGATTCATCACGACTTCATCGGGCAGATGCTCGATCATCCAGCCCATGTCGTCATATTTGGTCGCGCCGTTGACCACCATGTAGATGTCCGCACCATCGAATGCGCCATCCCCCAGGCGGGAGACCATCAGGTCGTCCAATATGCCGCCCTCTTCGTCGAGCAGCATCGAATAGCGCTGGCGAAAGGGCTTCAACCCCCTGATTTCGCTCGGCAGCAGGAGTTCCAGCGCATCGTCCACGCCCTCGCCGGAAAAGCTGAGCTGGCCCATATGGCTGACGTCGAACAGCCCGGCATGTTCGCGGGTCCAGCCATGCTCGGCCATGATGCCTTCATATTGGATCGGCATGTGGTAGCCCGCAAAACCGACCATGCGCGCACCCCTGGCCCGGTGCCAGCCATCCAGCGGCAGGGCCTGCAACGGCAATTCTTCTTCGATATGGGCGATGTCGTCATTGCCGGACATGGGAGGCGGGCCTTTCCGTGCGAGGGTCGTTGGCGACAGACGCGCCGTCCCGGAGTCGGACTGATCGCGTTTGCCACCCCCTCTGTCACGGAACCTGAGAGCTTTGACCACCGGCCGAGCGACCGGATGGCTTACCCCTTCGGTGGGACGGGATGATCCGTCCGCTTTCCAGAGTGCCTGCCCATGATGCGGTCCTTTGGCCTGAGAGATTCCGGGGCGGTTGCTCCTTCGGCGACGGGGTGGCCTGAAAGGCTTCCCATGCTCTCCCGCATCAAGTCCGATGACCGAATCCACGGCACCGGCGACAGTCCCGCATTGCGTGAAACGCGCCGCGCCGTCAATCGCTCAATCCGCGCCTTCCTCTTTTGCCAGCCGTTCGGCCAAAATGCGGGCGGCCTGTCGTCGTTCGATCAGCCGCTGATTGGCCGCCGCATCGCTCAGCACGAGAGCGCCAAGCCCCTCCTCCCCTTCGAACAGGCGCAGGAAGCGTTCGACGCCGGCGAAATTGGAGTCCGCGACCAGATGCCGCACCAGGTCGATCCGTCCCGACCAGAGCCGGTCGTCCTGCGCGCGCAGCAGTTCGGCAAGATCCTCAAGCTGCGCGGCGAGCGCGGCGATCTGCGGATGAAGGGCCATGGCCCAGCCTTAAAGCATCGTGCGCGAAAGTGGGAACCGATTTTGCGCAAAACGATGCGACATCAAAAGCATAAAGCGATTCCCGGGCGATAGGAACCATCATGAGCAGCAGATCGCGGAAAACAGCGAATCGGGAGCGCATGGAGGACAAGGGAAATGCTCAGGCCAGCGCCAGTTCACCGAAAATCTCGGCATGCCGCTTTTCGGCATAGCGATCGGTCATGCCGGCGATGAAGTCCGCTATATGCCGGCTGCGCTGAGGTTCCAGCGTCGCGCAATCATCGCGCCACTCCGGCGGCATCAGCTTCGGATCCGCCTGATAGGCGCGGAACAGATCGGTCACGATCACCCGCGCCCGGTCCGCCGCCGCCAGTTGCGAAGGATGGTGATAAAGCGTCGCATACATGAAACGCTTGAGATCGCGCTCCTGCGCGGCGAGTTCGGGCGAGAAGCCGACCAGCGTGGCACCGGCCCTGCGAACGTCGTCGACCGTCTCCACGCCCGCGGCGGCGATATTGGCGCGAGTGGCCGCGATCAGGTCATTCGCCATCACGCCGATCTGTTCCCGCACCAGTTCGCGCAGCAGGCGATCCTGCGGCACATCGGGATAGCGCGCGCGAACCCGGTCCCAGCACCCTTTCACCAGCGGCACGCTCAAAAGCTGGTCCAGCGTCAGCAAGCCCGCGCGCAGCCCGTCGTCGATATCGTGATTGTCATAGGCGATGTCGTCCGCAATCGCCGCGAGCTGCGCCTCCAGCGAGGCATGGCTGGCCAGGTCGAGCGGGAACAGTGCATCCACAGCCTGCATGGCCCAGCCGGGCCGCGTGACCGGACCATTATGCTTTGCCAACCCCTCCAGCATCTCCCAGCTCAGATTCAGGCCGCGAAACAGCGGATAGGGGCTTTCCAGCAGCATCAGCGTGCGCAGCGTATGCGCATTATGGTCAAAGCCGCCATGCGCATCGAGCGCTGCCTCCAGCGCGTCCTCCCCGGCATGGCCGAAGGGCGGATGACCGATGTCATGCGCCAGACAGAGCGCTTCGGTCAGATCCTCGTTGAGGCCCAGCGTCCGCGCCGTCGTGCGGCCGATCTGCGCCACCTCCAGGCTATGGGTCAGGCGGACGCGGAAATGGTCGCCGTCAGGCGACACGAACACCTGCGTCTTGTGGCGCAGGCGACGGAAGGCAATGCTGTGGATGATGCGGTCGCGGTCCCGCTGGAACATGTCGCGCGGCCCCCGCACCTCCCCGCCTGGTTCGGGATGAAGGCGACCGCGGCTCTGGCCGGGATCTGAGGCATAGGATGCAAGCAGCGTCATGCCGCGCCCTTTAAAGTCGTTTTCGGCCCTTGCCGAGTCGTTCGATGTCCCGCCGGATGGGAAATCACTATTTGGCCGGGAGGCGCTCGACCTCTTCCCCGGCGTCACTCTTCCAGGCGAAGGCGTCCGCCCCCGCCGCCTTCAACTTTTCCTCCAGCGTCTTGGCCCGCGTGAAGCTGCTGAACGGCCCGACGAGCAGGCGATTGGTGCGACCCCAGCTCGCAACCCAGGCGTCCTGTGGTTCGAGCGAGTCGTATTTCTTGCGCAGCCCCTTCATGGTAAAGGCCAGCGCGCCCTTGTTCGCACCCGTGCCGACCTGAAGCCAATTGCGCGCGGGATTGGCGGCAAGGCGCGCCTTTTCCTCGGCCGCCTTCTTCTTTTCCTCGGCCAGTTGCTTGGCCTTGGCGTCTGCTTCGGCCTTCGCCTTGGCGGCAGCGGCCTTCTTCGCCTTTTCCGCGGCGGTGGCGGCAGCAGCGTCCCGCTCGGCACGGCGGGCGGCCTGGATCTGGGCCACCTCCGACAGGTCGACCGCGACGACGCTCGATCGGCGTTCGGATTCCGGCACATCGATGGCGTGAATGATGTCGGCCAGCGAACGGGTGACGGCCGGGTCGATCTGCTGCTGCGTTGCCGGCGACGGTGCGGGCGGCGGTGCGGGCGCCGGTACCGCCGACGGTGCGGGCGGCGGAACGGCCGGTTGGGCCGGGGACGCAGCCTGGACCTGTGGCGGGGCCGTCGTTCGGGGCACCGACGCCTGGGCGAGCGTGATCGCGTTGAGCTGGCTCGGGGCCGGATTGGCGGGCGCAGTGTTTTGCGCGGGGACGGATTCGAAGCCGGGCGCCGGCGGACCCTGCACATGGGCAGCGGGCGCGGCCGCCTGCATAGTGCGCTGGGGCGACGGCGCCTGTATTTGCGAAGCGGCCGAGCCCGGAGCGGGCTGGCTCTGCACCGGCGCGCTGCGGGAAGGTGCTTCCACCTGAGCGAGCCGTGTGGCGACATTCGTGCGACGAGAACGGCGGTCCTGCTTCGTGGACCGGGAAGGCGGCATCTGCGTGGCGGGTTGGCTGGCCGGCGGCGGCGCAGGCGTCACCGACGCGAATGCGGGCGCGGTCGGGGTGATGGGTGCGATCGTGGAACCCACATTGGCCGGGAAATGTCCGAAATGCACCGCCGCCGCCTTCTGAGCCGCGGTCAGATAGGGCATTTTCTGCATATAGGGCAGGATGGCCGAGGCAAGCTGCGATGGCATGGTCTGCTCCGCGATCTTTTTCGCGTCCGCCTGTCGGTTGTTCATCGCCAGGATGAACGCCCGGTAGCGCCAGGCCGCCCGGTCACTCTTGTAGAGCAGCGGTTTCAGCACCCGTTCCGCCGCGTCCACCTGACCGGAAATGCCGAGCGACGCGGCATAGCGATGGGCGAGTTCGACATCATCAGGCGTCCGCTGGAGCGCCGCCTGATAGTCGCGCTGCGCGCCCGCCTGATCGCCGGTCATGTCCTTTGCAAGGCCCCGATCGGACAGCAGGGTTGCTTCGGGAAAGCCCAGCCGCGTTGCCTGGTCGAACAGACGCAGCGCTTCGCCCGGATTCTGGTTTTTCAGCATGACGCGGCCCAGGCCCGCCTTCACCTTGCCGTTGTTCGGCGCAAGCATGTCCGCCCGCGCGAAGAAACCCGCCGCCGCCCGCGCATCGTCCATGTCCAGCGCCGCTTCTCCCGCGCCGATGAGCGCCGTCACATCGCGAGGATTGGACGCCAGACGCGCCAGATTATTGTTGAGGTCTTCAGCGCTCGAGGGACGAATCGCCTGCACCTGGGCAGGCTGCGCCAGAACCGGTTGTGCCAGTGCGGTGCCCGCTAGAAGCAGTCCGCGAACAATCCATATGTCATAACGTCTCACAGACAGCCCTTTAGCGGATGGAGGCGGTGCAAGGGAATATGTCGAAAGAAAAAGCGCGCCCGGTTGCCCATGGCAACCGATGGCGCGCTTGTCCTGATCCGTGCGGGGCGAACCCTGCTGCCTGTTTACTGATTGCTCTGACGATTGAGGAAACGCGGAATGTCCGGCGTTGGCGTTCCGTCATCGCTCGCGCCGGCGCCCTTGTCGGCGCCACGGGTCAGCCCCGCCATGCGTTCGAACAACGTGCCTCCGGTGGCGACGCGCGGTGCGGCCTGCGACGCCGGAGCGGGCTGAGCCGGCACTGTTTCGGCCGCATCCTCACCCAGCAGCAATTCGTCCTGCGAAGGATCTTCGTCGGAGAACACCGCTGCGGGGCGCGGCGGGCTGAAGGGCGCGGGCTTTGCCGCGGCAGCAGGCGGCGTCAGCGGCGCGGGCGCAGGCGCGGCGGGCACGTCCAGTTCCAGCGTTTCAGGCTCTGCTTCCGGCGCGGGAGCAGGCGCTGCGACCGGAGCCGGAGCGGCCTGCGGCGCGGGCTTGGGCGCGGCGGCGGTCGGCACGGCAACGGCCGGACGGCTCGCGAAGCTGAACGGCTGGGTCAGCGGCGCGGCACTGGCGCTGGCATCGCTGTCGATGCCGGTGGCGACCACGGACACCCGGATCTTGCCGTTCAGATTGTCGTTGAAGGCCGAACCCCAGATGATGTTCGCATCGGGATCGACCAGTTCGCGAATATGGTTGGCGGCCTCGTCCACTTCCATCAGGCGCATGTCGTCACCGCCGACGATGGAGACGATGACGCCCTTCGCACCGCGCATCGACACGCCGTCGAGCAGCGGATTGGCGATCGCCTTCTCCGCCGCCTGGAGCGCGCGGCCGTCGCCTTCGGCTTCGCCGGTGCCCATCATCGCCTTGCCCATCTCGCCCATCACGGAACGGACGTCCGCGAAGTCGAGGTTGATGAGGCCTGGCATGACCATCAGGTCGGTGATGCCGCGCACGCCCTGCTGCAACACCTCGTCCGCCATCTGGAAGGCTTCCTTGAAGGTGGTGTTCGGGTTGGCGATCAGGAACAGGTTCTGGTTCGGGATGACGATGAGGGTATCGACATGCTTCTGCAGTTCCTCGATCCCTGCCTCCGCCGACTTCATGCGGCGATTGCCCTCGAAGGTGAAGGGCTTCGTCACGACGCCGACGGTCAGGATGCCTCGGTCACGGGCGGACTTGGCAATGACCGGAGCGGCGCCGGTGCCGGTGCCACCACCCATGCCCGCGGCAATGAAGCACATATGCGCGCCGTCGAGCGCCTGCTCGACCGAGGCGATGGTCTCTTCCGCGGCCGCCTTGCCGATTTCCGGGCGAGAGCCGGCGCCCAGCCCTTCGGTGATCTGCGGGCCAAGCTGGATGCGCCGTTCCGCGGGCGAAGCGTTGAGCGCCTGCGCGTCCGTATTGGCGACAATGAAATCCACACCCTCGACGGAGGCGGCGATCATGTTCGCAATGGCGTTGCCGCCCGCGCCGCCGACGCCGATCACCGCGATGCGTGGCTTCAACTCGTCCACATGCGGCGGGCTGATTTCAATGCTCATAAATTCTAGCTCCCTCCAGCTTCGGTGACGTGAGCGAAACTGTCATCGAAGGTTAATGCAAGATGATGGCGTATTTCACCAGTAAATTTCGTCTGACCGTGTTTATTTCAATAGTTCGTCTTCATCGCCTTCACCATCCTCTGCCACCATGCTGGCGCACCGATACGGTGAACGGTCTGGGGAGCGGGCGCTATCGTTCTAAGATCAACCGGGTTTGAAGCGCCATAAAGCGCAAGACCGGCCAATGTCGCAAAGGCCGGACCGCTATGTGCCTCCGGCATGGCGGCGAGGCCGCGCGGCCGCCCGATCCGCACTGCGCGACCCAGCGCACCCTGCGCATAGTCGGCAATGCCCTTCATTTCGGCGCCGCCGCCGGTCAGCACGACCTGCCGCCCCGTGGGGGTGTTGAAGCCCATGCCGGCGAGCGCCGCATTCACCTCCACCATGATCTGGTTCAACCGCTCGCAGATCACCGCCACCAGAGCGGCGCGGGTAATCTTGCCGCCATCGGCGTTGGGGCCCGCGCTTTGCCCCGGAATGGCGACATCGCCATGCGGCGCCGCGATCTCTATCATGTCCCGGAAATCGCGGCGGTTCTGCATCGCGGATCCGTAGAAGCATTTGATCCGCTCCGCCTGGCTGCGGCGAATGCCGAAGGCCGACGCTATGTCGTCGGTGATGTCGGACGCACCGATGGGAATGCTGTGCAGCCCGACCAGCATGCCACCCGCATAAAGCGAGACATTGGTGACGCCCGCGCCCAGTTCCACCAGCGCGACGCCCAGGTCGCGCTCTTCCTCGGACAGGCAGGCAAGGCCCGTGGCGATGGGAGAAGCGACGATGGAATTGACATTGAGATAGGCGCCGCGCACGCAAAGGTCGAGATTGGCGAGCGGCGCCCCGTCGGCCAGCACGACATGGATATCGACGCCCAGCAGGTCCGCATGCATGCCCAGCGGCTTCTTCACCGGCACACGGCCATTGATGGTGAAACAGGTCGGCTGCGCATGCAGAACCACGCGGCCGTCCGGGTCAATCCCCTGCTGTCCGGTGGTCAGAAGGTCATCGATGTCCGCCTGTTCGACGCGATAACCGCCCATGTCGCGCTCGACGGTGACGACATCGCTGACCAGCGAACCGCCCGAAAAGCTGACCCACACATCCTCAATATTCGTGCCCGCGACGCGTTCCGCCTGTTCGACGGTTTCCCGTACGGCGAGTTCGGTCCGCTCCATATCCGCGATGAAGCCGCGCCGAACGCCCCGGCTTTCACGCTGCCCGGTGCCCAGGATCGCCAGTTCGCCATTTTCGGTGCGCCCCGCGATCAGCGCGGACACTTTCCACGATCCGATGTCGATCGCGGTGACGAACTTCTCGACCTTGGGTTGGGCCATGGGGGTTCAGCCTTCCTCGCCCTTGGCAGGCGCTTCGGCGCTCGCGGCGGGCTTGTCGCCGGACTGGCCGCTTCCCTGCCCCTGCGGCAGGCGCAGCACGAAACGATCGGGATCGCGCATGTCGAACTTGACGATACCCCGGCCCAGCAGGCGGTTCACCCCGTCCATCCGCGCGAAATTGACCAACGCCGTGGCCGACGGCTTGTCGCCTTCGGGCAGGGACAGCGTCTCGCCAGATTGAAAGCGCAAGTCCCAGCGCCGGTTCCCGACCCAGGTGGCGCCCGCCAGCATCGGTTTGAGCGCAGGCGCATTTTCCATCAGCCTGTTGAGACCCGCGGTCTGCAGATTGGCGTTGGGGCCAACGACCAGCGGCAGGTCCGGCATCGCCCCTGCCGATACCGATTGCAGCACCACGCCGGCCACATCGATCAGGTGAAGCTGCCCATCATGCTGCCACACCGCAACCGGATCGCGCTCGACGATGTCGACCACCAGCGTATCGGGCAGGCGACGGGAAATGCGCGCATCCTTGACCCAGCCGAGCTTCAGCATGTCGGCCCGCACCCTGGGCAGGTCGAGCGAGAGCATCGACCGGCTCACCTGGCCAAGGGCGATATTGTAGATGGGCAGTTCGTCCATCCGCTCGACCCCGCGCACTTCGACTTTCTCGACCTCGAAGCCTGCCTTGGCCGCCAGTTCGGACGCCTTCTGCCCGGCCATGGCGGGAAGGCCCGACCAGATGGCGATACCCACCAGCGCCGCCAGCACGATACCGACGATCGCCCAGCTCGCCATGCGCTGGAGCGTCTCCTCACTGACCGGCAGCAGGTCGATCAGACCGTCGATCCAGCTCCGCTGCTTGACCGAACGTCCTCGCCCACCGCTGCGGCCGCGCGTGCCGGTCGTGCGCGCCAACCGCGCCGTTCCGCCACGCCGGATGCGTGCTTCAGCCATGCTTCGTCCCCCCTGCGCTCTTCAGCGCGTCCTCGACTATACGCTCCACCAGCTCGGCATAGTCAATGCCCAGCTTCGCCGCCTGTTCAGGCACCAGGCTGAGCGGCGTCATGCCCGGCTGTGTGTTCACTTCCAGCAGGAACAGCCCGTCGATCCCCTGTTCATCGTCCCAGCGGAAATCAGCCCGCGACGCCCCCTTGCAACCCAGCAACTGGTGCGCGCGCAGGGCAATGGCCTTGCAGGCTTCGCTGATCTCCTGGGGAATATCGGCGGGGCACACATGCTCGGTCATCCCGTCCGTATATTTGGCGTCGAAATCGTAGAAACCGCTTTTCGGACGCAATTCCGTGACCAGCAGCGCTTCGTCGCCCAGCACGGCGGTCGTCAGTTCCCGCCCGCGAATATAGGGTTCGGCCAGCAACTCTTCGAAATGCAGCCACGGACCCTCGACATCCCGGCCGATCGGCGAACCATGATTGCCGTCCCTGGTCACTATGGCGACGCCGACCGAACTGCCCTCATTGACCGGCTTCACCACATAGGGGCGCGGCAGGGGATCGCCCTCGAACAGGCTTTCGCTGCGGACGATATGCCCGCCGGGCATGGGGATGCCATGGGGCACCAGCGCCTGCTTGGTAAGCTGCTTGTCGATGGCGATGACGGAGGTGGCGAGGCCCGAATGGGTGTAGGTGATGCCCATCAGGTCCATCATCCCCTGCACGGTGCCGTCCTCGCCGGGAACGCCGTGAAGGGCGTTGAACACCACGTCCGGCCTCACCTCCGCAAGGCGCAGCGCGATGTCACGATCCATGTCGATCCGCGTGACCCTGTGGCCACGCGACTCCAGCGCCTTGGCGACACCCTCGCCCGACGAAAGCGAAACCGGCCGTTCGGCGGACCACCCCCCCATCAGGACGGCAACATGCCAGGGGCCACGGGTCATCTGTCTTTTCCTTCAACCAGCTGAACGCCCACCCTTTGAATTTCCCATTCGAGGTCGATGCCGCTCTTTTCCTTCACCCGGCGGCGGACCTCCTCGCCCAGCGCCTCGATATCCGCGCTCGTCGCGTCGCCCAGGTTGAGGAGGAAATTGGTGTGCTTTTCCGAAACCTGCGCGCCACCCTGTCGCAGCCCCCTGCACCCGGCCTGATCCACAAGCTGCCAGGCCTTGTGCCCATCGGGATTCTTGAAGGTCGAGCCGCCGGTCTTGCTGCGAAGCGGCTGGCTTTCCTCGCGGGCGGCGGCGATGCG
>Ga0068856_100008349_pt1 | contig 10090 bp, 4 predicted proteins | sample KBSCornC62_FD_66595 | JGI IMG/M metagenome (GOLD analysis project Ga0068856, IMG submission 66595) | Corn rhizosphere microbial communities from Kellogg Biological Station, Michigan, USA - KBS Corn C6-2 | ecosystem: Host-associated > Plants > Roots > Rhizosphere > Soil ... | reverse complement strand
ACGCGCGTGTTGAGCGGCTCGATGTTGTAGCCGATCGAAACGTCGTTATAGACCGTCGCACCATAGTCGATGAAATAGCCGGGATAGCTCGCGACCGCGGTTTGTCCTTCGCGCAGGTCCGGGTTGCCGAGACGGAACCTGCCGATGAAGCGCGTGCGCAGGCTCGCGTTCCAGGCCCCGAGCGACCAATCGATCGCGGTCTGGCCGCGCCAGCGCGGAAACGTGCAGACGCTGGTGTTGCCGGGACAGCTCGCGAGCGCGGCCGAGTCGAACGGGATCACGTGGCCGGCAAGGTGCAGCGTGAAGTCGCCTGCCAGTCCCGGCGCGGGATCGACGTCGTATTGTTTCGTGTACGTCGCGTTCGCGACGACGCTAAACTGGCCGAACGCGAATTGCGGCAGCCGGTACTTGAGGCCGAGATCGAGCCCCTGCACGTCGGTGCGGCCGAGGTTCGCGACCGGCAGCACGAGGCGGAACAATTGTCCCTGGCTGCCGCCGGAGGGATTGCGCGCGATCAGCGGGCAATACTGCAGCGCCCCGTTGTAGCACAGGTCGAGCACCGACTGCGCGCCGACCGACTGGATCGTATCGCGCAGGTACAAGCGCCAGATGTCGGCATTCGCGGACAAACCGGGCAGCCACGCCGGGTCGTATACCACGCCCCAGTCGAACGACTTGCCGAATTCCGGTCCGAGCGGGAAACCGGCGAAGTTCGAACCGGACACGATCGCGCTGATCGCGGTGCGGTTGAGCACATCGAGATTGCGGAACGAGCCGTCGGTCGGCACGCCCTTGCACGCGGCCTGCTGCCCTGCCGTGCCGCCGCCCTTGTAGCCGTCGCAGGGGTCGCTGGTCAGCTGCGGCGCGCTGCTGACCGGCGAGCCGAACACGTTGCCGACGGTCGGCGCGCGGAAGATCTTCGACACCGTCGCGCGCAACAGCAGGTCTTCCACGGGGCGGTATTCGAGCGCCGCCTTCCAGTTGTTCGTGCTGCCGAACGTCGAATAGTTGGAATAACGATCGCCGAGCGTCAGGTTCAACGCGTGCGCAAACGGCAGGTCCTTGAGGATCGGAAAGAACGCCTCCGCGTAGGCTTCCTTCACCGAATAGCCGCCCTGCAGCGGCGAGCTGCACTGCGAGCCGAGCGCGCAGGTGCCGCTGGCCGGGTCGATCGTCAGCAGCGGATCGACGTAGCTGTGCGTGTCCTCGGTGCGGTGCGACGCGCCCGCGGCGAGCTGCACGGCGCCGGCCGGCAGATTGAACAAGCCGCCGGAGAAATCCAGGTGTTCGTATTTCTCCGCCGCGAAACTCTGCCCGATCGCAGGTACCGCGGCGTGCGCGATCGCGTTCAACGCGCCCGGGTCGCCGTTGTTGAGCGCGAAGATGTTGAACGGAATGCAGCCGGCCGCACCGCTGTCGCACACCACTTTGCCGCTCGCCGCATCGAAGTGCGAGGGACCGAGGTCCGCATTCAGGGTGGCGTTGTTCGGCAGGCCGGTCGTGATCGTGTTGACCGAGAAGTGACCGTAGCCGAAGCCGGCGTCCCAGTTCCAGCTCTGGTCGAACACGCTGAACGTACCCTTGAAACCGGTATGGATCTGGTCCGTCACCGTGGCGTTGTGGCCTTCGCGGAAACCGGCCGCGACGGCGCGCAGGCGATAATCCAGGCCGGTGCCGGCGACGAATTCCGATTTGAACGGGTTGTAGTAACTGTCGGCGGAGATGTCGAGTCCGCCGCCGGTGGAAATGATCGCCGGCGCGAGCTGGAAGTTCGACGTGGTCTTGTTGTGCCACGTGTCGAGGTACAGGTCGACGTTGTCCGTCAGGTGGTACAGGCCGTTGACGAACGCGCTCGAGCGCTCCTGCGGCGTCAGCGCAAGGTTCACCGGCGCGTAATTGTATTTGTCGGCGGCGGTGAAACAGTGGTAATTGTTCGTATCCACGGTTTGGCCGCCGGCGCCGGCGTTGATCGCGACCACGTTGCAGCCGAACGTGCCGCGCAAATTCGCCGGCAGCGTGATGCGGCCTGGCGCGGCGTTCGACGACCCGCCGATGGACGTGTGCGGCGGCGTCGAGGGCGAGCCGGTGATGTCGATCGCCGCGCGCCCGAACCGGCGACGTGCCGCCAGCACCGGCTCCTGGTGGTTATAGTCCACGCCACCCATCAGCGAACCCTTGTCCGAACTTTGGCCGAACACGAAGTGATATCCCTTGCGTTCGCCGTCGTCGTGGTCGGAGATGCCGTAGTCGACCTGGAATTCCGCGCCCTGATAGTTGCTGCGAAGGATCAGGTTCACCACGCCGGCGATCGCGTCCGATCCGTACACCGACGACGCACCGTCGGTCAGCACTTCGATGCGTTCGATCATGTTCGCGGGGATGGAATTCGGATCGGCCCCGCCCGGGCCGTTGGCGATAATGCGCTGGCCGTTGACCAGCACGAGCGTGCGCTGCGCGCCGAGGCCGCGCAGGCCGATCGAGCTGGAACCGCCGCCGCCGCCGTTGTTGACCTGCGGATTGGTGTTGCCGCCGGTGACCGCCGGCAGGTTCTGCAGCAGATCCCCCAGCGTCAGCTTGCCGGATTGCTGGATCGCCGCGCGATCGATCGTGACGACCGGATTCGACGTTTCGATGTCGACGCGCCGGATGTTCGAACCGGTGACGACGATCGTGTCGAGCGACGCGCTCTTGTCGTTGGCGGCATCCTGCGCCAGCGCCGGTGCAGCGGCGCCGGCGGCGAGCGCGGCGCCGAAGACGGCGCGACTCGACAGCGCCTGCTTGACGGCGCGATGAAGCGGTGAAAAACGCATGTACCCTCCCGTGCTATCGGATTGACGTGTACTCGAGGCAATGACGGTCGTTTTCTGTCGCATCTGTCGAAGTGCCGTTTTCACGGCAATGGCGTCGCAGACCGCGTGCGAACCTGCGCAAATGCGTGCACGAAGATATGCAGCGCGCGCACAATTGGAAGCCGTTTTTTGCGCTCGCGCCGTTTTGTGCCGGCGCGGACGAAGCGCGTGTCGCTTTCGGCATAACGCGATCCGACGCACGACGCGATGGTGACGCCGATTGCGCAAAACTGCGCAGAATTCGGCGCGCGACGACGCAGCTCAAACGTTGCCGAAGCGCGTGAGCGCGATGCGGCTTGTGCCCGATGCGGCATCGTGGACGAGCAATCGCGTACAGCCATCGCGCAGATTTCGGCGCATGCTCGGCCGGCCGCCATGTACAGGTCGTGTCAGGGCGTTTTGTGCAATCGGCGGAGGCGGACACGCGACGGCGCAAGCTTCCGCGTCGCGTCGTCCGTGTCGCCACGAATCGCGCTGGCGCGCCGAGCCCGGATACGGGAAAATCCCCGCGCTGCATTCATCCAGGGGATTCCATGTCGTTTGCATTTGCTCCGGCGCGCGCCCGGATCGATCGTCCGTTGTCCGGTTGTGCTCGCTTGGCACTGGTTGTGCTCGCGCTATGCGGCGGTTTTCTGACGCACGCGCCGCAAGCGCACGCGCAAGTCCTGTCTGCGCTGCCGGCGAACGTGCACAACGCCGGCCAGACGATCTACAGCGTCGCCACGCAAACTGACGGCAAGACGGTCGTCTCGGGCGTGTTCAGCGAGATCGGCACAACGCCGATGACGAACATCGCGCGTTTCAATACCGACGGCACGCTCGACACCACGTTCGTGGCACCGCAAACGGACGCCTTCTTTCAGCACATGGTGATTTCCGGCAACGTGCTTTATGTCACCGGCCAGTTCACTACGATCAACGGCAACGCGCGCCAGCGTATCGCCGCGATCAATCTGCTCGACGGCTCCTTGATGGGCTGGGATCCTGCGCCCGACGGCGATATCACGACGCTCGCGGTCAACAACGGCATCTTGTACGTCGGCGGCTTGTTCGCCCACATCGGCGGTGCCGCGCGCAACAGTCTCGCGGCGTTCGCGCTGCCGTCGAACACGATCCTGTCGTGGAATCCGAACGCGACCTCCGGCGGCGCGCCCGACGTGATCAGCGCGATCCAGCCCGCCGGCAGCTCGGTGTATCTCGCCGGCTATTTCCATTCGGTCGGCAACCAGCCGCGCCTGTTCCTGGCACAAGTCGACGCCGCCGGCGGCGCGGTCAGCGCATGGAATCCGCAGCAAAGCCCGTACGCCTTCCCGATGACGCTGGCGTATTACAACGGCACCGTGTTCGTCGGCGGCGAAGTGGATATCGGCAGCGCCTGGTATACCGGCCTCGTCGCGCTCGATGGCACCACGGGCGCGGTCCAATGGGGCGAAAGCCACGGCGACGTGTACGACCTCTGGCTCGACGGCAGCACCGTCTACGCCGACGGCGCGTTCAGCACGCTGCGCGGCGCGGCGCGCGCGGGACTCGGCGCATTCGACGCGGGCACCGGTTCGGCGACGGCGTGGAATCCGGTCACCGCCCAGCCTTCGAATCCGGTCAGGGTTCTGGGCCAATCCGGCAACTGGCTGCTGCTCGGCGGAAGCGCGCAAGCCTTCGACGGCGCGTGGACGGGACCGTTCATCCGCGTCGATACGAGCACCGGCGCCGTCGGCGACACCACGCCGGTGCGCTACCGCTCGCTGGTCAACGCACTACTTCGGCAGTCCGACGGCAAAGTGCTGGTCGGCGGCCGCTTCACCGAAATCAACGGCGTCGCGCGCCAGAACATCGCGCGCCTGAACGCGGACGGCAGCGTCGACGCGAGCTGGAATCCCGGCGTCAGCTACGAGGTGAACGCGCTTAGCGCGACGTCCGCGCTCGTGTACATCGCCACCGGCAACGCGGCCACCATCGGCGGCCAGCCGCGCAACTTCCTCGGGGCGGTCGATGCGGTCAGCGGCGCGACCACGGCGTGGAATCCGTCGCCGAACAGCTACATCCAGTCGCTGCTGTACGCCAACAATCAGCTTTACGTCAGCGGCTCTTTCACCACGATCGGCGGCGGGCAGCGCGCCGGCCTCGCCTCGTTCGATGGTCCGAGCGGCGCCATCACCACGTTCAGCGCCCAACCCGACGGCCGCGTGCTCGCCATGGCCTACCGTGCCGGCACGCTGTACATCGGCGGCGATTTCACGCACGTCAGCGCGCAGCCGCACGCCTTGCTCGCAGCAGTCGACGCGACGACCGGCACGGTCGGTACGTGGGATCCGGGCGCGCTCAACGGCGTGGGCTACGCGGTGGAAGCACTCGACGCGAGCGGCACGCAATTGCTGGTCGGCGGATATTTCCAAAGCATGGGCGGCATCGGGCGGCCGAATCTGATCGGACTGAATTTCAGCAACGCGCGGGCGACCGCGTGGACGCCAGGCGCGGTGAATGGCCCGGTCGATGCGATCGTGCCGGCGAACGGCACGATCTATATCGGCGGCGGGTTCACCACGATCGCCGGCGCGCAGCACACGTTCGTCGCCGCGGTCGATGCCGGCAGCGGCGCGCTGCACGGCAACTGGGCGCCGTCCGTCGACAACGGCGTCGTCGCGGTGGCACCCGCGAACGGACACGTGTTCGTCGGCGGCTACTTCACGACGCTCGGCGCCGACGCGCGCAATGCGCTCGGCGCGTTCACGGATGTGGACACGGTCTTCGCCGACGGGTTTCAATAAGGCGCGTCAACCAATCACCTTGAGGGGAAATCGCATGGCAAAGGCACTCGGCATCGGCGGTGTGTTCTTCAAAAGCAAGGATCCGAAAGCGCTGTGCGAGTGGTACGCGCAGCACCTCGGTTTCACGGTCGACAAATGGGGTGGCGTCAAGTTCGAGCCCGGCGCGATGCCGGCGGGCGGCTGCACGGTGTGGACGCCGTTCAAGCAGGCCACCGATTATTTCAATCCGAGCACGAAGGAATTCATGCTCAACCTGGTCGTCGACGACGTCGCAGGTGTACTCGAGCAGGCGCGCACCGGCGGCGCGACGATCGTGGGCGAGATCGCCGACTACGATTACGGCAAGTTCGGCCACTTCATCGATCCGGAGGGCAACAAGGTCGAACTGTGGCAGCCGAAAGCCTAAGCGGCTGACGACGCCGGCGCAGCGCGTGGCGATGGTGGCACGCGCGTTCGCGTAACCCGGCCCGCCCCGCACTGTCTCGTCATTCCGGCGCAAGGCGGGATGACGAGAAGGTCTCAGGCGGACTCGACCGTCGTTTTAACTTTCCTCCCGCCGTCGCGCCCGTCGCTGCCACCGCCGCCGCGGCCGCGTCCGCTGCGCACTCACGCATTTTGCGCGACCGTGAATTCTGCAGTGCGCGCGCCTTAACCGCGTCTTTTGCGGCCGCGCTCACAACTTTCGTTTTTCCTGACAGCGGACCGCTTGCGAGGCGGGCCAAATTTTGGCAGTCTCGTGCAACTGCCGTTGTATACTTGTGTACTTCGCTAATTTTTTGCTAGCGAAGCGTGAAGGACCGCGCGTTCGGCTGTTTTCCTCTTTTGCACGGTCTTTCAAATCGCACGATGAAAACTTTCTCGCATGTTCTGGCTGGGCTCGCCCTGCTGCTCGGCTGCGTCCGCGTGGACGCTTCCACTTTCTACGTCCGCACCGACGGCGGCACCGCGTCGCAGTGTAGCGGCCTCGTCGATGCACCCTACCCCGGCAGCGGCAGCGCGCAAGCCTGTGCCTGGCATCATCCGTTCGATGCGCTGCCGCCGCAGAGCGACGCCACGCCGCCGCCGGCGGTGCCGCTGCACGGCGGCGACACGCTGATCATCGATCGCGGCAGCTACGAGATGGGCGCGCACGCACCCGGGGCGAGCGCTTACGCCGCGTGCAACGCGTCGTGGTCGTGGGACTGCTTCATGGCCGCGATTCCGAGCGGCACGGCGGCGCAGCCCACGCAGGTCCTCGGCGCCGGCTGGGATTCCGGCTGCACCGCGCCGCCGGAACTCTGGGGCAGCGAACATTCGGCGCAGGTCGTTTCGCTCGCCGGCAGCAGCAACGTCAAGGTCGCGTGCCTGGAAATCACCGACCACAGCGCCTGCATCGAGTCGCTGCTCGGCGGCAGCAGTCCGAACGCCTGCAACCGTTCCAGCCCGCCCTTCGGCGACTGGGCGTCGCGCGGCATCTACGCCAAGGACTCCAGCAACGTCACGCTCAAGGACCTCAACATCCACGGCATGGCCAATCGCGGCATCCTCGCCGGGCGCCTGAGCAACTGGACCGTCAGCGGCGTGCGCATCAACGCGAACGGCTGGGGCGGATGGGACGGCGACCTGGGCGAATCCGCGGGTTCTTCCGACAGCGGCACGATGCAGTTCGACAACCTCGAAGTCGGCTACAACGGCTGCACCGAGCAATACCCGAGCAGCACGATCTACGCCTGCTGGGGCCAGGCGGAAGGCGGCTACGGCGACGGCTTCGGCGAGACGACCACCTCGGGCAACTGGGTCTTCACCAACGCGTATTTCCATCACAACACGCAGGATGGTCTTGATCTGCTGTACGCGGACGCGACCGCGACCATCAAGGTCGACCAGACGCATGCCGAAGGCAATGCGGGTAACCAGATCAAGCTTGCCGGTTCGCCGACGGTACAGAACTCCGTGATCGTCGGCAATTGCTCGTATTTCACGAACGTCGGCTACATGAGCGGCAACAACTCCGGCGGCGCCGGCACCGCGGGCGACCAGTGCCGCGCGCTCGGCAACACGCTGGTGATCTCGCTGCAGCCGAAGCTCAAGGGTCTGGTGCAATTCAACACGATCGCCGGCGAAGGCGATTGCCTGATCCTGGGCAAGAACGGCGACGCGAGTTCGTCCATCGCGATCTACAACAACGCGCTGGTCGGAAAGCCGAGCTGGATCCACGCGGACCAAAGCCCGCAGCCGCAATCGTGCCTGTTCTACTGGGACTCCGGTCCGTCATCGTGGCCGGTCGCGTACGGCGGCAATCTGGTCTATCAGGTGAAGGACAATGCCTGTCCGGCGGGCAGCATCTGCAATGCCGATCCGCAACTGGCGAACGCGGCGCTGAGCGCGTTCGACGCCGCGCCGCTGGCGACCAGCCCGCTGGTCAACGCCGCCGACACCACCGTCGGCACCTTGTCGATCGATCTGCTCGGCCAGCCGCGTCCAAGCTCCGGCGGCTACGACATCGGCGCGCTGCAGCTCGCGGCCAGCGGCGGCGGCACCGGTGGCACGACCGGCGGAACGCCGAATGCGAGTTTCGCCGCGAGCACGAACGGCCTGGGCGCCACGTTCGCCGACACCTCGACGGACGCCGGCGGCACGATCGGCTCGCACGCCTGGAATTTCGGCGACGGCGCGACTTCGACCTCGGCCAATCCGTCGCACACGTATGCGAACGGCGGCACGTACGCGGTCACGGAAACCGTGACGGACAGCGTCAACGGCAAGAACAGCACGGCGACGGTGTCGGTCACGGTCACCGCGCCGCCGGTCGGCGGCACGCCCAGCGCGAGCTTCAAGTATTCCGTGCGCGGCCTGGCAGCGTCGTTCAGCGACACGTCGACCGACACGGGCGGCACGTTGTCGGCGCATCTGTGGAAATTCGGCGACGGCGCGACCTCGACCGCGACCAATCCGAGCCACAGCTACGGCAGCAACGGCACGTACACCGTGACGGAAACGGTGACCGACGGCGTCAGCGGAAAGACCAGCACCGCGACGCATTCCGTCAGCGTGCTGTCGTTGTGCGGCTCGGGCCGCAGGCACTGCCTGTAATCGTCGCAGGAAAAACGCGGCAGCGGCGAACAGCCGCTTGCGCCTTGATGCAGCGATCGCCGCGACGGCGATCGCTGCCGAACTTCGAACTTACTGCTTCTGGAATCCGAGCTGCGCGAGGCACACCGCACCGAGGTCGGTGACGGTCTGCGTTGCGCGGTCCGCATCGGAAACCTGCGCGTCGACCGAATCCATGCACGGCAGGATTTCGGTCGCGACGTCGGCGTCGGACTTGCCTTTGGTGTCGATCTCGTCCTTCACCTTCGCCAGCACTGCCGGCACCACGGCGCTGCGTTCGGCCGGACTGGCCGTGTGGTAGGCGGTGAGATTGCTGCTCGGCGAGAGCGCTGCGGCCAGCGCGAGCGGACTGATGCCGACGGCGATGAGCGTGACGCTAGCGAATCGTTTCATGCGCACTTTCCTCCCTAAGAAAACGGTTCGTGGATCCATCCCGGACCGTTCCGCGTCCGGAACCTCACACTAGCACAGGCCGGTGTCGCGCCGGTCGCTCGTGTTCGCCATCCCGGCCCTAAGCACGGCAGGACGGGCATCGCCGCCGTACGGACATGTCTGCGCCTCGCGCGCGCCAGAGGCAGCCTGAGGTGCGCCATACGGGCGCAACAGAATCGCCACGGAACGGGACGCTCGCCATGCCTTTCACGCTTTCGCACGCCGCCGCCGCACTGCCGCTCGATCGCCTGCTGCGTGGCCGCGCGGTCTTTTCGCTGCTCGTGATCGGCGCATTCCTCCCCGACGTGCCCTACTTTCTGCCGCAACCGCTTGCCGGCGTGAATGCGCACCGGCAGCCGGGTCTGCTTCTGTTCGGGCTGCCGTGCGGCTGGATCCTGTATGCCGCGTGGCGCCATCTGCTGCTCGTACCATTCGCCGCGTTGTTGCCGCCGGCGTGGGCGGCGGCGCTGCTGGCATCGGCACGGGCGGAGCGCGTGCGCGCCGGCACGGGCAGCGCGTCGCTGCTGCTCGGCGCGCTCAGTCATATCGTGTGGGATACGTTCACGCACCGGCGCGGTCTCGCCGTGCATCTCTGGCCGCAACTGGCGCAGCCGGTCTGGCGACTTGGCGACCATGCTTTGCCGCCGTATGTGTTTTTTCAGCACGGCAGCACGCTGTTCGGGTTCGTGTGTCTGGTGCTGTTCGTGCGACGCCGCGTGCGCGCGGCGCCGCCCGGCGAATGCATCGTGCCCGGCGCGCAGCCCAGCGCACGCGAGAAAATCGCCGCGATCGCGTTGCTGGCGCTTGCCGCCCTCGTGCTCGTCGGCGCGCGCTTTGCCGCCGCGGATGCCCCGGTGCTGTGCGCCTACAACGCCGTCTGCGGCACGGTGTCGGCGGCAGCGGCGGTCGCCATGGTGTATGCGGCCGTGTGGCATGCGCGGTTCAGCCGGGCGC
>Ga0068856_100008346_pt1 | contig 10091 bp, 9 predicted proteins | sample KBSCornC62_FD_66595 | JGI IMG/M metagenome (GOLD analysis project Ga0068856, IMG submission 66595) | Corn rhizosphere microbial communities from Kellogg Biological Station, Michigan, USA - KBS Corn C6-2 | ecosystem: Host-associated > Plants > Roots > Rhizosphere > Soil ... | reverse complement strand
CGATCGGTAGAACCATCGAAGAGCGACGCCGGCGAGCGCGCGCAGCAGCGCATACATATCTGAGCCTATCACCCCGGTGGACGGCGAGAGATACGTCGCATGACGTAGCGATCGAATCGCCGACGTTGACGGACGGTAGGTCGGCCACAAATTAGGTCAAATGAAGATTTTCCGCGCCTCCGCGGAGTTTTCCCTGCTTGTGGTCGCGTTTGGGTGCCGGCGCGACCGCACGCCAAACCGTGTCGAAACCACCGCCGCGCCGGTCGCGACTCCGGCCGAGTCGTCAGCCGTGACACCGACGAACTGGAACGTCGGCGCCGGTCCCGTGTTGCTCGTGGCCGGAGAAACTTCCACGCGTGCCCTGGTCGTCCTACCGGCGCGGAACGAACAGGCGACGCTGGCGAACCTTCCACGGCCGGCATCGGCAACGCTCTTCAGTCGAGCAGGCGTGGTGCAAACGGCCGATCTTCCGACCATCGCCGATTCCGGTGGGTGTGCTGTCGGCTCTCTTAGCGCAGCGCCGCCGCCTCGGCCCTGGAGCGTTGGCTTCATCGGAGGAGTGGTCGCGCCGCTGCCGGTCGATTCGATCGGATCGCTGTCGAGCGCCGATTCTACGAGATACGCGACTTGGCTCAATCGCCTGGCGTCGGCCCTCCCGAACGATTCGTCCGGACGATTCTCAGGTCTGCCTTTTGTCGTTCGCTCGATCTCTCGCTTCGCGATTCCCGACGGGCCGCAGGTCATCGTGGGTACTTTGAGTCGCCAGCTCAATCAAGAAGCCACGCCGCTCCAGGAGCGCACCTTCGTCGTCGCGGAGCAAAAGCGGGGTGATTCGACGATCGCGTCAGCCTACGGCGAACGCTCGTACGGTGACGAGGAAACAATCGAAAGTCGCGAGTTGCTCGCCGCGCTTCTGATCGGTGAAGCGCGCACGCCCGCCATCGTGATTTCGCGCGACTTCGGCAACGATGTCGCCTATGCGCTGTTCGAGCGCGTCGGGGAAGTGAAATGGCGAAACCAGTGGTCCAGCGCTCGCCGCCACTGTGGACCGTAGGTCACGGACTCAGGCGTCGTCGACCTTGGCGAGCGCCGCGGGCGCGCGTGTCCGTCCAGCGACGCCGGCGAGCGCAAGGAGCGTGAGCACGTACGGCAACGCCAGAAAGAGTTGGTACGGCAGGCCCAACCCGGCCGCTTGCAATAAATACTGAACCGCGCTCGCAGCTCCGAAAACGAGCGCCGCGATCGCAACGCCGACCGGATGCCAACGCCCCAGCACGACGATGGCGATTGCGATGAAACCTCGCCCCGCGGACATACCCTCGGCGAAGGTGCCTGCTTGCGCGAGGACCAGCGTGCCTCCAGCGAGCCCTCCCATTGCTCCACCGAACAGGAGACTCAGCGTGCGGATGCGTGCGATCCGAATGCCGGCCGCACGCGCGGCGGAAGGTGATTCGCCGACGGCACGCAGCCCGAGGCCATCGAGCGTGCGATACATCCACCACCACAACAGAAAGATCGAAACGTAGAAACCATAAGTGACGGCCGGTTGGTCGAACACGCCGACGCCGACCACTGGAAGCCCGGAGAGTCCAGGGACGGCGAGCGGCCGAGACGTCGGGATCGAGAGCGCCGCGCCGGCCGCGCCATAAAGCGCGCGATAGAGCGTCCCGGTAATTCCCATCGCGAGGATCGTCAGCGCTGTTCCTGTGATTATCTGGTCAGCGCGAAGCCTGACCACGAACCAAGCAAAAATCGCCGTCATCGCCACGCCGAGGACGACCGCGCCGACAAAACCCCCAACCACGCCACCGTGTGTCGAGCCGAGCAACGCACCAAACGCTCCGCAAAGGATCACACCTTCCAGGCTGATGTTGATGATCCCCGCTCGCTCGACCACAACCTCGCCGAGAGCCGCCAACCCCAATGGCGTGGCCGTTCGAATTGCCGACGCGAGAAACGCGGTAAAGAGTGCACTCACAGCGTGTCTCGAAAGCGTTGTCGAATTCCGCGCGATGCCAGCAGGCCCAGAATGAGTGCCGCTTCCACGACTGATACCACGACCGACGGAACACCGGCGTCGCGCTGCATCGCGGCCGCTCCGGCCTCCAGGGCGCCGAACAGAATGCCAGCCGGGACCACCAGCGCCGCGTCGAGACGGGCCAACAACGCGACCGCGATCGCGGTGTAACCATACCCGGGCGAAATGTTCTCGTAGAGCGCGAACGTCACCCCCTGGACCTCGATTGCCCCGGCAAGCCCCGCCAACGCGCCGCTGATGGCGAACGCGGAAAAGACGACCCGCCGCACGTTGATGCGCCCCGCGCTACTCGCCGCATCCGGATTGGCGCCGGTCACCCGCAGGCGAAAGCCCGCCGCCGTGTTACGCATCGCCCACCATGAGATCCCCGCCGCAACGAGCGCGAGCAAAAACCCGAGATGCAGGCGCGTTTCTCCAGGGAATCGCGGGAGCTCGGCGGCATGTGGGATTGGCTCAGTCTGCGGGTAGACGTGCGTCGGCTCCTGCATCGGCCCACGAACGAGATACGAGACGAGGTACGTTGCGGCGAAGTTCAGCATGATGGTGCTGATGACCTCGAGCACATGAAATCTTGTTCGGAGAATGGCGGCGATCGCCGCCCAGCCGGCACCGAGCGCGGCTCCCGCGAGAAAACACAGCGCAACGACCGCGGCCGAGTTGAGCTTGGGGCCGTACAGTGCGATCGCCGTCGCCGCTGTCGCGCCCATGAGGAACTGCCCTTCGGCGCCGACATTGAAAACGCCCCCTCGAAACGCGATTGCGACCGCCAAACCCGTCATAATGAGCGGCGTTGCACGAACGAGAGTGCCGGATCCAAGGGCATACCACGACCCGAACGCGCCGTTGACGAACGCCGCGCCAGCGCGAATCGGGTTGTATCGCAGAACAACGAGAAACAGCGCCAATCCGCCGATGAACGCAACGACAACCGCCACGGCGCGGAGCAGCACACGCAGCAAGACGCGCGACCGCGTCACGATTGAGTCCGCGCCACCCGAAAGGCTACCAGGCGTCGAATCGATGCGATGCCGAACGTTGGCCCGAGCGCCAAGACCGGAAATGCCCACCGCCAGCCGACAATCGCAACGAGCGGGGGAATGAGCTGAATGGAAACCATTGTTAAGAGGAAGCCGAGCGAAGTTTGCACGGTCAGTGCGGTGCCGACGGCGTGGGGAGGCACCGCTTCAGTCACAAGCGCACTGAATTGTGCCGAATCGGCGATGACGAAAAATCCCCAAGTCCAGGCCAATGACCCCACGATCCAGAGCGATCTTCCGAACGCCAGCGGAATGAGCAGCGAGCACGCGCCGCTGAGCGCCATCGCCAGCATGACGAGTCGCTCCCGCCCGCGCGCGTCCGCTGAAAGACCGCCCCAGAGGCACCCGAATCCCCCAACGGCAATCGTTCCAAACGCAAGCGCCGACACCAGCCCCGAGGGCGGTGCCGCGGAAACTCCCCGTTGCGCCGCAACACTCGCTGCGAGAAAAAGCGGAATCCAGGTCCAGAACGAGTACAACTCGAACATGTGACCGAGGTATCCGCTCGTGGCGAGTCGCCATTCGCGCCGCTCCACGACGGAGCGCACCAGACTCCACGCGAATGGTCGCGGCGGAAATGGATAGGGGCCGTCGACATAAAGAGTTGCGATGAGAAGCGACGCCACCACCGCGCACGCCGATGCCACCAGGATCACCGTGTGCGGTCCCGCGGCGGGGAAGGCATGCACCAGATAAGGCGTCGCCTTTCCGACGGTCAACGCGCCGACGACCGTGCCGATGGCGAGCCCTCGTCGCGCTCGGAACCATGTTGAGGCCATCTTCATCGCGGGCGGGTAGACGCCAGCGAGCGTGAAGCCCGTGACGAATCGGAGCACGAGCGCGACGGTGAATCGATCCGTGACGACCAGAGCGGCATTGGCGGCGGCACCGACCAGCGCAGCGACCGCAAAGAACCACTTGGACGGTAACAGGTCCGCAAGGTTCAACAACGCTGCAAGCCCTGTCCCGAACACGAATCCGAGCTGCACGATCGTTGTCAACCATGCCGTTTGGCTCGGTCCGAGCGACCAGCCGGCGCCGAGTTGTGTCGCGACGGCGCTTGCGGCGAACCAGAGCGACATGCCGAGTAGCTCGGCGATCGCCAGCAATGCAAGTATTCGCCAGCGGCGTGAGTCGCGGTCGGCGATGTCCGCCGCGACCGTGCTCACGCGACGCCGAGCATCGCGCGCCCGATGATCGCGCGGTCCATCGGTACGTCACGCGTGCGTCCGCGGTGCACGACGATGATACGCGTCGCGAGCGCGAGAATTTCGTCGAGGTCTTGCGAATACACGACGACCGCCATTCCCTGCTCCGTCGAGAGGCGGAGACGCGCGTGCACCGCAGCCGATGCTCGTATGTCGAGACCGCGCGTCGGATTCTCCACGACGATCAATCCCGATGACGCGTCGAGCTCACGCCCCAGGGCAAACTTCTGCTGGTTGCCGCCGGAGAGAGCACCCGCCTCCGTCTCCGGCGTCCCGCCACGGACATCGTATTCGGCGATCGTGCGGCTGGCTTGCTCGCGCTGCTGGGCCCATCGCACGACGCCTCGACGCGCGCCCGCGCCGTTCAGCGCCGTGTTGACCGTGAGGGATTCGTCCAGAATCAGCGCGTCACGCTGGCGGTCTTCGGGTACGAAACCAACCTCGTTCGGGATCGAGACGTCTCCGCGAATTGGCTGCATGCGCCCCGATAGGACGCGCAACAACTCGCGCTGCCCGTTGCCATCGAGCGCGGCAATCCCGAGTATCTCGCCGCGTTGCACCGCGAGACTGACGTCGGTCAGCGATTCTACGCCGCGCTCATCTTGAACGGTGACGCCATCCAACCGCGCAACGATCGGTGCGGTCGAGGCTTGTTTGTGATCGATCGCGGTTGGAGCGGCGACGTCGGATGCCCCGATCATCGCCTCGGACAGGCGCCTCTTGTCCATCGACGCGGCCGGCGCGGACAGGACGGACCGTCCCCGCCGAAGCACCGTGATCTCATCGGCGACTCGCAACGCCTCGTCGAGCCGGTGCGTGATGAGAACGGCGGCGTTTCCCGCGTCGGCAAATCGACGAAGCCACTCGAGGAGCTCCGCGGCCTCGATCGGGGCCAACACGGCTGTCGGCTCGTCGAGGATCAGGGCGCGAGCGCCTTGCGCGAGGGATTTAACGATCTCTAATCGTTGTTGGCCGGCCACGGAAAGCGAGCCGGCGCGCGCTCCGGGATCCAGCCTCAGACCGGTGCGTTCTCCGATATCGAGGACGACGCTCGCGACGGCGGCTTCGTCGAGCCGGCCCCGTTCCCGGCTCCCGAGCGCGACATTCTCAACCACCGTCATCGCCGGAACGTTAGTGAAATGCTGATGCACCATGCCGAGGCCGGACGAAATAGCATCGATCGGCGAACGGATCGCCCGAGACGGCCTCCCGGCCGTGATTTCGCCGCGGTCGGCCGCGTGCAGACCGAATGCGATGCGCATCAGCGTCGTCTTGCCGGCGCCGTTTTCTCCGAGCAGGCCATGGATGGTCCCGGCGTCGAGCTGAAACGAGACGTCTTCGAGCACCACCGTCCCTGAGAAGGATTTGGTGACATTCGACATCCGGAGCACATTGCTCGGTGTGTCCCTTCGATCAGAGCCCGGTTGGTGCATCGATGAAGGTGGACGGAATGCCAAATCGCGAGGCTACCGCCTCGCCGAGGGCTCGGACGCCAAAAGTCTCCGTTGCGTAGTGGCCCGCGTACATCACGACGATCCCAAGCTCGCGCGCCTCGACCGCCGTGTGATGAGGCCCCTCACCAACGATAATGGTGTCGAGTCCTCGCTCGGCCGCTTCGCGCAGCGTCGCCGAGTCAGCACCTGATCCGGTGCAGAGTCCCCAGCGCCGCGTAACGTGCTCCGGATCGAAAGGAGTCGTTACCAATGTGCCGCCGAACTGTTTCGCTAGTTCGGCTGCGCGCTCGGCAAGAACCCGCGTCGCAACGTCCGAGGCGCCGCTCAGGCCGATGCTCTTTCCTTGAAAGTTGGCAAAACCGCCGGCTGACTCCAGCCGGAGGTGTTTGGCCAGAAGCGCGTTATTTCCTAACTCCGGATGCACATCGAGCGGCAGATGTGCCGAGTACACGGCGATATCGTGCTCGATGAGTGCTCGAATGCGTCCGTATCGGTCTCCGATGATTGGCCGGGCACCTCCCCAGAACATCCCGTGGTGAACGAGTATCAATCGCGCTCGAGTCTCGATCGCGCCGCTGATCGCCGCGCTCGAAAAATCGACCGCCGTTACGACTCGATCGATCTCGCCACGATTGGCCAGCTGAACGCCGTTCAGAGCGCCTGGATAATCCGGAACGCCCGCGATCTGAAGCAACTCATCGAGGAATGCGGCGACTTCAGCGAGCCCCGTCACTTTTTCGCCGCTGATGTGTCGACGTGGACGCGGTAGCGACCGGCGAGCATCAACGACTGGAGCGAATCGATTCGGCCACGTGCCGCCGCCGGAATGCGCGCCATCAACGCCGGGTTCAACACGAGCGTCACGACGTGCGATTCCTCTCCCAGCTCCACAACGCGCGGGCGAAAGGTCTTCGCCTTCACGTCGCGTGCGATCTGCAGAAAGGCGCGCGGCAAATCGATCACGACGCTTCCCAGCGTTACATCGGCTGCCACCGCATTCTGATTCGAGTTCGACCCGATGACCAGCGCGTTCCGTTCGCGCGCGGCTTGAAATACGCCGAGTCCGGCGGCGTCGGCGTTTTGAAAGATGACGTCGGCGCCCTGAGCGATTTGCGCGAGAGCCTGCTCCTTCCCCGCGCTGACATCGTCCCAGTTTCCGATATACGACGTGATGACGCGGATCGACGAGTCGGTCGCCCGGGCACCCTGCTCGAATGCGCGAAAGCTCTCGACCACGGGCGGCAGCGCGGTACCGCCGAGCGTCGCAATCTTCTTCGTCTTGCTTACGGACGCGGCGAGAACGCCCGCGAGATAGGAAGCGTCGGCGAACCCGAACGTCATGCCGGCCAGGTTTGCACCCGCCGTCGAACCGGAGGTCGTCACGTACAAGGTTCGCGGGAATTCTGGCGCGACACGCCGCGCAGCGTCCTGGAACTCGAATCCGTGCCCGAAGACCAGGTCGTAGCCCTGGGTGCCGTACTGGCGGAAGTTGTCTTCGAATTCCGCAGGCGTCTTCGTCTGCACGTGACTCACTTGTGCGCCCAAGCTATCGCGAATCCAAAGGAGACCCTGATAGGCGCCACCATTCCATGACTGATCCGACACTGGCCCTGGAGTCAACAGCGCGACTTTAAACGCGCTATTGGCTGAGTCCGCAAGTCTATGTTTCTGTGTACCCGGTCCACAGCCGGCAACGAATGAACCGAGGATGAGCACGATTGGGGAAAAGCGCAGAGCTCGTCTGGTTCTCATCGGCTTAAGCGTTGTGCATGTTCGTCTTAGCAGACTGTGCAAACTGTGGATTGTTTGCGCGTCGAAATCGGCTTTACGGAGACTATTACCGCAGTACAGCTGCTATCATCTCATGATACTGTCCTAATAGTGCTGTCTAGTTTCTCGAAGAATCAGATCGAGAATGCGGTCCAGGTCGTCCGCAGAGAAGAACGAAAGTTCAATTTTTCCCCGATCGTCTACTGATGAGGTAAGGCGGACATCGGTTTGCAGGTAGCGACGTAGATCGTCTTCGATCGCTCGAAGAACCGGATTCTGCTGTACAGCGACCGACTGCCGAATCGGCTTTTGTGTTTGAACTGATGGGTTCGCTTCGCCGTTGGCGTCGCGCACGCGCTGCTCGAGCTCCCGCACGCTAAGCCCGTCCTTGGCCGTCGACTTTGCGAAAATGATCGCGGAACCGGTGTCACTCAGGGCTAGGAGTGCTCGAGCGTGCCCTGGTGAGAGAGTTCCCCTCTCGACGAGTTCTAAGATCTCATCAGGTAAAGATAGGATTCGCAACAAGTTGGTTACCGTCGTGCGATCCTTGCCGACCGCCTCCGCCACCTGCTGTTGCGTCAATTGGAATTCATCGATGAGCCGTCGGTAGCCCCGGGCCTCCTCGAGGGCGTTCAGATTAGTGCGCTGGAGGTTCTCGACGAGGGCGAGCACGAGCATAGTGCGATCATCGAAGTCGCGGACGATCGCCTGGATCTCGGTCCATCCAAGGTTCGTGGCGGCGCGGACCCTTCGCTCACCCGCTATGAGCTCATACGCCTCGCCTCGACGGCGAACGCTGATCGGCTGCAGTAGCCCGCTCGCGCGAAGCGATGCTTCCAGTTCGGCGAGCTCTTCAGGACGGAATTCACGCCGTGGCTGAAACGGGTTTGCGCGGATGCTCGACAAAGCAATTCGCCGCACATCCGAAGCGGTCGCTGGGCTGGTGTCGCTGGTCGTTGGAATGAGCGCTTCCAACCCGCGCCCGAGGCGTCGTTGACGTTCCATGCTCATCGTGTCCTCGCGATAAGCTCTTTTGCCACAGCGAGATAAGCTTGAGCTCCCACCGACGCGACGTCGTACAAGATGATCGGCTTGCCGAAACTCGGCGCTTCGGCCAAACGAACGTTTCTTGGAACGACGGTTTCAAATACCTGAGTCCCGAAGTACTCGCGTGCTTCGGCGGCAACTTGACGCGAGAGATTAAGGCGGGCGTCGTACATGGTCAGGAGGACACCATCGATGCCTAGCTCCGGATTCACGCTACGCTGGATTAGGTGAACGGTATTCAGCAACTGGGAAAGTCCCTCGAGCGCGTAATACTCGCATTGGAGCGGGATGAGCAACGCGTCCGCCGCGGCAAGCATGTTCAGCGTGATGAGCCCAAGCGAAGGTGGACAATCGATAAGGATGAAATCGTACTCCTCTCGTATGTCGGCCACGGCCGCACGCATCATCCGTTCGCGTCCCTGACGATCCACGAGCTCGACTTCTGCTCCTGCCAGATCCGGCGTGGCTGGCAAAATATCCAGCGTCTTGAAGTGCAGCTCTCGTATTCTGGCGTCGGAGATGGGGCGTTCGCCGATGAGAACATCGTACACCGTCGTCCCAATGCTGGCGCGATCGATACCCGAGCCGCTCGTCGCGTTCCCTTGAGGATCCCCGTCAATCAACAAGGTCCGTCGTTCCGCTGCCGCCAGGCTCGCCGCGAGGTTGACTGCAGTCGTGGTCTTACCGACACCGCCCTTCTGATTCGCTACTGCGATGACGCGGGCCACGTTCAGCGGATGGGTCAAGGATTGGAAAAAAAGAGTACTGCGGAATGGATCGCCAATCTACCCGGGCCCAAGACCAGGAACAACGTGCCACGTGGCACATCCGAGGCTTGGCGACCCCAGAACGTGCCACGTGACACATGGTGCTGACCCTCACGACGGTCTATCGATTGGGCACGAACGCCCATCGCGCTGTAACCGTCGCGGAAACCGTCGACTGTCCTGGCTCGATCGGCGTGGGCGCTGCTCCCGCGACCCGCGCCCGAGCCATTGTTGCCTCAAAAGGTCGAATAGGCTCCACCGCCGACGAAACCTCGAGCAACTGTCCGAGGGAACCTCCGGCGGCCTTCGCCATCACCTCCGCGTCGGCGCGGGCGTGCGCCACGGCATCGGAAATCGCCGCTCGGCGCGCCGAATCAGCTCGCGACGAGGTAAACTCAACCCCAGAAACCTCATTCGCACCTTTGGCTAAAGCCGCGTCGATGGTTCGGCCAACATCCTCAATACGTTTCAGGCTGGCTCGGACGGTGTTAGTAACGACGTATCCCGTCACCTTCGGCGGCTGGTTTGGCGGGTACTGCATTTCCGGCGACACGTTGAAGTTGATCGTGGCGATTTGGTCTGAACCCAAGCCCAGCGCCCGTAGTGTGTCGATGATGGCGCGTTGCCGACGAGCATTGTCTCCAGTGGCCTGCGCGACCGTCGCCGCTCGGCTCTGAACGCCAACCATCACAGTAGCGCGGTCGGGAGCCAGCTGAACTTCGCCTGTACCGGTGGCCAAAACTTGCGGAGGAACGTTCGGCGGTCCTTGT
>Ga0068856_100008343_pt1 | contig 10092 bp, 7 predicted proteins | sample KBSCornC62_FD_66595 | JGI IMG/M metagenome (GOLD analysis project Ga0068856, IMG submission 66595) | Corn rhizosphere microbial communities from Kellogg Biological Station, Michigan, USA - KBS Corn C6-2 | ecosystem: Host-associated > Plants > Roots > Rhizosphere > Soil ... | reverse complement strand
CGAGCGATTGGAGATGGCAGCGAGTATCGGCGAACAATTGCGACTCGCACGCGAGGAGCGAGGTATTCCCCTACGTGAAATCTGCGAACAAACCCGAATTTCAGTTCATTATCTCGAAGCAATTGAAGCAAACGACTACAAACGTTTGCCTGGTGGCGTATTCAATCAGAGTTTCATCAAAGCATATGCGCGTTGTGTAGGCTACGACGAAAGAGAAGCAATCGAAGGCTATACTCGATATCTTCGCGAGCATGGTGACACTTCTGATGAAGTGAATACCACGCCAATGCATTCCAAGGTTTACACCGAAACACCGGCTACTCGCTCACCCCTATTAACTGTGATCCTTGCTGTATTGATTCTTGCGTTGCTAACCGCGGCCGCCCTTGCTGCGTTGCACTGGTTCCAAAAACGTGCCTCGTCTGTGACGACAAGGGCGGAACAGTCTTTCGCATTAATGATAATTCGCCCGGCTCTGTATAATGGGTCCATTCAAGAATCAGGGTTTCAGAAAACTGACTACGACGCAGTCTTACAATAAGTTAATTCCCTTAGCTGTGTTTCCGTGTTTTGCGGCGCGAAGCTCGAAAGTGTGCGCCGCCGATAACACGAACTGCCCGCTCGAAAGGCGGGCAGTTCTGTTTTAGCTCGGTGTCTTCTTGTTAACTCTGCGCAACTCAGCGCTCTCTGCGTCTCTGCGGTTATCACACTGCTGAGAACGAATCGACCGCAGAGACGCAGAGAGCGCTGAGGTTACGCAGAGATTATTTTGAGGAGTCTTTAAAACAAATGATCACTTCAGAAATACTAGAAGGCTTGACCTTCGACGATGTCTTGCTAATCCCAGATCGCTCCGACGTTTTGCCGTACGAGACGGACACTGCAACACAATTCACGCGGAACATTCGTTTACAAATTCCACTTTGCTCCGCAGCGATGGATACAGTCACAGAAGCTGCCCTGGCAATCGCTTTGGCCCAACAAGGAGGAATTGGGGTCGTTCACAAAAACATGAGTATCGAACGACAGGCCGAGGAGGTCGACAAGGTAAAACGATCGGAGTCAGGGATGATTGTCGATCCTGTAACGATTCGACCTGATCGACCGGTTCGCGAAGCGTTGCAGGTGATGGAACGATTCCACATTAGCGGCGTACCGGTAGTGGACGAATCCGGTCATCTCGTCGGAATCATCACCAACCGCGATTTACGTTTTGAGACACGCTTTGAGATTCCAGTATCCGAAGTTATGACACCGCAGCCGCTGGTTACAGTGCCGGTTGGCACAACGTTGGAACAAGCCAAAGCAGTATTGCAGAAACATCGTATTGAGAAACTCCTCGTCGTTGACGACGACAAACACATCAAGGGCTTGATCACCGTTAAGGATATTCAGAAAGCGATCAAGTATCCTTCTGCGGCGAAGGACAACCTTGGTCGTCTGCGAGTAGCAGCAGCGATCGGCGCGACCGGCGATTTTCGCGAGCGGGCTGACGAGCTGGTTAATGCTCGAGTCGATTGCCTTGTCATTGATACTGCACACGGACACTCGTCACGCGTCGTTGAAGCAGTAAAAGACACAAAGAAACGTCATCCGGAGACTGATGTAATAGCGGGCAACGTCGGTACGACGGAAGGCGCGCAGGAACTGATCGATGCTGGTGTTGATGCAGTGAAAGTTGGTATCGGTCCGGGATCAATTTGCACGACACGTGTTGTGACTGGCGCAGGTGTTCCACAGATAACTGCGATCGCTTCGTGCGTTAAGGCAACACGTGGACAAGGTGTGCCGGTGATCTCGGACGGCGGCGTGAAGTTTTCCGGTGATGTCGCTAAAGCGATTGCTGCCGGCGCCGACGTTGTAATGATCGGATCGCTTTTCGCAGGAACCGAAGAGGCGCCGGGCGAAGTAATCTTGTTTCAGGGCCGTTCGTTCAAAACGTATCGCGGCATGGGATCGATTGGCGCGATGCGTGAGGGTTCGCGTGATCGATACTCACAAGATCCTGCTCAGATCGAGTCAAAGCTAGTCCCTGAGGGCATCGAAGGTCGTGTGCCGTACAAAGGAACCTTGGCTGACATGGTGACGCAGCTGGTGGGTGGACTGCGAGCAGGCATGGGCTACACTGGTTGTCATGACATTAAGGAGTTCCAGGAGAAGACAAGGTTCTTGCGAATCACATCAGCTGGTTTGAAAGAGTCTCATGTCCACGATGTGATTATTACGAAGGAGGCGCCGAACTACCGACTCGAGTAAGATTTCATTCGCCTCTTTCTCAGCATTCCCTAACTGTGTGCATCGAGCTTGTGCGAGAATCCTTGCCGTCGTCGGCTCGCACTGGCGGTTCCGAACAATAAGCTAACCTCGATGTCGATTCCCTCCGGCAAGATTCTTGCGCACTACGAGATTGTTTCCCCACTCGGCGCGGGTGGGATGGGAGAAGTCTATTTAGCGCGAGACACTCAGCTTGATCGCCTGGCGGCTTTGAAGTTTTTGCCGCATGAAATTTCCAACGATCCACAACGTCTGCGGCGTTTTACTCAAGAGGCGAAGGCAGCATCAGCACTCAACCACCCGAACATTGCACATATTTACGAGCTCGGCGAAGCAGACGGTACACGTTTCATCGCCATGGAATATGTCGAGGGAAAACCACTCGATCAGAAGATTAATCACAGTCCATTAAGGTCCGCGGAAATTCTACAAATTGCCCCTCAGATCGCTGATGCTCTTAGTGAAGCTCATTCTAAAGGCATCATCCATCGCGATATCAAAGCTTCAAACATCGTCCTGACAAATCGCGGCCAGGTTAAAGTTCTCGACTTCGGGCTGGCTAAGGTAGTAGCAGACGATGCCTCCCCTGATCCGGATGTTTCGACTCAACTGAAGACAACTCCGGGAATCGTAATTGGAACCGTTCCTTACATGAGTCCCGAACAAGCTTTGGGCGAAAACATCGATCACCGATCCGACATTTTCTCGTTGGGAATCGTCCTCTACGAGATGGCCACCGGACGACTTCCCTTCTCAGGTCGTACGGTGACCGAGACTCTCGGCCGAATCACTCATGATCAACCCGAAGCCGTATCCAGATACAACTATGAAGTGCCGGCAGAGTTGGAACGAATTATCCGCAAATGTTTGGAGAAGGATCCAGCGCGGAGATACCAGGCGACGTCTGAGTTAGTAGTCGATCTGGAGAATCTTAAGAGGGATTGCCAGGCGACTGGTCCGGCAAATACTTCACTCGCTCCTCGCAAACCAAAAAAAAGGCTCTTCCTGGTCGGAGGCGCTTTGCTTTTGGGCTTGCTAGGTGTCGGTCTATTCCTGGTTCTCCGCAACGGCTCAAAGAATAATGATCGTCAAACGATCCAAACGATTGCCGTCCTGCCCTTTGTCAATTCAAGTGGTGATCAAAGTAGCGAATATCTCTCGGATGGGATGACCGAGAGCATCATCAACAGTCTTTCGCAGCTGCCGCGATTAAGAGTAATGGCGCGGGCCACCGTGTTTCGTTACAAAGGCAAAGAAATCGATCCCGGAAGTATCGGGCGCGAGTTGAAAGTAGATGCAGTACTGACCGGACGCGTCCTACAGCAAGCGGACAATTTGGTTGTTCAGGCGGATCTCGTCAATGTTAGTGATGGCTCCGAACTGTGGGGTGAGCATTACACTCGGAAGGCTGTTGATGTATTTGCAATTCAGGATGAAATCGCAAAGCAGATAACTGATCGTCTACGGCTTAGACTAAGTGGTGCTGAAGAGAGATTAGTCACTAAACATTACACGGAGAACGCCGAGGCATATGACTTGTACCTGAAAGGCCGGTACTTCGTTCAGAAAGGAACAGAAGAGAGCTGCGACAAAGCAATCGAGTACTACCGCCAAGCTATTGACCGAGATCCTAATTACGCACTTGCTTACGTCGGAATGGCCTCTGCTTATGACACGCTCGGCGGTGTTTTAGGCTTTCGCGCACCGAGCGCCACTTACCCAAAGGGCAAAGAGTTCTTGACCAAAGCAGTTGCGCTTGATGAGACTCTTGCCGAGGTTCACGCCGTATTAGCCAGTTATACTCTGAACTACGACTGGGATTGGCCCGCGGCCGAGCGACAGTACAAAAGAGCTATCGAGTTAAATCCCAACGACTCTGCCGCTCATCGGTCATATGGAACTTACCTCGAGGCATTGGGCCGTTTTGATGAGGCAATCAGCGAAAGGCAATTAGCGCAGAAATTGGATCCGCTGTCACCGTTCACCGTCGCTGATGTCGGTTACCCGTATTACTACGCTCGAAAATACGATGAGGCAATCGCGTGGTATCGGAAAGGGCTTGAACTCGATCCAAAACTCTCCTGGTGCCATCTCTGGATTGGCCAGGCGTACGTCCAAAAAGGGATGTTCAAGGAAGCCCTCAATGAAATAAACCAGGCAGTTCAATTGTCTGCTGGAGATATCAGAACCAAGGCAACGCTTGGGCATGCATATGCAGTCGCCGGCCAACGGGAAGACGCATTGAAGGTGCTTAGGGATTTGCAGATGTTGTCGAAGGAGAGGTACGTTTCACCATACTACTTTGCTTTGATCTCCGCTGGTCTTGGAGACAATCAACAAACGGTGGCCTGGCTGCAGAAGGCACAGGAAGAACGGCAGCCTTACCTCGTACTGATGAACGTTGAGCCAGTTTTTGATCGCCTTCACTCTGATCCCGGATTCATGGCTATCGAACGTAGCGTCGGGCTGCAACAATAAGTGCAACTACAACTCGGACGAGGAGTATGGGATATGCGCAGTTCGTTAGTGTTATTTCGTGTAATTTCGTGGATCGTCTGGTATGTCCGACGAACTCTAGTTTGTCGTGCGTGGTTCATCAGGCCCGTTTAATTCTTTGCGGGAATGATTGGTTAGGGTCGACAAACTAAAGTTCGTCGGACATACCAGACGATTCACGAAAACACACGAAGTAACACGAATAAAACTGACGTTATCCCAGCTTAGACGACCCGCGGGCCTTGTGTTTCGCTTTCCGTGCAAACCAACTCTGGAATCACCGTACCCATCGTTTGTTCAACTGCCGGTCGTGCAACCGCTGAAAAATTGCCAGGGTACAAATTGCTCCCACCAACGCCAGAAACATGTCTCACTGCGTGTCCCAAATGTCTCCCTGCGTTCCTAAGAACTTATCTCCCAGATTTGGCGTGGCGAGAACCGCGACCCACCATTCAATAAATTCGTAAAACGCGCCGATCGCGAGAATGATCGACGCTGTGATGAACGCGAGCCAACGGCGCGACGTTTGAATCACCTGCATCAGGATCTCCCTAATTGGAATTGCGACCAAAAACCCAAGCATGAAGTGCGCTAACCGATCATAATCGTTTCGCTTCAAGTGAAAATGATCGCGCAGCCAATTGAACGGCGCCGCTTCCGCATAAGTGAAGTGCCCGCCCCACGACTGTAGAAACAGATAGATGAAGATCATGTAGTATGCGAGGCGCGTAAACTTAAAGTGGCGATAGGCGATAATAACTGCGACGAGCTGCGCGATTGGAAACAGATTTTCCATTGCCCAGTCCGCGCGATCGTGGGGATTGATCGCGAGTAGACTGAATCCGATCAGATAAAGGCCGAGCAGCACGAGAAGTTCAACATTTCCAGGCGTGATCTTGCGTGATTGTTCAGGAGACATATTTATCCGACACGTGAATGGCTATCATTATTTTGAGCAGTTGCGTGTATCATCTTTTGCGAGCTAAGTAATCAAGCGCGGACGGCATCCGACTTGCCATCTTGCATGCTGTGTACATGTTGAGAAAAGCTACGTTAATCTCAAATCCCAAGACCGGACGCTACGTGTCCAGGCGAAAAACTATCCAGGAGCTTGCTTCTGATCTGAATGCACAAGGAGTCGAAGTCGAACTGAAGTTTACTGCCGGCCCGGGTGACGCTGCTGATCTGGCCGCAAAAGCAGCTAACAATGGTAGTACGGACGTGATTGTCGCAGGCGGCGACGGAACTATCAACGAAGCAATTCAGGGAATGGTTGGAACAAAATCTCGACTCGGCATTCTCCCGCGAGGCACGGCTAACGTGTTGGCGCGGGAGCTCGGTTTACCGATGAATATCGACGAGGCAATAAACATTGCCGCTCATGGCAAGTCGCGTCGAATACATTTTGGTATCGCCATCGATGAGACCACAAATATTCGTCGTCACTTCGTGCTGATGGCGGGCATTGGCCTGGACGCTTCCGTGGTTAGGCGAGTGCAGCCCGGACTGAAAAGACGAATCGGTAAGGGAGCATTCTGGCTCTCCGGCTTGAGTCACCTCGCAACCTGGCATCCGCGTCAGTTTACCCTTGATATTGAAGGAAAACTTTACAACGCCACTTTTGCCGCAATCGGCAAGGCGGCGCGTTATGGTGGCGACTTAATGATTACTCCCCGAGCGCGCCTTGATGAACCTTCTTTTGAGATCTGCATTATCGAAAGCGTTAGCCGTGTTCAATATCTCCACTTGTTGTCTTATGCGATGCGAGAAGGTATGCCGAACGACAAGCAAGGCGTCCATTTTGTTAAGGCTTCGAAGGTAAGAGCATTTGGCGATGCACCGGTGCAGGTAGATGGCGAGGTGATAGGACACTTGCCGATGCGGTTTGAGATCTCACCGCATTCATTGGAAGTGATAGTGCCCTGATGTCCGATATGCTTTAGCTTGTCGTGACGCAACCAACCAAGCCCGCGAGTTATTAAAGAGACACTGCTGACTGTGGGGCTTGGTTGGTTGCGTCACGACAAGCTAAAGCATATCGGACATCACTTCCCATTCAACCACGCCCCTCTCATTCTCTTCTGTTCAGGCGTTGCGCCCGTCAGCTCCTCGATTCGGTATTCGAAGCGCTCGGGTTCTCCCAGAACCAGACTCGTCTTGATGGTGCGTCGATTGCGCTTCACTGTGATCGGAACTGATTGTCCCGTCTTAAAACGAGCTAGCGTTTGCAGCCAATCATCTTTACCAGGCGGCCGTCCGGCGAGTTGCATGATCTGATCGCCACTTTGCAATCCAGCCGTCTCAGCCGGCGAATCGTTCTCCACGCTTTCGATCATTGGCGCGCGAGGATCATCAAACTGAACCGACATCCCTGCATTGAACGGCTCTTTTAACTGGACCTTGTTGACGCGCAATCCGACAACTGCAAATGCCTCATCGTATGGCAGTGTTTCCGTGCTGCGAACGTAACGATCGAAAAAGTTCTGGAAATCCATCCCCACGACTTTCGAAGCGACGCGTTGCAGATCCTCAGGTTGGTAACCACGACCGCGAAGGTAGTAGCTATTGTTCGAACTCTTCACATAAAACTCGTCGTACATTTCGCGCATTACATCGTCCAGCGAATGCTTACTATCCGATCGTCCACGTATCAACAAATCGAGAACCATCGCAATCAATTCTCCCTTGGGGTAGTAACTAATCGAAGTGTTCTCGAGATTTGTCTTCTGAGCATGCGGAGCATCATCGAGAAATGGTGCGGAAAGCGACGACTCTTCCGCACTCATCAATCGTGATCCAGGTGCGTTTTCGATACTGCTGATCGTTCTGCTTTCACGTCTCAAAAATCTCGCATCGTCCCACAGCCCGGCACGGCGCGACATCAGATGTCCGTAATAGTTAGTAAAGCCTTCGGCGATGAAAAGACCTCGTGTGGCCAGATCCCGAGTGAAGTCCCAGGGCCCAAGTTCAAATGGGCGGAGTCGCTTTACATTCCAAACATGAAAAAACTCGTGAGCGACCGTATCGAGCGCACCATCGTAAACTCCAGGCTCACCCAAAGCACCTGATTCAATAATCTGAGTTGAGGTTAAGTGTTCCATTCCATCGCCGGACTCATCATCAGCGGCGAAATGGATCAAGAAAGTGTACTCATCAAATTCCGGCGGACCCCACATCGCGGTTTCTGCACGAACGATCTTTTCGATGTCGCGTACTAACGCAGGGCGCTTCCCTCCTTCAGGTCCAAACGAGTGAACCATCACATGGTACTTCTTACCATCCACTTGAAATTCATCTACGGTCCAATCCGGAGCGATCTCGGTTGGCGTGTCGATCATGATGTCCCAGTTCGCAAACTGCCATTCGGTTTGTCCCGGTCGTTGCATTCGCCCGTTAATGATCTTCCAACCGCGTGGCGGATCGATCACGAGCTTAACCGGATCAGGTTTGTGGTCTACTACATACATGTAAATTGATCCGCCGTTGTAATTTGCATGACGTTCGTCCAGTTGGGAGAACGTGCCGGACAGATCGTTTCCAAAGACTTTGTAGTTAATGGTCAAACTAGAACTACTCTGCGGGTCTACTTCCCACGTCTGATCGTCAACCCGTCTTACGGGACGCGGCGACATTTTGCATTGCGCCTGAGGCGGACAAATCCCGGCCACTGCGCGAAATTCCTGGACATTCTTCGCAAAATCGAAGACGGCATAACGTCCTGGAGACCACTTTGGCATTTGTAGTTCTACGCGCTTGTCTTTCAGCTCGTCTGGTAACTCGATCTCAATCGCAACTTCAAAAAGATGTGAAACTGGACGTGACATCGACAGTTTGTAAGTTATCGAACGCAGCGGCGTCTGCTGTGCGATTACCAATGCACAGAAGGCGACGATACTAATAGCGACGCCCAGGCAGAAACCTACTCTTCGAGATGAAAACATTTAAGTGAACTCCAGGATTTGATGTTGGAAATGGGAAGCGACAGGGATTATCAATCGTGAGTGAATCACTGTCAAAAAGATCGTATGGTCGCCGTCAAAAGAAACGATGGTCCTGGGAGCGCAGGCGTCCCCGCCTGCTCCTTACCAACACAGGTCACTATAAGGAACGGGGCAGGCGAGGACGCCGGCGCTCCCAGCACTCTGGGGACTTTTTACAACCTACGTCGTGGTCCGACTACGAACCATGCGCCAGATCCACAGAGCGAAGATCGCTCCCAGCAACGACAGGATGAATCCGCCCGGATGAAATCCGGTATTTGTGCGCCAAATGAAACTACTTATCACGCCTCCAATGACTGAACCGATAATGCCCAGGATCATTGTGGCAATGATGCCCATCGGATCTCTGCCCGGCATAATCAACCGCGCTAAAGCACCGGCGACGAGACCTATAATCAACCACCAAATAAAACTAAGCATAGTTTCTCTCCTTTCAAGAGCACATTTGTTGCTTGAGTCTATTTGAAGAAGTTTCCTGCAGCACGAGTTAAATCATCTAACATGCTTCCATCATTGTTAGAGTCGAGGATCGAACGAAGATTTCCCATCAGATCGGGATTGCTTGCTTGGGCTTGTTGCTGTTGTTCACCGAGATATTGCGATAAGCCATTAGCGTCCAATTCATTTTGTTGTTGCTCCCGACCTACGGCACCCATAACAAGAGGGGCAACCGTCTCCAATAAGCTTCCGGCTGAATTTGGATCCAGGCCGGTCGCCTGGGCCAGGTTGTTTTCAACTGCTGGACGCTGCGCTCCCAGGACGTGCCCCAGAATGCCAGCACCGTTACTCGCCCCAGGGTTATTTAGGTAGCCCATCAGATTGTCGAGGATACTACCATCGTGATCCCGAGTAACTGCGTCGTGTAGATCCTGTGCGCCCTGGGGTTGAGCGGCATTGCGAGCAAGTGCCGCTACAATCAACGGCACCGCCATTTGCACGGCGGTTTGCGCGGTGCTCTCACTTACACCGAGGCGAGAGGCCAATTGCCCTGCAGCTGCACCGGCAATTCGTTGCGTGATCATTTGCGTGATGGCGTTCATCAGATTTCTTCCTCCTCCCTTTGTCCAAGACGATGATGTGCGATAATTAGCGCGAAAGTCCGAACGGATCCTTCCCGTGTATCCCAAATCTCAACGTCGGGAGTTGGAATTGATTCATTTAACTTGTTTTGATTTCTTCGGCGCGGGTACGCTATCAGATAGGGCCTCAAGATACAATTGATTTGCGATCTAGTCAGTAGTCAGTAGTTAATAGGAGACCTATGGCTTTGCCTCAAAAGGTCTAATATGAATGCGAATCTCACTAAGAGGAACTTTTCTTA
>Ga0068856_100008342_pt1 | contig 10093 bp, 7 predicted proteins | sample KBSCornC62_FD_66595 | JGI IMG/M metagenome (GOLD analysis project Ga0068856, IMG submission 66595) | Corn rhizosphere microbial communities from Kellogg Biological Station, Michigan, USA - KBS Corn C6-2 | ecosystem: Host-associated > Plants > Roots > Rhizosphere > Soil ... | reverse complement strand
CTGCCCGTGTACACCACCGTGACCGCAAACGGAAAAAATGCGGTCCTCATCAACATCGCTCGACAACCTGCCTCAAACACTGTTGCCGTGGCCGATGCTGTGAGCGCGCGAATCAGCCAGCTTCGTCACGGGTTGCCGGCGGGAGTAAAGCTCGAGCCGTTCTATGATCAGTCGCAGTTGGTGCGCGACAGCATCTCCAGCGTGCGCGATGCCATCTTCATCGGCCTCATCCTCGCCTGTATCATTCTGTTTCTTTTTCTCCGCGACTGGACGTCGTCTCTCGTCGCTGGGCTCGTCATACCCGTCACGGTGGCGGTCACCATCCTCGTCCTGTGGGCAATTGGTCAGAGCTTCAATCTGATGACGCTTGGTGGTTTGGCTGCTGCCATTGGTCTCGTTATCGATGACGCGATCGTCGTTGTCGAGAACATCGTCATGCATCGCGACAATGGTGAGCCGCGCGCTGGAGCGGTACGCAAAGCACTCAGCGAAATCACGGTACCGCTAATCGGCTCGACCATCACACCCGTCGTCGTCTTTCTACCCTTGATCTCGGTCAGCGGCGTCACCGGCACCTTCTTCCGTGCGCTGGCCATTACGATGTCGGCCGCCCTGCTTACGTCGCTCATGCTCGCTCTGACGTGGACTCCCGGGCTGAGCCTCGCGCTGCTGCGCAATCACCGTGCCGAAAAAATCGAGCACAACGACCACGCTGCTGGCCGACTTCTTTCCGGCGCGTTGCGTCTCCATCACCGCGTGCTCGACTGGGCGCTGGCGAAGCCTCTGTGGCTCGGGCTCACGTGTCTCCTGCTCGTTGTCGGGACCTACGTGGGCTACCGTTACCTCGGCTCCGACCTGCTCCCGGAGATGGACGAGGGCGGCTTCATCCTCGACTACATCATGCCGGCCGGCAGTTCTCTCACCGAGACAAACCGCGTTCTGCAGCACGTCGAACGGATCCTGCATGAGCAGCCCGAAGTTGAAAGCACCTCGCGCCGCACTGGCCTACAGATGGGTCTGGCAGCCGTAACTGAGGCCAATACCGGCGACTTCACGGTCAAGCTGAAATCGAAACGGAGCCGCGACATCGACGAAATCATTGATGACGTGCGCCACGAGATCAATAGAACCGAGCCCGAATTGGATGTCGATTTTCCGCAAGTTCTGCAGGACATGATCGGCGATCTCTCGAACGCGCCCGAACCCATTCAAATAAAGATCTTCGCCGAAGATGAGGCGCTCCTCACTCAACTCGGTCCGCGTGTCGGTAGCGCAATCGAGAAGATCGAAGGCGTTGTCGATGTCAAGAACGGCGTTGAGGATACGATCAGCGGGCCTGCGACGAGTTTTACTGTGAACCCGACAGTTGCGGCTCGACTTGGCTTTACACCGACGGAGGTTGCCGAAGATGCAACGTCGATTCTTGATGGTCTACCCACGAACGATCCGCTGATCGCAAACGGCCGCCCTTACACCATCCGCGTGCGGCTCAGCGACGATCACCGCAAATCTCTTGATGCAATTCAGAACACTGTCTTCAATAGCGCATCGGGGCACAGCGCTACTCTCGGGTCACTTGCAACGATCCAGCAGTTGCCTCCGCAGAACGAAATCCGACGTGAGAATCTCCAGCGCATGGTCGTCGTCACCGGACGGCTCGAAGGCTCAGATCTTGGAACAGCAATGAAGAAAGTTCGCCAGACGGTGGAGGGGCTGCATCTTCCGCCCTCCGTTCGAGTCACATACGGCGGCACTTATGAAGAACAGCAGAAATCGTTTCACGATCTGCTGAAGGTGTTGATGCTGGCGCTGGCGCTCGTCTTCGGCGTGCTGCTGGCCGAGTTTCGCAACTTCCCTGCCCCAATCGCCATACTGACATCATCCGTTCTTTCAATCTCCGGCGTCATCCTTGCGCTGCTCATTACTCGCACCACCTTCAATGTCGCGTCCTTCATGGGCATCATCATGGTGATCGGCATCGTCGCCAAGAATGGAATCCTGCTGCTGGATGCAGACGAGAAGTTCCGCTCTGAAGGTGTCCCAGCTGCCGAGGCCATGATTCACGCTGCGCAGCGTCGTCTTCGCCCCATCGCCATGACAGCGATCGCTGCCGTTTGTGGCATGCTCCCGCTGGCCTTCGCCCTCGGGGCCGGCTCACAGATGCTTCAACCCCTGGCCATCGCCGTGATCGGCGGCCTCACGATTTCCATGGTCCTCAGTCTTGTGGTCACGCCCGCGGTCTACTTCCTGATGACAAAAGACCGCAAAGTCCAAATGGAGTCGGCCTGATTCGGGCTCAGTTCGGGTTCATCCCGGCATTGATTCTGAGCCAGCATTTACGTGATCCCGAATGTCAAAATGGAATCATGCTAACTGAGCCCGTCAAGCTCACCTCTGCCGAAGCCCGCGTCCTTGGCTCCCTGATCGAAAAAGAGATCACCACGCCTGATTATTATCCGCTGTCGATGAATGCGCTGATGAACGCCTGCAATCAGCGCTCCAACCGCGAGCCCATCATGGATCTGGACGAAGACGAGCTGCGTCAGGCGCTGCACGGCCTTGAAGCGAAGCAGCTCGCAGGTCGCGCCCGCTCCGCAGACGGGCGCGTGACCAAATACGAACACTGGCTTGGCGAAGCCTTCAACTTCAGCCGTGCAGAGACTGCGCTGGTCTGTGTTCTGCTACTGCGCGGACCGCAGACTCCCGGCGAGCTCCGCGGGCGCACCGAGCGCCTGCACGAATTCACGGAGATAAGCGACGTGACCGCGGGCCTGCAGAAGTTGATGGATCGTGAGCCTCCGCTCGTCGCGCTGCTGCCGCGGCAGCCAGGTGCCCGCGAATCCCGTTACACGCACTTGCTCTGCGGACCGGCTGAATTCGAACTCGCAAATTCGGAAGCAGGAACAGCGCAGCAGCGGCAGGCTACTGCGCCAGAAGGCGAGGACCGCATCGCGCAGCTTGAATCCACAGTCGCAGAGTTGCAACGAGAAGTCGCTGCTCTTCGCGAGAAGATCGATAGCTTGTTCGGATGATGGGGAAAAGAGGAACTGCGAGCTGACCTAAATCAGCTCGTAGCCGGCAAACCAGTAGCCAATTTCAAAGTTGGCTGTATCCTCGGCGTCAGAACCGTGGATGGCGTTCTCACCGATCGACTTTGCATACTTCTTGCGGATAGTGCCCTCTTCCGCATTGGCCGGATTCGTGGCGCCCATCAGTTTACGCAGATCGGCAATTGCATTGTCCTTCTCCAGCACCATCAGGAAAATTGGTCCCGACGACATGAAGCTGCAAAGGTCGCCGAAGAAGGGCCGCTCCTTGTGCACGTAATAGAAACCCTGCGCCTGCTCCTTCGAAATCGACTGCTTGCGAATCGTGACAATCTTGAAACCGGCCTTCTCGATATCGGCGAGGATCGCCGCCGCGTGTCCATTCTTCACCGCGTCAGGCTTGATGATACTGAAAGTGCGTTGCGCCACTCATTCACTCCTCAAAGTTGATCTAGTCCCATCCACCATTGTACTTGTCACTTCTAGCGGCAGCGACGCGCTCCAGTCTGCTACAGTTTCGCCATGTATCGGTTCTTAGCAGTAATCCCCACTTGGGGCATTGCTCTTCTTGTTCTTTTTGCCGCAACAACCACCTTGAGCCAGCCGCATATTGAATCAACGGTAACTGCGCACGAACTGCGGGTATTCGATCCATCGATTGTCGATGCCTCCATTGATCCCTGCGACAATTTCTACCGGTTCAGTTGCAACAACTGGTTCAAGCGCAACCCGCTGCCCCCGGATCAAGCAGCGTACGGCCGCTTCACCGAGTTGTTCGAGCTGAATCGGCTGCACCTGAGAGAAATCCTTGAAGAAGCGTCCAAGCCGGCTCAGAATCGCTCACCAAACGAGCAGAAGATCGGCGATGAATACGCCAGTTGCATGGACACGGCGGCAATCAACAAGCTCGGTCTCACACCCATTAAGCCTGAGCTCGATCGCATCGCGGCGCTGCGTGGGCCAGACGAGCTACCGGCTTTGCTCGCGCATTTGCACACCATCGGCGTTGACGCATTCTTCGACTTCAGCGCCAGCCAGGATTATGCGGATGCCAGACAAGTCATCTCGTTCTACAACTCCGGCGGCCTCGGGCTGCCGGAGCGCGACTACTACTTCCGCACCGATGACAAGTCCATAGAGCAGCGCAAGCAGTATGTCGATCATGTCCGCAAGATGCTGGTACTCGCTGGGGAATCTGAAGAGCAGTCCGCAAAAGATGCGGACACGGTGATGGCCATCGAAACCCGTTTGGCCAAAGCGTCGCTGAACGTCACGGAATTACGCGATCCGCAGAACCTGAACCACCCCACGGAGTTTGCCGCGCTCTCGAGAGGCCTCTCACATTTCAAACTCGCCGACTATGCTGAGGCCGCGCACGCTCCCGCCGCCGGCAAGGCCAACGAGAGCGAGCCGAAGTTCATGGCCGAGTTCAACGACCTAGTCGCAACAACCCCCGTCGATCAGATTCGCACCTACCTCCGCTGGCATCTGCTGCACGCTTATGCGGGAACAAGTATGCCCGAAGCATTCGAGACTGAAACCTGGAACTTCTACGCACACATCCTTAATGGCGCGGAGAAGCAGCAGGAACGCTGGAAGCGCTGCACAAGTCGCATCGATCGCGAAATGGGCGAAGCGCTCGGCCAGGTCTATGTCTCCAAGTACTTCCCGCCGGAAGAAAAACTGCAGGCGCTCGATATGACGCTCGCTATCGAACAGGCCATGAGCAAGGATATCGATTCCCTTGACTGGATGAGCCCCGCAACCAAGCAGGCGGCCAAAGAGAAGCTCAAAACGGTCATGAACAAGATCGGCTACCCCGATAAATGGCGCGACTACTCAAAGCTGAACATCGTGCGAGGGGATGCATTAGGCAATCTTGAACGCGTGCGCCAGTTCAACTTCAATCGCGAACTCGCAAAGATCGGCAAGCCGATCGACAAGGGCGAGTGGACGATGTCTCCACCAACTGTGAACGCCTACTACGATGCGCAACAGAATAACGTGAACTTCCCCGCAGGTTACTTCCAGACTCCCTTCTTCAGCACCAAGGAAGATGATGCGGCGAACTACGGCGATATGGGTTCCACCATCGGCCACGAACTTACTCACGGCTTCGATGACGAGGGCCGCCAGTTCGACAAAGATGGCAACCTCAAGGACTGGTGGACTAAAGAAGACGAAGACAAGTTCAAACAGAAGGCACAGTGCATGGTCGACCAGTACGACGCCATCGAAGCGGTCCCTGGAGTGCACCTGAACGGCAAACTCACACTCGGTGAGAATCTCGCCGACCTCGGCGGCCTATGGCTGGCTTGGATTGCCTGGCAAGACAAGGCGCAAGCCGCACATTTGGACATGAACGCCAAGACCGACGGCTACACGCCCGAACAACGCTTCTGGATCGCTTACGCGCAACAGTGGTGCACACAGACGCGTCCCGAGCAGCTCCGTAGCCAGGCGCAGGTCGATCCGCACTCACCGGATGAGTATCGAACAAACTCAGTGCTGCAGGATCTACCTGAATTTGCGAAGAGTTTCAATTGCAAGGCGACTGCCAAAATGGTGAGTGCGAAGGCGTGCAGGGTATGGTGAACTTCAGGCTTAGCTCTAGGCTCCAGGCTCTCAGTTCTAGCAACACTCGCCCCGAGGCGAGTGTTGCTACTTCGCCAAGAGCGCTTTTGACTCTTCCCACAATTCTCTCGTGAACTGCTCTGCAGGGCAGGTGCGCGCCAACTTCGCTGCCTGACCCGCCCACATCTGCATGCAATCGACTTTCCCTTCTTTTGCCGCTGCTTCGCGCATTGCCCGAGTCAAGCCGCGCTGCAGCGGATAGGGTGCGGGCTGCGGAGCATCGAGAGATGCACAGGCCAGGGCATAGGCATTCGCCACTCCGCGGCCGGGTCGCCCCGTGAATGCGCTCGTGATGATCGTTTCATCTGCTTCAGTTCGGCCGAGCGCATCAGCCCAGGCCTGGTTGATCTTCGCTTCAGGGCAGCGCAGGAAACCCGTTCCGATCATCACCGCGCTCGCACCAAGAATCAAAGCTGCGGCCACTCCTCGAGCATCTGCAATCCCTCCCGTCGAGATCACCGGCACAGACACGGCATCGACCACCTGGGGCAACAAGGCGAACAGTCCAACCATGCGGCGCTCTGCTTCGCCGGCATCGAAGGCGCCGCGATGTCCGCCGGCCTCAGCACCCTGCGCGATGATGGCGTCGGCTCCTGCGGCTTCAGCAGCTTTCGCTTCCGCCACTGTTGTGGCCGTTGCGAACCAGAAAATCCCCAGCGACTTCATCTCTCGCACAAACTCCGGCGCGTACAGACCCATAATCGACGAGATTGCCTTGGGGCCCGCCGCCAGCATCGCCCGGCACTGCGCGTCGAAATCCGGCAGCACACCTTCAGCCGCGCTCTCCGGAACTTCCGGTCCCCATTGTGCGAGGTACTCGCGCTGACGACGTTCCAAATCCGCGTCGCGCCTTGGCTCTGGGCCGGGTATCCAGAGATTGATCTGGAACTCGCCACGGCTTTGCGCACGAATGTCGGCGCACCATGCGGAGATCTCGTCCGGCTTCATCAAAAGCGCACCGCACGCACCCATGCCTCCGGCGTTCGCAACTGCAGCAGAGAGCGAGGTAGGGCAAGCCCCAGCCATCGGCGCCAGCAGGATCGGCACACGAATCCCAAGGCGTGCCGCAAACTCCTCCGCGCGCGGTAATGCTTTGCTCATTTGCTTCATCGGAGATTCTCCTCATAAACACTTGTTCTTGCGCGCCCCGTTGAACGAGCAAGCCCACCTCGCGGTGGGCTTTTGCTTGAAGCTAAGAGCTGAGGGCTGAGAGCTAGGCTTTGCCAATCACCTTCGCTAGCGTCTCGCCAATCTCGGCTGGCGACACCACGACGTGAATGCCCGCCTCGCGCATCGCCTTCATCTTGTCGGCAGCGGTTCCCTGACCGCCAGAGATGATTGCGCCGGCATGGCCCATACGCCGTCCCGGAGGAGCCGTTTGCCCCGCAATGAATCCAACCACTGGCTTCTTCACATTCTGTTTGACGAATTCCGCCGCAGCCTCTTCGTTAGTCCCGCCGATCTCGCCGATCATGATGATGGCCTCAGTCTCCGGATCAGCATTGAGAAGCCTCAATGCATCGATATGCGTGGTGCCGATGATCGGGTCACCGCCGATGCCGATTGCGGTCGATTGCCCAATGCCGCGCTGGGTGAGCTGATGCACCGCCTCGTAGGTCAGCGTGCCCGAGCGCGACACAATGCCTACACTGCCCTCTTTATGAATGCGACCGGGCATGATGCCGATTTTCGCCTTGCCCGGCGAGATGACGCCTGGGCAGTTCGGTCCGATCAGCCGCGACTTGGAACCCTTCAGCTTCGCCCACACCTTCACCATGTCGATTGTAGGAATGCCCTCGGTGATGCATACGATCAGCGGAATGCCGGCGTCTTCCGCTTCGAGGATCGCATCCGCAGCGAACGGCGGCGGAACAAAGATCATCGTCGCGTTTGCGCCCGTTTCCTTCACGGCATCGGAAACCGTGTTGAACACCGGCCAGCCTTCGTGTGTCGTTCCGCCCTTGCCCGGAGTTACACCACCCACAACCTTGGTGCCGTACTCGGCGCAGCCGAGCGCGTGGAATGTGCCTTCCTTGCCCGTGATGCCCTGCACGATGAGCCGCGTGTCATTGTTGACCAGAACAGCCATTACTTAACCCCTTTCGCGGCAGCCACCACCAACTCAGCAGCCTCCTTCATCGTTGCGCCCACCAGGAAGTTCAGGCCCGAATCCTTCAGGATCTTGCGGCCCTCTTCTACGTTTGTGCCTTCCAGCCGCAACACGATCGGCACCTTTACGTTCAACTTCTTCGCCGCGGCGACCACACCGGTAGCAAGACGATCCACCCGCAGAATGCCACCGAAGATGTTGATGAAGATCGCCTTCACATTTGCGTCAGACAGCAGAATCTCGAATGCGTGCTCGATCTGCTCCTGTGTGGCGCCGCCGCCTACGTCAAGGAAGTTCGCAGGCGAGCCGCCGGCGTACTGGATGATATCCATCGTCGCCATGGCCAAACCAGCACCGTTGACCATGCAGGCAATGGTGCCGTCGAGCTTGATGTAGTTCAGCGCATACTTGCTGGCTTCGACTTCGAGCGGATCCTCTTCGGCCACGTCGCGCAGGGCCTTGATATCGGGGTGACGGAAGAGCGCGTTGTCGTCGAAGGTGATCTTCGCATCGAGAGCAAAGAGCTTGTCATCCTTGGTGGTGATGAATGGATTGATTTCAACCAGCGATGCATCCGTATCGATGAATGCCTTGTAGAGACTCTGCAGAAATGCGACTGCCTGGTTGATCTGCGTCGGCTTCAGGCCGAGCGCGAATGCCAGTTTGCGTGCCTGCCACGCGCCAAATCCAACAGCAGGATCAATCGCCTCTTTATAGATAGCCTCAGGTGTCTTGGCGGCGACTTCCTCGATCTCCATGCCACCGGCCTGCGATGCCATAAAGACCAGCTTGCCTGTTGCGCGATCGAGGACGATGCCCAGATACAGTTCGCGATCGATCGCGGCGGTCTCTTCGATCAGCAGGCGCTGCACCTTCTGTCCCTGCGGGCCGGTCTGATGCGTGACAAGCTGCATGCCGAGGATGTTCTTGACATGCTCTTCAGCGTCCTCGCGGTTGCGGGCTACCTTCACACCGCCGCCCTTACCGCGTCCGCCAGCGTGAATCTGCGCCTTGACCACTACGCCGCTCGCGCCCTCGGCGAAAAGTTTGCGCGCCTCAGCGGCTGCCTCTTCAGGAGTGTTAGCCATCTCGCCTTTGGGCACGGCCACGCCATACTTCGCCAGGATCTCTTTTGCCTGATATTCGTGAATTTTCATGTTGGTTGGAACCGCCTGGTCTGCTGATGTTTCAGGGAATCGGTACAGGACAGCGACAAACTACGTCAGCACGATCGTGCCAGCGGTAACAAAATACTATCTTGCTGCACGATGGGGTCGCAAACGCCATGACCCACAAGCGGTGCGCTATCTGGGATTGCGCCTGATCGGTCGGCGCGGCACGTTATGACGTCACCAGCTTCCATCCGGCGAAGGGCTTCACCGTGGCGCAGCTTGGGCTGCCGTCCTTAGCGGTGCCCGGAACGTGAGTTTCGAAAACAGGACTAGAATCGCCAGCCGCCCGCTCAATCATTTCCGCATTGATGCCGCTGAGCGGGACCTTCAGGCGCCGGCTCCATTCCGTGCCGGTCTGCCCTGCGAATGTTCCAATGCCGATGTAGACGAAGCGGGCCTGGGGTGGTCCCTGGACAAACTCACCAAGCAGATTTGGCGCTCCGCCTTTGGCTACGGAGATCGCTCGCGCAGTGAACTCGAAGTGCAGGTCGCGATTCCCCGATCGCTGTTTTTGCACGATCTGGTACTTGCTGCCTTTCCCCTTCTGCAGAGCGAAGTCGATGCCGGCGGGCGGTTTCTCCAACACGATTCGAAATTTCAGCTCACGATCCATTCTCTGCTCCTTAGAACGGCAATGCGCACCTGACCAACCTAAGCGTGCTGGCCAAAGCGCTTCAAGCAACTCCAACCTCACACGGTTACCATAATCAAAGATATGGATTCCCTGAAGACCCTGTTGAAGCCGCTCGCGGAAGACGGCGCACAGCTCACGCGCGAGGAGTCGCGCGATGTCCTTCGCCAGATCCTCTCCGGCCAGGTGCCGGACGTGGAAACCGCCGCGCTGCTCACCGTCTTTGCAACTCGTGGCGAACAGGCGCCCGAACTCGCCGGCTTCGTCGACGTGATGCGCGAACAATGCGTTCCGGTCCCGCTCACGGACGAAGAGCGCGCAGAGTTGGTCGATTGTGTGGGAACCGGGGGTGGCGGTCCACTCACCTTTAACATCTCTTGTGGGGCAGCGCTGGTCGCGGCCGCGGCGGGCGCCAAGGTCGCCAAACATGGTAACCGCGCCGTCACCTCGCGCTGCGGAGCTGCCGATGTGCTGGAAGCTCTCGGAGTGCCTATCGACC
>Ga0068856_100008339_pt1 | contig 10095 bp, 10 predicted proteins | sample KBSCornC62_FD_66595 | JGI IMG/M metagenome (GOLD analysis project Ga0068856, IMG submission 66595) | Corn rhizosphere microbial communities from Kellogg Biological Station, Michigan, USA - KBS Corn C6-2 | ecosystem: Host-associated > Plants > Roots > Rhizosphere > Soil ... | reverse complement strand
TTTTTGATTCTCGCGAACTGGACCGAGCGCCGCTACGTGCCGGATTTTGCGCCGCGGGTGCAGCATGCCCTGGGCGCGCAGCGCGCATTCGCGTTCGACGTTTGCTGCGCGTGCTCGGGCTTTCTGTACGGGCTGTCGCTCGCTCACGGCTATCTGCAAAATCCCAAGCTGCAGCGGGGCCTGATCATCGCCTCGGATCGCTCGTCCATGCGGATGCGCCCGGGCAGTCGCGCGACGCTCGTGTTCGGGGACGCGGCGGCGGCGGTGGTGGTGGAGCGGAACGCGGATCGCGGCAGCAAGCTCGTCGACTACGAGCTCTTTACCGACGGGTCCCGAAACGGGATCATGGACATCGATGGCGACGGCTTTTTGGCCCCGCACATCCGGCAAAAGGAGCTGAACGAACTCGCCGGGCAATCGATCGCGCGCGTGAGCCGCGCGCTGCTCGAGCGCAACCGGCTATCGCTCGATGATGTCGACTGGATCATTCCGCACTCCGGCACGGCCGGCGTGCAAGCCATGGTCAGCGAGGCGCTCGCCGCGCCGTCCCGCAAGATTCTCACGAATTTGCCGGAAATCGGCAATGTCACCACGGCCAGCATCCCCGCCGCGCTGCATCATTTCAAGGCGCTCGGCCCGGTTCGCCCGGGCGATTTGCTGCTGTCTGCGTCGGTCGGGCTCGGCTGGCAAGCGGCGGCGGTGTTGTACTACGCATGAGCGCCGCGTTTTCCAATCAGCTCGTGGTTTTGACCGGTGCGACCTCCGGCATCGGGCTCGCCAGCGCGCGACGTTTGTTGGCCGAGGGTGCGGAGGTCATCGGCATCGCGCGCAATCCGGACAAGCTCGACCGCGTCGCGCGCGAGCTCGGCCCGCGGTTTCTGCCCGCCACGTGTGATTTGAGCGACCGAGCCGCACGCGCCGAGCTGAGCGAGCATCTGCGCAAGCTCGAGCGTCCGGTCGACATCTTCCTGAGCAACGCGGCAGAGTGCGTTTATGCAAGCCCGCTCGAGCTTGCCGGCGCCGAGCTGTGCCGTCTGTTCGAGGTCAACGTACTGGCCGCCATCGAGCTGTGCCAGGTGCTCGTGCCGCTGATGCGGAGCGGCAGCCGCCTGGTGCAGATCTCGTCGGTCGCGGCGCGTCACCTGCCGAACGCCAAATTCTCACCGTATGCCGCAAGCAAGGCGGCGTTGGAGCAGTTCACGGAAGGGCTCCGGCTCGAGCTCCATCCGCGCGGGATCCACGTCTCTTTGCTGGTCCCGGGCCTGGTCGACACGCCAATTTACGACCATGTGCCGAGCTTTGCGGCGACACGACAGAAGATCAGCCGCGACGTGCCCACTTGGCTCAGCGCGGATGACGTCGCGGAGGCGCTGCTCTGGATGTTGTCACGACCTTCGCATGTGGTCGTCACCGAGCTCGTCGTGATGCCCGATCGCCAAGCACGCTGAAAGAAAGGACGACCATGAGCGACGACCTAAACGATGCCACGAAGTGCTACGTGGAACGGATCTTCGGCCCGGGTACGGGTGATAGCCATGTGCGCTTCTTGGATCGAATCGAGAATGCCGCGCTGCGTGAGATGATCCACCGCTATCACTCGTTCGAAGCGGACACCTCGCAGCTCTCCCTCGAGGAAAATTACCTGATTGGGCTATGCGTGTTGTGCGCACAAGGCCGCGATGCCACCGCCGCCATGTTCGCGAAGACTTTGCTCGCGCTCGGCGTATCCAAGCTCAAGATCTTGGAAGCCGTAGCCCGACTGTCGATGTGGATTGGCGGCCTGCCCGCGGTCGAAGCGTCGTTTCTGATTCAAAAGGCGATTCGAGAATACGAAGCCGATCCGAAGGCCGCGGTTCGCGCCTGGTTCCCGGCGGCGAAAGGCGAACCGTGACTGAGGTAGCGGCCCCCCGCTTGCTTGCCGGCCGCCGCGGCGTGGTGCTCGGCGTGTCCGGGAAGAGCGGCATGGGCTACCAAATTGCGCAAGGGTTCAAGGCACTTGGCGCAGAGCTCGCGATTTCGCACCGAGCGCCCCGGCGGGCCGCGGTAGCGCCGCTAGCGGCCGAGCTCGGCTGCGCCGCGGTCGAGTGTGATTTCAACGACGAGTCGAACGTAGACCGGGCGATGGCCGAGTTGGGCGAGCGCTTCGGGCGGCTCGATTTCTTGATTCACACCTTGGTGCACGTGCCGGACGGCGTGCTGGCGCGACCCGTCAGCGAGCTGTCCGCGGCGGACTTCGCGACGGTCATGGAGTCGAGCGTTCGTTCGCTGTTGGTCGCGGCTCGCTTCGCGCGTCCGTGGCTCGAGCGGAGCGAGAGTCCGCGCATCGTCACCTTGCTCTCGGCGGGCGGGGATTTCGCGATTCCTCAGTATCACGCGGTCGGCATCGCCAAGGGCGCGCTTGCTTCGGCGGTGCGTTACCTCGCGGCCGAGCTCGGATCGGCCCGCATCGCCTGTAATGCCGTCAATTTTTCGATCCTCGAGACCGAAGCGGCCCTGCGCGTCATCGGGCAAGATCGCACGTTCGAGACCAAAAGCTATCTCGCGAAGCGCTCGATGTTGCGCATGCCGGTGGAGTTTGGCGACGTGATCAACAGCATTGCGTTCCTGGCGAGCGGCCTATGCCGCAACGTAACCGGGGAGACGATCAACGTGGATGGCGGTTTTTCTCGCAACTATTTCTAACGTCACTCAACAGCAAAGGAGCATCGATGAAAATCATGACGAAGGTCTCGACTTGGGCGGCCCTATTTTTGGCAACTTCCATCAGTTTGTCCGCCGCCCCCGCGTTCGCTCACTTCCCCAAGGATTTCACGCTGTTTGGCGGGCTGACCACCCATCAAGTCGCGTGCTCGAGCTTGTGTACGGAAGGGCCGCTCACCGGCGGTCTCGAAGGCACGCTCGATTTCACTATGGCCAGTATGACCCCGACCGAGACCCCGAACGTGATGACGTACGTCGGGACCAACACGATCACCACTCGGCACGGCACTCTGACGGGCACCGACCACGGCATTTGGAATTTGGCCACCGGTGAGTTCGTCGATTACATGACCTTCTCGAGTGGCACGGGGCGCTACGCCGGAGCGACGGGAAGCTTTTCGATCGCCGGCACCTTCGATCCGACGACGGGCACGGGCTCGAGCCACTACCAGGCCGTGCTGCACTTGCAGTGATACCGAGCTCGTCGGCGGGCTCGTTGGGGCAGCGAGCCCGCCCACGTTGCGGCACGACACGAGCGCTTACTCTGCGAGCTTATAACCTTGCGCCTCGCGCAGGTTCCAGGTCCCGTCACCGACGAGCTCCAGCACTTGTTCGTGGTATTTCACGAGACCAGGGTGATGCGTGACGCTGATCAAGGTCGCTTTGCCGGCCACGAGCTGCGCGTAGAGCTGGGCTTCGTTCTTTTCGTCGAGTGCGCTCGTGGCTTCGTCCAAAACCACGTATCGCGGCTGGCTGAGCAGAACTCGAGCCACGGCCAGCCGTTGCTGCTCGCCCACTGACAGCACCTTTCCGAAATCCAGCTCCTCGTCGAAGCCGCCGCAGCGCGCGACGATATCGGCCAAATTGACGCTCTTCAGCACCGTCGTCAGCTCCTCGTCCGAAACCTCACGGTCCGTGTTCGGGTAAAGGAGTTGACCGCGGAGCGTGCCCAAAATCATGTATGGCCGCTGCGGCAGAAAGAGCATGTCCTCGAGCTTGGGCCGGGCAATGGTCCCCGTGCCCGCGTTCCACAACCCCGCGATCGCGCGCAGCAAAGAGCTCTTGCCGCCCCCGCTCGCGCCGACGATCAAGAGCCCGCGGCCGGGCTCGACGGCCAGTGAAACGTCCGTGACCAGGGTGCGCACTCGGTTCGGCGTTTGAAGAGTCAGGTCCTTCAGCTCGAGCGATTCCTGCTCCGAGCGTGAGATGGTGGAATCGGCGTGAGCGCTGGCTGGCTCGATGTCGAGCGACTTGGAGAAGGAGTGCAGGCGCTCGATGCCGGCCGCAAACCCGCTCAAGATCTCGAAGTTGTCGACGAAAATGGTGAGGGCGCTGAGCATGGCCGTGAACGCCCCCGCGGCCTGCACGACGCGCCCCACCTCGAGCTCGCCGGAGAGCACGCGCGGGGCGATGATCAAGCTCGGCAAAATGTAGGTCACGAAGCTGTAGGCGTACTGAAAGAGATTCAGACCGAGCGTGCGTTTGAGCAGCCGATTGTAGTTGCGAAACAGCTCGCCAAAGCGCCCGACCACGTTCTCCGATTCGCGCGCTTCGCCGCGATAAAAGGCGATGGCTTCGGCATTTTCGCGGATCCGGATCAGGCTGAAACGAAAATCGGCCTCACGCCGCAGCTGCTGAAAATTCAGCGAAATGAGCGGCTTACCGAAGACCCCGAAAGTGACGACCGTGCCGATCAAGGCATACACGATCAAGAACCCGACCATCAGCCGAGAGATCGACCACAGGATGCCGCTGAAAGCGATGAGCTGCAGCACCGCGCCGATCACCTCGAGCAAGAAGCGCAGAGATTTCTGAGTGAACGAGCTGATGTCGTCCGCGATGCGCTGGTCGGGATTATCGATGGCGTGATTCGAGGTGAGCTCGTAGTAGGCGCGGTCCTTGAAGTAGCGACCGAGAAAGCGCTCCGTGAGCCAGCGGCGCCAGAGGATGCCGAGCTTGTCGCGCACGAAGTAGTAAAAGGCGTAGATCGGCACCGCGACCACCAACACGGCGCCGAAGATGCGCATCGAGCGCCAAAAACGCGCGGGATCCTTGGCCGCGAGCGCGGAGGTGAATTCTCCCGATTGCTGATTGAACAGGACCGTGAACTCGGTGCGCCCGAGCAGGAGCAGCACGAGCAGGGCGAGCAGGCCGCGTGCGGTCCACTTCGCGTCGAGGAACCAGTAGGGCCTCGCGATCCGCCAAAAGCGATGCCAAAGTCTGCGGTCGAAATTTTTCGTACGGTTTTTCTTCGTCACTCAAGATCCAGTCGCAAACGTCGCGCGAGCAGCCTGCGCCCTTGCCGCTCTGCAATAGCTTTGCCAGCGCCGAGCAGACATCCCAAGAGCGATGCCGGCGCGAATAGTGCGGCTTTCTTGCCCCGCGCGGCAACGACGCTTGTCGCAATCGGTCTCAGGTGCGCGCGCTCGCCCAATGATTGGGCGGATCGGCGGCGAGCGGTGGCCTTCGAGCTCGACCCGCAAATTTCGCGATCGAGCGCGAAATTTCGTGGCTGTGTCGCGTTCGGGGCGGGCGCTTACGCGCGCGCTGCGGGCTCGCGCGCAGGCGTTGGCATCGCGCTTGCGTACGGCCAGCACAGGAGACCCACGAACATGAATTCGAATCGGAAGTCGAAGAAGAGCGGGAAGTCCGGCGCCGGCCGTGCCATCGGACGCGCGGTGCGCCTGGTCCAGGATAGTCTGAGCTCGCAAGAAAGCGCGATCGACCTGCTGAAAAGCCAGCACGAGGAGGTGCGCACGCTGTTCAAGCGCATCGAGAAGGCGAGCGGGCGTGCCCAGAAGACCAAGCTCTTCGACGAGCTGGCCGCGAAGCTGGTCGGGCATGACGCGATTGAGCGCGAGATCTTTTATCCCGCCTGCGAGAAGGCCATGGGCATGACCGACCTACTCGGTGAGGCGCTGGTCGAGCACGGCATCGTCGAATTTGGCCTCTATCAAGCGGACCAAGCGCGGCAAGGTAAAGATTTCCAATTCAAATGCACGGTGCTGAGCGAGCTCGTCGAGCACCACGTCCAGGAAGAGGAAGAGGAATTTCTACCCAAAGCCGAGAAGGCGCTCGGCCGAGACAAGCTCGAAGAGCTGGGCGCCGAGATGCAAGCGCGCTTCGAAGAAGCGCTGGCCGAGGGCGATTTCCGAACCCCTCTGCAGAGCAATCTCAAACAGGTGATGGCCGGCGCGATCAAGCCGAGCAAGCGCGGCGCAGCGGCGCGCGGTGGCCGCGGTCCGAGCAGCAAGCGGCGCAAAGCGGCCTGATCGTTCGAACTGGGGAAGGTTTCGCTCCGCGTCAGGGCGCGGGAACGCGGCCCGGCGGAGGTGGAGTACGGTTGAGCAACTCGACCTCCGCCGGGACCAAGGCCCGGCCCCAAATCGAGATGTCATCCACGTCGGCCACGAGGAAGCGCGCGCCCCACGGGGATTGGCCGATATCGAGCGTCGGGCTGCCCGGCAAGATGCGATGCGGGGTCGTGTTTTGAAAGCAGAGTTGGCCGTTCAGGTAAATCGTGAACGTTACGTCCGCCGTGGACGAGTCGACCATGCCGACGATCTGATTCCATGTTCCCGTCGCCGGGCCGAGGCAACTGTGGCCGACGTAGTCGCCCTGCGTCGGGCCCTTCCAATAGCCGAAGTGGAGCGCTGGCGCGGGTTCTAGGTGATCGACATTCACCTCCCAGCCGCCCATTTGTTCGGTGCTGACCACGCTCGTCCATTGGTTGTCCGAGCCAGTCTGCGCGTAGCTTGCCAAGCGCACCCAAGCCGAGACGGTAAAGCTCGAAGCCACGTCGGGGAAGCGCTGCACGCTGACGTACTCGCCGTCGCCGAGGTGCAGTGCCCCGCCGAATTCGCCGTCCGGAAGCCACGTGCCGCCCGTGAGCTGACCATCCCGCGCATTGCCGGAGTCGTCGCGCGCCGTCGTGCCGGATCCGTCATCGAACGACCAATGCGCGAGCAGCTCGCGCGTCAGGGTCTGAGACTCGAGCTCGACCGCCTGGAGCCGCGCGGGCGAACAGCCGCTCGACATCGCGGCTAGAGACAAGACGCAGGTCGTTAGGGCAACGCGCATTACAGCCAGCCCAAGAGAGTGAGGGTGCCAACGACGCCAGGTGCAGCGACGCGCGGCCCCTCGTCGTCGACGAAGCCGAGCACGGGCTCCGGCGCCAGCCACAGCGCGTGGCCCTCGAGCGACAGCTCGAGCCGTGACGCCAAGCGCAGGCCGAGCCCCGCCCCGGCGTCCGCTGCGAACGCCCAGCGAGAGCTCCGCAGCCCTCGATAAGGAAAGCTCGCCTCCCCTTTCGCGGAGGCGTGAAACGCGCCCACGCCGAGCGACAATAATGGTCGAACGACGAGCTCCGGAAAGGGCAAAAAAAGCCCCTCCGCGAGGCCGTACCACTGCTCGATCTGAGCGCTGCCGCCGGTGCCGCGAACCTGCGGCCGCGTGCCGAGGCCGGCAAAGGAGATGCGCAGCTCGAGCTCGCGGCGTGCGGCGTAGCGACCGCGCGCCACCGACTCGAACGCCGCATCGATTTGCCCCGGGCTCCAGAGCAGCGCCGCGCCGGACTCGATCGCGAAGCGCGGCGGATGCACGAGCGGCCGCGCCGCCCACTCGGAGGCGTGCTGCGCGGCCGCCCGGGCGGCCTTGGGCGCCGAAGCGGTGCGCTCGATCACCAGCTCGAGCAAGCTCGCGCGCAAGAGCTCGACCGCCTTCAGCGCCAGCACCTCCGGCAGCACATTTTCGGATTCATCCGCGGTCGCGACTTGCCGGACGACGGTCTTGTTCGTCAGGCGATCGACCACCCATAGTTGTGCGCTCTTGCCGTCCGCGCTCAGGAAAAGCCCGACCGTAGTCGAGTTTCCTTGGGCTTCTGCTTGCTCCATGGCCATCGCGCTGGTCGTGCCGGGCGCGGCTTCCAAAGACACGACGTCGAAGCCGTCCGCCACCAGCTCTCCTTGCACGCGCACGAGCGCGGCGCTCACTTCACGTGCAGCTGCTTGCGGCCGAATGAGCAGCACGCGCGGCGCATCCGCCTCGGCAATGCGCGGCACGACGAGCCCGAAGATCAGCGCAAAAGTGGCAAGCAGTTTGGCACACGGCGAACTCACGGAGTCTTCAGGATAGCGCGCGCCGCGGACGAATAGGTCCCATCAGGATATTTCGCCAGGTATTCTTCGGCGATTGTGCGCGCCGCCGCGGCTCCGCCCGAGTGCCGGACAATCGCCAATTTGCGCCCGAGGGCCTCCGACGCATGCGGGCCTGCGGGCGCCTCCGCGAGGTAGGTGTCGAACCAAGTCAACGCTTGGCCGTCGTTCTGTTCGGCTTCGGCGAGCCGGCCCAAGAACAACGCCGCATCCGCCGCCGCGCGCGAGCCGGCAAATCGCCGCCGCTCGGCGAGCAGCACGCGGCGCGCCACGTCGTTGCGCCGCGTGTAGCGCGCGGCATCCGCGAGCGCGGCGAGCTCGCTACCGCTGCTGTCCGAGAGGCAACCGTCCAAACCGCGGCGCAAAGCGTCGTCCACGACTTGGTCCGCCTTGCCGTGCAGCAGATCCTGCGCCCAGTCGTGCTCGGCAGCGGGCGGCTTCGACGGCGGAGCAACCCGTGCGGAGGCCCGAGCATGCGCAGGCAGGCTCGGCGCCGTGCTCGGCTGAAGCTCTCGATCGCGCTCGTCCGACGGCACGCCGCTGTCCGGCTCCGGTTCGTCATTGGCCGCGGCGGCCGAAAGGTCGCGGATGAACACTTCATTACTGCGCGGGCGAATCGTCAGCCACTGCCCTGCCCGCACCGGGATCGGATCGTTGACGACCGGGCTGCTGACGGTCACCGAGCCGTGCTCCAAGCGCAGATCGAAACGATCGAGCTCCGGATCCCAGGACAAGCCGAAGGCGGTGCCCGTGACATGAACCACGAACGGCCCGGCATCGAAACGCCACTCGGACGTGGCCGAGTGCACGACCGAAGCGTGCAGGGCTCCGCGCGCCATCGCCAGCTCCGCGCCGTGGTCGGTAACGAAACGGATTTGCGCGCGCGTGCCCTGATCCACGCGCACCTCGGTGCCGTCGGAGAAGCGCACGGTTTGCGGCAGGCCCGCGCCGACGTCCAGCGAGCGGTCGTCGAGCGAGCTCTTGTTCTCGATCACATAAGAGAGCGCCGACGCTTCGGTGTGATGCCGCAGCGCCACGACGGCCACGAGCACGCTCGCCGCGAGCGCGCCCGCACCCACGAGAAGCGGCGACTTTCGTGGCGAGCGAGCGCTGCCGAAGCGCGCGCTGACGAGTTGCTCGCCGCGCAGGCTCTGCTCCGGAGTCAGCTGTCCGAGCGTGCCCTGAACGAGCCGCGTCAGCGAAGCGAGCTCGGGCGCAAGCTCGACGTGACCTGTGCGTTCATTCGACATCGCGCATAATCCTGGAGGAGTAGTGGGCAAGTGCCGGGTCGGCCTGGGTCTTCTTGGTCAGCCGCAAGGTGGCCTTTTGCAGCCGCCGCTTGGCCGTCGAGAGTGAAACGCCGCTCAGCTCGGCGATCTCGCTCAGCGTCATCCCTTCGACGTGTCGCAACGCGAACACGAAGCGTTGGTCGGCCGGCAGAGTGTCGAGCAGGTCATAAAATCGTCGCAGCGTTCGGCGCGCGTCGATATCGAGACCCGGAACGGGCAAATCCGGCACATGCTCGACCAAGTGTAGAATTTTCCGCACTCGACGGCTACGGAGGTGCCACTTGATCACGCGTAGCGCGACCGAGAGCACGAAGCTGCCGAACGCATCTGGCTCGCGCAACGTGTGCACGCGCGAAAAAACCCGCAGAAAGATATCCTGCGTGATGTCTTCGGCGTCCGAGGCAAGACCGAGCGTGCGCTCGACCAGCCCAAACATGCGCGGCGCGTATTTTCGCCAGGTCTGCGCGGCCGCCTGCGGCGAACGCTCGAGCAGCGCCGCGACGAGCTGACGGTCGGTCCACAGCTCCTCGTCTCCGGCCGGGACGACGGTCAAGTAAGCTCGGCGGGCGCTGACCATGATTCTAAGACGCGAAATTGGCGTGTTCCTGGATCAGTTCCCGCAGCGGAGAAAAGCGGGTCAGCGAACAGACGCTCGATCTCGACCAACGTCCAGTGGCTGAAAATGCTGAGCCAGTTTCGCAGCACAGCGGAACTGACCGGGTTGACTCGGCCGTGGCACGGGTGGGCAGCGCGCGCTATCACCGCCGATTTCTGGGTTACGATGAAAGATCCCCACATGACGCCGAGCTTGCCTGCCCTCTCGTTCACCCTCTGCACCCTGCTTTTCGCCTGCACCCCCAACACGCCGAGCACCGGCGGGACGAGTAACGGTGGGCAGACGGCCAGCGCCGGCAACAGCTCCGGCGGGGCGCAGAGTGAAAGCGGCACTGGCG
>Ga0068856_100008338_pt1 | contig 10095 bp, 13 predicted proteins | sample KBSCornC62_FD_66595 | JGI IMG/M metagenome (GOLD analysis project Ga0068856, IMG submission 66595) | Corn rhizosphere microbial communities from Kellogg Biological Station, Michigan, USA - KBS Corn C6-2 | ecosystem: Host-associated > Plants > Roots > Rhizosphere > Soil ... | reverse complement strand
TTATCCCAGTTGTTAATAACGTCAAAACCTAGCAATATTTCATCACGTCTAACAAGAGATGGTTTGATTGGATATAGGGCACCATTCTACTACTGCAAAGAGCATCCTAAAGTTGAAAATATCTATAGAGAAACGATAGAGCACCATATATTATATGCTGCTGTGCATAAATCACCATAATTTTTTATAAGTAGCATATCTGCCTCTCTAGTTTGGATATAATAAATTATAAATTTAAAATATACAAGATATCTTATATATCATACAATTCTAAAATATACGACTGAAATATATTATCATCACAATTTAACAATACTCTTAACAATCAGCAAACAAAAGCTGTATTAGAAAATATCTCTCCTTTACTAATAATAGCTGGAGCAGAGTCAGGTAAAACTAGAGTAATTGCATCCAAAATCGCTTATCTGATTAACAAAGGAACAAAACCAGATAATATTCTTGCTATTACTTTCACGCAAAAAGCCGCTGAAGAAATGCTTGATAGGACCACAAGCCTTGTTGGAGATTCGCCTGATCTAAAGATAACTACCTTTCATTCTTTTTGTAATGACTTTATACAAGAGAATATTTTAGAGACTAGACTTGATTCTAATTTTAAAACAATTACCGAAACTGCTCAGCTAGTGTTTTTTGCAAAAAATGTAAATACATTTGGATAAGAATATATTGATTTTGGCGAAAATTCTACTGTGTTAACAAAAGGTTAAATGGTAAGGACATAAAAGAGAACTTTCAGGGTTTAAAGACAACTAAAGTTGCAAAAATATATAACTTTGCATATCAAAAAATGTTTTCTATTTCTTATTGTTTGACATATTGTAAGTATCGGATAAGTAAGAAAAATATATCTTTAAGTTTTCATCGTCATTCAAATGAAATTCCTATATACGTGATTGTTATAAACACAAAAAGTGAATGCTTTTTGGTTGATCTAATATATGGTTTGGGTATAACCGATATTTTGAGAGATTTTCCTGTTCTATTTAGAATGCTTACAAAATATACATCCATTAAACTATTCAATAAAAAACCGTTCATCTATGGTTCTGTTGATATAATCAATGTTTGTAACCTTCACTGCTCACACTGTTATTGGTGGAAAACACGGAGAAATGAGACTGACGAACTAACTGCAAATGATTGGAAGAGTATAATCAATCAGACATTTAAAAAACATCATGTACATGTGGTTACCCTAGTTGGTGGCGAGCCAATGTTGCGCCAAGATATTATCAAAGTATTTTGCGACGAGATGCCAAGAAGAGTTTGTGTTGTAACCAATGGAACATATCCGTTAACTAGATTTGACAATCTGTATTTTTATTGGATATCCCTTGATGGAACTGAAAAAGTTCATGATAGTATAAGAGGAAAAGGATCTTATTTAAAAACTAAAAAAAATATAATGGAATATATTAAAGGACCAAATCGAAACGGTAAACCTGCTTGGAAAGACATCTGGATTAGCATGACCATAAACTCACTTAATTATACCACTATTGAGGAGTTGGTTAATGAATGGAATGGAGTAATAAATAAAATAGGATTTCAATTTCATACGCCTTTTGCAGATAATGATCCCTTGTGGATTCCTTATGGGGATTCTAGAAACAAAATAGTTGATAGTATCATAGATCTAAGAAAAAGATTTCCTAATTTTGTCATGAATACTAAAGAGCAGCTTGAATTGATGAAGGGAAACTGGGGTGGAGTAAAAACTTCTCCCATAAACTGTCCAACTTGGGCAATACTATCACTGGACCACAAGGGGAAAGTAAAGCAACCTTGTTGCATAGGAAGCTCCGATAGCAAAGCATTAAAACCAATATGTGAAAAGTGTGGTCTTGGCTGTTATTCTATACTCGTTGCCCAAGGAATAAAAAACAAATAGATAAAAAAAATAATTGCCTTTATATCAGATATTATTTTACCATGGGGTGATATAATACCAGTGTAACTTATTATCAAGCCCAGTGCACATCTTTCCCTCGATCCGACACATAACAAATTTTGAATTTTTGAGAATCTGTTTGTTTTTATACAATCAATGACATAAATCTATTATTAAGTGCTACTAGATGCCCCCGTTTCAATTACTCTTTTATTTTTATGAATCTTTTAGTTTATCCATTAAAAATTCATTTGATAATTGTTTTTGTCTATTTAATAGTTAGTCATTTTAAATTCTTCATAGGAATTATACTTGACCTACTTTGTTGCATGATTCGTCTTTCCCAAATACATTTAGCTAACGTCTACCGCAAATGCCTTTAAACGGTCAATATACAACCGATCCATAGTTAGAAGAAGCGAAACCTTGCTAGGGTTTGGCGTTATTAACAACTGATGGGATGTAGAGTTAAAAGAGATGGATAAAGACAAGAATGGTTAAAAGCCATTTCATTATATCAAAGACCGAACAGATAATTTGATAACTACTTTCCGTGTAGACTTGAGATGTGCGAACTAAAGCATGTGAAAAACTGGTTGAATTTATTTATCGATTACCACAATAAGGAGTTATAGTAGTCGTTAAATGAACTGAGACGTTGGATATTTCAAAAGTCAAAGTTATTCATTACAAATTCCCATGCAAAAGAGAGATCTAGTAGACATTCAAAAAAATATCTTTCAGTTAAATTTTCTAACTGCAAATCCTTACTAATGGAGATATTGTTAAAATATTTTCCATTAAATTTTGTTGCTACAATCTTGAAATTCTTATCTTTATAAATAGCGTTTAAGGATTTAATAAATTGCTGCTTTATTCTTTTGCTTTGAATATTACTTGACGCTTCTTTATCGATATTGTCACGTCTCCATATCCAACCTATGACTAAACAGTTTTGAATTGAATAATTTTTAAAGTAATCTAAAGATATAGAGATCGTTCTGCCATCATTAAAGAAGATCCATAGTTTGTAATAGAGATCTGGACGAAGATTATCTTCTTCTCTATAAGATAAATCATCTGCTTTATCAAGCCATTTCTTAATTTTATTTATCCTAGAACGATAGAATAGATTTTCAACTTGCATCTCTTGATGTTTGATTTTATTTAATTCCAATAATTTAGACGCCATTTAGCCTATATGAAGCAAACTCGTTCCATTCCATATCAACAATTATGTTGTTATCCACTTCTGCTGTTTTTATTTTTGGAATATCATATCTTTGTTCATGGTCTCCAAAAACTATTATTTTTGCATCGGTCATTTTCATCATAAACCCTACAAAATTGTCGTTCAGTAAACTAACTTTTTTATTAAATAAGGAATTAGGAAATATATCTAAAGCCGTTTCATTAGTCTTTTTTTCAAAGAGTTCTATTTCAAAATCTGAGTTTGTAGACAAAAGAATGTCATTTCTGTTTAAATGATATTTTTTTAATTCGTCATTATCGGTTATTTGCATTATTTAGATTTCAACTACCTTATTGGATTTTTGAATCAAAGCATCAGATATTTTATTACTTATTATAACACTCACTTGTTTATTTTTCATTTTTCTTGGCTGCAATAGCCTTATAGAGAGAATGTAAAGACATCATTATATGATTAGAATTTTTTACGTTTGTCATATCATATATATACATTTCGTGCCTATTAAGTATGTCATTATGTATATCGTTAACAAGTTGCACTAATCGTTACTATAATTCGAAATACATAGTTTTCAACTAGTTCTAAATGATAATTTACAATATTAATCAAGATGTTGTCATTTGGCTAATTACGATATTTAGTATTAGTCATCTGCAAAATTAGAAACAAATACAACTTAATCATCTATAACTAATACAACACAATCAATTTTAGCCAATACTTCCCAACTGTATTGTAATCCAATAAATTCTAGCTGTCATCTACCCGACCATACACGTTGTCCAGATGGTTATCATAAATCAGAAAAAGAAGAAGGTGCTTGCAATTTGTATCTCCATTGTGATTCATCTAAATATAATAACTGTCCTCTAAAAACATGTATTCTTAATATCAATTGCCCATCTGGTTTCACATGTTCAGATGGCTATAATAGAGAAGGTATCAATGGAGATTGTGGATTAAAAATTCCATGTGATTCATCCAAAGGAAAATGTCCTTCTGACACTTGTAATGTCTTTAAAGGAGATTGCAAGCCAGAAAGAACATGCATAAATAATTCTACAAATTCAACTGATACTTCATGTTATCCGCCAAGAATATCAATGACAATAAAAAAGTTACGACATCTTCGACGGATACTGTTATCAAATATTATATTACAAACCCAATAATCCAAAAGCAAGTTGCTCAACAACCCTCTAATGTCCTACTAATTCCTATGGATACTATACAGTTTTGCATCTAATTGGAGATCAAGCATGTGTATTTATGAACAGTAACTTCAAAATATTATTCAATCAGACAACTCAAGATAATCTTGGCAATTGGAATCTAAATGGAGAAGCTCAAAACATAGGAGCGAATCCACTTAACAATGTCATGGTGGTTTGGCATTTGTATGACTCTCTTGGTAATATAGTTGGAGTAACACAAGGATCACCTATACCTTTTAGTTTGGGGACTGGACAGACAACAATATTTAATCTGCAGCTAAAGCCAACAGATCTAACAGGTTTACCTCAATTCTATAGAGTTTCATTTGTTTTCTAAGTTAAAGAAATCTTAATAACATTTTCTTATTATTTTACAAATTAAATTGCTGTTTTAATTTATAATATAAGAAAATGTATAATGAAACTAATGACAATAATAATAATATTGTAATCTATATAGGCAAGAAATTATATGAAGAAAAAGATTATCCTATAGAAAGTAAGATCATCTCTGAAGGTAAAGACAATGGATTGATTCAAAGGGAAAGTAGTTGGAGAGGCGAAATCAAAGGATTTAATTTGTTTCCTGATGGAAATTTACAAGGGTCAGGCATTTCTTATATACATAATAATGGTATTTCAATATCTCATTGGGAAGGAACATTTATTCCATTAAATAGTTTAACTAGTGATGCATCAACAACAAGAATAACCTTCAAAGGACGAGATACAAATGCAAATAACAAGTTTATTGTAATTAGAACATTCTTTTCAAATAATAATGAGGAATTTAGATGGCTGGATGGATTGATATGCATAGCAGAAGGAATATTTGATTTAGCCGATAACTGTTTTAAGAGTACAGGATATGAATGGACTAGAAGCAAAATATAGTACGGATATAAAATTATTCTTCTACTTCATATTTTATTCTTTATTATATGTCCTTTTAAATCATATCAACTTATAAAAAACCTTTTCATTCATTTTGTATTGCTTTTTGTTGTTGTTTTTTCAAAACTCTTTTACAAAAGTGCTGCTTCATAAACCATTTGTCTCCTTTAGATTTGCATTCTTTACAAGCCCTAGTATCTGAATTTCCTAATCTATAGATATTTTTCTTATTTTCTTCTTCGATGAAGTTTGTTGAATAAGAGGATAAGGAGTGATCGCGTGAGCGCTGTGTATGCTCATCTGACGGTTCTACTTGGTTTTTATTATTTAATAGATCCCCTTCCTCATTGCTTTCGTCATATTGTGGACTATTTCAGTTATTATTCTCTTGCTTATTGACTGTCTTAGTATTATTATTGCGATTATCTTCGATATGTATTTGGTTAGTAATAGTGGTATCTCCTATAGGGTGTTCACAGCGTTCACAGCATTCACTATCCTCTAACTCAATTTTTGTCTGTATTGATATATTATATTGACTAGCATTTTTTATTATTTTCTTGTGGTTAAAGATCAGTTCTGTAAAACTATTATGTCGTTTACTGTCTACTCCTAGCTTTTGCAATATATTAGAAATAGAGTTTCTATAAATAGTTCCAACGTCTTCAGTATGATATTCATTTGGTTTTTTCTCATCAAAATGACCATTTATATTGTCTTTCAATACATGCCAAAAGTCAGAAAATGTAATAATATGTATTTTAGATTTTTCCATTAATTCAATTATTATAGGAATCAGAGCAGCTTCTATAGTAAAGTCTTTTTTGTTGTTTTTATTCTCAAAAGTGTTTGAAAAGTCTTCTCAATTTCTTTGTATATTTTAATCTCTTCTTCTATTTTTGGTTTAGAGAACAATTGAAGATAAGGTTTAACGAGCTCTTTGTTTCTTCCAGAAATACCAATATCAATGTTTGGTATTGGATCTTTAAAATGCGTCAGATGTCCCTGTTTGACAATCGGAAAGACCTATTGAAATCCTACATCTGTTCTTGCACCAAAAGCTGTTGATGTCAATTGACTTGATATTGTTGAAAATATAATTGATGTGGTTATTACTGTAAATATTACTATTAAATTTTTCCTCTTGTTTGTATTGTTATAATACACTGTAGCATTTGATTTAAACCATGAATATAAGGTTTAGTTTTATTTTCGAATTTAGGCAATAAAATGCATTTTATTGCCAATGTACTTATATAATTATGATATATAGCTGATATTATAGGTATCACTTTTAATCTTTAATCATTTTATAAACAGACATTAATTCTTCATTAGATATAGATTAACTCGAACTATTCGCTATTAACATTGTTAGTAATGATGCAAGTCCTTTTTTTCGTCCGAATGAATAACACCTTTACAATCTTCACTAAAGTGGGTGCTGCCTTGAAAATGAACTTGTGGACCCATTACTTCAGATACAAAATAACTTCCAAATCCTATTGTAACATCTGCACCATCTTCTGAACCTGGGAATATATCTGGAGATTGATTATTTCCATCTACTTGAATAGTATAGTCAGAAGCCTTGGCAGGGTTTGGACCTCCTGAGTTAACAACATGTTTGAATATACTCAAATGTCCGAATTTTACACCTTCGCCTAGTGATCCCTGTTCACCTTGAGATCCATTTCACCTTTATCGCCTTTCTCTCCCTGTGGTCCAGCAAGCCATTGCTCTTCAGTATCTCCCTTATCGCCTTTAGGTCCCTGCAAAAAGTTATGTCCTTGGTTATCCCTAAATCCAGGAAGTCCACTAAAATTAATAGAAAAGAAGTGTACTCTTTGAACCTATACTATAGATATAAAACCAGTTGACAAAGCAATGGTAAATAATATTGATATAGATAATTTACTAAATGAATTCATATATTCGTTCATCTATTTCAATGTCAAGATATTTGCAGTTCATATCAAAAACCTATAAAATAATCGTGAAAGAACAAAAGATATTCACTTTGAGCGATGGGTTGTAAAAATACCCGTATTGAGCCCCAATCACTATTGAACAATGATGAGTACAAAGTCTGATTTAGCAATACAAGCCATTCAGACAATCATGGAACCTTCAAAGTTGAAGCCTTGAAAAAATGTGCTAAAAGATATAGCACCATATTATAGACGTTGAATTGAGACTTTATTATCTTATTGCAGTAGATCAAAAGGATTAACATTAAAATACTTTATTTCCCAATTAAAAAATATCAATTGCTTGTATTTAGTTTTGCAATTGTCCTTTTGGTTCTAAATGTATCTATATACCTCCTTTTACCAAAGCTTATATAGAATGAAACTCAATGAATATTAATGTCAAAAAAATCATCATCAACTTCATCTATCGATAATACAAGTAATATCAATAGTACTGGTTTTTCATCTAATACAAATATCCAAAACAATAATCAACAAGACGTTAACGAATCAGTTAACAGAGCACTTGACCAAACCAAAGATAACATCAACAGATCAATAGAAGAATCAAGAAATCAAATTCCTCAATATAACAATATCGTAAACAGCTACCAAGAACAAACTTTGCAAGCTGTAAAAGAGATAACAGAGAACTATATCGAATCACAAAAGACAATAATTAGATCAATTCAATCAGCATGGGGACCATATCAACAAAACTTTAATACATCAATCAATACCTTGAACTCTCCAGAAGCAGTAGCCAATGCATATAGTAGATTTGTTAGCAATATTGCAGACAATACAGTAACTTATTTGAGAACTACAAACAATCTAGTATTTGCAAGCCTAGATGCATATAAAACTACAATGCAACATGCAAAAGAAAATAGCAAACAGATATTTGATCTCAACACAAAAGCAGCAAAAACATTTGAACAAAATACAAGAGAGGTAGCAAAAGCAGCACAAGATGCAAATACAAGGTTCAATGCCTCTATAAACAACAACAATAGTGGCAGTGGTAAAAGCAATATTGGAACATCAACAACAACAACAACCTCTACTACATCTCTGTAGCTTAATTTAGAAAAACAAAGCATATATTTCTATTAAAAAAGTAGATGCATCATCAAAACTACTTTTTTTAAGAAGTTATCCAACTACAAAAGTTTTATCGCTATTGTCATGATCATCTTTTAACTTGTCCATCAATGCTTCTTTCAATGGCTTTTTGGGATATTCTTGAACCTCTTTTCTTACCTTCATTTAATTTCCATACTCTTTTAAATAGATATGATGAAATACATTCAAGTTGTCTTCCATCTCATATCAAATTTCTGGCCTGAATAACTGGTAAGCGCATCTTGTCCAAAGTGCCAAATCTTGACAGTCCATGACATCTGATTTGGTATCCTGCTATTGAGTTTTAAAGACAGATATTGCTATCTTCCACTTGGAATGCTTGCTTCATTATATTCCCTATTTATCTTGGATTTGGTAAAATGTAGAGAGGTGTAATTTTTCTTATTTAGACACTAAACGTATAGTTACATTGGGGGAATAACATTTCTGATTATGGCATCCTTTATTGCATTACTAGTAGCATTAGTCGCATTACCTTGTGCGTATTATGCATTGGCAGTGTATAGAGTGACCGTTACGATTGCTGCTAACATTGCTATTGCCGTTATTGCAAACAATATAGGTTTGTAGATTAAATTACACAAGTAAAGAAAAAAATATAAAAGTAATATACAAATCGGGCTCAAAGTTAAGCAATTATCTTGGCTATGTTGTAGTAATATGTAAACATATATTCATTTATTGGTTGACTTGACTTAACTTTCACTTTTGTTTATTAGATGGAAAGTAGTAGTCATCAAAATATCGGTCTATCTTGATACTGCATAGTTTTTTCAATAATGCTTTTATTAAATGAACTATAGATATTGACGATCTGGTTTTAAAAACGACAGGCTTGAAGAGGATATCATGTATATCTATAGGTTGAAATATGATGCTTGTTATACTAGTTCTGCATCTATATTTCTTAATATCTTTCACCATGGTTTCAATTATATCATAATCTTTAGAGTGAAGTCTAGGACACTGCCATTTTAATATCTGTCCATAGCTTATCATCCGAAATGTTTAACACGTTTATATATTTTCTTTAATATATCTTAAAAATGAGGTTAATTAAGGAGTAGATCTGACACTTTTATAATTTTCATATGATTGATTTAATTGGTAAGCAGCAGATACTAGTCGCCTCGAGATATTTATCAAAACATCTGGATCAAACTTTGATTTATCCTCTACCATCTCCTGTGCATACGACTTGAGTTCTACCAATTTCTCTTCCAACATTATAATACCCAAACCTAATCTTCTGAAATTTTCTTCCGAACTCATATGACTTTCTAATTCAGAGAAATATTAAAATTCGTTGATAAGATGGCCAATTGGCAAATATCTGCATCCACTAGTATGTACGAGGTTAGGTTTTATCACTGATCTATCGCTATTCATAATGTATCTACTAGTCTAAGAATCTTCAATTTGCTTTTTAGATCTGATTCTACAAGACCTTTCTCATCTGCTGATAGTGAGTATATAATATAAAGATATGTCCTATCCTTGACATCATGTCCGTCTAAACATTATCCATGGAAGGCTATCTTGTATGGACACAGACATAAGAAGGGGATCAAGAATGAATTTTGACGATGACGACGGCAGTTAACCATTGAATTTATTGTCAATGTCGTAATATCCTTACTGACTCACGCCATACTTCCGTCTTAGGTGAGCGTTGTCTATAGTGGATAGTCTAAACAAAGATGAGAATAAGCAAAAATAGTACTGCATATTTAATACATTATG
>Ga0068856_100008335_pt1 | contig 10098 bp, 13 predicted proteins | sample KBSCornC62_FD_66595 | JGI IMG/M metagenome (GOLD analysis project Ga0068856, IMG submission 66595) | Corn rhizosphere microbial communities from Kellogg Biological Station, Michigan, USA - KBS Corn C6-2 | ecosystem: Host-associated > Plants > Roots > Rhizosphere > Soil ... | reverse complement strand
GGCTCCGCCTCCCGATGCACGATGGCCGTATGAATGTTACAAAACCCGGCCTTCTTCAGGAAACTGCGCAGCTCATATTCGGTAAAACCCAGCCACACGTCGGCATACAGCTCGCGAGCTTCTTCAAATTGATGGCGCAGCAAATCGAGGATTGCAATGCGCCCCCCCGGACGAAGAATGCGCCACGCTTCTGCGATGGCACGCTCCGGGTGCAAGGCATGGTGCAGCGACTGGCTGAAGAACGCCACATCCACTTCGGCATCCGCAATGGGAATAGACTCCAGGTCGCCTAAACGGTACTCGAGATTTTTTAGGCGCTGCGTGCGCGCCAATTTCGCGCCGAATTCGACCATTTTTTCGGAATTATCGACAGCGATTACGCGCTTAGCGTGCAGCGCGAGCAGTTGCGACAAGGTTCCCTCCCCCGCCCCGAGATCGGCAATCACCAGAGGCGGCATCAGGCGCAACAAAACATCCGCCAAGCCTTCCCAGGATCGGCCCGGCAAGTATTGGCGGCCTAGTTTTCCGGCAAGCGCGTCGAAATACGCCCGCATACGATCCCGGCGTTTGCCCACCGTTATTTTGAGCGCGGCGCGATCGTGCTCGGCTTCGGGAATGTCCGCTACGGTCTGACGTAATACACCCAGCAATTGCGAGATGGTTTTCGCTCCCGGACCGCGCAGCGTTTTTAGCCGATAAAATATGTGTTTGCCCGTGCGGCGGTCTTCGAGTAGGCCTGCCTGCTTCAGTTGGGCTAAGTGGGTAGAGATCTGACTTTGTCCTCTTGCCAGGATTTCCTGCAGTTCCGCCACCGAAAGTTCTTCGGATTCGAGCAGCAGAAGGATGCGCACGCGCGTGGCATCGCCCAGCAGGCGCATCCATTTCAGGGCTTGACGCATGATCTACTTATCAACATATCAAGATTCTTCGATATAATAGTTTGGAGGTTTATTGCATGAGTACAGCCACTCTCGATCGAACGGCCGCCGAATATAAGGTCGCCGACCTGTCCCTGGCCGACTGGGGCCGCAAGGAAATTTCCATCGCCGAGCACGAAATGCCTGGCTTGATGTCTATCCGGCGCAAATACGCCGCGCAGAAGCCGCTCGCCGGCGTCCGCATCACCGGCTCGTTGCACATGACCATCCAGACGGCGGTGTTGATTGAGACGCTGGTGGATCTCGGCGCCGACGTGCGTTGGGCAAGCTGCAATATTTTTTCTACTCAGGATCACGCGGCAGCCGCGATTGCCGCCGCCGGCGTTCCGGTCTTCGCCTGGAAAGGCGAATCGCTGGAAGACTATTGGTGGTGTACGTATCAGGCCATCAGTCATCCCGGGGACAAAGGACCGCAGTTGGTCGTCGACGATGGAGGCGATGTCACCCTTCTCATCCACAAAGGCCATGAACTTGAAAACGGCAGCGATTGGGTGAATACGCCTTCAGAGAGCCACGAAGAGAAGGTCATCAAAGATCTGCTGAAGAAAGTGCAGAAAGACGATCCGCAGCGCTGGCACAAACTGGCTAAAGAGTGGCGCGGCGTCTCGGAAGAAACCACTACCGGCGTTCACCGACTTTACAAAATGTTCGAGCAAGGCAAGCTGCTGGTGCCCGCCATCAACGTTAACGATTCGGTCACAAAATCGAAGTTTGACAATTTGTACGGTTGCCGCGAATCCCTCGCCGACGGCATCAAGCGTGCGACCGATGTGATGATGGCCGGCAAGGTGGCCGTCGTTTGCGGCTACGGCGATGTCGGTAAGGGTTCAGCGCATTCGCTGCGTGGCATGGGCGCGCGCGTCATCGTGACCGAAATCGATCCGATCAACGCTCTACAAGCCGCCATGGAAGGCTTCGAGGTCACCACACTAGAGGACACACTCGGCCGGGGCGATATTTATGTTACGTGCACCGGTAATGTGGACATCATCACGTTCGAGCACATGCGGTACATGAAGGATCAGGCGATCGTCTGCAATATCGGCCACTTTGATAATGAAATTCAAGTCGATCGTCTCAACACGGCCTCTGGCGTGAAGCGCATCAACATCAAGCCGCAGGTCGATCAGTACACGTTTGAGGATGGCCACAGCATCTTCCTACTCGCCGAGGGGCGCTTGGTCAATCTGGGCTGTGCGACCGGTCATCCCAGCTTCGTGATGAGCAACAGCTTCGCCAATCAGACTCTGGCTCAGCTCGATTTGTGGAAGAACAAAGACAGCTACAAAGTCGGCGTCTACACCCTTCCGAAACGCCTGGATGAAGAAGTAGCCCGGCTGCACCTGGAGAAGATTGGCGTGAAGCTAACCACGCTTACGACAAAGCAAGCGGACTATCTAGGTGTGTCGCCGGAAGGGCCGTTCAAGAGCGAGCACTACCGGTACTGAGAGTTACCGGGTTCGGGGGATACTACCATCGCGGAGGTCCCCCGAATGAAAGTTATCCTTGCGTTATTTGCAGCCGTTATCACGGCTTCAGCATTTTCTCTACCGCCAGTCGCGCACAGCACGTTTCAAATGAAGCGTCATAAGGCGAAGAAGCATAAAGGGCATAAGCATCCTCGGGTACGGCATTCTTAAAGCCGCTCGATCAAGAGCTCTGAGATTGCGGAGATCACCAGGTGCCCCAGGTTGTCGGGCGACCAATCGGGCTCCGGCATACCGTCCACCGTAATCGCTATGGCGATGGGACCGTGTTTCGAATAGACGATTCCCACATCACTGCGTAACGCATCGAGCGCGCCCGATTTGTTGGCGACCTTCACGTCTTTGACATCGCGTGCGAGGCCGTCATGGTCGCGCTGTTTCTTCAAAATCTCGAGCATGTCCGCGGATGCCGTCTTGCTCACCAGCTCGCCGCGATCGAGCTTTTCGAGCAAGGTGACCATTTCCTGTGGGTTGCTGCGGCCAAGACCCCACTTCTTGTTTTCCGGTTTAGCACCTTCCGCAGTAATTCCGGCCGCCACTCCCTTTCCCAGAATCTTTCGCATCACGCGCGTGTGGACGAGTCCAAGTTTGACCATGCGTGCGTTCACGGCGTCGCCGCTGATGCGATCGAGTATCAGATTGGTGGCGGTATTGTCGCTCAATACGATCATCAGCATGATCAGATCGCGCACCGGAAAGCGGTCGCCGGTCGAAAGATCCTGCAGAATGCCGCTGCCCGGAACTTTTTCCTCCAGCGATAAGGGGATCATTTCGCCAAAATCCAGCTTTCCTTCCGCCACTTCCGAAAAGCACTCGATCATAATCGGCAATTTGATCGTGCTGGCCGTCCGGACCGGCTCGTCGCCGGCGAGACTGTAGACCGCGCCCGAATTCAGATTTTTGGCGTATAGGCTCACATGGCCGCGGAAACCGGCAATCTTGGCTTTGATGACTTCGTCGAGCGAGTCCGCTCTCACGGCACAGGCGCAAACCAGTGCCGCGATAACGGCGCAATTCAATCGCATGGGCGTATTCTCTCATCGGCGGCTGAGGCAAGGATGCTTGGCCCAAACGAAGCGCAGCGGCAAGTCGCCACATTGAGTAATGCCGATGCGCGGTGTGATTGCAATCTCGAATCGCGGCCGTTCGCGCCAGCGACGGATACGCAGCGCGCCACGATCGAGCCGCGCTCCATAGAAATTGCGAGTAATGGCGAGCGCCTGTGTCAGCTTCCCCGGACCGTTCGCCAGTCCTATTGGCGGACCGTGCCAATTGCGCCGGCGCTCCATTTCCTCCATTCCGCACAACGGCTCGAGGGCGCGGATCAGAACGCACCCCGGCGTTCCCTCGCGGTCGGCTACCACGTTCAAGCATTCATGCATGCCGTAAATGAAATAAACGTAGGCCCGTCCTGGAGGCCCGAATATCACCTGAGTACGTGGAGTAAGGCCGCGCGAAGCGTGAGCCGCGAGATCGTTCGTCCCGAGATACGCCTCTGTTTCCACCAGCATGCCCGCCGTTTCGTCGTGCAGCAGGACACAACCAAGTAAATCGGGAGCCAATTCTTGCGCGGGCCGGGCAAAAAAATCCAGTTTTACGGGTTCCGTGGCGCGCAATAAACGAGACAAAGACCAGGGCAAGGGATAAGCTAGAACAGTACCATGCGACTGTTTACGGCCATAGACTTGCCGGCAGACGCGCGCCTTCGGCTGGAGCGCCTGCTCAGCGCGCTGCGTCCGGAAGCGCCTATTAAATGGAGTCCGCTCGATAATTTGCACATTACGACGAAATTCATTGGTGAATGGCCGGAAACACGCCTCGAAGAGATTCACGATGCCCTTGCGCATGTAACGCCGTGCGAGCCCTTTGAAATCTCGCTACGCGGCCTCGGCTGGTATCCGAATGCGCGCGCACCCCGCGTGCTTTGGGCGGGAGTAGAAGCCGGGCCAGAGCTCGCGGCGCTGGCGCAAAAGACCGAGCAATGCCTGGCCAGAATCGGCGTTTCCCAAGAAGACCGCCCTTTCTCTGCGCATATGACGCTGGCGCGCATCAAGCATCCCGCGCCGCTGCAGGCGCTGCGGCAAAGAGTGGAGCGGCTGCAACCTGCCGACCTGGGCCGCTTCTTGGTGGAGCAGTTCAGTTTGTTTCGCAGCGACCCGGGCTCGAACGCCAGCGTCTATCGCAAGCTGCGCGATTACCGTTTGGAAGCGGCTCTCGCGGCGCACTAAGAAACGTGATCTTCTCTACCGTGCTTGCCTACTTGCTGGGCGGGCTCCCCTTCGGCTATTGGTTTGTGCGTTTGACATCGGGACGCGATATCCGCACTATGGGCAGCGGCAACATCGGCGCCACAAACGTGCAGCGCAGTATGGGCACGAAAGCCGGATTGGTCGTGCTGTTCCTCGATATCTTAAAAGGATTTCTCGCTGTGTGGCTGGCGGCTTTGTGGACGCACTCGAACTCCGTCGCTCTTGCGCTGGCCGTGGCGGCAGTAATGCTCGGGCATTGTTACCCGATTTTCCTGCGCTTCAAAGGCGGCAAGGCGGTCGCTTGCTTCGTGGGCGCGTTCCTTTATCTTGCTCCGCTCGCGCTGTTGATCACCTCTGCGGTATTCCTCATTGTCGTTGCGCTCACAAAATATGTTTCCCTTGGATCCATCCTGGGCGCGTTCATTTTCCCTTTTGCACTTTGGATGGTGAACCGGCCAGCGCGCAGCATTCTGTATGCGTCGATTTTCGCCGCCGCGCTCGTCATCTATCGGCATAAGGCGAACATCTCCCGGATATTCACCGGCAAGGAAAATCGTTTTGGCAGAAAATAGCCGGCTGGCAATTTTAGGCGCCGGAAGCTGGGGCACGGCTCTCGCCATCGTGCTGGCGGGCAAATTCGAAACAATCGGCCTTTGGGCCCGGGATCCGGAACGCGCGCTGGAAATCCAGAAACGGCGTGAGAATCGCTGTTATCTTCCAGGATTCCGCTTGCCGGAACCGGTATTGGTCTCCAACGATCTGGCCAAAACTGCTGCGGGTGCGGGAACGATCATCAGCGTTGTTCCTTCCGCGTATCTGCGCGCTGTTCTCGAAGCGGCGCGAAGATACGTTCGTCCCGGAACGGCGCTAGTTAGTGCCACAAAAGGTTTTGAAGATGCGACGCTGTGCCGCATGTCCCAGGTGGTCCGGCAAACGCTGGTCGATTCGCCTGCGGCGGTATTATCCGGTCCGACCTTCGCAAAAGAGATTGCTGCAGGCGAGCCCGCGGCCGTGGTGATTGCATCGGAACAGATCGAGCTCGCCGAACAAATACAGCGGGCATTTGCAACGCCTACGCTGCGTTTCTACACGAGCCGTGACGTAGCCGGCGTCGAAGTCGGAGCAGCGATGAAGAACGTGATCGCCGTCGGCGCGGGAATTTGCCGCGGCCTGGGTTTGGGAAGCAACAGCGTGGCCGCTTTGGTCACACGCGGGCTCGCCGAGAGCACGCGTCTTGCCGTTGCTATGGGAGGCGACGCGCGCACGTTGAGCGGGCTGGCCGGATTGGGCGACCTGGTGCTGACGGCGACTGGAGACCTCTCGCGAAACCGCGGCGTCGGAGTGGCGCTCGGCCGCGGACGGAAGCTGGAAGAAATTCTCGCGGAGACAACCATGGTCGCCGAAGGCGTGGCCACCTGCCGCGCCGCGCGCGAGCTCGGTCTGCGCCATCGAATCGATCTGCCAATCGTAGGCAAAATGTATGAAGTTCTTTATGAAGGGAAAGACCCGCGCGCGGCAATCCGCGAGCTGATGGAACGGCGACTTACAAGCGAGTAGCGGGTGAAGCGAGCTGCGCTTCGCGGTCGCGCCACATAAAGTAACCGATCATCGTTTTGGCGTCCTGGATTTTCCCGGTGCGTATCCACTCGCCCACTTCCTGACCGGTGAACCAGCGAATCTCAATGCGCTCGTCTTCCATCTGCTCCTGCTTCCCTTCGGTAAGATCGGTAGCCTGGTAGATGTCCATTTTTTCGGCGACATAGCCGGGACTCGCCCAAAAAGAAGCGAGTTTGGTCCAGGTTTTCGCAGCATAGCCGGTCTCCTCGCGGAGCTCGCGTTTGGCCGCATCGAGCGACGACTCTCCCGGGTCGACGCGTCCGGCGGGAAGCTCCCATAAGTCCTGCTCAGCCGGCAGACGAAACTGCTTTACCAACAGCATGCGTCCCTCCACATCCATCGCCAGCATGACCGCCGAGCCGGGATGCCGGACAATGTTGCGGTGGATTTCGAACCCGCTGGGATCGTGCGCGACTTCGTCGACTACGGTGAACAGCTTGTTCTTCAGGATTTCTTTTGAAGAAACGATCTTCATGTTTCTAAGGTACTGCGGGCCTGGTACATAGAATGGAACTCTCCATTGCGTCTACCGCCAGTCATACAGCAACTCGCCCGCCCGCAGCAGATCTTCGGTCCGGACGAGCGCAACTTCCAGCTCCGGATGGCAGGCGAAATACTCCCGGCGATTTTCTACGTCCAGCGGAATTTCCGCTCCGATGGCCGGCGCATTTTCACCGCACTTGCCACAGTGATACGCGCTCGGCATGCCAGCGATTAGCCCGCCGCAGCCGCGATGAATCCAATGCGGTTTGAACACGATCACCTGCAAGACTAGCAAACTGGCGGCGGTTCACGCGCGGCGAATTCACTTATGCCGCTGGCGCTTCTTTTTGGATTCTTCTATCTCGCCCAAGCGAGACGCTGCGGCTTTGTGCAGCCGTTGAAATTCGTGCTGAAGGCTGTCCAGCTCGGCGTCGGTCAGATCTTCCATTTGCACCAATGAGTTGCGAGCTGGTTGAACCGCTCGGATCAGTTCGTCCAATTTGAGGTGAATGACCTTTGTATCACGATTCTGCGTGTTCTGAATCAGAAAAACAACCAAAAAAGTGCTGAGTGAAGTCGCCGTGTTGATGACGAGCTGCCAGGTGTCGGAATAGTGAAAACGCGGGCCCGTTAGCCCCCAAATAATCAGACTTGCAACAGCGAGAAAAAACGCCCAGGGCGAGCCGACGGCCTGAGCAGATCTATGCGCGAACTTCCGGAAGGCTTCCTTCATGGAAACCGATTATCGCGCAAGCGTTGCCGCCGGCCCGCAGCACTGATTAGTGTGTTACGGGCTCGAAGCCATCACAGCCGCTTACTGCGGTGACCTTCAGATGAAGGCTCGAATGCCTTGGATGGCCGCAGTCGTCGATGAAATCTTCCGCCGCTTCTTTCGAGGATCGAATCTGGGTAAGGATTCCATTGGTGGTGTGATCTTCTCCAAAATGGGAGCACAGACCACATTGACCTTCATGCACTTGCAGCATTATTCGAAATACCTCCTGCCTCTAGATTGCGGCGCGGCAAAATGTGTGTCAATCGAAAAATCTCGCTTCAAAATACCGTTTTCGTTAGTTTTTTTCTTGCATCCGTCGTGCCATTGATGCGGCAAACTGCCGGGGCGCGAAACGCGTAAGGAATGCCATAAGACCGTTGAGCCCGCCTGCGACCACCAGCGATTGGCCCGCCTGGAGCGCTTCCCAACCTATTTGCGCGACCGAGAGAGCCGTCATGGCGTTTCCGGCCTTAAACAGCTTCGTGCCGAACGCGCCGGAGCGTTTATCAAACTCCGTCGCGGTCGGGCCCGGGCACAAGCACGTTACCTTTACTCCATATCCGTGGACTTCGTTGTGAACCGCTTCGGAGAAAGACACCACATAGGCTTTTGTCGCGTAGTAGACGGACATCAGCGGTCCCGGCTGAAATGCCGCCGTGGAGGCGACGTTGAGGATGTAGCCGCGCCGGCGGGCGATGAAGCCGGGAAGAAACAGCCGGGTCAGATGCGTGAGGGCTCCCATGTTGAGCTGCAGCATCTGCATTTGCTCGTCCTCATCGAGTTCCCAAAAGTTACCTACCAACCCGAAGCCGGCATTATTAATCAAGACTTCAAGCGCAACATTCAGATTCGACGCTTGCTCATAAAGTTGACGCGGCGAGTGAGGATCGGCAAGATCCATTGGAATGGAGAACGCCTGCCGGCCCGTACGCTGCCGCACGTTGGCGGCAAGCTCTTCGAGACGCGGCGCCGAACGCGCCGTCAATACCACGTCGTAGCCGGCGTGCGCACACAAATAAGCAAATTCGCGGCCGATGCCAGTGGAGGCGCCGGTAATCAGAGCTGCTGGCATGCTTTCATTGTCAGGCTTTACGCCCTACCCCAGAAGAGCCGCGAGCCCAGCGACCAAAGTGATACGAGCGCCCAAACACCCTCGAGTAACAGAAAACCCCACTGCAAGGTCAATCCCGCCAGCACGGCGAGGATAGCCGAGCCGATCAGGTTTAGCAATAGATAGGGATAGGATCGCTGCTCTAATACTCCAAACTGCGCAAGGCCAAAGCCGGCGAGCACCAGAAGGGCGCCGGTCACTTGCAAGATTTGTTCCATTCGTCAGAACGGAACGTCGTCATCGGTGATCTGCATGGGCCCGAAATCGTCCTCTGGGGCGCCCGCTGCTTTGGGGCGGTTGTAATTTCCCGATCGCGCGGCGCCCGCTTCCGCGCCGCCGCCTTCTCCGCGCCCGCCCAGCAGAATAATCTCGTCGGCGACTACTTCGGTCGTATACACTTTCTTGCCATCTTTATCGTCGTAGCTGCGCGTCTGCAGCCGGCCTTCGACGTATACCTGCTTGCCCTTGGTCAAGTAGTTGGCCAGGTTCTCCTGACGCCAGACAACAACATTCGTCCAGTTTGTCTCCTCTTTCCATTCATTACTCTGCTGATCTTTCCAGCTTCGAGTGGTGGCTACCGAAAACCGCGAAAAGGAAGCTCCCGAGGGAGTGAATTTCGTTTCGGCATCGCGGCCCAGATTTCCAACCAAAATGACCTTGTTAACGCTGCGGGAAGGCATAATCTCTCGCACTGTATCACAGGATTTTTCTTTTTGTGGACGGGTGCATAGTACTAGGAAAACTGGCATGAAAAATTTGGAACCAAAAATGGTGTCTAATCGTACAGATTGCGCCATAATAAAAACTCCAGCAATCGGCGCGGGTTGCGATACACTAGCCGCTGCACGCGCACCATACCTCTGAGGGAGAAAGATGGCATCGCGGTTTTTTCAATCGTGTTCGGCTGTCACGCGTACATCGGCGCCTTGGATTGGCTTGCTGCTGGCCACCTTACCGGCTTGTCCGCAGTTGTTGCTCACGCCCAGCCAACCCGGTGAGCGGGTTAATCTTCTGCCCTCCGACGTGGCTATTTTCGAAGAAGATCAGCCGCGCAGCGATATCCCTTGCACGGTAACCCCGCGCAAAGCGGAATTAGGATTCGATCTGCGGTTTCACAGCGGTTTCGACGTAAATCTGCCAATGCGCGAGTTGGCCGGCGCGGGCGAGGTTCTTACGGTGGTTTTCCGCGTATACGCCAATGGTGATGTGGATCATGCCGCAAAATTCGCCCAGCACTTTCATATTCCTGTGATTGACGAAGAAGCTAAAGGAGATGCGCTCCTGCAGGGCGGTATCGATTTAGGTGAAGGAAACTATCACGTAGACTGGCTAATGCGGGACCGCGCTGAGCGAATTTGCTCGGCCACTTGGGACGTATCGGCGGAGTTGACAGCGAAAGACAAGGCCATGCCGCTACTCCTCGGCGCACGGCAGATCG
>Ga0068856_100008326_pt1 | contig 10103 bp, 8 predicted proteins | sample KBSCornC62_FD_66595 | JGI IMG/M metagenome (GOLD analysis project Ga0068856, IMG submission 66595) | Corn rhizosphere microbial communities from Kellogg Biological Station, Michigan, USA - KBS Corn C6-2 | ecosystem: Host-associated > Plants > Roots > Rhizosphere > Soil ... | reverse complement strand
CACGAGCTTTCCGGTATGGACGTCGTAGGCGCGAATATCGCCAGGAGCAGAACCGTAGAGTTCACCGGGCGCGGAGCCGAGGATAATCAGATTCTCGAACACACGTCCGGGAGTTCCGGATTGAATCGAATCGATGGTTTTTGGATCGCGGCCGAGGCCTTCGCGCAGGTTCACGCGGCCATCATTACCGAACGTATTGATGGTGACTCCGGTGAGGGCATTGATTTCCTGGAGATTGTCGTTGACCGAGAAGATCAGCCTACGATCGGTGCGGTCCTTACTCTCCCAATAGTTGAAGCCGCGGTTGGTGGGCGTGGCTTCGGTTGGGTGAGACCAGAATTGGCGTCCGGTGGCGGCGTCGAGCGCCATGACGGCGCCGTTCTCTCCGACAAGGTACATGACATTGTCGACTATGAGCGGGCTAAACGAAAACCTTCCGGTCGGACCGGGCGCAAGATGGGACCAGACGAGCGCGAGCTTGTGCACGTTGCTCTTGTCGATCTGCTTGAGGGCAGAGTATTGCATGGAGTCGGCCGCGCCGGAATAATCGCTCCAGGTCGTATAAGGAGTTGGGGGCGCTGAGAGTGCAAGGGCGGGCAGCGTGACGGCAAGACACTTCCAAATCCGGCTCTCGCCAGATTTGCCGTTAGTTCTTTTCCTCAAAGGTAGTCTCCTAATGAATATCCGAAGAGCCGACGAGGACGTCGGCCGTGGGACAGGAGTCCCGCCCCCCAATGCGGTTTCAAGCTTTGAATTTGTATCCGAGCTTTTGCAGATAGGCTTTGCTGGTCTGGGCGGTTTCGAGAGGCGTCTGCGGCTGACCTTTCGACGGGTCGAGCTCGACCATGATGTCGGGATTGTGGCCGGCACCTTCCACCAGGTCGAGGATTTTCACGATGTCGACCTTGCCTTCACCGAGCGGACAATAGCCGGCGTAGTGTTCCCAGCCTTTGTAATCCTTCAAGTGCATGTGGCCCACGATGGGCAGGAAATCTTCCACGACCTTGGCGGCATCCGCGCCGCCTTTCTGGAGCTGGCCGACATCGGGAGCGAACTTCACATGCTTGGTGTTCACCTCATGCATGACCGTGTAGACTTCATCGCGTGTTTCGATAGCGGTGCCGGTGTGTTGATGGAGCCCGGCAGCGAGCCCGACGTCGTTGAGCGCCTTGGCGGCGTCGTTCAGGGAAGAAACGATATTTGCGCGGTGGGCCTGAAAATCGTAAGACTCACGCTTGACTCCGTTCGAGGCGAGTACGGCAAACGTTCCGCCGTATTTCTTGATGGTTTTCCCGAGGCGGGTTATCCGCGCGAGATTCTCTTCTTTCTTGGAAGTATCGATAAAGTCTGTTGAAATGTAGCCGGACTTCAGCGGCAGTGAATACTTCTCGATCATGCCGTGTAAAGCTCCCTTTTCATCCCAGTAATCGAGGATTTCGGGAAAGGTTTCAAAGGAGTAGAAGCCGAGACTCGAAATGTCTTTCATGGCCGGCTCCAGAGTCTCGGGGGCGCGCGGGAACCCACCCCATGTGATGCAGGTGTACCCGATCTTGAGTTTTCGCCGGTTGGCGGCCAAGAGGGGCAGAACTCCGGCGCCCGCTGCAACTGTTTTTGCGAACGTTCTGCGATTCATCTCGTGTTACCTGCTAGCTGTCAGTTTGGCGCTGGGCGTGGTGTCCGCGGGAAGGTCTCCGAGGACAAACTGAATTGCCGCGAGAATAAATTTGCCGAAGGCCGGCGTCTCGAACAGCATAGGGGTGTGTCCGAGCGCGCAATTGAATACGCGTCCCTTGCCGTAGCTCTTGATCCAGCTAATTCCATAGTCGTTGTCAGGGCGTACGCCTTTCCAATGAGTCATGTCGGACTTTTCGGTATCGATACTAAGCAGAACGTGCACTTTGTCTCTTGAAAAGGGTCCGGTGGGAAGGAAGTGATAGAACTCATCGGTCCACTGGAATTCCTTACCAGCGAACGCCTTGGTGAGCGGGCTCGCCGGATCGTCGATTTTGAGAGTGGCCGTTTCGACGCGATGAGGACCGTCCTGCGCGCCCATCATTTCACCAAACTCAGGGAGATCCATCGAAGCGTAAGTTGCTCCGTGAATACCGGCTACCCCACCTCCTTCGCGAACAAAACGCATCAGGCCGTTGAGCACATCCGGATCGGGGAAAACTTCGCCGACGGTGCTGTTCAGTAAGACCGCATCGAATTCGCGGATCTTCGGATATTTCAGATTGTTTAGATCGTTGCTAAACACCGCTTGATACGCGCCGGTGTTTTTCGCCATGAGGCCAAGCGCGAGGTTGGCATGCGCTACGGTGGCGTGATAATAACCTCCGGCCGGGCTCAAATCAATCACCAGAAGTTTTCTCGGCTTTTTGGGTTTGATGATGGCCTCGCGCGGCAAGGCGGCTTCGATCTTTTCGCGATCGGCAGCCGGTACGCGGTCGGTGTTGGTGATGGGCAGAACTTTGCTGATCTCTTCCACGCGATATCCCATGGCGGGGCGGAGAGCTTTTTCGAAGCCTGCTGTGTCAGCGGCAGCGGCCGAGCCGAGCGCGAGCACGAGCGGCTTCACGCCGGAATATGGTCGGGAACAATTGCTGCATTGATTCGGCGATTCCTGGGGCGCCGGTTCGGCGCGGCTGATGTCGAGGAGCAGGCCAGTGAGGTGGGCGTCGTTGCTTCGGCCCTCTACATTCAGAACCATCAGCCGGTCTTTGAGTCCTGGCAGCGCTTCGAGCGGGTTCTTTTGCGAGAGGGAGGCGGCATCCGCGCTGACGCCAATTCGCGGGCCGGCGTCTTTCACCGCGTTGAGAACGCTCTTCAGATTCTTGCCGCCTGCGATCGCTATATTCATGCCGGATTCGCCGGCTAGTGTGTCGATCGCGGAGAGAGACCCCGGCGTTGACGAGACGACGATCGTATCGACGCCCAGGCTCTTGGCAAAATCGAACAGTTTGCGTGCGGCATCGCCGGACGGGATGGACTCGACGCGATAGGCAGCCATGTGGAGATTGAGCGACTGAAGGCGCGCTGTCACTGTGGCGACTTCTTCGGCGGAGAGGCTATCGTCGAGGTTCTTGGGAATTTGCGGACTGACCTTTTGGGTGCTGTGGCCTTCGACGAAGGCAAGCCCGGCTGCGTCGGCTTTGGCAGCGGCTTCCGAAAAGGAGAGATGACCAAAAGCGTCTGCCTTGGCGGTTACTTTCCACCCCATGAGTTTGTTCGCCGCATTGCGAAGATGCCTGGAGTCTGGCTGACGGACGGACTTAGTGGCGGCGCGAGTACCCTGCGCGTTCATACTGGTAACGAGCAGTGACAAAGCTGCGCCATACATTAGAAATCTGCCTGGTCGAAGCGCCGTGGACCGGAACATACGAAAACCTCTTTCGTTTCGATAGTGTCAGATTTTGATATGTGTTTGATTATCTGACAATGATGACCGAGGGCATTGTATACCTGGCGGTACGCCATGTCAAGGAAGGCTGCAGGTTGGCAACGTGCTGCCACCAATTGAAGAATGATGAAAACCGATAGAGTTAGGTTATGACTGCGGTGGAGGCTTACGAATTGACGACGCAAGGGGGCGCGACCGATTTCGCGCGGCTGATCGAAGCGTGTCAAGCGTTCGGCTCGTACTGTTTGATCGGGGGGTTGGCGGTTAACTGCTACGTCGAACCCGTATATACGCTCGATGCCGATATTGTGGTAATCGCCGCGAGCCTTCCGACGCTAACCCTATATTTGCGAGAGCAAGGCTTCCAAATAGAGGAGCATCCGTATTCTGTGAACGCCCGTGCGCCGGGAAGCGATCTCAGAATTCAATTCACCACGGATGACAGATATCAGCCCTTCGTCGCGCGGTCTGTTGAGAGCGATGTTCTAGGACTCCGGGTGAAAGTTGCGAACCTCGAGGATGTTGTGCAAGGGAAGCTCTGGGCTTACGCCGATCCACAGCGGCGGTTGAGCAAGCGTAAGAAGGATGAGTTGGATTTGATTCGGCTTGCGGAGGCGTATCCTACGTTGAAGTCCCGTTATCCGCGTGAACTAACGGAACAAATCGACAGTGCCATTTAGAGTTGACCCAATTTCCCCGTACAGCCAATTCGATCTAACAATTATGAATACCCTCACACGACAAGGAGCTGCGCTCCTCTTTCTATTTGCCGCATTTGGGCTGGGCGATGTGAGTCCCGACAAGGTGCTTACGGGACAATCGGCTTTTGTCTCGTCGATAACGGTAAAGCCGGGTTTGTTCCGGAAGGTTACCGTAGATAGTTTGCCGAAGCCGTTTGCGACGGAATCGGCCACGACGAAGTCGCGCATCGTTCCGCGACCGGAGGGGATGCTGCCACAGGCTCCTCCCGGTTTCCGTGTGAATCTTTTCGCGACGGAGCTGACGGAGCCGCGCGTGATCCGAGTAGCTCCGAACGGCGACATCTTTGTGGTGGAGACGCGGGCGGGACAGGTACGTGTGTTTCGCGGCATCGGAACCGATGGCAAGCCACAGAAGAATTCGGTGTTTGCGGGAGGATTCCATGAGCCCTACGGGATGGTGTTCTACCCGGCAGGCAAGAATCCGAGGTGGCTCTATGTAGCAAATACTGACTCGGTGGTGCGGTACGCGTACTCGAGCGGAGACTTGAAGGCGAAGGGACCTGCGGAAACGGTGATTGCCGATTTGCCGTCAAGCCGTCCTCGCGACCTGGAAGCGGTAAGCGCGTACGACCGTGCGGTGGCGTCAGGGAAAGCGCCGCCCGACCATGGCCACTGGACGCGTGATCTGGCGTTCTCGCTCGACGGGAAGAAGCTGTTTGTCGGAGTAGGATCCGCTTCCAATCTCGACGATCCGGACGAACATCCGAGCGAAACTCACCGCGCGAACATTTTGGAGTACACGCCTGATGGGAAGTTTGTCAAAGTGTATGCCTCCGGTATCCGTAATCCATCGGGAATTGCAGTGGATCCAACGACGGGTCAGCTTTGGTGTTCGGTGAACGAACGCGACGGTTTGGGCGACAACCTGGTGCCCGACTACATCACGCATGTCGCCGAAAGCGGGTTTTACGGTTGGCCCTGGTTTTACATGGGCAGCAATTGGGATCCACGGCTTCAAGGGAAGCATCCTGAATTGAAGAGCAACGTGCTGGTTCCGGACGTGCTTCTGCAATCCCATACCGCTTCGCTGCAAATGACGTTTTACGATGGTTCACAATTTCCCGCGGAATACAAAGGCGATATTTTCGCCAGCGAGCATGGGTCCTGGAACCGGTCGGTGCGCTCGGGTTATGAAGTAGTGCGGGTACCGCTCAAGAACGGAAAAGCAAACGGCATCTATCAGGATTTTCTAACCGGGTTTCTCACGCCGAATGGAGATGTCTGGGGACGGCCTGTAGGCGTGGCTACGGCTGCCGACGGGTCTCTGCTGGTCTCGGATGACGGCTCGGGTTCCGTCTGGCGGGTTAGTTATTCAGGTTCCCGATGAAGGTACTGGCACTCGTTGTGCTGGTGTTATGCGCCGCGCCGGGATTTGGGCAGGTAACGGCCGCGATCTCCGGGATGGTTGAGGACCAGGCCGGCGGCCTGGTGAGTGACGCGGTAGTTACGGTGAAGAGTCTTGAAACCGGAGTGTCGCGCGTTACCAGGACCGACCACGCCGGGGCGTTCCGAATCCCTTCGCTGCCGTTGGGGCCGCAGGAAGTCAGCGCGGAAAAGCCGGGGTTCAAACGCGCGGTGCGTACTGGCATCGATTTGATTGTCGGACAGGAAATGGTCCTGAACCTGAAGCTCGAACTCGGCGCACTAGCGCAACAGATCACGCTTTCGGCGGAAGGTCCGGTGGTGAATACAACAACGGCCGAGGTCGCCGGGTTTGTGGGACAACGCGCAGTGAAAGACCTGCCATTGAACGGACGCAGCTGGGACAACCTTGTGGCGTTGAATCCCGGGGCCATCAATTACAACTTGAAAAGCGCGGGCACAACGACCAGCAACGGGAATACATTTACCGTGGCAGGGCGACGCCCGCTCGATAACCTGGTGTTACTCAACGGCATTGAATATACGGGCGCAAGCTTGGTTGGCGTTACTCCAGGCGGCGTAAGCGGGGGCTTATTGGGTATCGACGCGGTGCGGGAATTCAATGTTCTGACGGACACGTATCCTGCTGAATTCGGAAAACGTTCGGGGGGTCAGCTCAGTGTCGTAACGCAATCTGGCACGAACGCGGTGCACGGCTCCCTTTTCGAGTTTATTCGCAACAGTGCCGTCGATGCGCGGAATTATTTCGATCAGGGACCGGTTCCGCCACTCCGTAGAAATCAATTCGGCGGCGCACTCGGAGGTCCATTAAAGAAAGATCGGCTGTTCCTGTTTGGAAATTACGAAGGATTCCGGCAGTCGTTGTCGGTCAGTAATGTCGCGGTGGTACCCGATCGACAGGCTCGCCAAGGACTGCTACCGGATGCTTCGGGCGTCTACACTCCGGTGCCACGACTGGATCCAGCAATGCTGCGCTACATGTCGTTTTGGCCGGACCAAAACGGTCCGGAGTTAACGGTGAACGGACAGCCGAGCGGCACAGGGCTATCGTTTAACTCGCCGCGGCAAAAGATTCGTGAGGATTTTGGAACTATCCGGGCGGATTATGTTCCGCGCACGGACGATACGTGGTCATTCGCGTACACGATCGACGATGGAGACAGTCTCACGCCTTTGGCGGATCCTTTATTCGGCTCTGACCTGAAACTGCGCAGCCAGGTGGCGAGCCTGCAAGAAACCCACATTTTTTCGCCCCGCTCGCTAAATACGTTTCGCGCAGGATATTCGCGCGCGGCCTTCAATTATGATTCCTTTCCGCTGGCGACATATCCACCGGATCTCTCTTTCGTGGCTGGAAGCGGTCCGGGCGGACTAGTGATTTCGGGCGGTTTGACCACCACAGGTGCTTCGGCGATCACTGCCGCCGGGCCGAACAATGCCGCGAATGTGTGGAATCGCAGAAATTTGTTTACGTGGTCAGACGATTTTCAGATCATCGCAGGACGTCACCACATCAGCACCGGGGTGTGGTTCCAGCGTTTGCAGGATAACGAGAACACGGCATCGACCACGCTCGGGCAGGCGAACTTCTCGAATCTCCAAACGTTTCTGCAAGGAACCATCAGTAACTTTAATGTGACCCCCAATCGCACGGGTTTGGGATGGCGAACGCTGCTAGGTGCGTGGTATGTCCAGGACACAATCCGGCTGCGGCCGAATCTTACGCTCGAAGTTGGCGTACGCCAGGAATTCACAACTGGTTGGAACGAGGTCGCCGGGCGAGCGGCGAATTACATCACCGATGCGCAAGGAGTTCTTCTGACGAATACGCGAGTGGGCAATTCGGCGTTGACCGCGAACAACGCGACGCATTTATTTGGCCCCAGAATCGCCATCGCCTGGGATCCATTTCATGATGGTAAGACAGCCTTGCGGGCGGGATTCGGCACTTACTATTCGCTGCTCGACAGTCTTAGTAAGTTGAACGCACTTCCACCGTTCAACGGGACGCTGGCGTTCTCGAATGTGCCGCTGTCGTCTATTGTGCCGATTAATCCGGCGACACCACCGCTTCCTGCATGCCAATCGGGAGCAGCGGCGAACTGCACGATTTATTCGCCGCAGGGCGTTCAGCCGGATGCAAAGACGCCGACTGTCCAACGTTGGAGTTTCAGAATAGAGCGGCAGTTAAGTACGGATAGCGTATTGCGCGTTGGCTATGTCGGGTCATTCGGATATCACGACCTGATCAGCATCGATCCCAACAGCATTGTTGCTCAGACGTGCGTGAGCCAGAGCGGCTGTATATCGGGCGGCACGGGCTCGGCACGCGGATTGGTCGCTCCCGGCGCGCGCTATATACCGGTTGGAACGCGGCCGAATCCAAACCTGTCAGGCGGTTTTTTCTGGTATGCCGAGGGGAACAGCAGCTATCACGCGCTGCAGATAGACGCGACGCGGCGAATGGGACACGGTTTGCAGCTGCGGGGAAATTTCACGTGGTCGAAGAACCTGGATATCAATTCGGCGTTGCAGGGTGCGCAGGCCAATAACCAGGCACAAATGGTGATGGACCGGAATGATTTGCACAGAGATTGGGGACTTTCCGCGCTGGATACAGCCGTTCAATCGAGTATGTCGGCGACTTACGAGCTACCTTTCGGGCGGCACAGGCGGTTTCTCAGCGATGCGCACAGGCTCACGAACGCGTTGATCGGCGACTGGCAGTTCAATGGAATCGTTACGCTGCTGAGCGGCTTCGCTTTCACGCCGCAGCTTGGATCGAATCGATCCGGGGATGGAGATACCAGAAATCCGGACCGGCCGTCGCTCAATGCGAACTTTTCCGGCCCGGTTGTACTCGGCAAGCAGACGCAATGGTTCGATCCCAACGCATTTCTTCTGCCGACGGCAGGAACATGGGGCAATCTGGGGAGGGGAACCTATCGCGGCCCCGGACTGGCTACGGTAGATGTTTCGCTCCTGAAGAATGTTCCGGTCTCTGAACGGACAACTCTCGAATTTCGCGCGGAATGCTTCAACTTACAAAATCGCGCTAATTTCGGAACGCCGAATGCGGTTGTTTTTTCGGGAACCACGATTAGCCCGTCCGCGGGACTGATAACGAATACGACGACGACATCGAGACAATTCCAGCTTGGCGTAAAGCTGATTTTCTGAACTTCAGGCCGCCGTGGGTCGTATGAAGCACAAGATGTAGCCATTCAGATCGCGAATGCCGAATTCGCGTGCCCCATAGAATGTGTCATAGATGTCTTCCACAAATTTAATTTCTTTGTGATCGGCCGGTGCGCGCCAAGACCTGAAGAATTGATAGACAGCGTCTACCTGGTCTGTGTAGAACCATAGCGTCACGTCGTGCGGGCCCTGATGCCCGTCAGGGCGCAACATTAACTGAGCTTTCCCAAGCGCCAGCATACCGAAGTTCATACGCCGTCCTCTTCATAGCGGCCGATCTCTTTTGAAGCCGATGGAGGCGTACCAGTCGAGCGTAGCCGAGATGTCGGAGACGGCGATCATTGGGACACCTTTCGCGACCGAGCCCCCAAGTTGGGCCATACTCTTTCTGACACTCGGCCTCTCGACGGATTGCGGCTCTTTTGCTCCGGCTGCCCGGAGACGGCTTATCGCGTCGCGGTCCATGCGTAGCATGGCAAGCGCCAGCGCGGTTTGGTCGGACTGGTCTTCGGCTTCCAGATCTGCGCCTAGCCCGATCAAAAGATCGAGGATGTCGCAGCGTTTGCGGTTGATCGCGAAATGCAGCGGAGTTTGCCCTTTTTCAAAGCGCGACATTCGGCGATCGAGGGCTTCCGGATTCTGTTCGACGAGGCCTTGAATCAGCGCGAGGTCGCCAACGGCGATTGCGGAGAAAATGTGATGGCGAGCCCCGCGCTCCAGCAGCAACGGAAGCACTTCCCGACGGGTATCGGCGGGAGAGCCCCAGCCAGCGGCCCAACCGATGACCTCCGCCTGATGCAGATCGCCCGCGCCATGCACGTCGGCGCCCGCGTCGAGCAGCGTGCGAGCGGTTTCGGCGTGCCCATAGCCGGCGGCAAAGTGCAAAGCGCTGGCATTGTCGCCGGTATCGCGCGCGTTTGGATCGGCGCCGTACTCGAGCAGAAGCCGCACGGCGCTGGTGTGCCCGTGGCGGGCGGCGGCATGGAGGCCGGTTCCACGAAATCGGTCCATCTTATGCAGATGCGTAAGATTTGGATCATTCGTCAGCAAATTCCGCATTGCACCAACGTCGCCCTTGGCACACGCGTTAAAGAACCGGGCAGAATCTCTGGCCTGGCGGTCATCCATTTCTGCTTTGAGTGCTCGCCAACTGGGAAGCCGTATTCGTGGGCGAGGGCGAGCAGAGCGGCCGCAAGTTTCGCTTGGGGGTCGGCGCGGCGGAGATCGCGCAGGCGATCTTTTGCGAGTTTCTTCAGGTACTCGAGTGAAGCCTGCTGGGGGAGTTTTGGATCGGACATGAGACACCTTCCTTCCGGGTTGCCCGGTGTCCGCGCCTCTCGGGCCTGGAAGTCAGGGTCTCT